>Ga0163153_10001084_pt1 | contig 44389 bp, 37 predicted proteins | sample OliLakLV19MP6IB1_FD_148629 | JGI IMG/M metagenome (GOLD analysis project Ga0163153, IMG submission 148629) | Freshwater microbial mat bacterial communities from Lake Vanda, McMurdo Dry Valleys, Antarctica - Oligotrophic Lake LV.19.MP6.IB-1 | ecosystem: Environmental > Aquatic > Freshwater >... | reverse complement strand
CCGCTGGCCGCACAAGAAGAACCCCGCCCCGCCGGGACCCCCGACGATCACCGCGGCCACGCCCGCGCAAGTCGCCGCCGCCAAACGGCTTGCCGCTCAATCGGCGGCCGCGTAGTTCACGGCGTTGGGTGCCACTGGGCGCCATCCCAGCGGGTGACGGCGTTGACCACCACGCCGTTCATATGCGTGAAGCGGCCTGTGGCGACCAAGTCCCCGTCATAGAGCGTGAGGTCGAAGACGACGGGGCTCACGCTCCCTGTTGCCCCCGAGCCCATGGCGTGCCAGGCGGCGCCATCCCAGCGCGCGATGGTGCGGGCAGCGACTTGGCCGTCGCCGGCGCCGACGGACTGGAAATCTCCGGCGACGATCAGCTCGCCGTTGTACACGGCCAGCGCCCAGACCCGCCCGCCGCTGACACCGCCGCCGACATCCCGCCAGGCGGCGCCATCCCAGGCCGCGAGGCCGTTGACGGGGACCTCGCCCGCGCCGACAAAGCCCCCACCCAGCACGAGCAGTTCGGGGCTGGGGCCAGCGCCGTCGGGATCCCATGCGACCGCCGCACCGACGGGGAGGTCACCGGTCACCCCTGGCAGGCCATCGACCGGCAGCCAATCGTCCATGCACTGCGCGGCCGCGGACGACCCCAGCGCAAGCAATGCGGTCGCGCAGACGACGAGCGGCACGGTAAAGCGCATGGTTTTCACTCCTGAAGGATTCCAGAGCGGAGGCTCCGGATGGGGTGCGGCACATCCGTCATTCACAGGCCACTGCTTACCGGATGTCCGGTGCGGGGTGCGGTCTTGCCCCGACTCAAGGATTTCTCAGAAAATCTAGTCCACCGTTCTGAGAAACCCAGATCGACACGGAAAGTTGATCGAATTCGTGGTACCATCGGGTACGGGTTCCCCTCAGATGAGGGGGGGCCGTTCTGATGATCCCGTCACCAGATACATCCGCGGGAGTGATCGAACGCCACATCGTTGATGTTGGAAACGATCTCTTGCGCACGTTCCGGGGCGTGCTGGAAGCCATTCCGGGCCATCCCTCGCCGCATCGCCCGCAGTGGCTGGCGCGATTCCTCGGCGTCAACATCGTTCTGACCAGCCGCATCCTCAAGGCGGCGCAGCAGCATGACCCGTTGGCCGTGGCGCACATCATCCCGGGGCCGGAGCCGCTGCGTCGGTTGTTGAAGGCGGCGGAACGGAAGAAGGTGGACGCGGCGATCATCCGCGAGGCCCGGGCCGCGGTGGATCGGTTCGAGCACCTGATCGACGTCCACGCCGGCGATCGCAGCGCGTTGGACGCCATCATCAGCGGGTGGCTCCCCGATGCGCGTGCGAAAGTCGAACTCATCGCCAAGCAATCGGTTTTCCGCGGGATCAGCCAGCTCCTGGGGACCGCGTGCGACGTCGAACACAGCGTCATCATTCTGTACCCGAGCGCCACACATCCCGGGCGGGCCGATTCCGTCTGCGCCACCATCTCCCGGGGGCTGCGCCGCGTGCGTCCCGGGCAGCCGGTGAAGTTCGACAGCATCCACTCGACGGCGCCCATGTTCACGATTTCCGGTCACCCGGTGACGCACGGCGCGCTCCACGGCCTGCTCCTCGAACAGTTCTGCTCCAAGCCCATGCCGCCGCTGCAGGTGGTGCATCTGGGCGACAAGGCGGTGTACACGCTCGGCGGCGACGGCATCGGCGTGCAATCCGCGGTCAGCCTGGCCTACGCGACCTTTCTACCTGGCAACAAACCGATGCACCGCACGGCCGAGGAGCCCGCGGCCGTCGCGACGGTCGCCGTTGGCATCGCGCTGCCGTCCAAGACTCTTGTCTTCGACGTGCTCGTGCACGAGGACGTGTACCCGAATCAAGATCCGAAGTTGAACATCTACCGGACCGCGGGGGTCTTTACGGCGGGATCGGGCGCAGAAAGGCGGCTGACGGGCGGTGTCCTGGGGGGCGCGGGGAGCGGGCGCGAGGGTGACCGGATCGACGTGATCGAGGCGGTGCAGCCGCTGGGCAGAGGACTCGCGAGATTCCGCAGCGTCGAGACACCCACGGTGCAGGAGGTCATCGGGTACGTCTGCGGGCAGCGCCGCTGGGACCCCGAGAAGCTGCGCGGGTACTGCTGCCGCGTCGAGTATCCGATCTACAGCTCGGAGATCGTGCTGGGCTTTGAGCTGCCGGGTCCGCCGGGGGCGTGAGGACACGGTGGCCCGGGCCGCGGGCCTCGCCTCCACGTCCGTATCGTTCGCAGACCTTCATTCCGCGCGATCGCCCGGGCGGCCTGGTGGAAGCCAACATCGGCGAAGACCCTCGAGAGCACGTCCTGGCCGAGCGGGCGAGATGAATCGCCTCGGCCTCAACCAACGCCACGGAAGACCTCATGACCACCGCCACTGTTCTCCCCCGCCGCACGTTTGCGATCATCTCGCACCCCGACGCGGGCAAGACCACCCTCACCGAGAAGTTCCTGCTCTACGGGGGAGCGATCGATCTGGCCGGGAGCGTCACGGCCCGCAAGGATCAGCGCGCCACCGCCAGCGACTGGATGGAACTCGAGAAGCAGCGCGGCATCTCGATCTCGTCCACCCTGCTGCAGTTCGACTACGGCGGGTTGCGCGTCAACCTGCTCGACACGCCCGGGCACAAGGACTTCTCCGAAGACACCTACCGCGTGCTCACGGCGGTGGACTCGGCGATCATGGTCATCGACGCGGGCAAGGGCGTCGAGGCGCAGACCCGCAAGCTCTTCGAGGTCTGCCGGCGGCGCGGCGTGCCGATCTTCACGTTCATGAACAAGTGCGACCGGCCCACGCGGCCGCCGCTGGAGCTGCTCGACGAGCTGGAGAAGGTGCTGGGGATCGGCGCGTTCCCGGTGAACTGGCCCGTCGGCACCGGGCCGACCTTTAAGGGGGTCTACGACCGGCTCACCACGCGGATGCACCTGTTCGAGCGCACCACCCGCGGCGCGTTCGTCGCGCCGTCGCAGGTCGGCGGGATCGACGACCCGGCGCTGCTGGCGACCCTGCAATCGCAGGAGCACACCGAGTCGCTCGACGAGATCCGCATGCTCGACCACACCGGGGGCGCGGGGGCCGCGTTCGACCCCTCGGCGGTGCTGCGCGGCGAGATGACGCCCGTCTTCTTCGGCAGCGCCGTCAACAACTTTGGCGTTCAGCTGCTGCTCGACGGCTTTCTGCGGGATTCCAGCCCCCCAACGGCGCGGAAAGCCGGCGCGCAGACGATCCGGCCCGATGATCCGCGCTTCAGCGGGTTCGTGTTCAAGATCCAGGCGAACATGGACCCCCGGCATCGCGACCGCATCGCGTTCCTGCGGGTCGTCTCGGGAACGTTCGAGCGCGACATGTTCGTCATCCATGCGCAGAGCGGCCGGCGCGTGCGACTGGGCAACGCGACCAAGCTGTTCGGCAACCAGCGGGAGACCGTGGAGAATGCGGTTGCCGGGGACGTCGTCGGGCTGGTGGGGAACGACCTGTTCGGCATCGGCGACACGCTCACCGACGACCGCACGATCCGGTACGACGAGATCCCCGAGTTCACCCCCGAGTGCTTCGCCAATCTCCACAACCCGCAGCCGGGCAACTACAAACGCTTCAACCTGGGACTCGAGCAGTTGCTCAAGGAAGGGGTGGCCCGCCAGTTCGAGCCTGTGGGCGGAGCGCAAAAGGTCGTCCTCCTCGCGGCGGTCGGCCCGCTGCAGTTCGAAGTGCTGGTGCATCGCCTTCAGAACGAGTACGGCGCGGAGTCACGTCTGCAGGCCGCTCCGTGGACGATCGCGAGATGGTGGCGGGTGAAGGGCGAGCCGGCGCCGACGCGCGACGATGCCGACAAGGCGACGATCCTGGATGTGCCCGACAACGCGAGGCTCGTGTACGACGATCGCGGCCGGGCGATGGTGCTCTTCGCCGACCACTGGCCGCTGCGGTTCTTTGGCGAGCGCAACCCGTCGATCGAGCTGTCACCCATCCCCTTTGATCGTCCGGCGGCGGTCGCGGCGCTGGACTCGCCCGGTTAAGCCGGGGCCAAGTTTATCGCGGCCCCGGCGTGACGCCCGCGGCGGCGTCGCCCGCAACCGGCGCGTGATGCACTGGCGAGCCCACGCTTCGCCGCCCCAGCGCCCGGTTCAGCACCAGGTGCGCGACCGGCGTGACGACCAGCGTCAGCAGCAGCGCGAGCATCTGACCGCCGATCACGACGATCGCGATCGCTCGGCGCTCCTCCGCGCCGGGCCCGCTGCCGATCGCCAGCGGCAGCATCCCCCCCACCAGCGCGAGCGTGGTCATGAGGATGGGGCGAAGCCGGTCGCGGCTCGCCTGCACGACCGCTTCCTCCATGTCACCGCCGCGGGCCATGAGCTGGTTGATGTGGTCGACCTGGAGGATCGAGTTCTTCTTGACTACCCCGAAGAGCACGAGGATCCCCAGCGCCGAGTACAGGTTCAGCGACTCGCCCATGATCCACAGCGAGAGGAACGCGAAGGGCACCGACAGCGGCAGCGACAGCAGGATCGTGAACGGGTCCAGGTAGCTCTCGTAGTTCGCCGCGAGGATCATGTACATGAACACGATCGAGAGCGCGAACGCGAGCAGGAATTCGCTGAACGTGCGCTCGAGCTCGCGCCCCTTGCCCATGGTGCGGACGCTGTACTCCTCGGGCATGCGCAGCTTCTCGATCTCCCCCCGAACCGCCTCGAGGCGGTCGGCGAGCGCGAAGCCGGGGCCGACCGACGCCCGCAGGTTCGCCGCACGCTGGCGGTCCAGCCGGTCGATGCGGGCCGCGGTAAGCGCCGGCACCAGGTCGGCGAAGCTGCGCAGCTCGACGACGCCGCGTGCGACGCCCGTCGCCGGCACGAGCAGTTGCGGGATACCGGTGGCGTCGGAGCGGTCGGCCCCCGTGAGCCGCAGCTGCACGTCGTAATCCTCGTTCGTCGATTCGTCGTGGAACCGCGAGACCTCGTCCTCGCCGCCGACGAGGATGCGCAGGGCCGTGCCGATATCCCGCGGCGACACGCCCAGGTCCGCGGCCCGCTCGCGGTCAATGACCACGCGGAGCTCGGGCGTATTGAGCTTGAGCGTCGTGTCGGCGTCCGGAAGTCCGCCGATGTCGCGGGATCTCTCGCGGAGCGCCTCGGTGTACTCAGCGAGCTTCTCGAGTTCGGGCCCGCGAATGGCGATGTCGATGTCGAAGTTGCCGCCGCCGATGTTGAAGGCCGGGAACGCGCGGACAGAGATCCGCAGGTCCGGCATGCCCCGCAGCGCCCGCCGCAGATCCTGCTGGACGTCGGACTGGGTGTAGTTGCCCTGGAACGCGCCCAGGGGCTGCCCCGCGAGCGTCTCGCGCCAGAGACGGGCGAGCGAGAAGTAGCGACGCTCGTGCGGGACAATGCGCACATAGATATCGCCACGGTTGACCTGGCCCAGGAACGAACCGCCGACCGCCGAGAGCGTCGTCACGACTGCCGGGTGCTCGCGGATGCGGTTCTCGACTTGGGTGATCGCGTCGTCAAAGGCGTGGAAGCTGACGCCCTCGGGCCCGTTGACGTTGACGCTGAACTCGGCCTCGTCGATGTCGCTGGGGAGGTAGTCCTGGCGGAGCACGCTGTAGAGGGGCACCGCGCACGCCATCACGCACAGCGCGAACAGGAGCGTGAGGTAGCGCCACCGGATGCATCGGCGAAGGATCCACTCGTACCCGCGGTCCACCAGGCCGTAGAGCCCGCCGCGCGACGCCGGCGCGTGCGCCCCCGCCTTCACCGGGCGGAGCATCCGCGACGCCATCATCGGCGTGAGCGTGAAGGAGACGAGGAGGCTGACGAGCACCGCCGCCGCCGCCGTCACGCCGAACTGGTACAGGAACCGGCCCGAGATCGACGACATGAACGAGACGGGGACGAAGATGACGACGAGCGAGAGCGTCGTCGCGAGCACCGCGAGGCCGATTTCGGCCGTGCCGCGCTTGGCGGCTTCCATCGGCGGGAGGTGCTCCTCTTCGACGAGGCGGTAGATGTTCTCGAGCACGACGATGGCGTCGTCGATGACGATCCCGACCATGAGCACGAGGGCGAGCATCGTGACGCTGTTGAGCGTGAAATCCAGGGCCCACATCACGCCGAACGTCGAGACGACCGACGCCGGGATCGCGACGCCGGCGATGATCGTGGTCCGCCACGACCGCATGAACGCGAGCACGACGAGCGTCGCGAGGATCGACCCCAGCAGCAGGTGCGTCTCGATCTCGTGCAGGGCGGCGTAGATGTACCTCGACTGGTCGCGGATGATCTCGAGCTTCGACCCCGCGGGGATCAGCAGCTGGAGGGCCTCGACTTCCTTGCGGACGCCCTCGATTACGGCCACCGAATTCGCCCCCGACTGGCGGCGCACTTCGAGCGAGACCGCCGGGGCGCCGTTGAGACGCGACGAGCTGCGCTGCTCGCGGCTGCCGTCGGTGGCCGCGCCGATGTCGCGGACGCGGATCGGCGTGCCCCCCACCACCGCGACGATGATGTCGTTGAAGTCGTCGGGGGAGCGCAGCCGCCCCATGGTCCGCAGCACCTGCTCGTTGCGGTCGCCGGTGACGTTGCCGCCGGGGATGTCGGTGTTCTGGCGCTCGATCGCGTCGCGCACCGCGGTGATCGGGATCCCCAGGGCGTCCAGGCGCGTCGCGTCCACGTCGATGTTTACCGTCCGGTCGAGGCCCCCGACGATCGAGACCTCCCCCACGCCCGACGAACGCTCGATCCGCGGCCGGATGAGCTTGTCGGCGATCTCGGTCAGTTCCCGGATGCTCAGGTCGCCGCTCAGCGCGAGCGTGACCACCGGCGTCGAGTCGTTGTCAAACTTCGACACGATCGGCGGCTCCACGTCGTCGGGGAGCCGGCGCAGCGCGGTCGCTACCCGATCGCGCACGTCCTGGGCCGCGGCGTCGATGTTCCGCTGGAGGTTGAACGTCGCGATGACGATCGAGTTGCTCTGCCCCGAGATCGACCGCAACTCGTCGATCCCCTCGACGGTGTTCACCACCTCCTCGATCACCTGCGAGACCTGCGACTCGACCTCCTCGGGCGAGGCGCCCGGCAGGGTCGTGCGGATGTTGACCGTGGGCAGGTCGACCGACGGGAGGCGGTCGACGCCGAGGTTCCTGAATGCGACGGAGCCCACGACGACCATCGCCGCGATGAGCATCACCGCGAACACGGGCCGCCGGATGCAGACTTGAGCAAGGACGTTCATCGAGCCCCCTCCGCCGCGGGCTGGACGCTGCTGCGCTGCCCGTCGGGTCCGCCGGGTTCAGAGGCGCTTGGCGGCGCGCGGTCCAGCAGGGGCGCGTCGGGGGGAATCGTCTCCTCGGGTGGGACTTGCGGCAACGCCGTCCCGACCATGTCCGACGACAGCAGCCCGCACGCCCGCATGAGCGCCAGGTACGCCGCCTTCGCGATGAACTCCTCGCTCACCGCCTGCAGCTCGGCGTTGAGCAGGTCGTCCTGGGCCGTGACGCGCTCCAGGTTGGTCCCCAGCCCAGCCTCGTACGTCGCCTCGGCGAGCGTGAGCGCCTCGCGGGCGACGTTCACCTGCGTGCGCAGCTCGTCGATCCGCGCCCGCGACGCCCGCAGCTGGGACTCGGCCGTCTCGACGTCGCGCCGCACCTCGCGCACCCGCAGGCGGTAGTCGAGCACGCGCTCGCGGAAGACCGACCACGCGCCGCGCACCTCGGCTTCGATGCGCCCCGCCGAGAAGATCGGCACGCGGAGCTGGATGAGCGAGGCGATGCTCGCGGCGCTGTCGTCGGGGGCCCGCACGAGGAAATAGTCGAGGTTGATCCCGATCGTCGGGGCGAACTGGCTGATGGCGCTGTCCACACGCGAACGCGCGGCCGCGGCGTCGTTCCGCGCCGCGACGACGTCCTGGCGGTGCCGACGCGCGACCGCCAGCAGCTCATCGATCGAGCTCACCGGCGCCGGCGGGGTGTAGCCGTCGCTCAGCCCGGAGGTCGCGATGTCCGCGTTGGTGAGCAGCGCGAGCGTGGATCGGGCGTCGCGGGCCTGCCCCTGTGCGACGATCAGCAGCGCCCGCGTCCGCGATACCTGGGCTTCGATCTGGGCGACGTCCAGCGGACGGGCGAAGCCGACCTCGTTGCGGGCCCGCACGTCCGCCAGCCGCTCAAGCTGCGCATCGACCGACGACACGAGCACCTGCGTGAGGCGTTCGGCACGCAGGGCCTCGTAGTAGGCCCGCGCGGCCTGGAGCAGCAGGGCCTCGCGCAGGTCGAGGATGAGCCACCGCTCGGCCGACGCCGTCAGATCCGCCGCTTCCACGTTCCGCAGGTCGCCCATGCCGGTGAGCAGCCGGTATTGTCCGCCGATCCCCGCGGCGCTCTGGATGACGCCGCCGTTGCCGGTGTTCTCGCGCAGGGCGACGTCCGCGAAGAGGTCGAAGGTCGGGAGCAGGGTCGCCGCGAGGCGCTGCCGGTCGGCGAGGGCCTGGATGTAGCGCTCGCCCTGGGCCGCGAGCTGCTCGTTGCGAGCCGCGGTGAGGCGAAGCGCGTCGATGAGCGAGAGCGATCCGCCGGGGGTGTGCCCCGGGTATTCACCCGGGGGATCGGCGATCTGGCGGTAGGTCTCGACATCGCCCTTCTGGTCGGTCGTGCACGACGCCGTCGCGCCGCACGAAGCGACAAGGAGGCACGCGACGATCCGACGGCGGCGCGCCGTCAAGCGCGCGCCCCCGCTGAGGGCGAGGCGATCCCGTTCCGCAGGACGTGCATCACGTGGTCGGTGAGGGACTGGGCGGTCATCGCCGGAGGCGGATAGAGCACTGCCCCGCGCACGAATGAAAGCATGTACTGCGTCGTGAGCGCCGGCCATGGGTCGTTGAGCTCGCCGGCCTCGACCCCCGCCTGGAGGGTGCGCTCAATCCGGTCCGTCAGCCCGCGCCGGATGCGCTGGAGCTCGGGGTCCTCGGGTGTCAGCAGCCCGCTGCGCATGATCCGGTACACCCCGGGGTGGGCGAAGGCGAAGTCGACGATCGCGCCGACCGTGGCGCGGATCGCGTCCCACGTGGTTGCGGATGCCGGCAGCTCGCGCTCGAGCCGCGCGCTCATCAGCGCGAACCCGCGCCGGATCACCGCCAGGTATACGTCCTCCTTGGACACCCAATAGAGGTACACGGTCCCCTTGCCGACCTGGGCCCGCGCGGCGATGTCCTCGAGGCGCACCTCGTGGTACGGCTTGGCCGCGAAGAGCTCGGCCGCCCCGTCCAGAATCCGATCGGCCTTGGCGACTTCCTCGGATGATGACAAGCGGGAACTCCCGGGAACCGAGCCGGTAGAGAACTGACCGGTCAGTTCTCATACAGTGGCCGGCCCCCAGCGGTTTCAAGAGGGAAGATTTGCCATGCGACATGCTCATCCCACCCACACCCGCGCTCGTTCACCGCTCTGGTGGGTGGCGGCGCTCGCGGGCACGCTGCCGCTTGGCGCCGTCGCATCGTGCAAGCGCGCCCCGGAAACCACGGCCGCGGCTTCTCCCGAGGCCCACCCGGTCCAACTGGTCCCCATCACAACTCGCGCCGCCGACCGGTTCATCGAGATCACCGGGACGCTGTACGGCCAGGAGGAGGTCACCATCTCCGCCGAGGTGCCCGGGCGCGTCGTCTCCATCGCCGTCGATCTCGGCGACGTCGCGCCCAGCGGCGGCCCCCTCGCCCACATCGAGCCCACAAACTACGAGCTCGCCGTCGAGGAGCAGCGGGCCGGGCTGCTCGCGGCCCTCGCGAAGCTCGGGCTCACCGAACTCCCCGAGGGCGAGATCGACCTCTCCCAAATCCCCGTCTTCGCCCGGGCCGACGCCGAACAGGCAAACGCCGGCGCGCGGCTCGAGCGCGCCCGCAAGCTGTACGAGCGGACCCCGCCGATGATGTCGGCCCAGAACTTCGCGGATATCGAGACCGGTTTCGCCGTGGCGTCGACGAGCGCGTCGGTCGAGCGGCTCAACGCCCGGTCGCTCATCGCCGACGCGCGCGTGAAGGCCTCCGCCACCCGCATCGCCGAGCAGCGGCTGGCGGACACGAACGTCCGCGCGCCGCACGAACTCCCGCTCAAGTACAAGGTGGCCGCCCGCCTCGTCTCGGTGGGCGAGGTGGTCGCGCAGGGCCAGGCGCTGTTCCGGCTCGTCGCGAGCGATCGCGTGAAGTTCCGCGGGGGCGTGCCCGAGCGGTTCATCCCCCAGCTCCGCGTGGGCGCGCACGCGCAGCTGCACCTGGACGGGTTTGACTCGGCCTTCAACGCCGTGGTTGCCCGGGTTTCGCCGGCCGTGGACATCGCTACGCGTACGTTCGAGGTCGAGATCGAGGCCGACAATCCCGACGGCCGACTCAAGCCCGGCAGTTTCGTGCGGGCCAAGATCCTCGTCGCGACGCAGCAGGACGCGAGGTTCGTCCCCGACACCGCCGTCGCCGAATTCGCCGGCACGCAGCGGGTGTTCTCCGTGAAGGACGGCAAGGCCGTCGAACACCGCGTGCGCCTCGGTCGCTCGGCCGACGGCGCCCGTGAGCTGCTCGACCCGCTTCCGGACGTGACCGAGGTCATCGTGGCCCCGCGCGGACTGGGGCCGGGAACTCGGGTGAAGGTCAGCACCGACAACGCTTCGTAAGGGGCCAGTACGGGTCGCATGAGCGACGGCGCTCGCCCGTCTTACTTCTTGCGCTTGGCCGGCACTGTCCCTCCGCCCTGGTGCAGCACGAACGAGTCGGCGCTGTCGGGCTCGAACACGAACTTCACCTGCGCGTCGAACGACGCGCGAAACTCGCCTTCGCCCTGGTAGAGAAGGCGATTCTCCCCCTGTCCGGTCGCTTGGGCCCAGATCTTGCCGTCGCGTTCGAAAAGGCGGATCTCGAGCGGGATCCCCTCGAACGCGAATTCTCCGCTGAAGCGTGCGATGTCCGTCGGCGACAGCGCGAGATCCTTGGGCTCGAAGACCGCCAGCCCCAGCGCAAGGCGCGCCACGGTATCCGCGAGCTTCCCGGGGCCGATCGCGTCGCTGTTGCTCAGGACCGCGACCGTGAGACCGTCGTCCGGGAGCGTCAGGAGCATCGACGTGAAGCCGAAGATGCCCCCGCCGTGCGAGATGCGGCGGCGTCCCTCCCAATCCTTGATCGCCAACCCAAAGCCGTAGTGCGTCTCCTCTCCGTTCGCTAGGACGGCGCCGGTCGTCATCTGCGCGTACGACTCGGGGTTCACGGCCATACCGGCCGAAAGTGCGATCTCCCAACGGACCAGGTCGGTCGCGGTCGAGAGCAGTGACCCCGCGGCGCCGGGAACGTCGGCGCCGATGGCTTTGTCGTTGGCGAGCTTGCCGTCCTTGAGCGTGTACCCCTGCGCCCGCCCGGGGATGATGTCGGCGTTGGACTCGTACCGCGTGTGCGCAAGCCCCAGCCGCCCGAAGAGCTCCTCCTGCACGTAGCGCGCGTAGGGCTTGCCCGAGGCCCCTTCGACAACAGCGCCCAGCAGGTAATACGCCGAGTTGCTGTAGTTGAACTTCGTCCCGGGCTCAAACTCCAGCGGCCGGTCCGCGAACGTCGCGATGAGTTCCGCCGGCGTCAGTTCCAGCGACGAATCGCGCGTCATGAACTTGGTATCGTCGGTGTAGCTCCAGATGCCGGAAGTGTGAGTCAGCAGGTGCCGCACCGTGACGGGCCACTCTTTCACGGGGAAATCTGGCACGTACGTCTGGACCGGGGCGTCGAGCGAGACTTTGCCCTCTTCGACGAGGCGCATGACCGCCGCGGACGTGAATTGCTTGGTCACCGAACCGATCCGGAAGATCGAGTCGGTGCTGACCGGCACGGAGAGCTCGAGGTCCGCCATCCCGTATCCCTTGGCGAGGATCACCTTGTCGGCGCGGGCCACGGCGATAGACAGCCCGGCAGCGCCGGGCTCGGCGAGCACCTTGGCGACAACGGCGTCGACCTTCAGCGCAAATTCGCTGTCCGACGGCGGCTGCGCCCAAGCCACGGGCGCGACGAAGACGGCGGCAAGAACAAGCCTGAGAAGTCCGGACATTGTCACTTCCTTGTCAAGATGGTCGTGCGACCGAGCGGGTGCGGCCCTGGGCGCGAGGATACGTCGGGCATGCACCGGCGTGCTGCACAGCCCCGGCGCAACCCGCCCAGCGCAACCAGGGCGTGCTCTCCTGCGTCCTCCTTCGGGAAACCTCCGACCACCTTTCACGCGCCGCCGGCGACGCCGCAGCTCGCCGAGCGCTTTGCTGTCAACAATGGCACGCCCAAGAGGGAGCCACCGTGCCCGCCACCATTCTCGCTCTCGACCAGGGAACGACCAGTTCGCGAGCCATCGTGTTCGACCGCGCCGGGCAGGCCCTCTCGGTCGCGCAGAGAGAGTTCAAGCAGACCTTCCCCCAGCCCGGCTGGGTCGAGCACGACCCGGAGGAGATCTGGTCTACGCAGCTCGCGGTCGCCCGGGAGGCACTGAAAGAGGCGGGGTTGGGCGCCTCCGATGTCGCCGCCATCGGCATCACCAACCAGCGCGAGACCACGGTCCTGTGGGACCGCAAGACCGGCCGCCCCGTTCACAACGCGATCGTCTGGCAGGATCGGCGCACCAGCGGCTTCTGCGATGAACTCAACCACGCCGGACACGCCGCCGCCGTCCAGGAGAAGACCGGTCTCGTCATCGACGCCTACTTCTCCGGCACGAAGCTGCGCTGGCTTCTCGACAACGTCCCGGGAGCCCGCGCCCGCGCCGAGCGGGGCGAACTGGCCTTCGGCACCATCGACTCGTGGCTCCTGTGGCATCTCACGGGGGGCGGCGTCCACGCGACCGACGCGACGAACGCGTCGCGGACGATGCTCTACAGCATCCGCTCAAACCAATGGGACGATGAGCTCCTGGCGCTTCTCCAGGTCCCGCGCGAGGTCCTTCCCGAGGTCAAACCCTCCAGCCACGTCTACGGCGAGACCGAGGCCCAGCTGCTGGGCGCCCCCGTGCCGATCGCCGGGGTTGCCGGCGACCAGCAGGCCGCGCTCTTCGGGCAGACGTGCTTCTCCCGCGGCCTTGCGAAGAACACCTACGGCACCGGCTGTTTCGCCCTGATGAACACGGGGACCGATCCCGTGGCCTCCAAGCACAGGCTGCTCACCACGGTCGCCTGGGATGCCGGGGGCCAGACCGAGTACGCCCTCGAAGGCAGCGTCTTCATCGGCGGCGCCGTCGTGCAGTGGCTGCGCGACGGGCTCGGCATCGTGAAGTCCGCGGCCGACATCGAGAAGCTCGCGATGAGCGTCCCGGATTGCGGCGGTGTCTACATCGTGCCCGCCTTCGCCGGCCTGGGCGCCCCCCACTGGGATCAATACGCCCGCGGCACCATCACCGGCATCACCCGCGGCACTACCGCCGCGCACTTCGCCCGCGCCGCCCTTGAGGGCATCGCCTTCCAGGTCGCCGATATCCTCGATGTCATGCGCCTGGACGCCGGGCTGGACATCCCCGAGCTGCGCGTCGACGGCGGGGCCGCGGCCAACAACCTGCTCCTGCAGTTCCAGGCCGATCTCCTTCGCGTGCCTGTCGTGCGCCCCAAGGTCACCGAGACGACCGCTCTGGGCGCCGCGTACCTCGCCGGGCTCGCCGTCGGCCTCTGGAAGAGCAAGGAGCACGTGCAGGCGAACTGGCAGATCGACCGCACGTTCACGCCGATTCTCGACTCGGGCACGGCCGAGCACCGGCGCGCCCGTTGGAAGGAAGCCCTCTCGCGCGCCCGCGACTGGGAGGAGCACACCAAGGTCGACACGCGCGGGGGGGCGGGTCTCCCGTGAACCGTGACGCCTCCTTCCAACGACTGATCGGGCGCGACGAGCCCTGGGACATGGCCGTCATCGGCGGCGGCGCCACCGGCGTCGGGATCGCCGTGGACGCGGCGTCGCGCGGGTACTCGTGCTGCCTCATGGAAATGTCCGACTTCGGCAAGGGCACCTCCAGCCGCTCCACCAAGCTCGTCCACGGCGGCGTGCGCTACCTCCAGCAGGGCAACATCTCGCTCGTGATGGAAGCCCTCAAGGAGCGCGGCATTCTGCGCCGCAACGCCCCCCACCTCGTTCACGACCTGGCCTTCGTCGTCCCCAATTACTCGTGGTGGGAGGCACCGTTCTACGGGATCGGCATGAAGGTCTACGACATGCTCGCCGGCAAGTACGGCTTCGGCCGCTCCCGGCGCCTCTCCAAGCAGGAGGTGCTCGAGCGCATCCCCACGCTCGAGACCGAGGGCCTCCGCGGCGGCGTTCTCTACTACGACGGTCAGTTTGACGATGCCCGCCTGCTCATCGACCTGTGCCACACCGCCGAGGAACAGGGCGCGACCATCGTCAACTACGCCAAGGTCGTGAGCTTCTCGCGGGACGAGGAGGGCTTTACCAACGGAGTCACGTTCGAGGATGCGGAATCGGGCGAGCGCCACGCCCTCCGCGCCCGCTGCGTGATCAACGCCTGCGGCGCGTTCTGCGATTCACTTCGCCGGCTCGACAACCCGGCGGCGCGCCCGATGATCGCGCCGAGCCAGGGCGTACACCTGGTGCTCGACCGCTCGTTCCTGCCCGGCGACGCCGCCATCATGGTGCCCCGCACCGACGACGGTCGCGTCATGTTCGCCATCCCCTGGCTCGGCCACACCCTGCTGGGCACTACGGACACGCCCATCGACGCCGTGAGCGTCGAACCGTCTCCGATGGACCAGGAGATCGAATTCCTTCTCGAAACCGCGGGGCGCTATCTCGCGACCAAGCCCACCCGGGCCGATGTGCTCAGCGTCTTCGCCGGCATCCGTCCCCTGGTCAAGTCGCAGGAAGTTTCCAGCACGGCCGCGATCTCGCGCGAGCACACCATCGACGTCTCAGCGTCCGGCCTGCTCACCATCGCCGGCGGCAAGTGGACCACCTACCGGAACATGGCCGAGGACTGCGTCGATCACGCCGCCACGCTCGCCAAACTCGACGAGCGCCCCTGCGTCACCCGCACCCTGAACATCCACGGGCACGACGATGACGCCGCGCGGTTCGGCGACCTCGCCTCCTACGGCTCCGCGGCCGGCGCGATCCAGGAACTGATGTCCGCGGGCGCGCCCGACGATGCACATCACGACCTGTCCCGGCGCTTGCACCCGGCGCTGCCCATCTGTGCGGCACAGGTCGTCTGGGCCGCGCGCCGCGAGATGGCCCGCACCGTCGACGACGTGCTCGCCCGCCGCACGCGTGCGCTGCATCTGAACGCCGCGGCCGCCGTCGAAATGGCTCCCCAGGTCGCTCGCCTCCTGGGCGCGGAACTCGGGCGCGACGCACGCTGGGCCGACGACCAGGTCGCGCACTTCACCGCCATGGCCGCCCGCTACCGCCTCGATCCTCCCTCCGCTGATGTTCGCCCCGGAATGCCGCCGGGGACCACGCCGTTCTGATCACGCCTGTCGTCTGCGCCCGCGCGCCGCCGCGGATCGGAGATCCGCGCTAAAAAACATTCACGCCGCTCGTCCACTACAATCCGGCCGCCAAAGCGTCGCTGGCGTCCCGCCACGAGGCCGGCTGGTTCGCCGACAGCGAGCCCTCGACAGCTCCGGGTAATTCGACCACTCGGCATTTCCGACAGCGGTGGAGGGCATTGAAGCAGTCATGGGCCTGACGATTCCCACAGAACCGATCGGCAGCATCCCCAGACCTCTCGCGCTGATCGAAGCGATCGCCGGGCGCGACGGGCTCGACCCCGCGCTGGACCCGCTGTACGACGACGCCGTCCGCGACACCATCGCACGTTTCGAGGCAACGGGCTCACCGGTCATCACCGACGGCGAGCAACGGAAATTCCACAACTTCTGGACCTACGCGGTACACGGACTTGAGAACACCGCCCCCGACGGTTTCGAGATTCCGTTCAGTGCGGGACATGTCCGGCGGATGCCGCGGCTCACCGGAGGCCCGTTCCACTACAGGCGGTACGCCGACAGCTACCTCGAAACGGCGCTCCGCTTCGCACGCGTGCCGGTGAAGCAGGCGGTCATTTCCCCGTCCGCGCTGAGCCTGATGTACCCGGCCGATGAGATCGCCGGCTATCCACGCGACGCGTTCATCCAAGACCTGCTCCAGGAGCCCGAACGGGAAATTCGAGCGTGCCTCCGCAAGGGGGCGCACAAGGTGCAGATCGACTTCACCGAAGGTCGCTTGGCCGTCAAGATCGATCCCTCGGGGGAACTGCTGCACAGCTTCATCGACCTGAACAATCTCGCGCTGGCGCGGCTTTCCCCCGAGGACAGGCGCCACATCGGCGTGCATACCTGCCCCGGCGGCGATCGCGATTCGACCCACAGCGCCGACGTGGACTACGCCGATCTTCTCCCGAGTCTCTTCGAGCTGCAGGTCGGTAATTTCTACATCGCGCTCGCCGGTGAACGCGACCGCGCCCGTGTCCTGAAGATCATCCGCGACCACATGAAGCCGACGCACCGCGTCTTCGTGGGTGTCGTCTCGCCGATCGACCCGCGCGTCGAAACCCCCGAGCAGGTGCGGGACCGCGTGCTCGAGGCGGCGGAGTACATCCCCACGGGGCAGCTCGGAACGACGGACGATTGCGGCTTTTCGCCGTTCTGCGACGACACATCGACCACGCGCGACACCGCGTTCGCCAAGATTCGGGCCCGGGTCGCTGGGACCGCGCTCGCATCGGAAGAGTTGGGACGCCGATGATGCCTACGAAGGACGAGAATGAACGGCTGAAGCTCGCCGCGCTCCAGAACGCACAGGCAACGCTTCGAGCCCGCCGGGGCGCCGAGGAGGAGCTTCAGAAGCACTCCGAGTGGTTGCGCGTCACGCTCGCTTCGATCGGTGACGCCGTGATCAGCACCGACGCCCAGGGGCGCGTCAACTTCATGAACCGGGTCGCCGAGGCGCTCACAGGCTGGACCCACGCGGACGCCGTCGGTCATCCTCTTCCCGACATCTTCCACATCGTCAACGAAGACACCGGCCATCCCTTCGAGAACCCGGCGCTCCGCGCCCTGCGCGAGGGTGCGACCGTGGGCTTGGCCAACCACACGCTGCTCATCTCCAAGGACGGCGCCAAGCGCCCTATCGACGACAGCGCAGCGCCCGTGCACTCGGAGGACGGCGCGCTCATCGGCTGCGTTCTTGTTTTCCGGGACGTTTCGGAGCGACGCGCGGCAGACGCGGCGCTGCGCGCCAGCGAACGCGAGCTCGCGGACTTCTTCGCGAACGCCAATGTCGGGCTGCACTGGGCGGCCCCGGACGGGACGATTCTCAGGGCCAACCGCGCCGAACTTGAAATGCTCGGGTATTCGGCCGAGGAGTATGTCGGTCGCCCCATCGCCGAGTTCCACCTCGACCGCGCCGTCATCGACGAGATTCTGCTGCGCCTGGCGAGGGGCGAAACGCTCGAGAGCTGCCCGGCGAGGATGCGGCGCAAGGACGGGTCGCTCCGTCACGTACTCATCAATTCCAGCTCGCTGTTCCAGGACGGCCGGTTTGTGCACACCCGCTGTTTCACGTTGGACGTCACCGACCGCGTGAGCGGCCAGGAGGCCAGGGCCGAACTCGCCGCGATCGTGGAGACGTCCGACGATGCGATCGTGAGCAAAGACCTCCGGGGGATCATTCGCTCGTGGAATCGCGGCGCCGAGCGTATCTTCGGCTACACGGGGGCCGAGGCCGTCGGGAAGTCGATCGACCTGATTATCCCGCCCGAGCTTCGGGACGAGGAGGGATTGATCCTGGCCCGGCTTGGGCGCGGCGAGCGGATCGACCCCTTCGAGACCGTGCGGCTATCGAAGACGGGAAGCCGCATCCACGTTTCGCTCTCGATCTCGCCGGTCAAGGACGCCGCGGGCGCGATCATCGGTGCGTCAAAGGTGGCCCGTGACATTACCGAGCGCAAGCACGCCGAAGCCGAACGGGAGGCCATTCTCGAGCGTGAGCGCAGCGCCCGGGCCGAGGCCGAGCGGGCCGGTCGATTGAAGGACGAGTTCCTCGCCACGCTCTCGCACGAGCTCAGGACGCCGCTGAGCGCGATCCTGGGGTGGGTTCATATCTTGCGCAAGAGCACCCCATCGCAGCAAGCGATGGAGCAGGGCCTGGCCGTCATTGATCGCAACGCGCGCGTCCAGCTGCAGCTGATCGCGGATCTCCTGGACATGAGCCGAATCATCTCCGGCAAGATGCGGCTCGATGTCCAGCGCGTCGAGCTTCCCGTGGTTATCGAGGCGGCCCTCGACGCCGTACGCCCGGCCGCGGCCGCCAAGGGCGTTCGGATTGAGAGCGTCCTTGAGCCGATCATGGACCCCGTTCATGGTGACCCGGCTCGCCTTCAGCAGGTGGCGTGGAACCTGCTGTCGAACGCGGTGAAATTTACCCCACGGGGTGGCCGGGTTCAGCTGGTGCTCAATCGCGTCAACTCGCACATCGAGATCGTGGTCAGCGATACCGGCAGGGGGATCCGGTCCGACTTCCTGCCCCACGTCTTTGAGCGGTTTCGCCAGGCGGACAGCTCGGTCGCGCGCGAACACGGCGGCCTGGGTCTTGGCCTCGCCATTGTCAAGCAGCTCGTCGAGCTGCACGGCGGCACGGTGCGCGCCGCCAGCGGCGGCGCGGATCAGGGATCGACCTTCGTCGTGGCGCTTCCCCTCGCGATCGTCCACGGGGCGCCCGGAGATGATGACAAGGCGCATCCGAGGGCCCCGACGCTGGCGTTCTCGCTGGCCGCGAACGCGAGCCTCGCCGGGGTCCGTGTGCTGGTTGTCGACGATGAGGCCGATGCGCGGGAAGTCATTCGCCGAATACTCGAGGACAGCCAGGCGAGCGTCACGCTCGCGGGGTCCGCGAGCGAGGCTCTCGCGGCCCTCGATAAGGAGAGCCCGCACGTCATCCTCTCAGACATCGGAATGCCGAACCAGGACGGCTACTCGCTCATGCAAGCGATTCGCCGGAGGGGCGTGAAGATCCCCGCAGCGGCGCTGACCGCGTTTGCGCGATCAGAGGACCGGACCCGGGCGCTCCAGGCGGGGTACCAGACGCACATCGCCAAGCCGGTTGAGCCGGCGGAGCTGGTCGCCGCGGTAGCGTCGCTGGCCCATACCGTGGGCGCCGGGCGGGACGTGAGATGAACCCGGGGCCCACAGCGGTGTTGGTGGTCGACGACAACGACGACATCACGTCGATGCTGGCCCTGATCATCGATTCGGAAGCAGACCTCAAGTGCGTGGGCAAGCTCGCGTCGGCCGATTCACTGGCTAGCACCCTGTCGGCGCTGAAGCCGGACATCGTTCTTATCGATCTGACGATGCCGGGGCGCGATCCATTGGACGCCATCAAACAAGCAACCAGTCAGTTCCCGACAACTCGCTTCATCGTGCTGAGCGGGTATGACGACCAGGCCGTCGTCGAGCGGGCGGTCGACCAGGGCGCCTGGGGATTCGTCTCCAAACACGACGATATTCTCCTCGTTCTGAGCGCTATCCGCACCGTGGCCGCGGGGGGAACGTACTTCAAGCCATAGGGACAGCCGCCCGAGGAGCGGGGCACAAGTACAATTCGGGCCTCCAGCACGGGGTTTCCCGTGAAGCCCCTCGGGTGATAACGCTGTTTCCGCTCGCCAAGGGAGCCGATATGATTCCGGCAAGGAACGGCTTGACGTTGCTGCTCTAGGTGATATGCAACACCTCCTGCTTCGGATTCTGTGCGCTCTTTTCATCGGCGTCATCTCGCCGCTGTGTTGCTGCCGCGCGGCCGCGGTGATGGGGATCCCATGCCCGGCCACGCCGCGTGACGTCGTCGAGCCGGCGCGCGCGTGCTGCGGGAACGCGGCGTGCAAGGAGACCTCGCCGGACCGCGAGCCCGAACCCTTGGAGAACCGGCCGACACCGGTTGATGACCCGGCCGAAAGTTGCCCCGCTTGTCCTTCGTGCGATGGCCAGCTCGTCACCATCGATTCAGCGCTGACCGTGAAGTTCACGCCCGCGAAGCCCGTGCCCTTCCCGGCCGAGGTGTTCGCGGCGGACCCCCTCGATCAACTCGGGTGGGGATGGCGGCAGCCGCGTGATCGAGCGACCGATCAGTGCCGTGCGGCGGCGATGCACACGGGGCGCGAGGCGCACCGGTGGCACTGCGCGCTGCTGATCTAGCCGGTCCCCTCACAACCACGTCAAGACTCCGGCTTTGGGCCCGCGTGCTCAAGCCCGGTGCGTACCCGTCCATGGTTCGTTGAGGGTTCCTCCATGTCACCGTCCGATCTCCGTGCGCTCAGCCGCGCGGCGTCGTCGCGACCCGCCGCCGCCGTGCCGCGACCGCCCTCGCGCTGGCGTACGCGCGTCCTGGTTCCGCTTGCGATCCTTCTCGCGACCGCGGGGGTTGTGGCGTACGCCGCCCGAGACGCCCTGCGTCCCGCCGTCCACGTCACGGTCGCCCCGGTCATTCCCAAGGCCGCGAATGGACTCGAGCCGACCGCCGCCGCGATCGACGACGCCCCGGCGGACCACCGCCTCGGCGCCGTGCTCTCACAGGCTCCCGGCTGGGTCGAGCCCGATCCGTTCGCGATCACCGTGCCGGCGCTTGCCGAAGGGGTCGTGCGCGAGGTGCCGGTGCTCGAAGGGCAAACGATCGCGGCCGGCGACGTGGTGGCACGTCTTATTGATGACGACGCCCGGTTGGCCGTGCGTGCGAGCGAAGCCCAGGTGGACCTGCGACAAGCCGAGGTGGAGCAGGCCCGCGCCGCGATCGCGACCGCCGAGTCGCAGGTCAGGGTCGAGACATCGCTGATGGAGCAGCTGCGCGACGAGATCAATCGCAAGCGCGAGCTGGTCGGCGTCGGGGTCGCCGCGGGGGAGTATCGCAGGCTTGAACTCCAGCTCGAAGGGTCGCGGGCGCGCGTGGCCGCGGCCGAGCAGACCGTCACCGAGCGAAGGGCGGCCGTGACGCGGGCTGAGGTCGCGGTGAGCGAAGCCCTGGTGTTCAGGGACGAGGCCCGGCTGCGGCTTGATCGCATGACGGTGACTTCGCCCGTCTCCGGCGTCGTGCTCGAACGGCTCGTCGAACCGGGGAACCGCCTCGGTGGCACGGCGCGGTTTGGAAAGGAGGGCATGGAGTCCGCCGTCGTGCGGGTGTACGACCCGGCCCACCTGCAGGTGCGGGTGGACGTGCCCCTTGCGGATGCCGGGAAGGTGGGCGTGGGCACGGTCGCGACGGTCACCACCGAAGTCGTGCCGGACACGGTGATGCGGGGCGTCGTCACGCGTGTCGTCCATGAGGCCAACATTCAGCGCAACACGGTGCAGTTCAAGGTGCGGCTCGACGACCCGCCCGCGCTCCTGAAGCCCGAGATGCTCACCCGTGTCAAGTTTCACGGCGTTCATGCCGCCGCTGGAACCGGCGGCGGCTCGCGTGCCGGCGGCGACGGCGAAACGAGCGACGCGGCCATCCTCGTGCCTGTCGGCGCCTTGATGAACGCTCAAGACGATCGCGCCGATGTGTGGATCACCGAGCCGCGTGGAACCTCGACCGTGGTCCGCAAGCGGCAGATCACCTTCCGCACAACCGACGACAACGCCTTCGTGATCGCGGCCACCGGGCTTCAGGCGACCGACAAGGTGGTCGTGCGGGCGCCCGTCACGCTGCGGGAAGGCGATCGGGTCGAAGTGGAGACCACGGACACGGGGGGCACACCATGACACCAGGCACCGCAACACCCGTCGCACCGCTCATCCAGTGCACGCGCCTCACCAAGTCGTATAAGAAGGGCGACACCCTCATCACGCCACTCCAGGAGCTCGACCTCGACGTCGCGGCGGGCGACTTTCTCGCCCTCATGGGACCGTCGGGCAGCGGCAAGACGACGCTGCTCAACCTGATCGCCGGCATCGACCGCCCGACAAGCGGGCAGTTGATCATCGGCGGGGTCGATATCGCCGCGTTGTCCCGCTCCCGGCTCGCGGACTGGCGCAGTCGGCACATCGGATACGTGTTCCAGCTGTACAACCTGGTGCCCGTGCTCACGGCCTACGAGAACGTCGAACTGCCCCTGCTGCTGCACCGCCTCTCCTCCCGTCAGCGGCACGAGAAGGTTCAGGCGGCGCTGCAGCTGGTCGGGATCGCGGACCGGCACGACCACTTCCCACGCCAGTTGTCCGGTGGCCAGGAGCAGCGGGTCGCGATCGCCCGCGCCATCGTCACCGATCCCACCATCCTCGTCGGTGACGAGCCAACGGGGGATCTCGACGAGGAATCGGCCCGCGCCATCATGGTGCTGATGACGCGCCTCTGCGAGGAACTGGGCAAGACGCTCATCCTCGTGACCCACGACGCCAAGAGCGCGAGGTACGCACGGCGGACGCTGCACCTGGAAAAGGGCCGGCTCGTCGACGCACGCCCGCGGACGGACGGTGCGCCCGCGGCCGGGCTGCAGGAGGTGGGGGCATGATCGCGCCACGGTTCGTTCCCGTCGTCCTCAAGCAACTCGTGCGCCACCGCGTTCGCACCGCCCTCACGCTCGCGGGCGTAGGGGTCGCCATGTTCCTGTTCATCGCCGTGCAGACCCTGCAGGACGGCGTGAAACGGGCAACGCAGGCGGCGGCGGGCGACACCACGCTGGTGGTGTACCGGGAGAACCGGTTCTGTCCGGCGACGAGCCGCCTCCCGCAGTTCTACGTGGATCGCATCGTCAAGATTCCGGGGGTCGTGTCGGCAACTCCAATCAAGATCGTGGTGAACAACTGCCGCGCTTCGCTCGACGTCATCACCTATCGGGGCGTCCGTGCGGAGGATGTGGGCGAGCCGGGAGGGATCGCGAGCAAGTGGTCGCTGATGTCGGGCTCCATCGACGACTGGACGCGACGCTCGGACGCGGCGCTCGTCGGGGAGACCCTCGCCGCGCGCCGGGGATTCCGCGTGGGAGACTCGTTCGACTCCTCGGGGGTCACCGTGACGGTGGCGGGCGTCATCCGTTCACCCGAGCCGCAGGATCAGAACGTCGCGTACGTCCACCTGGACTTCCTCCAGCAGGCCGCCGACAAGGGCGGCGGGCTCGGCGTCGTCACGCAGTTCACGGTTCGTGTGAGCGACCCCGCGCAGTTGAACGAGGTGGCCGCGGCGATCGACGACCAGTTCCGAGCCGAATCGGACCCCACGACCACGCGTCCGGAAAAGGCGTTCGTCGCGCAGGCCGGCGCGGACATCGTGGAGATCGTCAAGTTCACGCGCCTGCTGGGGTGGGGGTGTCTCGCGGCGGTGCTCGCGCTGGTCGCCAACGCCATCGTGCTCAGCGTCCAGGACCGGATCAAGGAACACGCGGTCCTGCAGACGTTGGGCTACCGCTCGGGGCTCATCGCCCGCCTCATCGTCAGCGAGGGGATGATCCTCGGGCTCATCGGCGGGGCGATCGGCACCGGCGTGGCGCTCGCAGTGGTCCGGTACGGCAACTTCTCGCTGTCGCAGGAAGGGCTGTCGATCACGCTCGACGCCACCTGGCGGGTGCTCGGCGCGGGCCTGCTTGTTTCCGCGAGTGTGGGCGTGATCGCCGGGCTCGTCCCCGCGCTGCGGGCGGGACGCCGGGAGATCGCGTCGTGTTTCCGTGCTGTTTGAAGGTAGAAGCGGCGGTTTGAGGATGCGACCAATGAGACTGCTCCCGTTCGATTACGCCGTGCGAAATCTGGGCAGGTCGCCCTCGCGCCTTGTGCTGGCCGTGGGCGGCTCGATGCTCGTGGTGCTGCTCATGCTCGTCGCCGGCGGGTTTGTCAAGGGCATGAGCCAGTCGCTGCGCGCGACGGGCGGGGAGCACAACATCGTGTTGCTGGGGGCCGGGAGCGAGGAGAGCGTCGAACGCAGCGAGATCGAGGCCGGCACATCCGGCGTCGTCGCCGCCAGCATCGCGGGGGTTCGTACCCAGGCGGGAGTCGCGTTCGTATCGCCCGAGGTTCATGCGATGCTGCCGGTGGCTGTCGGCCCGCACGGACGCGCCCCAGAGGCGACGCACGCGGGCGCACAGGGGCCGGCCGGGGCCGCGGACGGTGCAAAGCAGGCGATGCTTCGAGGAGTCACGCCCGCCGCGTCGCTCGTGCATCAGTCGGTCTCCTTGGTGGACGGCCGTTGGCCGCGCTCCGGTGCCGATGAGGTCATGATCGGGCGCATGGTGCTCACCGTCCTGGGAGTAAGCGCCGAGTCCCTCGCGGTCGGCCGGACGATCGTCATCGACAACCGATCGTGGACGATCGTGGGACAGTTCGCCGCCCCGGGCACCGTCGTCGAGGCCGAAGTGTGGCTGCCGCTGGCGGACCTGATGACCACGACCAAGCGAGAGACCATCTCGTGCGTCGTGCTCACGATCGACCCCTACAACGAGGATACCGGCGAGGGGGCCGAGTTCGCCGACGTCGACGCCTTCACCAAGACCCGCCCCGACCTGGAGCTTGTCGCGATGCGAGAGCGGGACTACTACGGCAAGCTCGCCTCCTTCTTCGCGCCCATCAAGATCGTCGCGTGGGTCACCGCGGGGCTGATCGCCCTCGGCGGGCTGTGCGGCGGACTGAACACGATGTACGCGGCCTTCGCGTCGCGCATCCGAGAACTGGGCACGCTCCAGGCGCTCGGGTTCCGACGAAGCGCCATCGCGTGGTCGATGATGCAGGAGTCCACGCTCGCAACGGCCGCGGGCGGGCTTCTCGCGGTCATCATCGGCGTGCTGGCGCTCGACGGGCTCGCGGTGCGATTCTCGATGGGCGCCTTTGGATTGGTCATCGACGAGCAGATCGTGCTGCTCGGCCTGCTGTGCGGCGTTGCGCTGGGCGTGCTGGGATCACTCCCGCCGACGATCCGCTGCCTGCGTCCGTCGATCCCCGTCGCCCTCAAGGCGGTCTAGTTCACTGAACACCAGCGTGATCGCTCGCCCGGGTCACGCACTTTCGCTTGAAGGGAGTTCCATCATGTTCACCCGGTCCTTCTGTTCCGTCGTATCGTCACCGCTCGGCCTGCTCGCGGCCGCCTGCATCGTGGTCACCGCGGTCGGGCCGAGTCGCTCGTTCGCACAGCCAGCGCCAAAGGTCACGAGCATCGGTGACGTGAAGCTGTTGCTCAGCGACACGCTGCCGCCCAACGCCAGAGAGATCGCCGATGCGCTGGTGAAGGCCAAGGTTGGCGAACCCATGACGGTAAGAGGTTCCATTCCGCAAAGTGCCGACGCGTTCAACGCGAGCGCAGCCGAGTTCACGCTGTCACAGCCCGCGCCGCAGCCCCCGACCCCCGTTGACGCCGGTGGGCCGCGGGTCACTCCCGCGCCCTCGGTCCTGGTTCGCATCGCGAACGAACGCAGCGAGTCCGTCGGGGGCACGCTCAATGGCAAGCACGGCCTCAAGAACGGTTCGGAGGTGTTCGTAACCGGGGTCGTGGAAGCCGTCACGGCCGACCGTATCTCGATCCGTGCGACATCGATGCACATCCCGCGATCGGCGCTCCCTGAAAGCTTCTTCGCCAGCGCCGGCATCGAGAACGCCAAGGATGTTTCGGACGCGCGCAAGGCGGGCGGCATGAAGGTCGGCGACGACGTGGTGCTGCGCGGGCGCATCGGCGGCAGCAAATCGCCGTTCGCGGCCGGGCGCGCGGTCTTCACGCTCATCGGCCGGGGCCTGAAGGCCTGCAGCGAGAACCCCGGCGATGCCTGCAAGCAGCCCTGGGACTATTGCTGCGAAACCCGCGAGGACATCCTCGCCAACTCGATCACGGTGCAGGTGACCGACGAGGAGGCCCGCGTGCTCCGCACGGACATGAAGGGCCGACGCGGCCTCAAGGAGCTGTCGGAAGTCGTGATCGTCGGCAAAGTCGCCGTCGCGAATACCAAGTCTCTGGTGGTGAACGCGACGCGGATGTACGTGCTGCCGTAACGCGCCCCGACCCCGCCTCGAACGCGCCGATCTCGAGGATGCTCAACGCCGCGTTATCTCCTGATCGCGGTGTACTCGGAGAAGATGCCGCCGACAATCGACCGTTTGACATCGAGGAAGCCCGCATCGCTCAACGCGTCCACAACCCGCTGAGGCGGGACGCATTTGTCGATGGTCTCCCAGTAATACGCCCAGAGTTCGGGGGTGCGGGACGCGAGGCGGTGGAATGTTCCGATGAAGCGCGAGAGGGTGCCCAGGTAAAGACGAAGGAACGCGCGGCCCAGACGCGTGGTGGGCCGGGTGATCTCGAGGATGCAGAGTCGCCCGGGCCCAAACTCGCCGGCGGGTTTGAGCACCCGGTGGAACTCCCGGAAGGCCGCGTTGAGGTCCTCGACATGGCGAAGGGCGTAGCCCATTGAGAGAAAGTCGACCGAGGCATCGTCGAGCGGAAGGGATTCGGCGACGCCGACGACCGTGTCTATTCCCAGTCGTTCCTTCGCACGGCGCATCATTTCTTGACTCGGATCAACGCCAACGAGGCGGCCGGTTGCGCCGATCAGCGACAGCGCCTCGCCCGCGAGCAGGCCCGTGCCGACGGCGACATCCGCGATCCGCATGCCCTCCGCCAATCCTGCACGCCTGAGGGCCTGTCGGCGGTACCAGCGACCACTGCCCAGGGAGAGCCAGCGCTCCACCCGGTCGTAGTCCTGCGCCGTCTCGTCAAAGATCGCGTTGAGGAACTGCCGCTTATTCTCGGCACACCGATAGGCGCCCGGGATCACGGGGTGCGGCGCGAGGGCGCCCGGGCGGTCCACCGGGGCGGATGCCGGTGCGGGGGATGGAACCATGTGCATTCTTCCGGAGCGGACCTTGATCCGCCAGTATCATACGGGACTCGCACGCTCTGGATGAATCGACTCCCGTATGGGCAACCCCGGCGTTTCAACTCTGGTCTTTCTTCAAGTCGCGGTGATTCTGCCGGCGTGCCGGGCGGCGGGAGTGGTGGCGCGCCGATGGGGTAAGCCCCAAGCCATCGGCCGGATGATCGCGGCACAGGCGGCCGATGCGAAGCCCGCAAGGAACTTTCATGCCAAGTGACGAGACGCTCGCTCGTGTGAAGACCGTGCTTCGCGCCTGCCTGAAGGTGGACGCGCAGGCGTCCTTTTCAGACGCAATGCCGCTCGTCGGCGGAGAGTACGACCTTGACTCCCTCGACATCCTGCTCATCGTCACCGAGCTCGAGAAGGAGTTCGGCGTGAAGATCCATGAGGGGTCGATGGGGAAGGCCGCATTCACGAACGTCGAGACCCTCGCGACCTTCATCGAGGGTCTCGCGCGCCCCGGCCCCCGTGAGGAGAGTTGACGACCATGTCGCGGATCACCGTCGACAACCTGCCCCATCGCAAGCCCTTCCGGTTCCTGACCAGCATCGAGGAACTGGACCCCGGGCGGCGCGGGGTCGGCAGCTGGCAGGTCCGCGGCGACGAAGACTTCTTCGCCGGGCACTTTCCCGGCAATCCGGTGCTGCCGGGCGTGCTCATCGCGGAATCGCTCGCGCAGTTGTCCGGACTGGTGGCCTTCGCCTCCGACGCCGCCGCAATGACAACCGCGGCTCGGTTGGCCCACGTCAATGTGAAGTTCCCGTCAGGCGTGGCGCCGCCGGCCGCGGTGCGGCTGCAAAGCGCGGTTGCCCGCGAGATGTCGGGGCTCTATCTCTTTGACGTGCGTGCGGACGTTCAGGGCGTTGTTGTGGCGGCGGGATCATTGGTGCTGGCGAAGGTGTTGTTAGGCGGTTGATAAGGAGCGGCACGGTGATTCGACTCTCGCTCGTTGTGGCATCGGTGTTGACGGCGGCGGGGCAACCGATCGCTCCCTTTGCCCCGGCCGCTCCCGCCGCGAGTTCAGAGCCCGTCAAAACCGCGGGCGCCACCCGGGATGACGAACGGTTCGTCAAGCGGCTCGAGGCGGTCGACGCCGCGATGGCGACGGTGGTAGATCTGCGGGCCGACTTCGAGCAGCGACGACACACTCCGCTCTTGAAGAAACCTCTGGTATCAAGCGGGGTGGTGCTGACCAAGGGCGACCTGGTCCGTTGGGACACCGCAACGCCTCATGCTTCGTCGCTGCTGATCGGCCGCGGGGCCATCCAGATGTACTATCCCTCGGAGAAGCTGGTCGAGGTGTATCCGATCGGCGAAGGGTTCAAGGATCTGGCCGGTGCGCCCCTGCCGCGCTTGTCGGTGCTCAGGGCGCGGTTCGATATCGCTCCTCTCCCGTCCGATGATCCCGGCGTGCGAAGCCGGGACGCGAACCTCCTGGCCGTGCGCCTGACGCCCAGGAGCGACGACGTGCGTAAGCACATCGCATCGGTGAACGTGTTTATTGACGAGTCCCGGCCCGTGGCCACCAGAGTGGTGATGACCGACCCCGACGGAGAGGTGACGGAGATCGTGTTCAGCAACATACGGCTCAACAGCGGGGTCAAGGACGATGAGATCGACCCGAAGCTTCCCGCGGGAGTGCGGGTGTCTCGGCCACTTGGTGACAGCAAGGGCGGACCGGGTGACGCCGCCGTAAAGCCCGCCCTCCAGGAGAAGACCCGTTGATGCCAAACCAGCACACTCCCTGCGAGCCGCCCGCGAGGCGCCCGGGCCACCCAGCATGGACGGGGACCCGTGATGCTTGATCAGACGACAAGCTCGCGTGTTTCTCTCGCCGGACCCGCTGTGCCTTCGTGGGCGCGCGAGCTCGCGCCGTGCCTGCGCGCGTCTCGGGTCGTCGGCGTCGTGGACAACGCGATTGCCAACATTGACTGCTATCACGGCGCCGGTGCGGGGATAGTCACCGCGGTGGTGCCCAGCGCCCTGGATCTTTCCGCGTCCGGCCTGCGCGAGGCCGTGACCGAGGTGTTCGGCCTGGTGCTGGGCGGGCTGCGTGAAGGCGGCTGTCCTCACCCCGTTCGGATGTGGGCCTTCGTGCCCGGCATTCACGATTCTCTGGCCCCCGGAATGGATCGGTACCGCGTGTTCAACGCCGGCCGGTACGACGCTTTCCTTCGATGGTGCGGCGGAGCGGAAGTGTTCGAAAGAACCCTGCCCGCGGCGTCCGCCGTCGGCCATAGCGGGGATTCCCTTCTGGTGTCCGCTCTCGGAGTGCTGACGCCAGGGATTACGGTTGATAATCCGCGACAGATACCGGCGTTTGGATACTCCCCGGCTCACGGGCCACGGCCCCCTTGTTTTTCGCGCGCCATGGTGGCGAGCCTGCCGATCGGAACTCGCCTGCTCGTGTCGGGAACCGCGAGCATCCGAGGCGAGCAATCGGTCCACCCCGGGTCGCTCGAGAGCCAGCTTGTGGAATCGTTTGACAACCTTCATCACGTGGTGCAAAGCGTGAAGGGGACGAGTCAGTTCTCGCTCGAGGGCATTGAGACCGCACGGGTCTATTTCTCGCGTGCACAGGACCGAGCGGCCCTGGTGGCCGGTGTGTCGGCACGCCTGCCGGCCGCCGCCACGGTGGAGTACGTCCCGGCCTGGATCTGCCGCCCTGAATTACTCGTTGAGATCGAAGCGACGTTCGCCCCAACACCCTCGTGAGTGCTTCATCGCATGAGTGAGACGATGCATCCTGAATCGCGTGCCCCGGCCGATCTGCCGCGTACGGGTTCAGGGCTGATCGATGCGCTCCGTCTGCACGCCCGGGAACGGCCGACCGCAGAAGCCGTGGGCGAGCTGGACGGGGCCATGGGCCGTTGCACGCACGGCGAACTTGCCGCGCGGGTGGCGACACGGACGCAGCGGCTGACCGCGAGCGTGGAGCCCGGCCGGGTGGTCATCGCCGTTCTGCCCGCGGGCATTGACTACGTCGCGTGGTTCTGCGCATCGATCGCCGCGGGAGTTCAGTTCCTGCCCATGCACACGCAGGTCGCGGGCCCCGAAGCGCTGGCGATTGCGGAGCGCGTCGACGCGGCGGCCGCGATCGTTGCGTCCGGGCTGGCGGCCGAACCGGCCCTCCGTCACTTGGCGATGGACGGGCCCAGAGGCGTGCCGCTCGGGCGCCTCGCGGAGACATCGTCGTGCGAGAGCCCGGGAGCGGTGGTGCTCGAGTCCTCGGGAACGACGGGTTTGCCCAAGCTCGTCCTGCGCCGCAGCACATCGCTGGACGCCGACGCGGCGGGCGTCATCGCCGGTATGGGGCTGACGCCCCGCGATCGAGTGGCGTTCGCGACCCCGCTGAGTCATTCCTACGGCGTAGACATGCTCGTCAGCGCGCTCACCGCGGGAGCGACGCTGCGCGTCATGGCGCAGTTTGATTCCGAAGCGCTGGCTCGGGAACTGGAGCGGGGAGCAACAATCCTGCCCGGGGTGCCCTTCGTCTTCGAGGCGCTGGCGCGGCGGCCGCGTCGGCAGCCGGTCCCGTTGCGACTGGCGCTCTCGGCCGGGTCGCCGCTCTCAGCGCATGTCCGGCGCGGGTTCGTGGACGCGTGGGGCGTCCAGGTCGGGCAGCTGTACGGCGCGACGGAACTTGGAACGGTGGCGATGAGCGTGCCGGGGAACGAGGGATTCGAACCGGTGTCGGTGGGGCGACCCCTGGCCGGGGTGAGTATGCGGGTGGTGGACCTCGCGGATCCGGGGCGAGTGCTCGAGGCCGGGCAGGAAGGCCAGCTCGCCGTTCGTGCGGCGTCGATGCTGTCGGCATATCTGGATGCCGAGATGGGCCTCGTCGACGGACACCTGCTTACCGGTGACCTCGCGAAGATCGATGAGGCCGGGAGAGTCTGGATCACCGGACGACTGAAGTTGCTCATCGACGTCGGGGCGTACAAAGTGAACCCGCTCGAGGTGGAGCGTGTGCTGTGTACGCACCCCGGCGTGGCGGAGTGCGTGGTGGTCGCCCTTTCGGCGTCGGCGACGTTGCAGCGGCTGCGCGCGGTCGTCGTGCTTCGAGAATCATCCCAACCCGCGACGACCGAGTCGCTCCGACAGTTTCTTCGGGAGCGGCTTTCGCCCATCAAGGTGCCGCGGATCGTCGAGGTCGTGGCCTCTCTTCCCAAGTCGCCGACCGGCAAGGTGCTTCGCGACCAGGTAATCGGGAGAACTTCGTGAGCATCCAACCACGGGTGGCGATGGTGGCACTGTTCGTCGCTGTCATCCTTGGGGGGTGCGCAAGCGATCTGCCGGTCTACCCGGCCATGAGCGACGCGGACGCGATCGCCGCGATCGCGACGCGCCAATCCGCGCTGAAGAGCATCTCGGCGGAGTGCGATCTTGACCTGACCGATGCGCAGGGTCAGCGCGTGCGTCTGGAGGGCGTGCTCGTAGCGGACCTGCCGCACAGGATGCGGTTGCGGGCATGGAAATTCGGGGCGGCAATCTTCGATCTGACGCTGGCCGACGGCAAGGGCTGGGTGTTGCTCCCCGAGGATGGCCCGGGAGCTCATCGGTTGGATGTCGACCAGGTGCCGGTGCGACGGGTGGGCGAAGCGCTGGCCCTGCTCGGGCCCGAGTACTTTCGGACAGCGCGGCCGGCGGGCGGTGAACCGGGAGTGCTGCGCGCGCAAGGATCCGCATTCGGGCGCAACGACGTGGCGTGCGAGATCGAGCGCTTAACGTTGACGCCGCGCCGCTTCATCGTGGAGAGCGGCGAAGCCTCCCCGCCCAGCGAACTCCTGCTCGACGACTACACGCGGATAGGCGATCTGGTGTGGCCATGCCGTTTGCGGCTGCGGAGTCCCTCCGGCGAGGTGCTGATCCGGGTCCGTGAGCTGGAGTTGAACGGAGAGCTTCCCCCCGGCGCGTTCACGCCCCCCACTCGCGCGAAAGCGTTGCCATGAGCAACGCGGCGAGCGGCGCCGAATCGGGCGATGCCCGTGGTCGGCACCTGGCCCTCAGAGTGGGCACGCTCGCTGGGCTGCTGGCGCAGTGGACGGCCACGCACCCGCGCCGGGTGTTGGCCGGCGCCGCCCTGGTGCTCGTGCTGTCCCTGCTCGCGCTCAGCCAGATGCGCATCACGTCGTCGCTTTCCGCGATGCTGGGCACACACTCGACCGCCGCCGCCGCAATGGAGCGCGTGACGACCGGGTATCGCCATGCGGACGCCCTTGTGCTCCTCGTGGAGCTGCCCGCCGGCCGCGTCGCCGACGACTCCGGCCAGGCCGACCTCGTCGCTTTCGCGACACGCCTTGAAACGGCGCTGAAGAACGATCCCGCCGCGGCGCCATTGATCGCGTGGGTGAGGTTCCGCGAGGACCCCTCGTTCCTCCGCTTCGCTCAGGAAGTCATGCTGCCCAATGGCGGTTTCTACCTTGATGACGGCGACGCCGCGGAGCTTATGCGACGGCTTGAGCCGGCACAGATGCTCGCGCAGATCAAGCGCAACGAGGCGCTGATCGGCGCGCCGGGGCCGGCCGGCGTGGCCCTCAGCGGAGGCGTGCTGCGCGATCCCTTGCGACTCTTCGAACTGATCCCGTCTGACCTCAGGCCCCGTCAGCACGGCGCAGCGAGTGCTGCCGGCAACGGCGCCGCGGGCGTCGCAAAGCCCGAAGTTTCGCAGGACCAGCGGGCGCTGTTAATCCATGTTGGCTCGGCACACGTCGCCGGCGACTACGAGGCGGCGGGGCGTCTTGTCGACGAAGTGGTGCGATGCGCCGCCGAAGTGAACACCTCGCTTCTGCGCGTTGAACCCGCCGGCGCGGCGGCGATCGCACGTGATTCGTCACGGACGATCAGGCGCGATTCCATAGTCAGTTGCGTGGTCTCCGTAGGCCTGCTCTACGTCCTGTTCCTGGTGTTCTACCGACGGTGGACCGCCGGCTTGGTGATCGGCGGGGTCGCCGCCGTCGGAATGCTGGCCGGCATCGGCGCGCTGGCCTTGTTCATCACCGAAGTCTCTCCGCTCGCCGCGATGATCGCGGCCCTGCTCGCCGGCCTCGGAACCGACTACGGGATTCACTTCCTCTCGCACTACGACGGGTACCGCAACCAGGGCGTGAGGAGCGTCGACGCGTCGATCCGAACCGCCCAGGACATGGCGATGCCCATCATCACCAACTGCTTCACGAGCATCTTTGGGTTCATTTCGCTCTGGCCCTCGAAGATCCGGATGCTGAGTGACTTCGCAGTGATGGGCACCGCCGGGCTGATCGGCGCGTTGATCGCCGTCTTCGTCCTCATGCCCGCGGCACTTGCGGTCATCGACCGCAACGCCAGCGGCAAGCCGTCCGGCCGTGCAACGTTCGGCAGGCTGGCGGACGTCGTGGCCAAGCGGCCGCGGGTATGCATGGTCTCATCGATTGGGGTGTTGAGCGTGGTGGTCTTCGCCGCCGCGATCCAGGGCTTCTCGCTGCGCTTTGAGCCCGACCTCACCGTGATGCACCCGAGGCCCAGCCGCGCGCTCGACGCAACGGGCGAGGTCATCCGGCGGTTCTCCGGGCAGGGAGACCTGATCCCGCTCGAGATACGGGCGTCAACCCCCGAGCAGCTGGTCGCGGCCGCCCACGACGCGGCACTGGCGTTGAACTCTCCGGCGTGCCGCGCTGTGGGCGTGACGGGCGTGATCGGCTTGCACACCCTGCTGCCCGACCCGCGCAGCACCGCACGCCGGCGGGCGCTGCTGGAGGGCGCCGATCCCGAGCGGGTGTTGAAGTCCTTTGATGCCGCGGTCGAAGCGAGTGATTTCGCGCCCGCGGCATACTCGGGGTATCGTGACTTTCTGCGAACCCTCGTCTCCTCACGCCGCGCGCCGAGCGTGCAGGACGTCCTCGCACATCGCGGGGTCGCCGAACGGGTGTTCCCGACCGCGTACGTGGACGCGGCCGAACCGCCGACGAGCACCGTGCTGCTGGCGAGGCTCGCCGCGCCCTCGCATGATCGCGCACAGAGACGGGCGGCGGTCGAGGCATTGACCCGCGCCGCCGCGTCCGTGCGCAGCGGCGTCGTCACAGTCGCGGGGATTGCCGCCGTCTCAACCGAACTGGAGGACGCCGCGCGCGACGATCTTCCGAAGTCGGTCGCCATTTCTTTCGTTCTCGTGCTGCTGTGGCTCACCCTCGTCTTTCGCAGACCGTTGTACGTGGTGCTGGCGCTCGTGCCGCTGGTGTTCGCGGTGAGCACGACGGTGCTCTTCATCATCGCGACCGGACAGAAGTTCAACCCGATCAACAGCGTGGCAATCCCGCTCCTCGACGGCATCGCGGTGGACGCCGGGGTGTTCCTCGTTTCGGCGTACCGTGTACACGGGGCGACGCGCGACAACCTGCGGCTGCACCTGCGTTCGACGACTCACGCGGTGCTCCTGTCCGTCGCGACAACGGTAACGGCGTTCGCCGCACTCTGTTTCACGCACACCCCCGCGGTCCAATCGTTGGGGTTCGTGTCGGCCGTGGGCCTCGCGGCTTCGGGCGTGGGCGCATTGCTCCTGCTCATGCCCATCCTCATCCGGCGCGCGCCCGGGCGTCCGGGCCCTTAGCGGGCGGCGCCCATCCTCTCGCTCAAATCGGCATGCAGGGAAACAAACGCGTCGATCAGCTTGGCCTCAATGACCTCGGGCTCGAACGTCGGCTCGATCGGCGCGCCGTAGATCAGGCCGTAGCGCGTGCGCCGAAGCGGCAGCCAGCTGACGGGCCGGCTGTACGCCTGCGAGTTGATGATCACGCACGGGACGATCGCCGCCCCGGCCAGACGAGCGATGCGGCCGCTGCCCGGACGGATGCGCCGAGTGTGGACAACGAAATCCGTCCCTTTCCGGAACCCGCCTTCGGGAAAGATCGTGACCGCTCGAGACCGCCGCAGGCGATCAACGATGACGCGGACCGTCTTCGCGTCCGGGCGCGAGCGATCCAGGGGAAACGCGTTGAGCGAGCCGTAGAACCAGGCAACGAGAGGGTTGCGAAACACCTCGACGATGCTGACGAAGTCGAGCAGCCGCGGCGTATGCCGGATGAGGATCGGGATGTCGTAGGGGCTCTGATGCGTCGCGGCAATCAGGCACCGACCGGTCCTCGGGACATGCTCAACCCCGATCACCACGGGCGCGCTGGTCATCGAGAACGGCGGCGTGCCCAGGAACCGCACAGCTCTGTAGAAAGCGTCGCTCATGTCGGGGGGCCCGGCACGCGGGCAAAAGCGCCTACGGCACTTGCGCGTCGGTGACGCCCGATCGCGAGAGCAAGTCGTCGTACACGCGCGCAAACTCCTGACCCAGGCGCCCGGCCATCTCCATGCGATCGCCGCGCCGCGAACCGGAACGCGCCGGCGGAACGACGTCACTCCCGAAGGCGCAGTACACCCGTCCCCGCCGGAACGGGAGCCAGGGCCCGACCCGATTCAGACGATCGGTGCCGAGCACCACCACCGGAACGACCGGAACACGAGCCGCGATCGCGATCGTGCACACGCCCTGCTTGAACGGCGCGCCGCGGAGAATCGACTGTTGCCCCTGGGCCACGCCGCCTTCGGGGAAAATCCCCACACACTCACCCGCCCTCGCCAGTCGAATGGCGGTGCGCACGGCTCGCAGCGAGCAGCCAAACCGATCGACCGGGAACGCCCCCCCGAGATTCAGGGCCGCGGCCGCCCATCGATGCCGATAGAACTCGACGCGCGCCATCCATCGGATCTGGCGCTCGACAATCGCGGACACGACGATGGGCTCGAGATGGCTGATGTGCGTGCAGGCAAGGATGAAGCCGCCCGCACGGTCGGCCCGGTGCTCATCGAGCACGAGCTGCCGGATCGTCTGCCACCGGATAAACCGGCCGCCCGCTCTGCATGTCCGGTAGAAAAGAACTCCCATAGCGACCGGAATAGTAACACGCGGCGGCCTCGCTTGACCCCGAGTGTCGGCCAGTTTGTGTATACTTCCCCGGCATGGCGATCGAGTTGGACACGCTGCACCGACTCGGACCCGTGACCGTGACTCACCCGAAGTCCGACTCTTCTGGTTCAGCGCTGCCCACGGCCACGCCGGCCGCCTTGGCGCCGTTCTTCTGGCTCGCGGCACACGCACCCCGCATCGTGCGTGGGCTTCAGCCGTTGGCGACCCGCCTGGCGTCCCTCGCCTCGGGCGCCGTCCGCGCAAACACTCGTCAGAACGCGCTGCGGATCTACGGCAGACCGCTCAGCACGCCCGAGCAACGGGCGTTCACACGCAGCGTTGTGAACAACTTCTACGAGTTCGTGGTCGACGTCGTTCAGTCCGGCCGGGAGTCGATCGACCAGCTGCTGGCTCGGATCGAACGGGTGGAGGGTGAGCACGCGTACCGATCCCTGCGAGCCCAGGGCCGAGGGGCGGTGCTGGTCACCGCACATATGGGCTCGTTCGAGGTCGGGCTCGCGGCATTGACACGCGTGGAGCGGCGCGTACACGTTGTATACAAGCGCGACGCAACGGACAGCTTCGAATCCGCGCGGGCGAAGATGCGCCGGACCCTCGGGCTCATCGAGGCGCCGATCGACGACGGCCTGCCCACGTGGATCGAGCTCCGCGACGCCCTGCGCAGCGGAGGCGTCGTCGTCATGCAGGCCGACCGCGCGATGCCCGGCCAACGGTCCGTCGTCGTGCCGTTCCTCCACGGCCACCTGCGCGTGCCGACCGGGGCCGTTCGGCTCGCGAGACTCACCGGCAGCCCCATCGTCCCCGTGTTCACCGTGCGGCTTGCCTCAGGTCGCTTCGCCATTCACCTGTGCCCGGCGATCGAGCCCGGACGCGCCGGCGGCATCCCCGACTCGAACGATCTTTCGGTGATCGCGGTGTGCGAAGCCATCGAATCGATGGTCGCCAAGCACCCGACCCAGTGGCTCGTGCTCGCCGCCGCGTTCGAGGAGGATGCGACGCATGCCTGAACAGGGCGCACACGTCGCGCCGCCAACCGGAGTCGTCATCACCGGCGTCGCGGCGACGACGTCCCTGGGTATTGACGCCAGCTCGACCTGGCGCGCCGTGCTCGCCGGACGCTGCGGCATGGGGCCGATGTCCGAGGTCGAATCCACCCTTCCACCAGGGAGCGTCGGGGGTCAGGCCGCCGGGCTGCCCGCCGACTATTGCCCGCATCTCCCTCGCGAGGCACGCTACCTCCGATGGACCGTGGAACACGCCCTGCGCGATGCCCGGGTCGATGGCGGCAAGCACTACGCGCCCCCGCGCCGATTGGCGATGCTCGGGACAACGCTGCACGGCATCCGCGCCGGAGGTCGGTTCCTGCGTTCGGGCAACGTGGTCGAACTGAACTCGTTCCTCGCCGGCGAGACGTCACGCCTGGCGCTCGAAGGCCTCGGCATTGCCGGCGGGGCCATGACGACATGCTCGGCGTGTTCGTCAAGTCTTGGCGCAATCGCCCTGGGGGTGACACTGCTGGAGAGTGGGCAGGTCGATCTCGTCATCGCCGGCGGGTACGACGCGATCAGCGAGTATTCCTGGGCGGGATTTAACGCGCTCCGACTCATCGCGAACGGGCCCCTCCGCCCATTCTGCCGCGGGCGCCAAGGGATGAAGGTCGCCGAGGGGTACGGCATCGTCGTCCTCGAGAGCGCCGATTCCGCCGTGCGCCGAGGAGCCGCGGTTCGGGCCCGCTTGGCGGGTTGGGGCGAATCGGCCGATGCCCATCACCTGACGCAGCCGCACCCGCAGGGCGACGGCGCCCTGGCGGCCATGCGCCAGGCCCTCGGGCGGGCGGGCGTGCAGCCCGAGGACCTGGGAATGGCGGCGGCGCACGCGACGGGAACGCCCGACAACGACGGGGCCGAGTATCGCGCGCTTTCCAGGCTCATGGGCGACGATCTGCCCCGCCTCCCCGTCGTGGGATTCAAGAGCTTCCTGGGCCACACGCTCGGCGGAGCCGGAGCGGTTGAACTGGTCTTGTCGTGCATGGCGCTGCACGACCAGCGGGTGCCGGCCTGCCCCAATGTGGACGCCCAGGACATCGAGTACCCCGGGCTGAACCTCGCGACCGGGGAGACGACCCAGCGGGCGGTGGGGTGCACCCTCAACATCTCCCTCGGGTTCGGCGGCGCCAATACCTGTGTTGTCTTGACCGATGCCCGTCGCCACCACCGCCGGCCCGTCGGCGGACAATCCGCCATGACAGCGCCCGTGCCGTGGATCACCGGCGTCGGAATCGTGCTCCCAGGCGCGATCGGTCACGCGCCCTTCGTGGAGCTCGTAGCGCGCAGCGAGTCGTCGGGCCCACCCGGGCGCGCCGAGGCAATCACCGATGCCGCGATGGGCGAATACCTGAACGCCCGCCGCGCACGCCGCCTGAGTGACTACGTCAAGTTCACGCTCGCGGCCGCGACGATGGCGGTTCGTGACTCTGGCCTGACCGATCATCCACAGTCCCTCGCCACCGCCAGCGCGATCCTGGGATCAATGCACGGGTCCGCCGGCTTCTGCTGCGACTACTACTCCCAGATCGTCGCCCAAGGCGTTCTGGCCGCGAACCCCGTGCTCTTTGCCGAGGGCGTTCCCAACGCCGCGGCCGCCCACCTCAGCGAAACCCTCGGCGTCAAGGGCGCCTGCCAGACGATCATCGGTTCGCGCACCGCCGGTGTCGATGCCCTGGCCCTGGCCGCACTGCGAGTGCGGACCGGCGCGGTCGACACGGTCATTGTCGTCGCGGCCGAGGCCGCATGCGAGGTGGTTGACCGCGCCTACCGCGCGAACGGCTTGCAGGCCGGCGAGGCGACGCACCGGAATGGACCGGCTCCGAGCGGTTTCACCAGAGGGATCGGCGGAGTCGCATTCATCGTCGAATCCAGCCGGGCGGCGGCGGCGCGATCAGCGTCGCCCTACGCACGCGTGCTGGGGAACTCATGGGCTTCGTCGCACGCGCCCCACGCCGGAGGACCGGCCGGCGCGGTGGCGTCGGCGCTCTCTGGCCTCCCTGATCCCGGGCACGTCATCGGCTCGAGCTGCAACACCTGGGTGGACCGGGCCGAACGCCTCGCCATGCAAAGAGCCGGACTCGCGGGCGAACCGGGCTCCGCGCACCACCACTTCGGCGAGCTCCTTTCCGCATCGCCGCTCGCCACGCTCGCCGCCAAGCTCATCGGCGACCTCACCGCGCCGCGCTTCTCGATCCTGTGTACGGACTGGTCCGGTTCGGCGTCGGCGGTCACCATCGAACGATTGGACCGGCGGCTGTCGCTTCGGTAGCGTTGTCAATGAGGTTCGGTCATGGCGAACAGATATGACGTTGTCGTCGCCGGAGGCGGGCCCGCGGGCTCCACCGCCGCGATCGTGCTGGCCAGAGCCGGCTTCAGCGTGTGCGTGCTCGAGAAGGACAAGCACCCGCGGTTCCACATCGGCGAGTCGATCCTGCCGCGCACGACGCCCCTGCTCAAAGAGCTGGGGCTTGAAGAGGCCGTTCTCGGCCTCACGCACGTACCGAAGTTCGGGGCGGAGTTCGGCTTTGGCAATGACCACAGGACGCGCAAGTTCTCGTTCACCGACGGCCTCATTCCCGGCTTTCCCGTCTTCAACATCGAGCGGTCGATATTCGACAAGCTGCTCCTGGACAAGGCGCGCGAAGCCGGCGCCCAGGTGTATGAACAACGCCCGGTGAAGGGCATCACCAAACTCGCCGACGGCGACGTCGAGGTGGAGTCCGCCGATGGCCCGGTCCGCGCGCGGCTGTTGCTCGACGCGTCGGGTCACGGAACCGTGGTCGGCCGGGCATTGAACCTGCGGCGGAATTTCCAGGATCCCGAGCTGCAGAAGGTCGCCTACTTCCAGCATTTCGAGAATGTCGAGCGCCCCGCGGGACGCGAAACGGGTCACCCCGGCATCTTTATGTGCGCCGAGGGCTGGTTCTGGATGATTGGGCTCAGCGACACCAGGACGAGCGTCGGCTTCGTCACCCGCCCCTCGTTCGCCCGCACGCTCAACGTCCCCCCCACCCGGCTGCTGCAATGGGCCGTCTCCCGATGTCCCGTCGTGCGCCATCGCATGCGCGACGCCGCCGGAAGCGCCGAGAACATCGTGCTCTCAGACTTCAGCTACCGCTGCAGGCCGTACGCCGGCCCGGGGTACCTCATGATCGGGGACGCCGCGTGCTTCCTGGATCCCATCTTCTCGACCGGTGTCACCCTGGCCATGATGGGGTCCTCGCACGCGGCGGGGCTCGCCGCCCGAATGCTCCGCGCCGAGCTGCGCCCCAAGGCCGCCCAGCGGCAACACTGCCGCTACATCGAACGCGGCACCGAGCCCTTCTGGCGCCTGATCCGCAGCTACTACAAGCACTCGTTCCGCGAGCTGTTCATGCACGGGACCGGGCCTCTCCAGATGCCCGGCGCGATCATCTCCGTGCTCGCGGGTCAGGTCTTCCCGCAGCAGCCCTGGAAGCTGCGGTGGCGACACCGCGCCTTCGATTTCTGCGTGTGGCTCCAGCAGCACCGGGAGCTCTCCCCTCATCGCCCACCGTTCCACCTCGTCGATGAACCGGCCGTGGAGCTCCCGCTCATCACGGGCGCCTTGACAGGCTCCCCGCGGGAGATGAGCGGCCCTCGGGGCCCCGCCGGCCAACCACCAGCTTCGGCCGGCGCACCGGGCGCACGAGCATCGCCCGCATGACGGCGTACCCCGCCGCGCCCAGGGCTATGCCCGCGATCACACTGCCCAGCAGCCACTCCGCGATGAACTGGCTGAACGTTGACCACTCCCCCGCCCGCGTCAGGGTGATCGCCGTGAGGTCGGGCAGTTGCCCGCGAATCAATACTCCCCCGACACAGATCGAGAGCACCGCAAACACGAGGCCCAGCGGCGGCGTGGAGAGGCTGGAGACGCCGATCACCGCCAGCGGGTGCAGGCGGAATCGCCCGGCGAGCCACAGGCACGCCACGGTCTTGACGCCGTAGATCGGAAGCGTCGCCATGAGCAGCCCGACGCCCACCGACGCGGACAGTCGCTCACGCGAGACGGCGTCCCCGCTGGCCATGTGCCCAAGCCGGCGCGGGCTGAACCAATGGCCAAGCCTGCGCGGAATCGTGCCGGTGCAGTGGTCGCCCCGCGCGTGCGCCTGGCCAGGCCCGGGAACATGAGCGAGCCCAAGCAGACACGCGTGCATCCCGATGGCGGCGATCGTGTCTCCCCAGAGTCGAAAGTGCGTGGTGCGCCCGCCCGGGACGCCGTAGATGCAGCGGATCGGCTTCTCGACGACCGGTACGCCGTGCCACCCGGCGCGAACCAGCACCTCGGTTTCAAACCCGTAGCGTGCAGCGCTCCCGGTGATCGCCTTCATATGTTCGAGCGGGTAGACCCGCATTCCCGATTGGCTGTCGGTCACCGACACCCCGCTCTCAAGCCAGACCAGGCCGTTCGAAAGCACCCGGCCGATACGACTGGCGACCGGCGCACCGGATCCGGCCCTGATCCGGGCGCCGACGATGAGCGCCCCGGGATTGAGCGTGGACAGCCGTATCAGCCGCAGGAGGTCGGCCACATCGTGCTGACCGTCCGTATCGATGGCGGCCGCGTGGGAATAGCCCAATCGACCCGCTTCCTCGAACCCCGAACGGAGCGCCTCAGCCTTTCCCCGGTTGACGGCATGCCTGAGAACCCGTCGCAGGCCCGTGGACTCCTTGGATTCAAGCCAGCGTTCCAGCACCGCGTCGGTCTCATCGGTCGCGCCGTCATTGACGACGATGACCGGGAGGTGGTGGCGCGCGAGCTCAGCGAGCACGCCGCCCAACGCGGCCGCATGGTTGTACGACGGTGCGATCACGACCCAACTCGGCTGGGTGAGCGCGGCACCAGCGCCGCCAGTCGCTGAAACGGGCCCGGGGCTCATCGACGAGATCGTACGGCACGAGCCGTTCGCCACCCCCTCGGGCCCGTAGACTTGGCACGATTGACCGCGCTTGCCAGTCCTGCCGGCGCACCCACAGGAGTTGCGACATGACACGTCCATCGATCGCGTTCGCCGCCTCGGCCGTCCTCTTCCTCGCCCTCTCAGCCTGCAACCAGGGTTCCCATGGTGGGGGCGCGTCCGTGAACGCCGCCTCCAACCCCTGGTTCGCCGCGGCCTCCTCCAACGACGCCGCCGCGTTGGACGCCGCCGCCTCGAGCGGCGCCGACGCCAATGCCCACGAGAGGCAGGATTTCAACACCCCCCTCCACGTCGCGGCCATTTCCGGGAACGCCCAGGCGATCCGCACACTCCTGGCGAACGGAGCGAACGCCGACGCGGTTGACGAGGATGGCCGTACGCCCCTGATGATCGCGTGCCACCGATCCAACACCGCCGCCGCACTCGCCCTCGTTGAAGCGCCGGCAAACCTCGACGCGACGGACCGTCAATACCAGACCGCTCTCATGTTCGCCGCCAGGAACGGCAACCTCGACATCGTTCGCGCGATGATCGCCAAACACGCCTCCCTCGACGCTCAGCGAGCCGACGGCTGGACGGCGATGCACCTGGCGGTAAGAGAGGGCCACGCCGACGTCGTCCGCGCCCTGAAGGGCGCCGGGGCCAGCACCGCTCTCCGCGACCGGCGAGGCCGCTCGCCGCTCGACGTCGCCGCCTCCTCCCGCACGCCGGAACTCGCACAGGTGCTTGAAGGACCGTAATCGACCGCCGAGCACACGCCGGCGCCGACAGATCCGGCCGCGTCATCGGCCGCTGCGCTTACGCCACCACATACGTCTCTTCGGAGGACCCGCAGCCCTCCAGGGTCTCTCGGACCACTTGGAGCAGCTCGGCGGTCTCGAAGGGTTTCATCAGCAGCGATCGGGCCCCCAGGTTGTGGGCCCGATCGCGGACCAGTTGCGAGTGATCGCCCGTGATATAAACTATCGGTACGCACCGCATGTGGATCATCTTCCAGACCCGTTCCTGGACGCTGAAGCCGTCGCCCGCGGGCATGTTGATGTCGAGGATGAGCATGTCGGGCTTCTGGTCCCGGGCCATGGCGACCGCCTGATAGCCGTCCTGCGCGCACAGGACGTCGTACCCGTGCGCACCGAGCCGGATCCGCAGCGCGTTGAGCTCGTCGGCGTCGTCGTCCGCAATCAGGATCTTGTAGGCGTTCATGCGTCCTCCGGCTCGGTGCCGGCGAGGATCACCGGCGTCGCGTGCTGCTTGAGGGCCACCGAGATGAGTTCGAGCAGGTCCTCGCTGTTGAACGGTTTCCGAAGCGTCGTCACGTTCTCGATGAGGCGAAGGCGGCGCTTGAAATCGTCCCGGAAACCCGTGATGAAGATAATCGGCACGTTGGACGTCCGGCGAATCGTCTCGGCGAGCGCCACGCCGTCGCCCCCCGGCATGCACAGGTCGCTGACAATGAGGTCGACCGCGGCGGCCTTGAACTCCGCGAGCCCCTGGGCGCCCGACGCGCCCGTCACGCAGTGAAACCCCAGCGACTCCAGCCTCTTCGTCAGCGCCCGGGTAAGCTCTTCGTCGTTGTCGATCACAAGGATGGTCCGACTGGCATTCTCACTCATGCGGCATCTCCCAACCGGAGGACATCGGCAGTTCTCGCGTTCCGATCCAGTGCGCTGCGGATAGCGCACAGAACATCCCGGGATTCGTACGGCTTCGTGAGAAACGCGTGGGCGCCCGCGGCCAGAGCGGCGTGCCGGGCCGAGTCCTGAACGTTCGCCGATAAGAAAATCACGGGCGTCGTGAACGCCTCCGAGCCGGATCGCAGCCGCCGGTTCACCTCGAAGCCGTCCATGTCGGGCATCCGGATGTCCAGTACGATCACGTCGGGACGCCACTCCAGGGCCGCGCCGACGCCCGCGGCGCCGTCGCACGCCCACCGCACGTCGTACCCGGCTACGCGAAGGCGGATCGTGAGCGCCTGGGCGATGGCTCGCTCGTCATCGATGATCAGCACGCGTTCATCCAATCGCGAGCTCCTGCGCAAGGTGTTCCAGCGCGCACGCCGTGGCGTCGGCCGTTTCGGTCGGGTAGCAGAACGTACCCCGAGTGTCAATGCGGATGCGCCCAACCTCGGCCCCGCCCGCGTCGGCGACGGCTCGGTCATGCGCCCGGGAGAGCCGCGACACCCACCCGCCCGCCGACGCCGTCGGACCCAGCACGAGCAGCCCGTGCCCCGCCGGCATGTCCAGGATGACATCGGTGGGACGCGTCGTCGCGGCCAGGAACAGCCGCAGGGCCTCGAGCGGCTCGCCGGTGGTCTCGGGCGTGACGGTGATCACGGCGACGCTCGGCGCGGCCTCCTCACACTCCGCGAGCCGCACGAAGAAGCGATCCACGATCATCCGCGGATCATCGATCGGCAGGGTGAACGAGAACGTCGACCCCCGCCCCAGCGTGCTCACAACGCTCATCTTCCCCAGGTTCAGCCACACCAGTTGCCGCGCGATGTTCAGCCCCAGCCCGAACCCTTTGACGCTCGGCGCGTCGGAGCTGGGAAGCTGCCGGAACCGCTCGAAGAGCTGCGCCAGGTCCGCCGGCGCCAAGCCCCGCCCCTGATCCGTCACGCCCACCTCC
>Ga0163153_10001082_pt1 | contig 44417 bp, 36 predicted proteins | sample OliLakLV19MP6IB1_FD_148629 | JGI IMG/M metagenome (GOLD analysis project Ga0163153, IMG submission 148629) | Freshwater microbial mat bacterial communities from Lake Vanda, McMurdo Dry Valleys, Antarctica - Oligotrophic Lake LV.19.MP6.IB-1 | ecosystem: Environmental > Aquatic > Freshwater >... | reverse complement strand
TTGGCTACAATTGCGTGTGCGGACGATCTTCCGATCGACTTGCCCGGCGAGGGAGGTGCGATGGTCGACCGGGGGCACGCGAGCGTCAGCCGCGGGGTCACGGACATGGCGAGTTCGATCGACGCGTTTTTCGCTTCTGATGTTTACGAGGAGAGTCTGAACGTCACCCGTTTCCGCGTCGGACTCGGGTTTCGTGTCGCTGAGTACGACGGCGTCGAGCCGCTCGCGCGCCTCCGTGTCAACCTCAGCCTTCCCTACACAGCGCGTCGCTTCAATGTGGTCATCTCCAGCCTGTCGGACGATGACGAAATCGACGCACGCGTGGCCCACAGCGACGAAGATAGCGACGTGGCCGGATTTCTGCGCTTCTTCTTGATCGAGGGCGATCCGCTCCAGATCGTGTTGGATGGCGGTACCCGGCTACGGCCGGAACCCGACCCGTTCGTGCGCGCCCGCGTCCGGCGCGAAGTTCCGTTGGGCGCGCACAACCTGTTGCGGCCGACGCAGTTCTTCTTCTGGGAACTCCAGGAAGGGCTCGGTACCCGCACCCGCGTCGACTTCGATCGCCAGTTGAACCACAAGACCTTGTTGCGGCTGCGCGGGCAGGCGACGATGACCGAGAGTTCCGACGGCGTCGAATTGGAACCGGCCGCGCTTATGTTCCGCAATCTCAACCGCCGCTCGTGGCTACGGCTCGAACTCAGCCTCGATTACGACACCGACCCACCGCGCGTCGTCGATCGCTACACCGCCGGCCTGAGCTACCGCCGCGCCGTTTGGCGCAACTGGCTCTTCGTCGAGGTCGAGCCTTACTTCCGCTTCGAGCAGGAGCACGACTACGGTCCCTCGCCCGGGGTCGACGTGCGCGTCGAGACTCTGATCGGCGGCGACTACGGGCGCCTTCCTAGTCCTTGATCGGCAGCGGCTTGGCGAGCAGGGCGCGGATCTCGCGCGCTGCCTCGGCAAGTGCGGTCTGCGGGGCCGTCTTGCCGCTCAATGCGAGGTGGAGCTGGGTCTGCAGCACGACGGAGAGTTGCGCATACAACGGAGTGACTGGAGGCGCGATCGCAACGTCCACCAAATCCAGGGCGGCGGCGGCGGGCATGCCCAAGGCGTCGTCAAGTTCGCCGCCGTAGACGGAGCGGCGCGCGGGAAACTGCGCGCCGAAGCGGGCCCGCTCCGCCATCTCCTCGGGGGTCGTGAGGAAGCGGATGAGTTCATAGGCGGAATCGAGTTGGTCGCTCGTGCGGCTGATTGCCAGCAACTGCCCGCCGAGCGCAGCGCTCGCCCGGCCTCCGGGTGCGGGTGGCATCGTGGTGACGGCGAACTTGCCCTTCACCCGTGAGGCCGGGTCGTGGTTCATCGCCGCGATCGCGTAGGGCCAGTTGCGCATGAGCAGTGCCTTGCCGCTCTGAAAGGTGGACCTCGCCTTCTCTTCGTCCCACGTGAGTGCGTCGCGCGGCACCTCGCCGCGGTCGAGCGCACGTCGCATCGCGCGCAACGCCGCGAGCGCTTGGGGCGAATCGACGCTGACCGTGCCATCCGCGGCGAGAATCGCGCCGCCGTACGCACCGAGGTATTCGACGAAGACCGGGATCAACCCCTCGTCGCGATTACCGGGCCAGATCAGCCCGACGTCGGGGGGACCGGCTTCGCGTGCCCCGGCGATGCGGCCGAGATACGCCATCTCCGGGATCTCTTCCTGGACTGCAGGAGGCCGATCGAAGATGTCGCTGCGGTAGTAGAGCATGCCCACAGCGACGAACCAGGGAAGTGCGTAGACCTCATCCTTCCAAGTCGCCGCGGCGAGTGCCGGCGCCAGGAAATCAGTGACCACGGGTGCGTGGCGCCCGAGCGGTGCGAGCCAGCCCGCATCGGCGAACTCCGGGGCCCAAACCATGTCGAGCTGCAATACGTCGGGGTCTGTCTTCGCGCCGCGCAGCGATTCCGCGTATTGGTCGTGACGCTCGCCGGCATGCGCGGGCGCCGTCTCGACGTCGACACGAAGCGTCGGGTGCGCGGCATGGAAGCGGTCTAGCTGTGCCGCCAAGACATCGGCTTCGCGGCCCATCGCGCTGGTACGCATGGTGATGGCGGTGCGATTGTCCGGCTCCGCGCCGAAGTTGCAGCCGCAGGCGAGCGAGGCAACCAGTGCCGACAGAGCGACGCGATACATGCGCTGCTCCTAGCGAACCTCGTCCCGGACCGTCAACCTGCCATTCTCCCAACCGATCGGTTGACAGGCGCCGGGGCGGATGGCAGCAAGTCAGGTCCGACTTTGCGCAGGCCGTCGCGAATGCGCGGCGCGCGGCTTAAGGCTTCAGGCGCAAGGCGACATGGGCGTTAGGGCTTCCGCCTTCCGCCTGAAGCCTGCAGCCGATTTCGGGTAGACCATTACGGGAAGGGGACCACGCATGATGCAAGCAGCCGAGGGGATCAAGTTGCTCCGTTGGGAGACGCTGACGAAGAAGAAGTTCGACCAGCTCGATCGGTCGAACTGTGTTGTCTTGGTAACGTGCTCTCCGCTCGAAGTGCATGGGCCGCACTTGCCGTTCGGCGCGGATCTGCTCGAAGGAGATGGTCTGTCCATTCGCGCCATCCAGCACCTGCCGGAGCCACACCGCAGCCGGACATTTCTCCAGCTGCCGTTCGTTTATGCGGCGACCGACACCGTGCCGCAGCCGGGTTCGATCTTCTTCCGGCCGTCGACGACGATCGCGGTGCTGACCGACCTCGGGCGTTCGCTGGCGGCGCAGGGTTTTCGCGACATCTTCGTGTCGAACTTCCATGGCAGTCCGCGCCACTTCCTGGCGATCGAGCAAGCGTGTGCCAAGGTGAGTCGCGAGCGTGGCATCCGCATGGCATCGGTCTTCTCGATCATGCTGGGGCGGCTGACCGGCGGCAGCGCGGAACTCTATGAGGTTCTCGGTGGTCTCGGCGGCATGTCGCCCGACGACTTTCGCGGCGACACCCACGGCGGACTGGTCGAGACGTCGCAACTCCTTGCCTTGCATCCCGAGTGGGTCGAACGCGACTACGACCAACTACCGCGGCGTACCGTCGATATGTGGATGCGCGAGAAGGGGATGGAGCCGCCGAAGCTCGAGCGTGGCATGCCGGCGGGGATTCGCGAGATGATCAAGACGTTCCGCGCGGGGATCGATTTCTTCACCGAGGAGAGTTACGCGGGTCAGCCCGGGAAGGCCTCGGCCGAGCTCGGCAACCAGATCCTCGACACGCTCGGCAGCCGCACTGCCGAGGCGATGGTCGAATTGCTCGAAGGGCGTCTGCCGCCCGAGCAGTGGCACTCGCCGTTGTGGTCGAAGCGGCTGCTGTTCATTCACCCCCTCATGGTTCGCTTCTTCGATTGGCTGCTCGGTATCGGCAAGGGCGTGCGTTGACCGCACCCGCGGCAGGCACGGTCTCAGTCGGGCGCTTTGCGCTTCTTCGCACGGTCGCGGCTGCGGGCACGCGTCAATAGCAGCAACGAATCGTCTGCGCCCAGGACGCGGTGCGGGTCCGGCGGACAGAGGAACGCGCCTTCCGCCGTGCGGATGGCGAGCACCTCGGCATGGCGCTTGCGGCGGAAGTCGACCGTCGCCAGGGTCTGGCCGACGAGATCCGCGTCCACCGGCACGCGGACGATGTCGCCGGCGCTCTCCGTCGGGAGCCCGGCGAGAATCTGGCTGAGCTGGTCCTGTTCCTCGAGAGCGGCAAAGCCGCCGTGCTCGTGCAGCACGTGTGCGCGTGTCTGGCGGGTGTAGTCGTCGACGACACTCGCGACCGCGGCTCGGGTGAGAACGCCGAGCAGCCGATCGGTCTCGCCTCGGCGCGGGCTCACCACCGGGATCACGTCGAGCTTACGCTGTTGGAACTCGTTGACCGCCTCGTAGAGCGTATCACTCGGGTACATCACGAACGGGCGCGCCGTCATTACGTCCGCGGCGATCACCAACGGCGGCAGGTCGTCGTCTTCGAGCGCGTGGTGCATGTCGGGCAGCGAGATCATGCCGACGAGGCGCTCGCCGTCGAGTACGGTGTAGTGCGGCGGCACGCCCTCACGCACCTGGTCGAGCAGGCTCGGGAGCGGCGTCGACGGAGTGCCGTGCAGCGGCCATTCGCGTTGCATCACGTCGCCGACGCGGTTGCGCTCGAGCATGTGCATCAGTGCGTCGCCGACGTGCGCCGGTGAGTCGGCCGGGCTATCGACCTGCTCCTCGATCATGCCGTAGCGCCCGCCCACCATGTATGCGGTCATCGCCACCAGCATCAGCGGCACGATCAGGCCGAAGCTGCCGGTCATCTCCATCACCATGACCATCGCGGCGAGCGGCGTGCGCATCGTGCCCGAGAGCACCCCTGCCATGCCGACGGCAATCAACGCCTGCCGCATCTCGGCCGGAACGCTCCCCGGCGCGATCACCTCGAGCGCCGCGCCGACCGCTGCGCCAGCGGTGCCGCCGATGACGATGCACGGGCCGAGCACGCCGCCTGCCGCGCCGCTGCCGACCGTGAACGCAGTGGCGATGCATTTGGCAACCGTGATCGCCACGAAGAGCAGGGTCCAGCTCAGCCAACTGCGGTCGACGGTGGTGAAGACCGAAGCATCGAAGACGCTCTGAATGAAGAGATAGCGGCCGTCCATCACCTGCGGCAGGGCGCAGGCGATCAGGCCGGTGAGCAAGCCGCCGACGGCGGGCTTCATCCATACGGGCATCGGCAGCCGCGGCGTCACGTCGTTCTCGACGAAGCGTACGCTGCGCGAAAAGCCTGCGGCTGTCAGGCCGCAGACGAGACCCAGCACGACGTATACCGGCAGTTCGAGCGGCGATTGAAAGGAGAGGTTGGCGGTGCCGCTGAGGACGCGAGCGCCGAAGCCGAGCAAGGCGACGAAGGTCGAGTAGCCGAGCACGGAGGCGATGAACGAAGCGACCAGCGCCGAGCCTTCGAATTCGGGCTCGCGGTAGAGGATGCCGGTGGCGAACAACGCGCCGCCGAGCGGACACTGAAACAACGCGCCGACCGCGGCCGCGCAGCCGGCGATCAACAGAGTCCGCCGGTCGCGCGGAGTGAGGTGCAAAAGGCGCGCGATCTTCGAGCCGATCGCCGCGCCGAGCGCAGCGATCGGACCTTCGGGTCCGGCCGACCCGCCAAACGAGATCACACCGACGGCCGCCACCGCCTTGATGCTCGGGCCGGTCATGGGAAAGCGCCCGTCCTGGTGGTGAAAGGCGTGCACCATCTGGTCCGTGCCGTGTCCGGGCGGACGTCGCGCGATCAGCTGGACGATGACTCCCGAAAGCAACCCGCCGAGGACGGGCAGCACGATGAGCGCCCAGCGCCACTCCCCGATCGTGGCGCCGCCGAGGTGGACGAAGCGGCCGACGACCAGTTCAGTGCCGAAGTGGAGGGTCCAATGCAGGGCGACCGCGGCGAGCCCAGCCAGCAGTCCGACGACCGAACTCAATAGGATCGTCCGGCCCCAGCGGCCGACGGGCCGCCTGAGGATCTTTGGATGCAGGGAATCGGACACGAGATCAGTTCGCCAAGGCTTTCGGGGTTAATTGACGACTTTTGCAGCGAGGGGCAAGCGGACGGAATCTTCGGGTTTCCCGACCGAGCCGAGATCGGCTATGAGCCCCGGATGCGCGATCGGACTTTTTCCTTTCCCGACGGATTCCTGTGGGGCACCGCCACTGCCGGTCATCAGATCGAGGGGGACAACGTCGACAGCAACTGGTGGGCGTGGGAACAGCTCGGCGAAGTCAACGACGGTAGCCGCAGCGGTCGCGCCTGCGACTACTGGAATCGCTACCGGGAAGACCATGCACTGATGCAGGAGCATGGCCACGGCGTGTTTCGACTCGGCCTCGAGTGGGCGCGCATCGAGCCGCAGCGTGGGCGCTTCGATGCGGCCGCGATCGAGCGTTATCGCAGCATTCTCAACGACTTGCGCGAGCGTGGCATCCGGGTGTGCCTGACTCTCAATCATTGGGTCGTGCCGGCATGGTTTGCCGACGCCGGCAGCTGGCTCGCTGCGGATGCGCTCGCCGCCTGGGAGTGCTTCGTGCGCCGGGTGGTTCCCGAGTTCGGCGAGTTCGTCGACCTCTGGGTTACGCTCAACGAGCCGATGGTGCCGGTGATCGCCGGCTATCTCGCCGGCTACCACCCGCCCTGCAAGCGTAATCCGCTTGCGGCGGCGCGCGTCTTCGCGCAGTTGCTGCGCGCTCACGCGGGCGCCTATGCCATCATTCACGAAATGCTCGATTCTGCTCCCGATGGCGGCCCCGTGGCAGTGGGATACGCCGGCGCCTATCAACATGTCGAACCGTTCCACGCCAGCGGCTTCTGGCGCGCGCTCGAGGCGCCGCTCGCGGCGCTGATCGCCCGGGTGAGCTTCACGGCGTGGGACCGAAGTGTGCTGACCGGACGTGTCGTCGCGCCGTTCGGCTTCGGCCAGGCGGTGCCCGGCCTCGCGGATAGTTTCGATTTCGTCGGCGTCAATTACTACATGCGGATCAGCACGCAGCTCGGCCCGGGTACGCTGTCGAACGTCAAGGCGAGCGGCTACGCAGCGCCACCGGGAATCGAGATGACCGAGATGGGCTGGCAGGTCTACCCGCCCGGGTTTCATGCGGTGTTGATGGATGTGCATCGGCGGCTCGGTAAGCCGTTGTACGTCACGGAGAACGGCTGCTGCGACACGGGCGATGAAATGCGCCGCCGCTATCTACTGAGCCACTGGGCGATGATGCAGCGAGCGATCGCGGACGGCTGCGACTTGCGCGGTTACATGCACTGGACCTTCGTCGACAATTTCGAGTGGCGCGAAGGCTTCGCCAAGAAGTTCGGCCTGTTCGCGATGGATCCCGCCGACCCCGAGTTGCGGCGGGTGCCGCGGCAGAGCGCCGAATTGTTCCGCGAGGTGATAGCGGCCAACGCAGTGACGCCGGAGATCGTCGAGCGCCACAGCCCGGGAGCGCTCGATCGTTGGTTCAGCTGAGCGGCGCCCGCCTCAAAGCGCGCGGTGCCACGCGGCGATTGCCTGGCCGATCTCGTCGGGTGAGTCCTCTTGGATGAAGTGGATCCCCTTGACCTGAACCTCCTGCTGGTTCTTCCAGGTGCGGCAGAATTCCCGTGGTCGACCGCGCAGAATCGCGCCTGGATCGGCGTTGATGAACAGTTTGGGCACATCGCAGTCCTTCAACCAGGCAGCGTAGTCAGCGACGATCGCGGTAACGTCGGCGGGCTCGCCGCCGATGGGAATCTGCCGCGGCCAGGTGAGGGTGGGTCGCCGGGCCTCGCCTGGTTCGCGGAATGGTCGCCGGTAGACATCCATCTCTTCGTCGCTGAGCTTGCGCAGGATCGATGTCGTCAGCACCTGTTCGATGAAGGCGTTCTGCTCGAGGATCAACTCTTCGCCGGCGGGTGAACGAAACGCTTCGAAGACCGGTTTCGCCGCCTTTGGCCAATCGCTCCATTCGACCGGTTGGACGATCGCCTCCATGTACGCGATTCCCCTGACGCTGGCGCGATGCCGGTTCGCCCAGTCGAAACCAAGTGCCGAGCCCCAGTCGTGGATGACCAGCGTGACGTCATGGGCGACGCCGAGCTTGGCGAGCAGGATGTCGAGGAACTGGCGATGGTCGACGAAGCGGTAGGCGTCGGCGCCGCTGTGATCGAGTTTGTCGGAGTCGCCCATGCCGATCAGGTCGGGAGCGATGCAGCGCCCCTGGCCTTCGAGATGCGGAATCACGTTGCGCCAGAGGTAAGAGGAGGTCGGGTTGCCGTGGAGGAAGACGATCGGCGCGCCCTCGCCGACTTCGACGTACGCCATCTTCTTGCCGAGAATCTCGACCGATCGTTTCGGGTAGCGCTCTGCCGCTGAAATCATGTGCGTTCCTCCTGGGGGATCTCCGGGGGATCTCGGGGGATCTCGGCCGAGTCTACGCGTGTGGGGCACTCATGGGAAACACGCCGCCCGCTGGCTGGTGTACTGCAACAGTTCGCCGTCGAGATCCGCCTCTTCGATCGCGGTCGCTCCGGCCTCGACCAGCCCGGCGTTTTCGCCGTACCACGACAGCACTATCTGACCGCGATCCAACGCTTCCAAGGCGACGCGTTCGATCACCCCGCCCGGGCGAGCGTGGACGACGATGATCACATCCGCCAGCGCCGCGACCAACTCGTCGCGACGCTTCCCATTGTGAGCGACGGCGTGATCGGCGAGCCGAAACGGCGACAGCACCAGCGTGCGCCGGTTGTCGAGTGGCCCGCGGCCGGGGCCGAAGCCGAACGGATCGCGATCGACCTGGGCGCCGAAGGTGGCGAACAGCCCGCGGTCCAGAACGATCGCGCGGGGCGCGGCGGCGGCACGTGCTGCTACGGCCGCAATCCGGTGGCTCGCCTTCATCCCACCGCTGATGACGCTGAATCCCTGTTCGATCGCAGCCTGCACCGCCGCGTGGCTCGCCCGCACCACGCGGTCGTCGATCGCCCGCGAGTTGAGCACTGCCAGAGTTGGTAAATCGAGGACGGTTGCCTCCCCGAGCATCGAGACCATCGCCGGCGGCGGTCGCAGGCGGTCGCGCAGGCGTGCGGGATAGCCGTGCGCGCTCGCCAGGTAAACGCCGGCCCCCGCTGCGTCGAGCCGTTGCGCCAACCAGCGACAGTGGCTTTCGTGCTCGTCGCGGCCGCCTAGCAATCGTTCGAGAGTCGCCGGGTGCAGGTCGTAATCCTCGCGCCAAACTGCTGCGGGAAGGCGGAAGAAGGTAGCGAGGCTGCGGCCCCGGAGCCGATTCGTCTCCAGGATCCGGTGCGCCGCCTTCTCGCCGACCTGCGGCAGTTCCCACAGCCGGATGGCGTCGAGCGTTGCGGAATCGGTCATGTTCGCTCCCATGATCGGAAGGATCGGAAGGATCGGTCCGATCCTTCCGATCTTTCACCAATACCCATCATCGACGAAGCTCACGTAGCGGCCTTTGCCGACGACGATGTGGTCGAGAACCCGGACGCCGACGAGGTCGCCGACCTCGCGCAGTCGCTTGGTGATCTCCAGGTCTTCGCGACTCGGGGTGGGGTCGCCGCTCGGGTGATTGTGGACGAAGACGACCGCAGCGGCGGCTTCGCGCACGACGGGGACGAAGACGTCGCGCGGGTGTACCAAACTCGCGGTCAGCGAGCCCTGCGAAACCTGCACTTCCTTGATCTTGCGGTGCTTGTTGTCGAGCAAGACGGCGATGAAGTACTCGCGCGGCGCTGCGGCCAGGCGCTCGCGGAAGTGCATGTACACGTCGTTGCTGCTGCGGAAGACGGATCCCGGCTTGAACTCGCGCTCGCCGTAGCGGCGCGCGATCTCCACTGCCGCCATCAGTTGGGTCGCTTTGACCGGGCCGATGCCGCGAATCGCGCACAGGTCGCCGAGCGCCGCCGTACCGAGTCCGGCGAAGTCGGAGTAGCGCGCCAGCACCGCACGCCCCTGGTCGAGCGCACTGGCGTCGCGGTCACCGGTGCGCAGCAACACCGCCAGCAGCTCGGCGTCGGAGAGAGATTCCGCGCCACGCGCTACCAGCTTTTCCCGTGGCCGGTCCGCTTCCGGCCATTCGCTGATCGGTCGCCGTAACGTCATGCGCCGATTGTATGTAAAGTGTTTAACTAAGACTAGTAGGGTCGGTCATTCGACCCGCAGCAGCAAGCCGCTCAGGTAGCCGGCTTCGGGGTGCCCGAGCAGCAGCGGGTGATCGCGGCCCGGACCGAGCACCTGCACGATCTGCACGTTGCGCCGGGCGTCTTGCGCCGCAGCGCGCACGATCTTGGTGAACAGCTCGGCGTCGATGTGTTGCGAGCACGAGAATGTCAGCACGAACGCCCCGGGCGCCGCCCGCCGGAAAGCCCACAGGTTCAGGTCCTTGTAGGCCCGCGCGCCGCGTTCGACGTCGCGGCGCTGCTTGACCAGCGCCGGCGGGTCGAGCACCAGCATCCCCCAGCGCTCGTCGTGCTCCCGCAGAAAGCGAAAGACGTCTGCTTCGATCATCTCGCCACGCTCGGCAGGAAGGCGGTTGCGCGTCCAGTTCGCTTGCGCCAACTCGAGTGCTGCGGTCGAACTCTCGACGGTGACGACTCGCTCGGCGCCGCCGGCGGCGGCGTAGACGGAAAACGCGCCGGTGTATCCAAATGCGTTGAGCACCGTGCGGCCGCGCGCGAGCTCGCGGCAGACGGTGCGGTTGTCGCGCTGATCGAGGAAGAAACCGGTCTTCTGGCCGAAGCGCACATCGACGGCGAAGCGCAGGTCGTTCTCGGCGATTTCGAATGCGGCGTCGGGAACCACGCCGCACACGGTACCCACTGCGTCGGGCAGGCCCTCTTCGCGGCGCGCGCGTCCGGCGCTGCGCTCGAAGATCCCGGCCGGATGCGACTCCGCGACGATCGCGTCGACGACCGCATCGCGCAGGCGCGCCGCGCCTGCGGTGATGCACTGGAGGACGACGACGTCGCCGTAGACATCAACGATGACTCCGGGAAGACCGTCTCCCTCGCCGTTGATGGCGCGATAGGCGGTGGTGTTGGCCGGGACGACGGCGCGGCGCAGGGCGAACGCGCGGCCGACTCGGGCGGCAATCCAAGCGGCGTCGATCGGCGCATCGTCACGGGTGAGAATGCGGACGGCGATGGAGCAGCGTGGATTGGCGTAGCCGCGGGCGAGAAACGCACCGGCGGCATCGAGCAGGGTGACGATCGTTCCGGGTTCGAGCGTCGGGTCGAGTCCGGTGAGGGCGCCCGAGAAGACCCACGGATGCCCTTGGAGGATCGGCCGCTCCTTGCCGCCGCGGAGGCGCAGGACCGGCTCGTTCACGATGCTGCGCCTCCGGCGGGGCGCATCAGATGTGGGTGCCGGTGGTGTCGCCTTCGTCCTCGACGTCGGCGTTGACGCGCTCCTCGATGGATACGTAGGAGCGTTGGCCTTCGCCGATGTAGAGCTGGCGCGGCCGGGCGATGCGTTGCTCCTCGTCGAGCAGCATCTCCTGCCACTGGGCGATCCAGCCCGGGGTGCGGCCGATGGCGAACAGGACCGGGAACATGTCCATCGGGAAGCCCATCGCCTTGTAGATGATGCCCGAGTAGAAATCGACATTGGGGTAGAGCTTGTGCTGGACGAAGTAGTCGTCTTGGAGGGCGATGCGTTCGAGTTCGAGGGCGATGTCGATGAGCGGGTCGCGGCCGGTGACCTCGAAGACCTCGTGGGCGATCTGCTTGATGATGCGCGCCCGCGGGTCGTAGTTCTTGTAGACGCGGTGACCGAAGCCCTGGAGGCGGACTTCCTTGTTCTTGACGCGCTTGATGTAGTCGGGGATGGCCGCGACGCTGCCGATTTGCTCGAGCATGCTGATGGCGGCTTCGTTGGCGCCGCCGTGCAGCGGTCCGTAGAGGGCGGCGGTGGCGGCGGCGACTGCGGAGAACGGGTCGGACTGCGAGCTGCCGACGGTGCGCATCGCGGTGGTGCTGCAGTTCTGCTCGTGGTCGGCGTGGAGAATGAACAGCACGTCGAGGGCGCGTTCGAGGATCGGGTTGGGGCTGTACTTGAGTTCGGTCTTCTTGAACATCATGTTCAGGAAGTTGCCGGCGTAACTAAGGTCGTTGTCGGGGTAGGCGTACGGCCAGCCGATGGAGTGGCGGTAGGCGAACGCCGCCAGGGTCGGCATCTTCGCGATCAGCCGGTGCGTCTGCTTCTTGCGCGACTCCATGTCGAAGAGGTTCTTGGCGTCGGGGTAGAAGGTCGACAGCGCGCCGACGGTGCTCACCATGATGCCCATCGGGTGGGCGTCGTAATGGAAGCCGTCGATGAATTTCTTGATGTTCTCGTGGATCATCGTGTGGTGGATGATGTTGTGCACGAACGCCTTGAGGTTCCTGGCGGCGGGCAGCTCCCCCTTCACGATGAGGTAGGCGACCTCGAGGAACGAACTCTTTTCCGCCAGCTCCTCGATCGGGTACCCGCGGTACATCAGGATTCCCTTGTCGCCGTCGATGTAGGTGATCGCGCTCTTGCAGGCGGCGGTGTTGAGAAACGCCGCGTCGTACGACATCAGACCGAAGTCGTCCTCGTCGACCTTGATCTTGCGCAAGTCCATGGCCCGGATGCTGCCCAACTCGATCGGGAGTTCGTAGGATTTTCCGGTGCGGTTGTCGGTGACGGACAGCGTATCTTTGGCCATGAGAACCTCCTTGGGCTAGCGGTAAACTGCCACGCTCTCTCGAGCGCTGCAAATTGCGTCGGGATGGCTTGGGTCGGCTTTCGCTATCGGCGCGATCGGGGCATGATGACGCGGTTCGGTGCCCGGACGCCGGCGCGTCCGCGGCGATGAACGCCACCAAGGAGGGATCCATGCCGTTGTTCGCGGCCATGTTCGCAAGCTTGCTGTTTCTGACAGCTACGCCCCATCCCGCCCTGGCCGCAGATGCCGCGGTGCAGAGCGACACCTCGCTGATCGACGCCACGCCCGATTATGCCGAGTCCTTTCGTAGCCAATGGCGCGAGGGGGACATCGGACCGTTAGTCCGCGAAGTGATCGCCGATACCACGTTCTACGGCCGCCTCGGCCCGGCGGAGCCGCGTCCCCTCTCTCTCGACGATTGCATCGCGCTCGCGCTCGCCAACAACACCGGCATGCAAATCGCCCGTCTCGGTCCGTTCGGTGCGCGTGCGGAGATCCGCCGTGCGCAGTCGATTTTCGACCCGGCCTTTACGGCCGCCGGGAGTCGAGACTATTCCGTTCGTCCAGCCGGCTCCGCGCTGCAGGGGGCCGTCACGTCGCGCGAGGACAACTTCGATTACTCGGTCGGCGTCGGCAAGGCGCTGACCACGGGCGGCCAGGTGTCGCTCGCGTGGGCCAACAATCGCCTGAAGACGAACTCCGCCTTCCTTTCGTTGCGGCCCCAGTACACGAGCGATCTGATCCTGTCGCTCAACCAGCCACTGCTGCGCAACTTCGGCCGCCGCTTCGCGACGTTGCAGGTTCGCATCGCCCGCACCGCCGAGCGCGGCGCGCGCAAAGAGTACGAAAGTGCGATGGCCGACCTCGTGAAGAACGTCGAGATCGCCTACTGGGCCGTCCTCGATACTACGGAAACCGTCAAGGCACAGGACCAGGGCGTGCTCGCCGCGCGCGAGTTGCTGCGCCAAAACGAAGGCAAGTTCGAGGTCGGCACGCTACCGCGCACGGCCGTGCTCGAAGCCCAAGCCGAGATGGCACGTCGCGATGCCGATCTCATCCAAGCGCAGAACGTGCGGCAAGCGGCGACGGATACGTTGCGCGCGATCATCAATGCGCCTTCGCAGGATGCGGCCCTGCTCGTCAACGCGGTGCCATCCGATGAGCCGCTCATCGAGCCGCTGGTCGTCGATCTCGAACGCAGCCTGGATCGTGCTCTCGAGAATCGCGCCGAACTCGAGGCCGCCCGGCTCGCGGTCGAACAGAGCGCGATGCAGCTCAAGCTCGCCGAGAACCAACTCCTGCCGAAACTCGACGCCGTCGGCAGTATCGGCACCAACGGGCTTTCCGGCGACAAGAACGCGTCCAGCCTCGTGCTCGGCGGAGCCGACCCGAACGCCCCACCGCTCCGCAGTCCGTTTTCCGGTCCCATCGCGGACTCATGGCGCATGCTCTACGACGGCCGCTACTATGGATACACGGTGGGTTTGACGCTCGAGATTCCACTCGGCAACGCCCAGGGCAAGGCCGATTACGCGTTGAGCCGCGTCAATCTCGAGCGCGCGCGACTCGATCTGCGCCGCCTGCAGGAGAACGTCACCTTCGAGATCACTCGCGCCGCCACCGACCTCGAGAGCGACCTCAAGAGTATCGCGGCGCGGCGCATCGCTCGCGAACTCGCCGAGGAGAACGTGCGCAACCAGCGCGCGCGCTACGACGTCGGCTTGGCGACGACGAAGGACCTGCTCGACTTCCAAGACCAGCTCACCCAGGCGCGGGCCGCGGAGATTCGCGCGCTGACGCAGTACCGGATCCATCTCGCCGAGTTGCGGCGGGTGGAAGGCACGCTCCTCGCCAACCACAAGATCGAAATCGAGGCGGAAAGCGAAGAAGGAACGCCTTGGTGGGCGCGTTTCTGAGGTTCCGCGCCCAGTCGTTCAGCGCACCGGTAGCGTGTGCTCCTTGAACTGCTCGCGCAGGGTCATCTTCTGGATCTTGCCGGTCGCCGTGTGCGGAATCTCGCTGACGAAGACCACGTCCTCGGGGAGCCACCACTTCGCCACCTTGTCCGCGAGGTAGTCGAGGATCTCGTCCTTCGCAAGTGTGCGTCCTTCCCTGCGAACGATGATCAGCAGCGGCCGCTCGTCCCACTTCGGATGTGGCACGCCGATGACCGCCGCCTCGGCGACGGCGGGGTGGCCGACGGCCGCGTTTTCGAGGTCGATCGACGAGATCCATTCGCCGCCCGACTTGATCACGTCCTTGGCGCGGTCGGTGATCTGCATGAACCCGAGCGGGTCGAGGGTCGACACGTCGCCGGTGTCGAACCAGCCCTCGGCATCGAGGACTTGGCCGCCCTCGCCTTTGAAGTAGCTCGCGGCGACGGCGGGACCGCGCACTTTCAGATGGCCGAAGGCCGTGCCGTCGCGGGGTAGTTCCTCGTCGTCGTCGCCGGTGATCTTCATCTCGACGCCGAACGGCGGCCGCCCCTGCTTGAGCTTGATGCGGATGCACTCCTCGGCGCTCAGCGATCCCATGCCCGCTTTGAGCGAGCCGAGGGTGCCGAGCGGGCTCATCTCCGTCATGCCCCAGGCGTGCATCACCTCGACGCCGTAGTTCCTCTCGAACGCCTCGATCATGCTGCGCGGGCAGGCCGAGCCGCCGATCGCGACGCGCTTCAGCGTCGACAGCGTCTTGCTCTCCGCCTCGAGGTATTGCAGCAGCATCAGCCAGACCGTCGGCACGGCAGCGGTGAACGTCACTCCCTCGCCCTCGAGCAATTCATGAATGCTCGCGCCGTCCATCTTCGCGCCTGGCATGACGAGCTTGGCGCCGGCCATCGGCGCCGCGAAGGCCAGCGCCCAGGCGTTGGCGTGGAACATCGGCACGACCGGCAGCACGCTGTCGGTGCTGCGCAGCCCGAAGGCGTCGCCGGCGTTGACGGTCATCGCGTGCAGGACGTTGGAGCGGTGCGAGTACAAAACGCCCTTCGGGTTGCCGGTGGTGCCGGAGGTGTAGCAGAGGCCGCAGGCATCGTTCTCGTCGACGAGCACCCAGTCGAAGCCATCGTCCTCGGCGCCGACGAATTCCTCGTAACAGATCGCCTTGTCGAGTTTGGTCGCGGGCATGTGGGCGCGGTCGGTCATGACCACCACCCCTTCGAGCGCGGTGAGCTCGCCGACGATCGCTTCGAGCACCGGGACGAACGAGAGGTCGGTGAAGATCAGCCGGTCCTCGGCGTGGTTGGCGATGTAGACGAGTTGCTCCGGGAACAGGCGCGGGTTGAGCGTGTGGCACACCGCGCCGATGCCCATGATGCCGTACCACGCTTCCATGTGCCGGTCGGTGTTCCACGCGAGCGTAGCGATGCGGTCGCCCTTGCCGATGCCGAAGCGGGTGAGCGCCTTTGCCACCTTGCGGGCGCGGCTGTGGAGTTGGGCGTACGTCGAGCGCCGCACCGGTCCCTCGACGCTACGGGTCACCATCTCCCGCTCACCGTGGTACAGGGCGGCGTGATCGAGAATCTTCGGGACGAGCAGCGGCCAGTCCTGCATCAAACCTTTCATCGCGGGGGTCCTTTCCTCGGGTGCGTGGATGCGGAACTATTAGGCCGATCGAACCGAAAATTGAAGAGCCGTGCACCGATTGGTCCGGCCACCGAGGAGGACACCTTGAAAGCAGTGGTCTGCAAGCAGTACGGCCCGCCCGAGTCGCTCGTGGTCGAAGACGTTCCGGCTCCCGAAATCCATGACGGCCAGGTGCGCATCGACGTCCGCGCCTGCGGCGTCAACTTTCCCGACCTGCTGATCATCCAGAACCTCTACCAGTTCAAACCGACGCTTCCCTTCAGCCCGGGCGGCGAGGTGGCCGGCGTTGTCAGCGAGGTCGGCAAGGGCGTCGACAAGGTCAAAGTCGGTGACCGGGTGCTCGCCTCGACCGGCTTCGGCGGCTTCGCCGAGCAACTCGTGTGCGCCGCCGAGTCGACGATCGCGGTGCCGGCGGAGATGGACTTCACCACCGCCTCGGCGTTTCTGATGACCTACGGGACGTCGCATTATGCGCTGAAGGACCGAGCCCAACTCCGCCCGGGTGAGAACCTCCTCGTGCTCGGCGCAGCCGGTGGTGTCGGCCTGGCGGCGGTCGAGATCGGCAAAGTGATGGGCGCGCGGGTGATCGCCGCGGCTTCGAGCGACGAGAAGCTCGCTGTCTGTCGTGAGCACGGCGCCGACGCGACCATCAACTACGAGCGCGACGACCTCAAGACGAAGATCAAGGAGCTTACGGGCGGGCAGGGTGCCGACGTCATCTACGACCCCGTCGGCGGCCGCTACTCCGAAGCCGCACTGCGCGCGACCGCGTGGGAAGGCCGGTTTCTCGTGATCGGTTTCGCCGCCGGCGACATCCCCAAGATCCCGCTGAACCTGACGCTGCTCAAGGGTTGCGACATCCGCGGCGTTTTCTGGGGTGCGTTCGCGATGCGCGAGCCGGCGCGCCATCTCGCCAACGTTGCCGAGCTGCTGGAGTGGTTCAAGGACGGCAAGATCAAGCCGCTCGTGAGCGCGACCTACAGCTTTGAAGATGTCGCCAAGGCGCTCAACGACATAGCGACCCGCAGGGCCACGGGAAAGATCGTGCTATTGCCCCCCGCGCATTAGCTCAGCCCGCGTGCGATCGCTGCCAGTGCCGACAGCGACGATAACCCGAGCACGGCATAGCGGACACCCTCGGCCGGCAGTCGCTGCGCGCCCCAGCGCGCGGCGACGACGCCGACGAGCGCGGCCGGGATCAGGATCAATCCCAGAGTCATCTCGGGTGCGCCGAAGCGCCCGGCGACACGTAATGTCGTCAAGCTGACGAGGTCGCTCGTCAGCAGCAGCGGGGCCAACGTCCCACGCAGCCGCTGCGCGCCCGCGCTTTGGTAGAGCAGCGCCAATGGCGGCCCCGGAATCGAGGCTGTCGTGCCCATGAACCCGGCGAGCAATGTCGCCAGCAGGACGTTGCGCGGGCTCGGAGCCGCCTTCAGGCCGGCGAGACTGAGGCCGACGGCGAGGAGAACGAGGATTCCGAACACCGCCGGCAGCCGGTCGGACGGTGCGCTGACGAGAACCGTCGCGCCGGCGATGCTGCCGGCGATCAGGCCAGGCAAACCGTAGCGCAGTGCTGTCAGGTCCAGGCCGCGCCGCTCGCGCACGGCGACCACGGAGGTGACGGCGACGCCTGCGGTGAGCAGCGGCGCCGGCACCAGGGTCGGGTCGAGCAGGACGAGGATCGGCCCGGCGGCGAGCGCCATCCCGAAGCCGATCGATCCCTGTACGAACGAGCCGGCAAAGATCGCGATGCAGGCGAGGGCGATCTCGAGCGGTGAAAGTGGCATCGCGTCCCCCTAGCGAACGGTCGCGTGCGACGCAAAGCGCGGAGCCTGGTGCTCGTTCGACGGTGACGGACGTCTTGGTCTATGCAAGCTCCCAGGCACCCATCGATCCAACTGGAGGAACGCAGACAATGCCTTCATCGAGCATGGTCACGACCGATCCGCTCAACGCGCGCCCGCAGGTTTTCGGCACGCCGACGGAGATCGCACCCGGGCTCTTTCTGCACCCGGCATTCGTCAACAGCTACGCCTGCGCGACGCCCGCTGGCTTGCTGCTCGTCGACCCGGGCCTGGGCGTGTCGAGCAAGGGGCTGCAGCAGGCGGTGCGCGGCTGGAGCGACGCGCCGCTGACCGCGGCGGTCTACACCCACGGCCACGCCGACCATGCCTTTGGACTGAGCGCGTTCCTCCGCGCCGGCGACCGGCCGCAGATCATCGCCCAGGAGAATTGTCCGCGCCGCTTTGCCCGCTACCAACTCACCCACGGCTGGAATGCACGCATCAACCAGCGCCAATTCAGCTTGGCGGAGCCCATCTTTCCCGACCGCTTCGACTGGCCGACGCTCACCTTCCGCGACTCGTTGGTGCAGCGCTTCGGCGACCTCGAAGTCCAGTTCCATGCCGCCAAGGGCGAGACCGACGACCACTGCTGGGTCTGGATCCCGGAGCGCCGCTTTCTCTTCACCGGGGATCTGATCATCTGGATGGCGCCGAACTGCGGCAATCCACAGAAGGTCCAACGCTACCCGATGGAATGGGCCGCGGCGCTCGAGGAGATGGCGGCGCTCGACGCCGAGTGGCTGTGCCCGGGGCATGGACTCGTCGTCCACGGCGCCGACGCCGTGCGCCGGGTGCTCACCGACACGGCGCGCTACCTGCGCGTGATCGTCGACCAGGTACTGATCCGGATGAACGCCGGCGAGACGCCCGAGGCGATCTTCCACGCGGTGGAGCCCGATCCCGAACTGGCAGCGCGACCCTACCTCGGCGCCTACTACGATCATCCGAAGTTCATCGTCCGCAACTTGCTGCGACTCTGGGGCGGCTGGTGGAATGGCAACGCGGGCGACTTGCTGCCGGCGACCCATGAACGCCAGGCGGCCGAGATCGCGGCGCTCGCGGGCGGGGTGGAGGCGCTGGTGCGGCGCGGCCGCGAGCGTCTCGCTGCCGGCGAACTCGAACTCGCCGCACATCTCGCCGAGTGGGCGACGCGCGCCGACGCCGCGAGCCGGGCGGCGCAGGAGCTCAAGCGCGACGTCTACGACGGTCGCTGGCAGGCCGAGGGCTCGCTCATGGCGAAGGGAATCTACCGTGCCGCCGCCAACGACGCCCGGTCGGCCCTCGGCGAGGAGCCGCTACCGGCAGCGGTGACGATGTCGTTCGGCACGGAGAACGCCTGATCCCACAGCGGCCGCGAACCGCTGGTCCGCGCGCGACCGGTCAGTCCTCGCTCTCGTCGAAGTAGTCCTGCAGGCCCTTGGCGAGATCCTCCATGTTCGGTGTCAGCAGCGCGACGACGAACTTCTCCACTTGCGGCGCGAGGCGCGAACCGAGAAAGGTCGGGATCCCCGGCAGTTTGTCGGGGTGAATGGTGAGTTCCCCGCCGACGCGGACACGCGTCGCCGTCTCCTCTTGCTTGGGGTAGGGCTCGAAGTAGTTGGTGCCGCTGCACTCGTAGAACGCCGACAGCCCGGTCGACAGCACCCAATCGACCTTGTACGCAGCAGGATCCCAGAGCGCCGTATCGATCCAACCGAGCATCTCTTGCGAGACGAATGGCCGTAGCGCCGCCGGCACGTTGCTCGCCGCTCCCTGCCAGTGGCGGACGATGCGAATCCGCCCGCCTGGGAGTTCTTCGCGTTCGCGCAGCTCGATGGCCTCGACGTTCGGCAGGAACGGAACGATCTCCTCCATCCGGTCGATCATCAGCTCGAGAATCTTCTGCGCCGGATGTGATACTTTGCTGGTCTTGCTGAACTTCATGGCAACCCCCCGTGAGCGGAATTCGAGCGTCGCTTGTTACCGGGCCGTCGGCGGTAGGGCAAGCGGGCTCGAGGGGACTTTGAATCCGGTCGAACCGCGCAGTCGAATTGTCCGATTAGCCTCTACGTCCCGGAATCTGCCCCCCGGAATCTGCCCAAGGCGGTTCGGCTTTTCTTAGTAGATTCTTGTGCTCAGTTGGATGTTGTCGCTAGGGCGGTCAGTGAGTCCGCACCATAGGCAGCTGCATACAGATGCGCGCTGCCAGGAGCGACTGCGATCGCTCGAATGTTGCTGAGACTCGTCACGGTCCCGCCACCGGGAATGGAATCCTGATTTTTGATCCGACCCTCGTAGGAAAGTAGCCCTGTATTCAGGTTGCGAGTGAACACAGCGACGGCAGCATCCAATTGCCCAGCGACGTAAACTCTCGTCTCGTCGCAAGTAATTGCGACGGAGTGAGCGCCGTTTAATCCATCGATGGATCCGCCGCCCTGTAGAGAATCACCGTCAGCCAACGCTTGCTGGAATGTAAGCTCGCCGCTAGCCGTGTTGCGCGAAAATACAACCACGCCGTCGTCGATTACCGATGTTGCATAAACATGTGCGCCATCGGCGGAAATTGCGATGCCCTTGGCTCCGGCCAAGTCAGTGATCGACCCTTGGCCATCATGATAGCTCTCGACAAACGTCAGCGTCCCGGTTTCTGGATCGCGCTCAAAGACCGCCACCGCATCGTCCAGATACGCAGCCGCATACAGGTGGTTCCCGTCTGGGCTGACTACTATTTCCCACACGCCATTCAGACCGGTAATGGTGGTCCCACCACTCTGCGCACCATTGAGCTTGGCCTCAATGAAGGTCAGTTCTCCCGTGGCAGAATTCCGCTCAAAGACCGCCACGGCGTCTGAGACATATCCAGCGACGTACAAGTGTTCGCCAGCAGGTGAAAATGCCAGACCTCTGGCTGATTCAAGTCCTCCGACGGGAGTTGACTCACCGCTCGGTGTCACGCCGTGAACGAGCTGCTGCACGAGATCAAGCTCTCCTGTCGCTCCATCTCTGGAAAAGCCAACGATGGCATTGTCCAGTTCGCTGGTGGCGTATACATGCGCTCCGTCCGGACTCACCGCAACGGCGCGGCTATTGCGAAGTTCTGTTACACCATTCTGGCCATGAACCTGTTGTTCGACGAAAGACACTTCACCCGTCGACGCATTTCTAACGAAAACGCTCACAGCATGGTCGACATAGCTCGCCGTATAGACGTGCATTCCATCTGGACTCGTCGCGACGCCATGTGCGCCGTTTAATCCGTCAACGCCGCCTTCACCATCGATCTCATCCTCGATAAAGGTCAGCGTACTGCTTGAAGACGTACATGGGATACGACAGCTAAGATCGCAGTTGTCACCAATCGCAAGGTTTCCATCGTCGCATTGCTCGCTGGATCCCACAACTCCGTCGCCGCATACGTCACAGGTTTGGCAAGGCGGCGTCTCTACGGCAAAGTCGAAGGTCACATGATTTGCAAGAGTAGCGTCGGTCGTCGACTCGACTTGGACAATCATGTGGATGGGAGTGCCAGGAAGAATCTGCGACGGCAGGTCGAGTTGAACCTCGACTTCTTCAGTCGCAGCGCTACTTATGCTGAATGAGGCCGGAGTGACGCTCGTCACTACTCCCTGGTCATCAACCACTGCGATTGCGAAGGTGTCCGAGGATCCGTAGTTGTGGACATCGAACGTCCAAGTCGATTGGGAGCCCGGGACAAGACTACCATCGAAGCCTGTCAACCTCACATCGACAGTAGTCCCAGCAAATTGCATGGGATAAATCCGCCTAAATGGCCAATTTGTTTCATCTTCACCCACCGCCGCAACGATGAATGTCTCGGTTGGAATTGTGGCTGTGCCCACAAGAGCATCGATCGTCGCATTCGGGTCATTCGCATCGAGTGAAAGCGTCTGGAGCACATCTTCCTCTAAATCCACCAACTTCAACTCGCTCGTTCCAATCGGACCCCGCAGGACCGTCGATACACGTGTTGATCCACCTATGATTGGCTTTCCTGGTATCGAAAAAAAGCCCTCATGGCCTCCAGTGCCCGCAAGCTCCACGAATTCAAATTTACTTAAAGCGATCGCTGATCTGACGGTAACCAGGACTTCGAGATCACCATCGCCTTCAACTTCGAGCTGCCAGGTCCCCGGCTCGGGTGAATCAATTGTTGCGAGAAACCCGCTCGGGAAATTAGAAACTACTGCCCCGTTGACACCATTCGCCACAGGAGTTGTATTCGGGCGAAGAAGAGAAACGGCTTCCAGCCCCCCAATGGATCTGGCGTATCCCCCAACCGAAACACTGGATACGCTTGCATCAATAGGAATAGGCAAGGCCTGCGACGTACTAGTGAGCGGAATAGTCGCCGCCGTTATTGTTCCTACGGCGGTAACGTCAGGTGTAGACGTCAGTCGCTTAGGATCCTTCTTTAGCAATGGAAATGGTTGTGGAGCCGTCGAGTGGAGGTGAGCCTGAAAATGCTTTGAGAGCTTCGCCGCATCAGCGGGTAGTTCTTCGGAGCTGCCGAACGAATCATAAATCAACCGAGTGCCGAGGGTGTTCCTTGCCAGCCTCTCATAGTCCGAATCATTCATCAGCCTTTTGGGAGGATCGGCAATGGTATTTCCATTCAGATGGGAGCAGAAATCGGAATCAGCCCACATAAGGATTGGATGAATCCTAACGCGTCTCGATGAATCCGCGGCATAAGAGAGAGCTCGCCCCAAAGCAACAGAATCAGCCGGGTGAAGTGTCGTAAAAACAAACACTGCACCGTCGATAGTACTGTTGAGCACGGCTTTTTCGATGGCGCCTCCAGAATATCCGACACAGTCACATGTATGAACTGGTTCACAATACTCCGTTGGAGCCTCTAGTGCTTGAACCGCCGCTATAAATTCGTCTTTGTCATCCGTCTTGATCAGCTCGGAAATGGTCGTGTCATCGAAAGCTACTAGAATAAAGCTGCTCGGCACATAATCAGCTGACGCAATAGTAGCAACAGCATCGACAATAGCATCCTGCACTGTCGCAAGCACGGGCGGGAATGAAGGATTGGAGAAATCCATGTTCGAAGAGGTGTCGATCACGAAAGCCATCGACGGAGCTTTGCCCATTAGCTCTAGTATCGCAGCTTCATTATCTGCAATTTCTGGCGCATCGAGTATTTGGTTGAGAAAATCTACGGTTGCATCTGTAGCGAGACTTTTAGCGTATGGATGTGCCAGTACAGTGGGCAGATCCTTATCTATCCCGGCGAAGGGACAGACGAAATCCCGGTGCCCGCACTTGCCCGCCGGAAACTCACACGGCCAGTCATCTTCAAAATCGAAATACGTTGTAGTGAGAGTAAAGAGCCCGGCCTCGCCCAGCTCGTTGGGGTCGTCTGGGCACATTGCTGTTGTAGGACTAGGATTATGTAGGAGTTGGCGCCCAAGAAGTCCGAATACTCCATCGTCAATCGCAGTCCAATTGCTGTGAGAATAAAAATCCTGAAGCGTGTGAAGCGCCCGCCCAAGCGTCGTGCGCGCTAAATCGCCATTCGGATGATCATCTATTAGATATGCGATGATCTCGTCCTTGAAACTAAGTAGTCTTTCCGTAGCAGCCCGAAACTGTTCATCCGTGAAATGGGGCCCGGTCGAATAATATTCGTACTTGTCGGTTTCGCGGTTTGCCGCAATGATCTCGGCATTAGCGGCATTAGTGAACTCGTATTCGATGTCGTCTATCGTTCGGCTGATGGAGGAGACGGCCTCTCGCGTAATCTCGTCGTGCCCAAGCCTGTTTGGGAAGAAAGCGTGAGCTGAAGATGTACTAATTGACACAAACAAGCTTATGGCAATTAAGCATAATGCCATGCGATATCCGCCCTGACGGCAAAATCCTTTTCTCGTAACCTGGCTTCTATTTAAATCTCGCGGCTTCCGAGCTGCTGCCGCCAGCGTCGCCGTGCATAAACTAGAACTGATCCTAGAAGCACGATGACGAACCAGCCCAGGAAATAGAAGAGGGGTATCAGTGCCACCCTCTGCTCGATCGAGGGAATGTCCCCCCCGAAAGTCATGAATATTTGAGCAGCCGCAATACCCGGAAAAGCAAGAATTAGGCTGGCGATTCCCGGCACATTGCTGCCAATAAGCAGGGCTACCAGAGAAACCGGGAAGGTAAGCAAGAGGCACTTGAATAGGTGCCGAACTACTTGTCGCATGGGTTACCTTTGCCATGGCAGCGTGCATGGCAGGAGGCGCGCGCTGACGTCGATCCTTTTGTTACAGCATCGTACTACTAAAGTATATCCAGGAAAATCTCAAGGCGGTGCTGTACTTCTTAAGTTCATGGCCAAAAGAGAGGACGGTACTCCGGTTCTCCAGAGGCGATCCAAGTAGGATGGCGAAGGACGTGATCACCGACATCGAGCAAGTCGGAGAAGCGGGCGAAGAGGAAGAACTGCGACTTACCGCCAGCAGGCCGGATCTCGCCAGCGCGGTTGACGACGCTGAGAAGTCGGCGGTCGATGTCCTCGACTGCGCGGTATGGGGCGAGGGAAAGCTCAGGGAAAGCTCAGACACCCACCTCTCTCAGGGAAAGCTCAGACACAGAGGGGAAAGCTCAGACACCCACCTTTCTCAGCAGGGGAAAGCTCAGACACCCACCTTTCTCAGGGAAAGCTCAGACACAGCGATCGATACGTGCGCCGGCGCTGCTGTGAGGCGGCGCGGTAGGACGCGACGATAGTCTCGATCGAGGGAGATGCCATTCCCCCGGGAAGAGGCCGAGCCACGATTCCCGGCGCCCCGCGCACCGGAGGCTACGAGGCAATCGCGATCATTGCCGGCTTGGGAGGTGGCGATTGGGCGGCGAGAAGAAGTAGCGTAACCGCACGGAAGCGGCGTGACCGGCGCAGCCGCGCTCAGGCGCTGCTGCGGAACGCGCGCGACGCCCAGAGACTGCCTTTACCCCAGTCGCGGTCGGTGCGAGCGCAGTAGACATCGATTTGGCGCACGCACCCGACCATCGCAAAGAAGTGCTTGCGGTAGTCCCGCAGGGTCTTCAGCCAGAGGTCGGCACAGACGCCCGCACGTTCGAGCGTTTGCGCTGCAGAGGGGGGAAGGTCGGCCTGCGGGTCCGGGGAGCAGAGCCGCAGTGCGGTTTCTCGCAAGAGATCGACGTAATCCTCGAACGAGAATCGGACGACCGCCTCGCCCGCAGCGACTTCCCGTGCCAGCAACGGAACCAGTGCGGGCGCGGCGGCTCCAGCGTTTGCGTCGAGAAGGTCGCTCTGCCCACCGGTTTCGCCGGTCTGTTGGCACGTCCATTCGGCGAGACGCTGTCGAATAGACGTGAAATCGGATTCTTCGAGCGTCTCGGCCATGCCGGCGCGGATCGGGTTGAGGTCGACGTAGCTCATGCAAGTGAGTAGGCCCGCTTCGTCGAGGAGCGCCTGTGAGCGGAAGCGTCCTTCCCAGAAGCGTCCGGTGCAATCGTCCTCGGCATTGGCGCGGCGGGCGATCTCTTCGTTCAGGCAGCGCATGAACCAACTCAGGTCGGCCAACCGCGCTCGCCAGCAGCGAATCCGCTCGGCAGCAAGGGGAGGCGCCATGTACGCACGCGGATCGCGCGTGCTGCTGAACAGTCTGGTGTAGCGTGCGACGACCTCGTCATCGCGCCACGCGCGCGCACGACCGGCATCGATGTGCAGCACGGTGTGAAAGTGATTGCTGAGCACGGCGTAGGCGCAGATGCCGACGGCGAAGATGTCGGCGAGCTCGGCGAGCTTCTCCACCACCCAGCCCTTGCGGTGGTCGAAGTTGTGGCCGGAAGCGACATCGTCGCCACAAAGGAAGGCACGCCGCACGCAACGGCTGATGCAATGGTAGTACGGCGTCGCGTCGATATCGATCTGCGAATAGCGAGGGCTTGGCACGAACTCAGAATGTCTGGGTAACAAAGCTAACGCAATTCCAGGGAGCAAGGTTTAGGGTGGAAAATGTGGGTGTCTAAACTCCTGCTAAACTCCTGCTGAGAAGTCGGCGGTCGATGTCCTCGACTGCGCGGTATGGGGCGAGGGAAAGCTCAGGGAAAGCTCAGACACCCACCTCTCTCAGGGAAAGCTCAGACACAGCGATCGATACGTGCGCCGGCGCTTCTGTGAGGCGGCGCGGTAGGACGCGACGATAGTCTCGATCGAGGGAGATGCCATTCCCCCGGGAAGAGTCCGGGCCACGATTCCCGACGCCCCGCGCACCGGAGGCTACGAGGCAATCGCGATCATTGCCGGCTTGGGAGGTGGCGATTGGGCGGCGAGAAGAAGTCGAGGCGCAACGATCTAATAGAAGCATAGCGCTTTATCTGCTTCGCCGGAGCAAGACTTGGGTCTTGAGTCATCCATTTGCGGCCCTCGATTTCTTGTTGATGGCGCTGCGGACCGCATGGGCTAAGTTGACAAAAACGAGGATGGTGATGAACCATCCTATTATATACATGAAGGGATAAACAACGCCGGCCATATCGCCCTGCGATGGGGGCCAATCCACTATCGAGTGAATGAGAATTCCCAATTCCACGGGAAACGCGATGAGAAAGCGAAATTGTGAATGGGGTCCGAGATACTCTGCTAGGTATGCCGCCGCGAAGCTTATTGGCAGGCTTGCCAATGCTGATAGCACTACAGTGGCGAGAAATCGTTTCATAGTTCCATGCCCGAAGAGATCATTCTGGTTGTCGCATGGGTGTTGAGCTATCCATTCGAACCCCTCGATCTCTTGTTGATGGCGCTGCGGACCGCATGGGCTAAGTTGACGAAAACGAGGATGGTGATGAACCACCCTATTACAAGCAGGAAGGGTATGAGAATGCTGCCCATTTCGCCCTGTGCTGGGGGCCAATTCACTATCGAGTGAACGAGAATTCCCAGTTCGAAGGGAAACGCGACGAGATAGAGAAACTTCGAATGGGGTCCGAGATACTCTGCTAGGTATGCCGCCGCGAAGCTTATTGGCAGGCTTGCCAATGCTGATAGCACTACCGTGGCGAGAAATCGTTTCATAGTTCCATGCCCGAAGAGATCATTCTGGTTGTCGCATGGCGTCTTGCATGGCAATGCTACGCGACGGTAGCGTCACGGGGTAATCTGCAATCCAAAGAAGACCTGCGCCGCGGTCAGCAGCAGCGCGGCAACGCCGAACCAAGGGTGGATCTCGCGTACGGTGCGATTGCGCATCCAGCGTGCACTCAGCCAACTGCCGGTCAGCGCGGCGACGAGCAGAATGCCGAGCGTGAAGTGGGTGCTACCGGCGAGTTCGAGATCCGGACGCAACCACCACGTGGTCACCAGTCCGGCGACCCACGTCGCCAGCATCGACCAATACGCGATGGGCGCCCAGCGCGCGTGTTGCGCGAGCAGCACTCGCGCCCGGCGCGGCTGGCTGCGCGCCCGTAGCCCGAGCGATCCGACGTACACGAGCAACAGCACCACCCCTGCTGCGGCGAGCGGATGGAGGTAGGTCAGCATCACGTCAGGCCGGCGCGAAAGATCTGCATGGCTTGCCCGATCTCGTCGTCCTCGATCGTCAGCGGCGGCACCAGCCGCACGACAGTGTCGCGATGGAGGGTCCAGTTGAGAATCAGTCGGTTCGCCAGACAGTGCTGCGCAAAGCGCTGCGTCGCCTCTGGTGACGCGAACTCGAGACCAATCAATAGGCCCATGCCGCGTACCTCGCGCAGCACGTTGCCGCATAGGGCTTGCAACTCCAGGCGCCACGCAGACCCGAGTCGTTCCGCGCGTGCTGCGAGATCGTTGCGCAGCGAGAACTCGAGCGCCGCCAGGCCGGCTGCGCAGCTGACGGGATGACCGCCGAACGTCGTGACATGCGCCAGCGGCGGATCATGCGACAGGGTGGCCATCACTTCCGGCCGACCGATGAAGGCGCCGAGCGGCATGCCGCCGCCGAGGGCCTTGGCCAATACCAACAGATCGGGCTCGACGCCCCAATGCTCGGCGGCGAATAGCTTGCCGGTCCGGCCGAAGCCGGTCAGCACTTCGTCGAAGACCAGCAGGGCACCCACCTCGGTACAGCGCCGCCGCAGCGCCGGCAGGAACGAGTCCGCCGGGATGCGCACGCCGCCCTCGGCTTGGATCGGTTCGATCACGACCGCCGCCACCGTCTCGTCGATACGCGCGAGCGCCTCCTCGTCGTTGAACGGCAGGTGTTCGACGCCGGGCAGCAAGGGCTCGAAAGGCTCTTTGTAATAGGGGTTTCCGCCGACCGACATCGCGCCGAAGGTGTCGCCGTGGAAGGCGCCGTCGAAGGCGACGAAGCGCCTCCGACCGGTATACTTGCGCGCCGTCTTCAACGCGCCCTCGATCGCTTCGGCGCCGCTGTTGGTGAAGAACACCGTCGACAACGCGCCAGGTGTCACCTCCGCCAAACGCCGAGCGAGCTCGACCTGCGGCGCTTCGGCCATCTCGCCGTAGACGGCACAGTGCAGATAGGCGCGGGCTTGGCTCTCGATGGCGGCGACGACCTCGGGGTGGGTGTGGCCGACGTTCGCCACGCCGATCCCCGCCAGCAGGTCGAGATACTCGTTGCCGTCGACGTCCCAGATCTTCGTGCCGCGCGCGCGGGCGACGACGATGCCGAGCGGCTCGGGCGACGTCTGGCAGACGTGGCGCAAGAACGCGGCGCGGACGCGATTCGCCTCGGTGGACATGGCGCTATCCATTACCCGTCCGCGCCGTCCCACTCCAGCCAGTCGCGCACGCGGGGTCGGCCGCCTTGCTGCCAATCCAGCGTCGGCGTCTGCATCGTGCCGAGCGCGCAGACGCGATGGACGCCGGCTGCCAGGAGCATCGTGGCGAGCGCGGCGTGCCGCGCGGTCGCGCAGGCGAGCCCCGCGCATTCGAGATGCCTGCGATGCGGCGCAATCAAGCTCGCTACGCTTGCGGCATCGTCGATCGCGACGACGCGGATGCAGCGGTTGAGGCAGGTCGGGCGGAAGCTCGGGGCGTGCTCGACGGCGATCGTCCAACCGGTGTCCGGCGCGGCCAGCAGTCGGTCCGCAGGCGTGCTGGCCTGCCATTGGGCCTGCTGACGAAAGACGGCGATCGCCGCTTTGTCGGCGAAGCCCAGTCGCCGCGGCGGCAACTCGACGCCCGCGCGCTCGAGTGCCGCAGCGAGTGTTTGCGCAAATTCGTCGACACTGCCCGCGCCGTCGTTCTCGACGAAGCAAATCTGTGGCGACAGGCAGCCGTGCTGGTCCCAGAGGGCGACGTCGAAGGCGAGCCGAGCGGCCACCGCGGTTGCATCGGCGAGCGCTTCGCGGCCGACGAGTGCGAAGCTGATCTTGTGCCCGTGGCCGAAGAAGCGCGTCTGCGTCCGCGCAGCGATGGCCTCGATGGCGGCGTCGCTCCCCGCAGCGACGACGACGTCGGCGGCGAAGGCGACCGATTCCAGCTCCGCGTCGCCGCCGCGCCAGTCGTGGACGACGATGCAGCGGCCGAGTTCGGGGTCGACTGCGGCAATGGTGGCGGCGAAGGCTGTCGGGGAAAAGGGATCGCCCGCGGCGGATTTGACCAACACGGCTGATTTCAGTGCCAGCGACAGGGAGATCGGGGCGAAAGACAGGCCGGGGAGGTTACCCGAGAGCACGTGGGTGATGCGGCGCGGGCCGCGGACCGTGCCGCTGTCGAGATTGCTGCGGGCGCCGAGTTCGTGATCGAGGCGGGCGCCGATCGCATCGTCGCGCAGGGCGTCGATCGTAGCGGCGATGCCGCGGCGGACGACGGGGACAGAGAAGCCGGTGCCGTCGGCTAGGATCTCTACGGCGGTGTCGAGGGGTGGGTTGCCGAGATCCGACCATGCGGCGGCCGTCGCCGCGAGCGCGGCGAGGATTGCCGCGACGGGACGTTGGCGCAGGCGACGCGCCGCGTCGTCCGCGGCGCGTAGTTCCTGCTCCAGGGCCGCGGCCGACAACAGTGCCGTTTCCGCTGCGTGGCTGCCGAAGCTGCGGGTTCTCTTGGGGACGTTCCTCGCACCGCGGGGAAGATGGTATGCGGGAAAGCGCATCGAGCCCGTCTAGTAGCCCGTCCGCCGTCGCGATTCATCCGTGCCGCGCGGGTTTCCCTGCGCCTCGCGGTGCACTAAATTACGCCCATGGCTCGAAATCGACGAAGCGAAGAACACGGCGGGCGCCGCTCGCACCTGGCAGAGCAGCACGGCGTTGACGTCTTCGCGCTGTTTTGTTCGTACTATTTGGGGATCACCGAAGAAGGTGGTTACCGCTTCCAGAACATCCACCACGTCGCCCGGCGCTTCAAGGTCAACGCCGGGGTGATCCGGCAGATCCTGACCGACACCGGCATGGACCCGGACCGGGTGTTTTGGAATTCAGCGTTCGACATGACGACGGCGCAGGTGGACATCATGCTCGCGCCAGAAGGCGTCGACCGCTACGAGATCGCCCGCGAGTTCTTCGACGAGTTCCTCAAGGCGCCTTACAAGCCGCGCAATCTGGTCAAGGAACTCGAGCAGGACGCGCGCGACAACGAGAAGATCTTCGGCCCCATGCGCCGCTGAAGCGGCTGTCTGCCGATCTAGGTTCCCGCCAACTCGGCGGCGGCGGCGAGCGAGCAGCCGCGAGTCTCGGCGCCACTGGCGCGGCCGACGATCTCGAAGCCGTCGTCGACCAGGCGGCCGATGTCTTCGGTGAGCACGCAGGCGGCGCTGCTCGCGTTCGCCAGATCGAAGTGACACAGCAGCCCCGCCGCTCCTGCCTCTGTGTCCGCGAGCGTGCCCGGGTCGAGTGTGCGCGTGCGCACCCAGTGCGGTCCGACTTTGAAGCGCGGCGCGAAGCGGCCGGCGATCCGGTTGCGGACGACGTTGTCGAAGAACGGCGAGGACATTTCGGTCATGCCGTACTCGTTGACGACGAAGTATCCGGGAATCGCGAACGTCTCCCAGATCGCACGCACGATGCCGTTGCGCGACATCTGCCGGGTGGCACCCTTGAGGCCGCCGGTGTCCATGATCCGGCTGCCGTGTGGCAGGCGGAAGACGAGGCCATGGTCGCGGCAATGGTCGAAGAAGTGCAGCAGCGCGCCGGTGGTCGTCACGATGCAGGCCGGTTCGCCTGCTGCAGCGCTCGCACGGAGCGCCGCAGCGAAGGCGGCGAAGTCGATGCGGCTGCCGGTGGCGAAGCAGGCGCTGTCGCGATCGCCGAAATCTTCCATCGCCCAGTCGGCCATCTGTGCGAGGGAAGATTCGGGCCGCTCGCCGCTCGGCCAGATCAGCGACAGGAGTCGTATCTTCGCGACGTCCGGAAAGAGGAATGTGCCCAGGCTTGCCAGCGCCGACCGCTGATACAGCCTCAGGTCGGACACTCCGTGGCGGCCGCGCTGTTCCGCGCCTTGGGACGTGCCCGTCGTCAGGAACACGCGCTCCGGTGGCCCGATGCACAGGGCGGTTTGTTTGAAGGCGAGGGTCGGTACTGGAGGAACGCGGCGCCAATTGCCGACGGTGGTCGGCGTCAAACCGTGCTGATCGCACACCCGACGGTAGGGTGCGATGGCCGTATACTGGGCTGCGAACACGGCGAGAGCGAGCGTCTCGAAGTGGTCGCTGGATTCGTCGTGGATGAAGGCGAGGACGCGGTCGTGCAGGGCGCGATCGAAGGTGGCTGAGGTAGGCGTTGCCGGCGGGCTCATGAATCGAACCCTACCGTAGCGAGCGAGCCGAGTTGCCGCAGCCCCTCATATAGGCCAATCGACACCGCGTTGGAGAGGTTCAAGCTGCGCACATGCGGGCTGAAAATGGGAATGACGCAGGTCGCATCGACGTGACCCGCGACGATCTCGGGGGGCAGGCCTTTGGTCTCGCAGCCGAACACCAACTGGTCGCCCGGCTGGAAACGGATCGCGGCGTAGCTTCTCCGCGCGCGCGCGGAGAAGAAGTGGCGCCTCGCCGTTGGCGCGGTGCGGACGAAGGCGTCCCAGTCTTCGTGGACGACGAGGTCGACGTGCGGCCAGTAATCGAGCCCGGCGCGCTTCAGGTAGCGATCCTCGAGCGAGAAGCCGAGGGGGCGGATGAGGTGCAGCCGGGTACCGGTGGCGGCGCAGGTGCGGGCGATGCTGCCGGTATTCTGCGGGATCTCGGGGGCGACGAGAACCACCTCGAGCGGTGGGTCGGCAGCAGCGGCCATTTCAGCGGTGGTTCCGAATCGGGTACAGGCGCGAGCCGATGCGCAGTGCGAAGCTTTCCGCGTCGATCCCTTCGATGTGCGGTGCGAGGTGATTGTAGGCCGAACGCAGGAAGCGGGCGCGCTCGCTGGCGCATTTGACGCGGCAATAGAGAACATCGTCCGCACCCGTTTCGAGTGTCTCGGCGGCGAGCGGTTCGCTGCTGCCATCGTTGAGCTGGATGGTAGCGCCCGTGTCGTCAGCGAGATCGACGCCGACGACGACGAACATCGTGTCCTCGACGCGGACATCGGCGTGGTACTGCGCGTCGATCCAAATCTCGTAGCCTCCGGAGGGCTTGCGACGGAGGTGGCGGCTGAAGAGGTTGGCGAGTCGCGCATGCTCGATTGGCTCGCCGTCGGCGTACCAGCGGCCGTCGCTGGCGAATTTCAGCTCGTCGGTGTGAATCGAATAGAAACCCGCTCCCGGCATGTTCGCTCCCCTGGCGTGTGGGCGGTGGCGCCCTTGGCGTTCAGCTGCGATCGGCGGAGTCGAGAACGATCGTCACCGGACCGCGATTGACGAGGTGGACGTCCATCGCAGCGCCGAACTCGCCGGTGGCGACGTTGCAGCCACGTCGGACGGCTTCGGCGACGAAGCGTTCGTACAGCGGGATGGCGACGTCGGGACGGGCGGCTGCGGTGAATGACGGGCGTTTGCCCTTGCTGGTGTTGGCGAGCAACGTGAACTGGGAGACGACGAGGAGGGAGCCGCCGACGTCAGCGAGCGAGCGGTCGAACTTGCCCGCCTCGTTCGCGAAGATTCGCAGACCCATCACCTTCTCGAGCATCCAATCGGATTCTTCCTGCGAATCGGACTCGGCCACACCGAGCAGCACCAGCAGCCCGTGATCGATGTGGCCGAGGACCCGATCGCCGACACTCACCCGCGCTTCGGAGACGCGCTGGATCACCGCGCGCATGGCGGCGCCGCGGTACCCGCGAAGTCCAGCTCCTCGATCTCCTCGTCCTCGTCGTCGTCGTCCTCCTCCTCGTCGCTGTCGTCGTCCTCGTCGCTGTCGTCGTCGGCAGCGCCTTCGTCGTCGACTTTGTCCTCGTCCTCGTCCTCGTCGAAGTCGTCCTCGACTTCGTCCTCGTCGTCGTCGAAGTCGTCCTCTTTCAGGCCGCCCTCGTCGTCGAAGTCGTCCTCTTCGTCGTCCTCGTCCTCGTCGTCGTCGAAGTCGTCGCCTTCCTCTTCTTCGAAGTCGTCGTCCTCGTCTTTTTCGTCTTCCCAAGCGATGTCGTCATCGTCCGGGCGTTTGGTCATGAGCCGCTCGTCCATCCTGTCGTCCCCTGCCTCCTTTTCGGGTGGTGTCCGTCAACTTCTCACGGGCTGCGTTGGTCCCGTGGCTAGCCGCGCCCGCGGGCAATGTCAACGGGATCTTGCGGGGATCTTGCGGGATCTTTCGGGATCTTGCCAGGCCCCCGAGCGCAGTTGACTCGCTGTCGGCGAATGTGGATCTATCGACGATCCGCTGGCATGAGAAAAAATGCGAACCGCCCTGAAAAAAGCCCGTGAGGCACCGCAATCGACGAAGGCGCGAATTCTCGCGACGGCGCAGCGGGTATTCGCGGCCAGAGGATTCGCCGGTGCGTCGACGCGCGAGATCGTGCGCCGCTACGTAATGCGGCTGGTGCCGACCTTGCTCGGCATGAAGCCGCGCAAGGGCTGAGCTTTCCGACCAGTCCGACACGTCAGAACAGTCCGACACGTCAGAAATCATTGAGGAGGCCCCCATGAACGATTCCCGATTCGCTACGCCCGACCATCCGATCCACGAATTGCTGGTGCGGCGCTGGAGCCCGTACGTGTTCGCCGATCGCTCGGTTGCGGTGGCGGACATCCGGTCGCTATTCGAGGCGGCACGCTGGGCGGCGTCGTCCTACAACGAGCAGCCTTGGAGTTACATCGTCGCCGCGCGCGAGGATGCCGCGGAGCACGCCCGCGTCTTGTCGTGTCTCGTCGAAGCAAACCAAGCATGGGCTCAGCGTGCGCCGGTTCTGGCGATCGCGATCGCCAGTCTGCGCTTCCGCCGCAACGATAAGCCCAATAAGGCGGCGATCCACGACCTCGGCGCAGCCGCCGCGAGTCTCACCGTCGAGGCGAGCGCCCGTGGTCTGTGCGTTCACCAAATGATCGGTATCGAGCCGGAGCGTGCACGCGCGTCGTTCGCCGTGCCCGATGGATACGAACCGTTCACCGGTCTGGCGATCGGCTACCCCGGCGATGCTGCGACTGCGGACGAAAAAATGCGGGAGCGTGACCTGGCGCCACGCTCCCGCAAATCACTCGACGAGTTCGTCTTCACCGGCACCTGGGGCCGGCCGTCGTCGCTGCTGTAGGATCAACCCTCAGCGGCAAGTGATGCGATCGTCGTTCTTGCCGGCGACGCTGCACAGCGGCTTGACCCCATCCGCATCGTCGAAAGGCTGCGCCGCGCATTGGTCGATGCTCGTCTGGTAGCCGTTGCCGAGCACGACGACGAGCGACAGCGGCAACGCTGCCGGATCGATCTGGAAGTCGCCGTTCTTGCCGGTGACCTTGAAAGCGAAGAGACCGGGCGTGCGGTTCGACTTGTCCTGCACCGTAACCCTGGTGATGCCCGCAGCAAGCGTGCCGTCGCGGTCCTTGAACGACCATTTCGTGTTCTTCCGGTTCGCCTTCCACCCTGGATCGCGCCGCTCGACCGGGGCGCCGGGGGGAACCGTGCGAGCGAAGACGGTGTTGCCGTCCTTGTCGTCTACACGGAAGCTGAAGCCGTAGGCGATGGGATCGATCGGCGCGTCGTTGTGGGCGAGAACGAACTCGCCCTTTGCGTTGAGACGCTGGGCGCCCGCTACCGATGCGTTCTTGGAAACCTTCAGGAGCGGTTTGGTGAGGGACGTGCCGCTATCACACCGCACCACATCCGCGGGCAGGCTGGTCGGGTCGCCGGGGTCGGAGCCGGCGTCGCGCTCGTCGCCGTCGAGCATCAGGTCGGCGTCGCGATCGATGCCGATGCGGCGGCCGGATCCCGGCGGCACGCAGCTATAGGTCAGCGCCTGGCCCGGAACCGCGGCGAGGGCGCGCAAGGCGACATCGCTGAGCGTCGCGTCGGCGGCGCGATCGCCGGCGAAGGTGCCGTCGCTGTTGCGCAGCCAGCCGCGTGATTCGCCGCCGACGACACCCTTGACGACGAGGTCGCATTCCTCCGTTGCTGCGCGATCGATCAGCACGTCGATGCGCGCGCCGACGACGCCGGCGTTGCTGTCGTCGAGGGTGATCTGCTGCCCGACGATGGGCGCGAGGTTGCTGTCGAACGCGAGCATGAACGACTCCATGTCGCGCCGCTGCTGTGTTCCGGTAGGTCCGCTGACGAAGCCGCCGCTGTTGGTCGACGGGTTGTGGTTGAACACCGTCGCCTGGATAAAGCGGAAGACGGAGTCGACGCTGCCGTCGTGCAGGAAGCCGAAGCCGCGAACTTGATCGCCTTGGTGGCCGGTGTTCAAGGCGTTGAAGAAGGGTACGTCGATCATGCCGAACATGCCCACCTTCTGGTACATGTTGCGCAGGTGGGAAATCTTGAAGAACTGCGACTCGTTCTCGAAGCTCATCTTCCCGTTCGAGCCGAAGAAGCCCTGTGCCGGGTCGAGCGCGTGGCAGCCGTTACAGGTGCGCGCCGAGTCCGACGGGTCGTTGTTGAAAAAGAAGTCACGCGCAACGGCTTCGCCGGCGGTCAGCGAGTTGTCGATCGCACGGACCGGGTTCGGCGGGTAGCGGACTTCGAGGATGAAGTCGGTGAACGCCTGCATCTCCGCGGCGGTGAGTTCGGCGCTGCGGCCGAGAAGTCCCGTGAATGCGCCATTGAACTTCTTGAAAGCCGCGTCTTCGTCGAGCGCCGTACCCCCCACGTTGTTCGCGCCGCTGCGATCGCCGCGCCAGTGCATGGGGCCGTGATCGGCCATGCCGCGCAGGCTCTGGGTCGTCATCGGGCCCTTCATCGGGTGGTGATCTGCGAACGCAGAAACCGAGGGCACCGGGCTTTGGGCGATCTCGAACGGATTGCGGTTCTTGATGACGGACCCGTCGGGGTCGCCGAGGTCCCAGCCGAGGTGGTCCATGTCGCCGAAGATGTGGCAGCTCGAACAGGACGCTTCGCCGTTGCTCGACGTCGCGCGGGCATCATAGAGGAACGGGCGGCCGGCGACGATGCGGTGCGGCTCCGGGTTGTGCAGCGGCACGGTGGCTTCCTGGGTCTCGCTCGTGGTGTCGATCACGGCAATGGCGTTGTCGAAGCGGGTGAGCGCGTAGATTCTGCCGTTGTTGGCATCGAGCACGAGTCCGCTCGGGCCACCACCTGAAACTTCGATATGGGGCACGGTTGCGGGGTCGAAGCTGTCGGCTTCGAGCGCGGCGATGTCATAGACGCCGATCTTGCTGGAGCCGAACGCGGCGACGTAGAGGCGGCCGGACACGGCATCGAGTGCGAGGCCAGTCGGGGTGGCCAGGGAGAGATCGGCGACCCCCGGCGGGCTCGGTACGGTGTCGTAGTCGATGTGCTTGTTCAGATGGCGGGGCTCGACCGTGCCGAGTCCCGCGATGTCGAGCACGGTCACGCGGGCTTCGTGCAGGTGGCTGATGACTGAGCTTCCGGCGAGCACGCCGTGGCCCTCGAAGCGGACTTCGTTGACCGCTTCGGTATTCGAGATGTAGACGTTGCCCGTGGTCGGGTGCACCACCATGTTGAACAGCACGGTGCCGACGCTCGGGAAGGCGGCGACTTCGGCGATGTCGTTGGCGCTGGGCGCGCCGGCGTCGATGGCGAAGACGTCCAGGTCGGGCAGGTCGAATTCGACGCCGGCGCTCCAGTCGCGACCGAGTTCATCCTCCCAGCGATCGAGGGTCGAATTGTATTTGACGATGAGGCCGACCTCGGGAGCGGGGATACCGTTGATGTCGGCATTGGGCGGCGGCAGGCCGCCCGGCATCATCTTGCCGTCGACGACGCACGGGCCGGCGAGCTCGCCGCCATCGCAGACGGCGCCTTCGGACACGGTTGTCGTCTGGTTCCCGGAGAAATGCACGGCGGCGTAGACGGTGTTGCCGTCGGCGCTCCGCGCGAGGGCGCGCGGCGTGTCGCCGAACAGTTCGACGATCTTGATCGGTGTGCCGCCGAGCGTCGCGCCGAGGGCGTCGGCATCGAACACCCAGACGTCGGCACGGCCGACTCCGGCGGTGGTGAGTTCAGGATCGCCCGCACCGACCACGGCGGCGATCGATGCGTGGGTACGCTGCTGGCCGCGGTGCGCGCTGGTGATGAAGGCGCGGTTGTCCCCCGGTCCGGCGAAGACGATGTCGCGAGGCTCATCGCCGACGAGTAGGGTGCGCACGACGCGCGGTGGCGTCGCCGCGACGTCGACGATGCTGATGCTGTCCGAGAGATGGTTGACGACCCAGACTTCGCTGTTCGAGCGTGCGGCGACGGCGACCGGCTCGAGTCCGACCGGGACCGATCCGGCATGCGTCAAGCCGCCGACGCCGACCGTGAAGATCTCGAGTTGATTGTCGGGCGTGTTCGTAGCGAACAGCTTCGTCCCGTCTTGCGAGAGTGCGAGCGGGCGTACCTGGCCGCTTTCGAAGGTGGTGAACTCGGTTGGCAGTACGGCGAAGGCAGGTAGGACGGCGGCGACCAGGATCAGCGCAGCGGAGCGCACGACTGCGAGCGAGCGAAACAGCATCTTCCCCTCCATGACGGGATTGAACTCAAAGTACGCGACGTGGGTATCACGGCGCGTACTTTACCAACTCGTTGAAACCTTCTTCTTCCCAATGGCGGCACTCCCGCGAAGCTTGTCCCCGCGCAAGCGGGGAGCGGGGAGCCACGATTGGAGCGGGAAGCCGGGCGCCCGCTTCCGCAAGGGCGACGAGAATCCGCGTACTTCAACGGGTCGCTAAGAGGTAGCCCAGGCGGGGGAAGACTGTCCAGAGGAATATTTGGAACGGCGGCAGATTCGAGGACGCAAGCTGAGGGAGTGCGGGGCCGCCCGCGTTGGGTGGCCCCGCACTCGGAACTCAGCCGCAGCCGATGGTGCTGCCGCTGCGGCGGATCTTGCAGGTCGGACGGCTACCGCCCTCCCCATTGAAGCGGATCTCGCCGCATTGATCCGGGTTACCGATGACGATCTCGAACATGAACGGCGTCAGCAGCGGATTGACCTGGAAGTCGCCGTCCTTGCCGGCGATGGCGAAGCGATAGTAGCGCGCGGCCTCGCGTGGCTTGTGCTGGACGAACGCCTTGGTGATGCCCGGGACGATCGCGCCGTCGCGGTCTTTGTAGGTCCACTTGGTGCCGGCCTTGTTGACGAACCACCCGGCGGCACGTCGGTCGGGTGCCGCGCCGCCTGGAATCGTGATGGTCATCAAGGGCAGCGCGTCGAATCCGCTGATGGTCACGCTCATGCCGTCGGCGATCGGATCGAGCGCCGGGCTGAGGTCGCCGAGATCGATTTCGCCCTTTACCGCGAACTTCTGCTCACCCGCGGCCTCGAGATTCTTGATGATGCGCACCTTGCCGCGCAGCACCGCGTTCTGACTCGTGCAGACGCGCGTCGGCGTCGCGGTTGCGCTCGCGGTGGGGGTCTGCGTCGGCGTTGCCGTCGCCGTATCGGTGGCGGTGGCGGTATGGGTCGGCGTCTGCGTCGGCAGCGGGGTGGCTGTCGGCGTACCGGTTGGCGTGCTCGTCGGGGTTGCCGTTGGCGTCGCCGTCGGCGTGCTGGTCGGCGTGTCAATCGGCGTATCCGTCGGGGTTGCCGTCGGCACGTCGGTCGGCGTTTCGGTCGGCGTCGCCGTCGGCAAGGCTGTTGGCGTGTCGGTCGGCGTATCGGTGGGGGTTGCCGTCGGCACGTCGGTCGGTGTTACCGTCGGTGTGTGGGTCGGGCCGAGCGGCGTCTCGGTCGCCGTCGGCGGCACCGGGGTGTTCGTCGGCGTCGCCGTCGGCGGCACGGGTGTATTGGTCGCCGTCGGCGGTACCGGCGTGTCCGTCGCGGTCGGTGGCACTGGGGTGTTGGTCGCGGTCGGCGGCACCGGGCTGTTGGTCGGCGTTGCCGCGGGCGGGACGGTGTCGGTCGGCGTAGGCGCGAGGCAGGGCGGGTTGCTGCCCGCGTCGGCGGGATCGCAGCCTGCGTCGAGTTCGTCGCGATCGAAGGTGCCGTCGAGATCGCGGTCGACGCCGGCGCGTACCGCCGAACCCGGCGGGTAGCAGGTGTAGGTCAAGTCCTGTCCAGGCGTCGCGGCGAGCGCGCGCAACTGGGCGCCGGTGCGAGTCGGATCGGCAGCGCGGTCGCCGACGAAGGCGCCGGAGGTATTCATGTACCAGCCGCGTGCCTCGCCGCCGACGGCTCCCTTGACGACCAAGTCGCACTCGCGGGCGTTGGGGTAGCCCTTGTAGATCCAAGGCGTCGACGCGCGCTGCACCAACAGGTCGATGCGGCTGCCGACAGTGGCAGCGTTGGTGTTGGTGAGGGTGGTCTGCTGGCCGACGATCGGCGCGATGTCGTTGTCGAACGCGAGCATGAACTGCTCCATGCTGCGCCGGATGTTATTGCCGCTATTCGGACCGTTGAAGCCAACTCCTGCTGATAATCCGCTGCCCTCGTTGAAGACCGTCGCTTGGAAGAACCGGTAGAGCGTGTCGGTCGTGCCGTCATGGATGAAGCCGAAGCCACGAATCTGATCGCCGAGGTGGCGATTGCCGGGCGTCGTCGTGAACAGCGGATCGGCCGGATCGGCCACGTTGCCGGCGCCGTTGAAGAACGAGATGTTCGGCATGCCGAACATGCCGACCTTCGTGTACATGTTGCGGGTGTGGGCGATCTTGATGATCTGCGTCTCGTTCTCGAAACTCGCGAGCCCGCCCGTGCCGAAGAAGCCTGCCTTGTTCAGGTCGGGGTTGTTGCGGTCGAGGGACTCGTGGCAGCCCTCGCAGCGGAAGCCGAGGTTGTTGATGTTGATGCCGTCGGATCGGCGGCTGCCGAAAAAGAACTCGCTGCCGGACTTCTCGTCGATGGTGTTGGCGTTGTTCGTGTCGCCACGCAGTTGGTTGTTGAATTGCCGCACTGGGTTCGGTGGCAGCAACACCGACAGCTGGAAGTCTGCAAACTTCTGCATGTTCGCAGCGGAGATGATGTTGTTGTTACCGACCAGGCCAGGGAAGGCGACGATGAAGTTGCGGAACGAGAGATCTTCGTCGCCGCGCTCCGACGCCGATACGTCGTAGGGTGAATCGAGACCGAAGAACCCGTCCGCGCGATCGCCGCGCCAGTGCATCGCACCGTGGTGCTGCATGCCGCGCAGCGTCTGCGTCGTCATGGGGCCTTTCATCGGGTGAAACTGGGTATTCGATGCGCCGCCGTTCTGGTCGCCGGCGGCGATGTTCAGGTTGATCGGGATCGGGTTGGTGGTGACGTCGTCGTCCGGGTTGCCGAGGTCCCAAGCGAGGTTGTCCAGGTCGCCGAAGATGTGGCAGCTCGAGCAAGACGCCTCGCCGTTCGATGAGGTGGCGATCGCGTCGTAGAGGAACGGTCGGCCCTCGACCACGTGCTGCGGTTCCGGATTGTGCAGCCCGACTTGGCCGGTTTCGGACCCGGTCGTCAGGTCGACCACGGACACGGAGTTGTTGAAGCGGGTGAGCGCATACAGCCTGCCGTTGTCGTCGTCGAGCACGAGTCCGGCGGGACCACCGCCGCTCAGCGAAATGTAGTTCGAACTGATCGCGGTCGGGTTGAAGGTGTCGTTCTCGAGCGCGGTGACGTCGAAGACGCCGATCTTGGCCGAGCCGAACGCCGCCACGTAGAGCTTGTTCGTGATCGGGTCGATCACCATCTCCAGCGGGGTCGCCAAGCTATGGTTCTTGGTCCCGGCCGGTGCCGGCAAGGTGCTGTAATTGATGTGCTTGTTGAGATGGCGAATGGCCGTCACGTCCGCCGGATTGCTCGGGTCGATGACGCTGATGCGCGACTGCGCCAGGTTGCCTTGCACCGTCGAACCACCCCAGACGCCGGGGCCCTCGAAGCGGGTCAGGTTCTTTGCGTCGGTGTTGGAGATGTAGAGCTTGCCGGTGCTCGGGTGCACCGCGAGATTGAACAGGGTCGTGCCGACGCTGGTCCAGAAGCGCGTCTCGTTCAGGCTGGTCGCGTTGATCGCGAACACGTCCTTGTCGGGCAGATTGAAGCGGACGCCGTTCGTCCAGTTGCGGCCGAGGGCATCGCGGAACTGCCCGCTCGGCTTGTGGTACTGGACGATGAGGCTGACCTCGGGCGCCGCGACGCCTTCGTGGTTGTTGGAAGGTCCGGGCAAGCCACCGGGGACGTTGCCGCCACTGAGGCCGTTCGGCGAGGTGATGCCGTCGCCAGCACCCGCGGCGGCGCCGGTGAAGCCGTTGCGGACGATGCCCTCCGAGACCACCGTCGACTGGTTGCCGGAGAAATGGATGGCGGCGTAGACGGTGCTGCCGTCCGGACTGACGGCGAGGCCGCGCGGGGTGTCGCCGAAGAGTTCGACGATCTTGAGCGGTGTGCCGCCGAGGGTGTTGCCGAGGTTGGTCGCGTCGAAGACCCAGACGTCGGCGCGGGGCGTTCCCGGTACGCTGAACTTCGGGTCGCCAGCGCCGGGGACGCCCGCGATCGACACGTCGCTGCGTTGCTGGCCGCGGCGTGCCGTGGTGATGAAGGCGCGATTGCCGCTCGGTCCGGCAAAGACAATGTCGCGCGGCTCGTCGCCGACGAGCAGGGTGCGCACCACCGTCGGCGGGTTGGTCGAGACGTCGAGGATGCTGATGCTGTCGGAGAGGTTGTTGACGACCCAGACTTCCGAGTCGGTACGGGCGGCGACGGATACCGGTTCGAGACCCACCGGCACCGAGGCGACATGGCTGAGGCCGCCGACGGTCACGTCGAAGATTTCGAGGCGGTTGTCCGGCGTGTTGCACGCGAACAGTTGGGTGCCGTCTGGCGAGAGGGCCAGGGGCCGCACCGCGCCGGTTTCGAACACAGTAACGTTGGGCCCGGTCTGTGCTGCGCCGGATTCGGCCAAAACTGCGACCGCGATCATCGCCGCGAGCATCGCACGCAAAAATTCGAAAGACGTCCGCCTGCGGAACACCATTAATACACCCCTTTTTTAAACCACCGTAGCTATACGGAGGGCATACTACAGGGTTGTTGGGCTTGTCGATGGTGAAAGTTCGCGCCGGTCCGCTACCGAGACTTCGCGTGCGGCGACGACCCCGCCTCGTTGGAGCCTGAAATGTGGGAACGCCTCCCGGTCAGGTCGGTTGCGGCTCGAGGATCACCACCGGAATATCGCGTTCGGTGCGCGCCTGGTACCCTGCATACGGGGGGTACATTTCCACCAGGCGCGGCCACAGCGCCGCTTTCTCCGCCGGGCTCGCGCGCCGCGCGCGGACCGATTTGCGTTCGCTGCCGATCTCGATCGCGCACGCGGGTTCCGCCTCGAGGTTCAGATACCACAGGGGATGATGCGACATGCCGCCCTTCGAGGCGACGACGAGGTAGTTGCCGCCGTCCGCCAGGTAGAGGAGCGGGGCCGTGCGCGGCTCGCCGCTCTTGCGCCCCTTCGTGATCAGCAGGAACACGGGCGCGCCGTAGGCGAAGCGGCCGCCGAAACGGCCGCCGCTGGCGCGATAGATCCACGTGTTGAGTTTCGACATCGCGCGGACCACGACGCTGCCGATGCGCTCTTCGGTATGGCTGTACGGACGTGGCGGATGCGCCATGGCATTGCCCCTTTCTCGTCGCGCACTGTGCAGCGCCTGGGCGCCAAGGGCAAGCTCGCCGGACCAACTCTCCGAACTTGCTCGCCGAACCAGCTCGCCGAACCAGCTCGCCGAATCTGCACGTCGAACGATCAAACCCGCCTCGTGGCGGTTTGTCGCTCTCCCGCTCCAGTGGTAGGTTGCCGCGCAATGGTGTCTCTGCCGCCTACTGTGCGATCGCTACTCGTCGTAGCCGCGTTGCTTTGCGCTGGGTGCGACAGCGATTCCTCCGAGCAGTCGCCACCACTCACCCCAACTCCGATAACTCCGGCGACCGCGACGTCGATCCCGACTCCGATTCCGCCGACGCCAACGCCCGCATTCAACGTCGCGTCCGTGTACCCGTCCGCGGGATCGGCGCGGGGCGGAACCGCGGTTGCGATCGCGGGCACTGGCTTCGCCGGGGGCACCAACATCGTTCGCTTCGGTGGCCTCGAGGCGGAAGACGTCATCGTTCTCGGCGACGACAAGCTCTCGGCCGTGGCGCCGTCGGGCCTCGCCGGGTCGACGGTTGGTGTCACCGTGGCGAAGGCGGGCGGGCGCAGTGGCCAGGGCGCGGCCGCGTACCAGTACCTCGCCACGAATCCCGGTAGCGTGCTGCGCATCGATCCTGTCGGCCTGCCGTTCGTCCGCTTGGACGAGCGCATCGGCACGACCGTCGTGATCGTCGACTATGTCGTCCACGACGGGGTCGGCAATTCGCTTGCGCCGGAACAGTATCGCACCAAGCTTTTTCTCGACGGCAATCTCCTCGGCACGGGCATCTTCGACGAGACGGTTCTTGGCAGCGACGCGCAAGAACTCGAGCTCGACCTGTTCTTGATGCTGGTTATCGACGCCAGCTTCTCGCTCGAGCAGTTCTCCCCGCCTCAATTCGTCAACACCATGCAAGGTGCGGAGAATCTGGTGCTGCGTGGCGCCGACCTCTGGAGCACCCGCGCCGGCACGTTCGACTGGAGCATCGTCTGGTTCAACGATCTGCTCGCCCGACCGGACGCCGACTTCGCTGAATCGTTTCGCATCACCAACATCCCACGCCCCGCGCCGGGTGACTTCACCAAGCTCTACAGCGCCGTCAGCGCCGGGCTCGACGTCTCGGCGGACCTGCGCAGCGAGGGTGTTGCAGCCGACCCGCGCGACCGCCACATCGTCGTGGTGTTCACCGACGGCCGCGACAATCTCAGCCCCTTCGACAATGCGGACGTCGAGGAGCGCGGCCAGCTGACGAACGGTGACCCGCACCTCCGGTTCGGCTGGCGCGCCACCGATCTGCCGACTGCCCTGGCCGAGATTTCCGAGCACCCTGCGTACCCGAGCAACCTCACCGTGCACACGGTCGGCCTCGGCGAAAGCTGCTCAACGACGTCGAGTGCAACGTGCTTCGACCGCCAGGCGTTGCAACAGATTGCGCAAGTCGGACTCGGCCGCGAATTCGATTCGCAGGACGATGTGGTGGAGCTGTTCGAGCAGGTGACCGGCGAATTCGAGACGCTCAAGTCCGACGGCGCGATCCTGGCGCTGCCGCCGGGCACCTATACCTTCGATGTCGTAGTCGAGCGTATCGGCGGCAGCGCAGTGGGCGAACTTCGCTTCCTGTTCGTCGTCTCGGCCGCTAGTGCGGAGTTCCTTGCGTACCAATGACCGCTCGGCTGTGCCACCGCGACTTGGTCGTATGGCTGGGTGTCGTCGCCTTCGTAGCGGTTGCTTCGGCGGCTTTGGCTACCGACACCCCGACCCCCACGCATACCC
>Ga0163153_10001081_pt1 | contig 44433 bp, 44 predicted proteins | sample OliLakLV19MP6IB1_FD_148629 | JGI IMG/M metagenome (GOLD analysis project Ga0163153, IMG submission 148629) | Freshwater microbial mat bacterial communities from Lake Vanda, McMurdo Dry Valleys, Antarctica - Oligotrophic Lake LV.19.MP6.IB-1 | ecosystem: Environmental > Aquatic > Freshwater >... | reverse complement strand
GGCATCGATCAGTACCTTGATCGGCGCGAAATCATCGGGCACCAACCCGATGGTCGCCAACGCCGACGCTTCCAGAGCCCAACCGAAGTAGGCGACCATTCGGCGCAGCACAGCCGTCGGCGCCGAGCTGTCGGCAGCCAGCGACAACCAGGCGCAGCCGGATATGTCCACCTCCGCGGGATCGCGGCCCGCGGCGAGCGCGCCGCCGGTAATCGCAGGCACCATGTAAGAAGCAGACTCCGGCGGAGTGATCATCGGCAGGCTACCATCGCCGATCGCGCCGCTGAGCGCCAGGTATTCGGCTCCGAAAGCACAGATGTAGATCGGCACCGCGGAGCGCACCGGCTTCAGGCGCAGGTAACACTGGTCAGTCCATTTAAAATGTTCGCCCTGGTAATCGACGACTTCCCCGCGTAACAAGGCGCGAATGATCTCGGTTGCTTCGCGGGTCGCCGTGATCGAACCACTGGCATCCAAGCCGGTCCATTCCACCATTTCATGCGTGTGCAGGCCGAGGCCCAGCACCGCCCGGCCGCCGGACAGTTCATCAAGCGAGGCGATATACGTGGCGATTTCGGCCGGGTTGGTGGTGAACGGGTTCGTGCCGACGCTGCCGATGAAGATTCGCGAGGTTGCTGCGGCCGCGGCGCTCGTCAGCACCCAGGTGTTGTGCATAAACGTGTCGTGCGGGTACCAGGCATAATCGAAGCCCGCCTGCTCGGCCAACACGGTCAATTCAACGCGTCGGCGGACTGACCCCAGGTAGTCGATGAAACGGATGCCGAATTTCATGCTGTTGGCGAAGCCCTGCCGTCAAGTGCGAAGCCGGAGTATAGGCAGCATTAAAGCGATATTGCCAGAATTCTGCTTGTATTGAATATCACTTTACATCAGCGTTTGGGTTAACTCGATCCGCATTGCCGCCTCGGTTGCATGGGGCGGCCTCATATTGATGCAGCAACCGGCCTCCAGTCGCGAGCATGGCTCGCTCCTACAACCAGTCCACAATCAAGTTATATCTTTAGCCCGGGTCGGCTTGCTGCGCTTGGCGATCAACATGTCACTGAGTTTCGGGCCGCGGCCCGGTTCGGACCAGGGGCAGACTTCGATACAGATGGCGCAACCAAAGGTAGTTGAAAAATACGGTGCGCATTTGTCGAAATCGACATACCAGCGATGCTCACCGCGTACCCACTGTTTCTGGTCAACGATGGCTTGCGGTGGGCAATCTATCGTACAGCGGCGACAGCCGAAACAGAGATCATCCACGGCAATGTCAACCGGCGCATCCAGCGCCATGGGTATGTCGGTGAGAACGGTGGACAAACGAACATTGGAGCCATACTCCTTGCAGATCAGCGAACCGTGTTTACCCAGCTCCCCGAGGCCAGCCCGAATCGCCAATGGAATCTGCAACAGTTCGGTACTGCGCGGATCACCATAAGCAGTTGCCGGCCAGCCCAGGCTGCGAATGTGTTCGGCCAGATCGACCGCCGTTGATGCGACTGCGCCATAAACACGCTGCACTTCGATTCCGGCCCGCTCATTTGGCACATGCAGCATTTCTTCACGATCCATGGGAGCGCCGATGCAAACGGCGTAGCGGTAATTCGGCTGTACGTCCTCATAAAAGTCGGTCGGGATGACTTCGGTGATGCCCACGATTCCAGCGCCGAATGATTTCGCTTTGGCTTTCAGCAATTCGGCCATTTCGACCGGGTCGGTGACTTCAACCTGCTTTTTAGCCACAGTCCCGGTTGAACGCCTTAGTTTCCACCGATAGCTGAGGGCCATCTTCAGAATGGCCCAGGTATTGTTCATCAGGAAGAAACCGTTCATGCCCGACCAGGCAAATCCAGGTCGGCCAAAGTCATGAAAAACACGCTTGGCGCGGATTTTCTCCAGCACCCCGAGGCCATTGATCACATTGCCCGAAACCGGAGGCTGGCGGTAGCGCGGAAGATTCTCAGCCGATGGAATGTCGTGCAGTTTCACGGCTTAGCGCTTGGCCTGGGTTGCCCTTGAAGCGGGCTGGTTCTGCGAGGTTGAGTCATCGACCGGATCAGATGCTGGTTCTGCGGGCGGCCCAGCAAAGCGGTCAACATAAAACGGCTGGTTTACTGCGCGGCAATGCTCAAACTCAGCCCTGAAGGGTTTTGCCTTGAACCACATGCGAATGGTTTGTGCCATCCAGCGAAGCAACCTCAAGTCGCGCCCAAGACGCTGCAGCAGGCTGGCCTCCTCAAGGTAAAACTGTTCTGCGAATGTTTGGTATTTTTTGGGCATTTTAAGAGCGCATTCTGGCAACGCTGCAAAAGCAAGTAAACAGACTAGCGCTTTTGCGATGCCCTGTGCGCAACAATCTGTTTCAATTTTGGCAAGCTTACTACCGGGGTCAGAGCAGATATCCAAACTACTCCACGGTAACCGACTTGGCCAAATTACGTGGCTGATCCACATCGGTGCCGCGCAGCACGGCGACGTGGTAGGCCAGTAACTGCAGCGGGATGGTCAAAACCACCGGTGCCAGCAAGGCCCCGCCGGTTTCTACCTCGATGATCTCACCATGGCGCTCCTTCAGGCTGGCACCCGCTTCGGAGTCGGCAATCACCAGCATCTGGCCACCGCGGGCCCGCACTTCTTCGATGTTGCTGATCAGCTTTTGCAGGAGATTGTTGTTTGGCGCGACTGCGATCACCGGCATATTTGAATCCACCAGCGCCAGAGGGCCGTGCTTCAGCTCACCGGCCGGATAGGCTTCAGCGTGGATATAGGAGATTTCCTTGAGCTTGAGCGCTCCTTCCATGGCGATCGGGTAATGGCTGCCTCGGCCAAGGAATAGCGCGTGATTCTTATCGACAAATTTCTCCGCCAGCTTTTCGATTTTCTTATCCAACTCCAGTGCATGATTCAGTTTTTCTGGCAAATGATGGAGTTCACCCACCCAACCAGCAATCAGCTCAGCATCCACACCATTGAGCTGCGCCAGCATCAGCACCAGCAATTGCAGTGCCACCAACTGAGTAGTGAAAGCCTTGGTGGAAGCCACGCCGATTTCAGGCCCGGCACGGGTCATCAGCACAAAATCTGCCGCACGCACGATGGAGCTTTCCGGCACATTGCAAATCGCCAGCGTGGCCAGGTAACCGGACTCCTTGGCGTGCCGCAGTGCCGCCAGCGAATCAGCAGTTTCGCCCGATTGGGAAATGATCACAAACAGGGCGTTGTCGGGCACCACCGGATGGCGGTAACGGTATTCACTGGCCACTTCCACCGTGCAGGGAATGTCGGCCAGTTCTTCCAATTGATAGCGGGCCACCAGGCCCGCATGGAAACTGGTGCCGCAGGCCACAATATGAACTTGCCGCACGCGCTGCAGCACTTCATCGGCACCTACACCGAAAATATTCGGCAGGATGCGGTCGACACCAATGCGGCCTTCCAGGGTTTCAGCCACCACCTGTGGCTGTTCGAAAATTTCCTTCTGCATGTAATGCCGGTAGTCGCCGCGCTTTACCGCATCGGCGTTCATCTCGGCCTCTTTCACCGGACGATCCACTTTTTGATCCTGCGCATCACGGATTTCGTAGCCTTCGGTGTCAATACGCACCACATCGCCTTCTTCCAGGTAGATAAAGCGGTTGGTGACCGGCAACAAGGGGTGGATATCAGAGGCGATGAAATTCTCATCAAAGCCCAGGCCCAGCACCATCGGGCTGCCCACACGGGCGCCCACTACCACGCCGGGTTCCTGCGCACTCACTACCGCAATGGCAAACGCACCGCGCAAGCGCGTAGCGGCCAGGCGCACCGCTGCAAAGAGGTCATTTCCCTGGCTGAGCAAATGGTTAACCAGGTGAGCCATCACTTCAGTATCGGTTTCGGAAGTAAATTCATAACCCAGCGCCTGCAACTCGGTGCGCAGCTCTTCATGGTTTTCGATGATGCCGTTATGAATCAAAGCGACGTTTTCGCGTGACATCAGCGGATGGGCATTGAGGGTATTAGGTTTGCCGTGTGTGGCCCAACGTGTATGAGCAATACCGCACACGCCCTGCAACGGCGTTTTATCCAGCAAGGCCTGCAGGTCATTGACCTTGCCGTTAGTGCGCAGGCGTTTGATGGCCGTGCCGTTCTGCATGGCAATGCCAGCGGAGTCGTAACCACGGTATTCCAGCGTATGTAAACCGGCGATCAGGATATCCACCACGTCGCGATGCGCGCTGGCTGCCACAATTCCACACATGACTAAGAGTCCTTTTTCTTCTGCGGCCGTTGCCAGCCTTTGAGCGTGACCTGTTTGGCGCGGCTAACGGTCAACTCCCCTGCGGGAGTCGATTTGGTGATGGTTGAACCGGCGCCGATGGTGGCGCCTTTGCCTATGGTAACCGGGGCCACCAATTGCGAGTCTGAACCGATAAAAACATCATCTTCGATGATGATCTGGTGTTTGTTGGCACCATCGTAATTGCAGGTAATGGTACCGGCACCGATGTTCACCCGGTCGCCCACCTGCGTATCACCCACGTAGCTGAGGTGATTGGCTTTGCTGTTTTCACCCAACCGACTGTTTTTGACTTCGACAAAGTTGCCGATGCGCGAACCCACGGATAATTCTGTACCAGGACGCAAACGCGCAAAGGGCCCGATTTCGCAGGTACCGGTGGTGCGCACGCCTTCCAGAACACTGTATGCCTTGACCACGGTACCGGCGGCCAGGCTGCAATTGGTGAGCACACAGCCGGGACCAATTTTTACACCATCGCCCAAATTGTTACGACCTTCCAACACCACATTGATATCGATCACCACATCGCGGCCAACCTCGATCTCGCCGCGCACATCAATACGCGCCGGATCCAGCAGGCTGACCCCTTTCTCCATTAACTCGTCCGCCATCGTTTGCCGATAGCGGTGTTCCAGCGCCGCCACCTGGTGGCGATCATTAGCACCCTGCAGATCACGTGGATCGGGAGCCTGAACCGCACGGATTTCATAGCCTTGCTTGTATGCCTTGGCAAAGATATCGGTGAGGTAATACTCGTTCTTGCTGTTGGAGCATTCCAGCTGCTTCAACCAGTGCCGCAAAGGGCCAGCCTGGGCCAGGATAATGCCGGTGTTCACCTCATGGATTGCACGTTGGGTTGAGGTGGTATCACGCTCTTCCACGATGCTGTTGATACGGCCCGTGCGATCGCGCTCGATGCGGCCATAGCCTTTGGGGTCGTCCAGCACCATAGTCAACACCGCTAAAGATGGCAGAGGCTGCAGCAACATCTGTTGCAACACGTGCAGAGGAATGAGCGGGTGATCACCCAACAGCACCAACACATGGGCATCATCAGGTACAGCGGGCATGGCTTGATCCACCGCATGGCCAGTGCCACGACGCTCGGCCTGCACTACCCATTGAATTGGCCCGTCAACCTTATAATCGGAGAACGCTTCACGTACCCGTTCAGCACCACTGCCGACCACAACGTGAATGACATCCGGCTGCAGACCACTGGCTGTTTGCAGCAAATGCGCCAGCATGGGTCGCCCACCCACCGTGTGCAGCACCTTGGGCAGGTTGGATTGCATGCGCGTGCCTTCACCGGCCGCCAGAATAATAATGTGTAGACTGATGTTGAGATCTGGGCTCACGACGGTGAGTAGACTCCGCTTTTTACGATGCGACAGTATAGCCGGATAGCATTTATGGCACTATGAAAGCAGCCTGATCGGCCTTCAATGTGGAGCTTTGGGGGCGTTTCCCGGGGCGCTTCCCAGAAAGCCTCCCAGAAAGCCTCCCAGAGAGCCTCTTGAAGCAATCGCCTCAAAAACGGCCCACTAGCCCCGGACGCCCTGTGGATGCAACCCAATTATTGATATAAGCAGTTGATATGTTGGTAAATTCAAGAAATTTCCCAAACGCGGAATCGTTCAACTTACAAAACCAGTTACAGGCTTTCGTTTTGCTTATCATCGCGTGCTTGAACCCAATTACTGGTCTTTGGGCGGACACGGACGGCACAGTTTCCGTAAACACCCGCACTCTGAACAATGGCCAGTTGATTTTGCAGGAAGTGCCCGAGATTCCTGCCAGCCTGGTCAATCGCCTGCAGCAATATCAGGAAGTCCGCTCGGCGCAGTTCTTATCCTGGGCAGAAAACGGCAAAGGCATGCTGATACTGACTCGTTTTGGCGAGCTTGACCAGGTACACCGGGTGGATTTCCAGGGTGGCGCACGCCACCAGTTGACCTATTTCGAGGAGCCGATGACCGAAGTGTGGCGTCAGCAGGGTGGTTCAAAACTGGCTTTGACCATGGATCGAGGCGGCAGCGAGTTCGACCAGATTTTCCTGTTCGACCCGGAAAGCGCCACCACTCGAATGGTCAGCGATGGCAGTTCAAGGAACTCCAGGCTGGTATGGGACAAGCAAGGCAAAAGACTGGCCTACCAATCCACCCGTCGCAATGGCCGCAGTAACGATATCTGGATGATGGATATCACTCGGCCAGAATCTGCCAGCCCCATATTGGCAGCCGAAGATAATCATTGGTGGGGCCCGGTGGACTTCACAGCTGATGGAAAGTCGCTGTTGGTACAGCAAATGATTGGTGCCACCGACTCGCGCATTTATCTGCTGGATCTGGCTACGGGCGAGCAGCGCCTGCTCAGCGGCAGTGCCGAATACCCCTCTGCCAACCGTGCCTCAACGCTGGATACCGACGATCAGGGTTATTACTTCATCAGCAATGCGCGCGGCCTGGCAGCCGAACTGGCCTGGCAATCGTTTGAACCCGACTCCGCCCCTGAATTCATCACCACTTCGATTGCCTGGGATGTGATTGAATTTGCGCTCAGCGATGATGGCAAACGCGGCGCGTTCACCACCAATGAAGATGGCATCAGCCACCTGTACTTGCTCAACACGCGCACGCGTAAATATGCCCTGGTCAGCAATATGCCGATGGGCGTGATTTACAGCCTGCAGTTTCACCCGGACAGCCGCCGTCTGGCCCTGACGCTGAATACCGCGCAAACCCCCAGCGATGTGTTCGTTATGCAACTGGGTCGTTCGCCGCTGGATGCTGAATCGCTGAATCGCTGGACCTTCAGCGAAGTAGGCGGGCTGGATACGGAAACCTTCGTTGAGCCGACCTTGGTGCGTTACCCCAGCTTCGACCTGGAAAAGGAAGCGCCACGGCAGATCCCGGCCTTTATCTATCAGCCGCAGGGTAACGGCCCCTTCCCAGTCATCATATACATTCACGGCGGGCCGGAAAGCCAATACCGGCCCTCGTTTTCGAGCAGTTTTCAAAGCTGGATAGCGGAGCTGGGAGCAGCGGTAATCGCACCTAACGTGCGCGGCTCTTTTGGCTATGGCAATGAATATCTGTCACTGGATGACGGCATGAAACGCGAGGATGCAGTGAAGGATATCGGTGCCTTGCTGGATTGGGTGGCAACACAGCCGCAACTGGATGCCAATCGGGTGGCGGTTTATGGCGGTAGCTATGGCGGTTACATGGTGCTGGCTGCCGCGGTGCACTACAGCGATCGATTAAAGGCCGCTGTGGATGTGGTCGGCATCAGCAACTTCGTGACTTTTCTGGAGAACACCCAGGATTACCGCCGGGACCTGCGCCGAAAGGAATACGGCGACGAGCGTGATCCGGAAATGCGCGCCTTCCTGCAATCCATCAGCCCGCTCACTCACGTGGACCGAATAGACGTGCCGATGATGGTAGTGCAAGGCCAGAACGATCCGCGTGTGCCGGTTACTGAATCCGAACAAATCGTCACAGCCTTGCGCAGCCGTGGCCAACCGGTGTGGTACATGAATGCCCTCAATGAAGGCCATGGTTACGACCGCAAGGAAAATCGCGACGCTTACCAACAAGCTGCCTTACTGTTCCTGCAGCAATATCTGCTGCCAATTCAATAAAAGCCTTGTAGGAGCGCGCTTGCGCGCGAAATGGCAATGGAATGGTCGGCCGCAAAGCGGCCTCCCACACCCACCCAATAGGTTAATTCAATGTGCGCGGTATCTGCGATGAATGGTGATGCCGAATGGGCTGGTCTTCCGACAGATCAACAATAAAGCTGAAGCGCGAAGCAAACGACAGCAGTTCATCATCAACCTCAAAACTCCAGGTATAAATACCGCATAGCACAGTGCTGTGTTCGTTCAATACCTGCTCGGTCAGCGTGCGTTGATGGACTCTCACGAACAAACCCTGACGCGAAGCCAACTGCTCAAAATATTGCCGCGTGCTGGCGTCATCGCGAAGCATGTGCGGTGAAAAGGTTGGCAATAACACGTGATCGGCAGAATACATAGCCACGATGGTGTCAATTTCACGCTGGTTGACGGCATCAATCCAGGCGTTCAGCACGTCCATGGGTTTGGTAAAAGATTGGCTGGGCAAAATCAAGGCTCCGATACATTCGCTGCTGCTCCGGTATGATAACCATGTTGTGGCAAGCTGTCTGGAAAGGTGAGCATGGGTACGAACGAAACCACTGGCTGGAATGAGCAAGACGGTCTGATCTGCGCTTACGATCTGGACCGCAAGGGTCGCGGGCAGGCTTTGCAAATGGATGATCTGGGCAAGCCCGTAGCGGCAGACGGCTTGCGCTGGATCCACATCGATTTCACCAAACCTTCAGGCAAAAATTGGCTGCAGAACAACAGTGGAATTGCCATCACAATGCTGGATGCCATGCTGGATGACGACATACGGCCACGTGCCCTGCAAACAGCGGATGGGGTGCTGGCCATACTTCGGGGCATCAACCTTAACCCCGGCTCGCAGGTCGAAGACATGGTTTCCATTCGCGTCTGGCTGGAACCGAATCGCATCATCACTACCCGACGCCGGCGCTTAATGTCAGTACAAAAACTTCAGCAGGAATTGGCCCAGGGCACCGGGCCGCGCAGCCCGGGTAATTTCATCGCTGAACTGGCCTGGAATCTGGGTGAACGCATTGCCGACGTGGTTGATCGCCTGGATGGAGCCATTGAAGATGCGGAGGGCTCTATTGCCGACAGCCCAAATGCTGGCAAACGCAGTGAGTTTGCCCAGCTGCGGCGCAAAACCGCGCAAATCCGGCGCTACCTGGGGCCGCAAAGGGATGCACTGGATCGCTTGTCACGCATGCAGCATTCGATTTTTTCCGAAGACGAATTGGTTGCATTGTCGGAAGAAACCAACCGCATGACCCTGTTCCTGGAAGAGCTGGACCTGGCTCGTGAACGCGCCATGGTAGCCCAGGAAGAATTGCTCAGCAGCCTGGCGCATAAGCAGAATTCCAAGATGTATTTGCTGGCCATGGTTTCAGCTGTATTCCTGCCGCTGACGTTCCTCACTGGCGTGTTTGGCATGAATGTCGCCGGCTTACCTGGTTTGGAAAACCCCATGGCCTTTATGTGGCTGGTAATAATGATGACTGGATTAGGCGGCGGCATCATGTTGCTGTTCCGCTGGAAGAAGTGGTTATGAGTAACAATGAAAACAAAGTGACCAAAAAAGCGGCCGAAGACTTAGCCGAAAAGGCTGGGCACGATGGCGTAGTGGTCGGCTGGAGGGAATGGCTGGCACTGCCAGGCCTGGGCATACCCAGGATCAAGGCCAAGGTAGATACCGGCGCCCGGACCTCGGCGCTGCACGCCTTCAAAACCGAACTGTTCGATCGTGAGGGCGAAAATTGGGTGCGCTTCTGGCTGCATCCCGAGCAATACGATCTGGAGAAAGAGATTATTTGTGAAGCCAGGTTGCTGGAAGAGCGCCAGGTGACTGACTCCGGCGGACACCGGGAAAGCCGGCCGGTGATTGTTACGCCCATTACCCTGGGCTGCCGGACCTGGGACGTCGAGATCACATTAACTTCCCGTGACACCATGCGCTTTCGCATGCTACTGGGTCGCACCGCTTTACGCGGTCACGCGCTGGTAAATCCTGAAAGGTCCTATCTTTCCGGTAAACGCCCTCGCCTGAAAAAGAAAAAATCCGTCATCCAAAAGGAAAAGGTATGACCCGCGGAAAACCCTTTGAGATCGGCGGAACAGTCGTCGCGCCGGGAACACGTGCCATTATAGACTTGCCCATAGCCAGGCTTTACACGCACGACTCCTTAAAAATGCCGGTGCAGGTAGTAAATGGCAAGCAAGCGGGCCCGACACTGTTTATTTCTGCCGCCGTGCATGGCGATGAAATCAATGGTGTGGAAATTATTCGCCGCCTCCTGTCGCTCAAGCATCTCGCCCGCCTGCGCGGCACTTTATTAGCTGTTCCAGTCGTAAACGTTCACGGCTTTCTCGACCATAACCGCTATCTGCCTGATCGCAGGGACTTGAATCGTTCCTTTCCGGGCAGCCCAAAAGGCTCCGTTGCCGGCCGGCTGGCACACAAGTTTCTCAACGAGATTGTATTGCGTTCGGATTGCGGAATCGATTTGCACACCGGCGCTCTGCATCGCGAAAACCTGCCACAGATCAGAGCCACGCTGGATAATGGAGAAACAACCCGGCTGGCACTGGCTTTTGGTGCCCCTGTGATTCTTGATGCCCAGGTGCGACCAGGATCTTTGCGCTCCTGCGCCATCAAGAATGGCATCCCGATGCTGATCTATGAAGCGGGTGAAGCACTGCGTTTCAACGAGGTGTGTATCAAAGCCGGCATTCGGGGCATTCTGCACGTGATGCGTAAGTTGGGCATGCTAAAGAGCGGTTCGGTAAGAATTGCCCGTGTTGAACCCATTATTGCCGAGTCCAGTCGCTGGGTGCGCGCACCCATCAGCGGCGTCGTTCGCGCGGTGGTAGAGCTCGGGCAGCGTATTACCAAGGGCCAAAGGCTGGCAGTAGTCAGCGATCCGCTCGGTGATACGCAAGAATACGTATTAGCCACACACAGCGGCATTGTCATTGGACGCACAAATTTGCCGCTTGCGCTTGAAGGCGATGCACTGTTCAATGTCGCCACTTTCGATCGTGTCTCAGACACCGAAGAAGCGGTCGAAGAATTCACCGCCAATCACGATCCCAATTTCACTTCGGGAACTTAAGGCCGTTTTAGCCTTGAGATTCTCCACGCAGCGGTAAACATTATGAAAATCCTGGTACTTTCCGCCAATGCCCACCTCTACTCCACCGAACGCCTGGTTGAAGCCGGTCACAAGCGCGGTCATGAGGTAAAGGTCATCAATCACCGACGCTGTTATATGAACATTGCCTCGATGCGTCCGGCGGTGCATTACAAAGGGCACAGCCTGGATGATTTTGATGCGGTGATTCCGCGCATCGGCGCATCGGTCACCTTCTATGGCACAGCGGTGGTGCGGCAATTCGAAATGATGGGGGTTTATTGCGTCAACGAATCGGTTGCCATCAGCCGCTCACGCGACAAGCTGCGCGCATTGCAATTGATGGCTCGCAAAGGCATCGGCATGCCGGTAACCGGCTTTGCCAGTTCGCCGGATGACACTGATCACCTGTTATCTTTGGTTGGTGACGCTCCTGTTGTGATCAAGTTGCTGGAAGGCACGCAGGGTGTGGGCGTAGTGCTGGCCGAAACACGCAGTGCCGCCGTTTCGGTAATCGAGGCATTCCGCGGCTTGAAAGCGAATTTTCTGGTGCAGGAATTCATCAAAGAAGCCGGTGGTGCTGACATCCGTTGTTTTGTAATTGGCGACAAGGTAGTGGCTTCCATGAAACGCCAGGGCAAGGACGGCGAATTTCGTTCCAACCTGCACCGGGGCGGTTCTGCGCAACTGGTGCGTATCACGCCGGAAGAGCGCTCAACCGTGGTTCGTGCAGCCAAGATCATGGGGTTGAATGTGGCCGGCGTAGACATGTTGCGCTCCAACCACGGCCCGGTGGTGATGGAAGTGAACTCTTCACCTGGCCTTGAAGGTATTGAGAAAGCCACCGGCAAAGACGTGGCCGGCATGATCATCGAGTTCATCGAAAAGAACGCGCGCAAAGGCCGCACCGGCACGCGTGGTAAGGGTTAAATAATTGGGGTCAAAATAATTGCTTAACTCATGAGCAAAGCAGATTTCTCCGGACAGGTTGTTTGGATCACCGGCGCTTCCTCCGGTATCGGTGAGGCCCTGGCTCTGCAATTCGCGCAAGCGGGTTCGAAGTTGGTACTCTCGGCCCGGCGGGAAAGTGAGCTGCAGCGCGTAAAAGATCGCTGCACAAAGGCTGGCAACAACGACGTTCTGGTGTTGCCGCTGGATGTCACCGATGAGGCTGCCATGCCCGGTGCAGTAGAGCGGGTGAAGGCGACTTTCGGCCGTATCGATATGCTGATCAACAACGCCGGCCTGTCACAACGCTCCAAGTGCATTGATACCGACATGTCGGTTTATCGCAGGATTTTCGAAGTGGATATCATTGGTCAAATTGCCCTGACCAAAGCCGTTCTGCCAGGCATGATTGCCCAAGGCAGCGGGCATATTGCCGTGACTTCTTCCGTAGCAGGCAAGGTCGGAGCACCACAACGCACCGGTTACTGTGCTGCCAAGCATGCCGTCATGGGTTTTTTTGATGCGCTGCGGGCCGAGGTCAGCGATCAGGGAATTCTTGTCACTACCGTTACCCCCGGCTTTATCCGCACTGAGGTTTCAGACAATGCCCTCAATGGTGACGGCACCCGTTTCAATCGCACCGATTCCAATATTGCCAAGGGCATGGATGTGGATGAATGCGCCAAGGTCATCATGAAAGGCTTCCGCAAGGGCAAAATGGAGATACCCGTCGGCAGCGGCATCGAAATGCACGCGCTGTGGATTAAGCGCTTCTTTCCGGGGCTGATCCTGAAGTTGGCCTCCAAAACAGGCAATCCAGACCAGGCTTAAGCAACTGCCTGCACTAAACTGACGAAAATTTGTGCTGGCAAAAAAATGCTTGTTCGCATCAGTACTTGCCGAATCCCATTCTTCGTCGGTCATATTCTCGGGCGCGTTGAGCACCGCAATCCCGGCATTGTTAACAAAGACTCCTGCCTTTTCTAGCAAACGATTAAATTGGCTGGCGCCGAGCACCAGCAAAAAAACCAGGAATGCATAGCGGCCTGGGCTTCTGGTTGAGCGATTCGTTATAAGTCTTTCTCAATTTCTTTGCCGTGCCAGCTCTACCGCCATTGAGTTTTTACCATTTGCCGACAAGACCCTGGACGCCATCCAGATAAACAAGCCGGCGCACACGGCATATGGAACTCTACGAATCCAGAAGTTCGTCTCAATGAGACGCTCAATCAATGGGATGGACAATCCATCTGCGCTGAGCTGAAGCTGGATTGGAACCTGAATGCTAACTGTAGACACCCCGACAATAGCCTGCAGACCTATGGCCACCCAAACCGCCCAATTCGGTATCGCCGATGGGCGAAACCAGAGCAGCAGAATCGTGAACCCTGTACCGAGCAACAACGGTGCGACCAGATAGGTCAGAATTCTCGGAGAGATGAACCGGTGGAACTGAGTGAACTCCGCGCTTCCGATCAGATGCCAACTTGGATAGTTCACGAAGCTCTCGATGAAGGCAGCTCCGGTACCATAGAACACCAGAGCAAATGCAATCAGAAACACCCAATGCGTTCTCATTTGAGTCCTTCTCCAAGTGAAGTGTAGATAAGGTTCCACATCCGGGCTGCTTGACGTATTAGTTAAGCCGCCCCATGGCGTGGCAGCAGTCACATGCTAGTGTAGTGTATTACTCCAATCCAGCCACGAGAGACCCCTCTGGCTAAAGCGACAATGTAAGAATTACTTGACATCCACTTGGCGTGTTGCATACCATACACATGTCGGGTTTTTCATACATTTTACTCTTGCTTAAGGAATCAAACATGTCATCAATGACTTTTCAGGAAAAAAGCCAGTGGGTTCAGTTGGTGGGCCTGCTCGTAGCGTTCGGCGGTTATTTCCAATCGGCATACCTGACTTTAAGTCACATACCTGCTGCCCAAGACATATTGCCGGTGCACGCTGGTTTGTTCATTGGAGCAACTGCAGTGCTGGTGATCATCCAGATAGTGGGTCATCTCGCAGTTGTCATTTTCAATCGAGACACCGAGACCGATGAACGTGACCGGCTGATCGAATTGACGGGCGAGCGTTATGGTTCGTTTGTCCTCGCAACAGGTGTGTTCTTTTCGCTTTGCGCTGCCTTAGTCACGGAGGGTAACGCCATCATGGCCCATGTACTGCTGGGCTTCTGGGTATTGGCGCAAATGGTTGAAAACCTCTCGCAGATCATCATGTATCGCCGGAGTAGCTGAGCCATGGGCAAGCGCAAGCTCAGCATGACCAACCGGGTTAAAGAGCTTCGGGCCGAAGCGGGCGGCATGACCCAACAGCAGTTGGCCGACCTGGTGGGCGTCACACGACAAACCGTCAATGTCATCGAGGCCAATAAGTACTCACCGTCACTGGAGGTGGCTTTTCTGATTGCACAGAGTTTACAAGTTCAACTTGAAGACGTTTTTGGATTCATAGAAGACTGACCTGCCACTTCAACGCTTCAGAATAGTTCAGAGTTGGGCTTGGGGCCGGGCCCAAGGCCGCTAGTCACTTTCTGGATCAGTGCCCGGTGGTGGCATTTTTTCTTCAGCTTTTTTTACACGAATCTTGTTATCAGCAATCATCTTGTTGTTCATATTTATCATCGCAGCCTTGGCTTCTCCGGGTTTCGGCATTTCCACAAAAGCAAAACCTTTTGACCCTTTGGTGTATTTATCCAAAACCAAATCACAGGATTGCACCGTGCCATATTCTTCAAAAAGAATTTTCAATTCTTTCTCAGTGGTCGTGCGAGCGAGATTACGAATAATTAATTTCATCTGTCATTACGCCTTATTGTTCCCTTAAATTGCTGCCAGATTGGCGCGCATACAGTGAGCATCCGCGTTGCACGTAGTGTCAGGCGTGCCGAATAATTGCGCCCGTTAATGCTGCTAATAATAGAATGAACGTTGGAAGTATGGTTAGCAAAAAGCCCGGGCCACGCTTGCTCGGGTCTTCTGAATACGATTTCCCATAAAGAAAACGACCCACGAGGTACACCACCCCAATTGCAGCAATTGGCAAGTTAGGCCAATACATACCAGCAATGAGAAGCGCTGGCAAAAAGCCGATTAATTGCTCCAGTGTATTCATATGTACGCGAAAGGCTCGATCAAACATTTCATGGCCCGACGTGGCAGGAGCTTTTACGCCATATTTTTCTCTGGCACGACCCACCATGATGCCAAAGAAAAAGAACTGAAAAATTGCGAGTACTGCAACGATGTGAACGTAGTTCATGGGGCTCCTTTAATCTGATCGCCTGACGTTTGAGTTAAGGGGCAACGTGCGCCCAATCTGGTACGTCTCTGTTTGTCCATCTGGCAAAACCCATCTTATCACCCAGATAAAACTGTCTGTAAGCAGTGACTGCATCTGCAGGGACTTTGTACTGATCTGGCATCGCCTGGGCAAATTCCGTCGGTCCTCGTTGGTCATAGTAGTGGTCTGAAACAGCATTCAGCACCTGTATTGACTTATGATCCGAGTCCTTTTCAAACCTGAATTTATATTCATCATTCAATGCAATTGCGAGGTCTTTTAACCAGGTAAAGTTATCAAATGACTGCTCTACCCAAAGCACGCATGGATGACTGATATGAGTGGACTTGTAGGGTGTGGTAAAGCCTTTTTGATTAAGTGCGGCACATAGCATCTGAACGCTCTCCAGAATCATTTTCACCACGTGTTGGTCGCAATGATATTGCGCGCACTTTTTAATATTCTGGTCCAGGATGAAAATGTTCATAGTGCGGTAACGATACCTGTGTAACCGGGTCTTACGATGAAACGACCACCCGGTGCCCACTTAGTGGGCGTCTGTATTTAACGCTTGTTAGCTGGCCGTATCACCGGATTGATACTTCAAGCGACCGACCCAAGACAGATGCAAATTTCTCCAGGGTTGATAGCCGAATATCTTCAGCATGGTTTTCAATCCTGGAAATTGCTGATTTCTGAGTGTTAAGTTTTTCCGCCATCTCCGCTTGGGTAAAGCCAGATTCTTCCCGCGCTTGTTTGAGCACAGCCCCGATCTTGAATGCCTTGTAGCCATCTTCAAAGCCATCATCGAAGCCCTTATCAGCGGCCCGACGCTTTGTGATGTACGCCTTGAGATCACTCATGATTTATTCCTTGCGAGGTAATCGCGCTTGCGATTCTCGGCAGCCCGAATCTCCTTGATTGGAGTCTTCTGGGTTTTCTTCTGAAAGGCATGGTTCAGAACGACCAGCTCCGCGCCATCCAGAATGCCAAGAATTCTGTAAATATTGTGACCAACTTGAACCCTTACTTCCCAAATATCTTCTTAGCCAACCAGCTTCTTAAAGTATTGGACAGGAACGAGATCAAGCTCTTCTGCCAACTGGAGTACCCAGGCCACTTTTTGTGCCTGCTTCGGGTTCAGAGAGGCCAGGAACTCTTCAACGGGCAACGCCCCGACTCCATCCGATAGAAGGTGAGTTCTCGCACGCCCGGAGGTTAACATATTTGTGAACAATGTTCGAGCAGACGCCTGACAAAAAACATCTAACGTTTAAGTTAACCAGCGCCGAGCGCCAGCGAGGGAACCCGGTGCGCGTAGCGGCAACCGCTAACTGTCAGATTGGGTCCGGACTACTGCACATTATCAATCCAGATTTATGACTGAGCCGCCGCTACTCCCTGAACAGCAGCCCTCAACTGCCAACTGGTCATCCATCTTCTCGCCCATCCAATGGCTTTGCGCTGTTTTTGCTGTGATTCGAATACCCTGTTTATGATTCAGATTGAACAGTTCGTCGGCGTTCCCGCGGGAATTTCCTGCTGGGTTAGCTGGTATCAGCTTGCCTGCAGAATTGCTGAACTGAATACTGCCATTCGCAAGCTTTTGCAAGCCAAAGCCGCCTTCATGTACCAGGTGATTGATGCAGGGGTACACAGTAGATGCAGATTCTCCATGTTGGTTTCGCCACCGTTGGCCCAGTAATGAATGTGATGTGCATGAACGAAGTGGCTGGCAGTGCACCCAGGAAAACGGCAACCGCCATCACGTCTCTGCAGGCCCGGCGTCAACTCGAAAGGCTTGTTGCGGCCTTCCTGCCCGCCTAATGGAAATCCTCCTCTCGCTGATGCCGAATCGCCAGAACGGTTACCGTTTCATCATCCTCTATCTCGAACAGCGCAACATAGGCTGCATCCCCAAACGGAATGACGAGTTCGCGCAAAAACGGATTGGAATCATCTGCCTTTCTGCATCCGAACGGCATCACCTCTGCGAAATCGTAGGCCTTTTCAATTGCCGCGCGTGCACGAACAGTAGCCGCAAGATCCTTGGCCGCCAAAAATTCAAACAAGCGCCCCAAGTCTTGCTGTGCAGCCGTCGTTACGCGCAGCCGATAGCTCATTCAGCGCCGCGGTGCTTAGCAAGAATTGCATCCAGCGCAGCAAGCGACTCCTCTATGCTGAAGTATTTGCCGGACTTCCGGGCTTTTTCGCGCGATGCCATGCCACGGGCGATAAATTCCTTTTGTGACTTGCGGAACTCAATCTGCTTCACCAGTGAGCTCTCGACGAAGCCACTGAGGGTTTCACCTTCCCGCAACACACTCTCTGCCGCTTCACGCAGCTCGGGTGTCACACGCAGTGGGGGAATAGTGGCTGATTTCATATCGCAGACTCCGCATAGCAATTGCGATCCACTTTACGCCGGGCGTGCAACTAAGCCAAGAAGCTATGGAGCCATGAAAAAGGGCTCTGGCCCAATCAGGGAATGTGCTCAAAGCAGTTGAATGAGCAACTCCAGCTTTCGCTGGCCTCACGCCTGGTCTCTACTTTTGAAAAAGGTTAAAAATGGGGTATTAGCGGCAAGGAGGAAAAGGTAGTCGGCCCCATTATCGCTACCCCAATCGTTGCAATTAGTATTTACTTGGCTCCACGGTGAATCCTTTCGGCGGGCAAATTTAAAGCCATCCACTACCACGATATCGCTGCGCTTACCCGAAACTCTGCTTGATCGGATCAAAATCGCAGCGAACGAACGGGATATGCCTCACCAGTCACTCATCATAGCCTGGCTTGCGAATAATGTAGAACAGAACCGCCGAGCGCGGCAGGCGATAAGCCTATCGGGCAACCCTGATCTCGGTATGCAGGCCAGCTCGTCCAGCAAGTGTAAGCAGCATATCCAGGCTGAAATCCTGCCAGGTGCCTTGGTTCAATTTCGAAATGCGAGGTTGTGTAACGCCCAGACGCTTGGCCGCTTGTGCCTGGGTCCAGCCTTTAGCTTTGAGCTCTTGGGAGAGACGGAACATGAGTTCAGTTCGCATTGCCATTACACGCGCTTCCGCCTCATCGAAGCCTAAATCGGCAAACAAATTTCCGCTGCTGGGCGTGATTCGATTGTCGTTCCAACGTGGGTCAGACTTTTTCATCTAAATCTCCAATCAACTTGTAACGCTTAGCCGCCAATTCGAGGTCTGACTTGGCAGTTCGTTGCGACTTCTTTTGAAATGCGTGGAGCACGTATACAGCTCGCACGAACTTTGCCACAAAGATCACTCGCCAAGCTCCATCCAGTTGCACCCGGGCTTCGAATGCCCCCGGACCAACAGCTTTTAGGGGCTTGAAGTCAGATGGCATTCCACCTAACTGAACCCGCATGAGTTCGACACCGATGGCGCGGCGAACAGCGGCAGGAAAAGTGCGCAAATCGACCAAGCTGCTGCCCACAAAGCTGATGGGCTTCATGATAATTCAGTATACAAATATTTGTATAAATTAAGCAAGGGGGAACTTCCTGGCTTGGCTTCAGGATGAATGGGCAGGAAGTAGTGTGACAAAACTAGTACCGCGAGTATGTCGGAAGCTTGCGCCGATACTTGTAAACTTTTAGCCCGTCCTTAAATGTCGGGATATCTCAGTTGGACCCACCACTGTCGCATTCTCACAGGATGTTAAGGCTAGCCGTGAGGGGTTACTTTTGTGGCATAGCCGAAGGCGGATCGGAAAAAGTGGTCCCACTCCATGGCTTTGTCAGGCACATCAACATCGAAGCGCAGATTCGACATCGTCGTGTTAGATGACTTTAAGAAGGATCTGTACAAATTGATTTGCATATTCAGTTGCGAAATCTCGAGAAGCTCTCTGTCTAACCTTTTAGGTTCATGGGTTGTAATCCAATTGAGTACATCTGCCAAATGCCACAACGATGGATTTCCCTCGTGTACAGGCTCGGGAAAAGAGACCGCTTGATTAAATACGACTTGGCGGATGTATTGCCTTGATGACCCATAAATATCGGCGATATCAGTGATACCCACGAAGTCGGGCGTTGCTTCTACCAATAGCACACCAGGAATAGATTTTTTAACGTCTTTAATTGCAGAGGTAATGGCTGCAAAAGCACTGGTTGCTTCACGAGTGAAATTAAGGGAAACACGCCCCAACTTGCCAATGCCGACTAGCGCATCATCACACCCATTCTCTGCAAGCACGCGAGCATATTTCTCAGCGCTTTCTTCCGGATTTTTCAATCGAAATTTAAGTGTGAAATCGTATTGGTTCATGACGATTCCTCCGACTCTTCTGATTTGCGGGCTGTGCAGTTATCGACAACCCTTCGAATTTGCCATGCGTGATTCATCACATTTCTCGGGGTTGACCAAATGCTGGCTCGACCTGAATGATGGCTTTTGTGAGAAATGTATCCGGCCCCATTTTGCAAATTGAATTGGCAAGTGGCAGTTTGACAAAGAGGCAACCGCTGGTATGTCAGTATTTTGCTCGGATACTTGTAGGCTTTTAGCTTGCCTTTAAGTGTTGGGATAAGCGTGGTTGACCCACAAAATTGAGGAATGACGAATAAGGAGCTCTGCTCCGTGATTTTAGTTATGTGTGAGCCAGCACTTCATGTGGCATGAAGTCGGCTTTAACGGACTTAACTGAAGGCGTTCGGTGCGACCGCTCGGCGTAACGGCGGCGGTATCATCAAAGTCAATGTGAACGATGGAGCTCAAACTTGAAAGTCCAGTTCAATTCTCAAACGCCCGCCTAACGCATGTACCGCAGATTGAAGTGTTTGTAAGGTTACAGATGCGTTCGTTGGGTCCAGCAGCCTGTCCAATGCAGATCGACTGGTTTCCATGCGACGAGCCAGTTCAGTTTTGCTGAGATTCGATTCCGCCATTTTCTGATTCAGCTGATACGCAACGACTCTTTTAACGGCAACCGCAGTAGCTTCCTCAAGGAGCTGTTCCTCCTGGAGAAAATCGTCAAAGCTACTTCCAATGTTTCTTTTTGCCATGTTCAGGTTCTCAATTTCGAAAGTCGGCGCTTGGCCAGCGACAGTTCTTTCGCAGGTGTCTTATCAGACTTTTTAAGGTCCCTGGCCATTTTCCTGGCTAACGGCATTCCCACAGGCCATCCAAACTGCAGCGTCTTTATGTCTTCGCCTATGGCTTTACGATCAGCGAGCGCAAGAGCTTTGAGCCAACCCCTGACGGGCTCACGACCAGAGTCCAGCCTGAAGAAGGCAACCGGAATTGGCCTGTCGCCCGTCACAGATCAGATTGTACCACTATTGGTACGAATTGCAATTGAGTCCACTCCATGGTGGATGGTTGGAGGCAGTGTGGCAAAGTTGCGACTGCAGGTATGTCAGTATTTTGCTCGGATACTTGTAGGCTTTTTAGCCTGACCCAAGGAAGAACGACTCTCACCCCAATTATTGATGTGTTCCGCTTGCGGCGTCGCTATTTAGTGGTTTATTAGCAGCCTCAGATTTAAGACGCTCCACCAGCCAGACTTTGATGATTGACTGCCGAGTAACGCCTATGCGAGCCGCCTCACGATCCAAGGACGCAACAACCCAAGCAGGGAAATCGACATTGATTCGCTTTTGTTCTTGATTGACGCGACGAGCACTCAACAGATCTAGATCATCAACAACGTCATCTTTGTCTTCGTCAAATTTTTTGTCGAAATCTTTAGCTTTCATATAACTCAACCGCTCTCTTGCGGGAACGCCTGCCAGAGATCAGGCGAATTCTCCCGTTTCTAAAAGTAACGATGGCAGACCAAAACTTTTCAAAGAAAGGCATGCAAAGCCCTTACCACGACATCATTCAACGCTATGCCTTCCTCAGTCGCGCGCAGCGCGGCTGAACGGTGAAGGTCTGGCGAAATTCGCACGTTGAACTGGCCTCGAAATGGTTTTGCCGGTTCGCGATTCAGAGCGACACAGGTATCCAGATAATCATCAACCGCTGCCTCAAATTCCGCTTGCAACTGCGCGGGGGCATCTGATTCATAGGTGACCAAATCTTTTATAAACAGAATTTTGCCTCGGCAAACGCCACGCGACACGCTTAATTCTGCGGTACCTTCGCAACCTTTGTATTTCAAAATATCCATTTTATTTCTCTATAAAGCCGTTGGCTTGTAGGTGTTCAACAACATCAGCAATGCAGCCTTTGTCTACGTTTGGCGATGGATGTGGTTCGTGGCAGTTGATGAGCAGATCCTTGTCGGCATTGTAAAACTTTCGTCGAGATCCGCTGTTCTTGAGCATTTTGTAACCCATGTGCTCGAGAATGCCCTTGAGTTCCGACCACTTGAAGCTTGCAGGCGGCGGCTTTGCGCATAACTTCTCCAGTGCTTTCAGATGTTTAGACATATCTAGCCAACTAGTCAGACCCAAAGTGTAACTGAAAGTTAGTTACAACGTCCATATCATGCACTTGATATCGGCAAAGAATGCAGGCTCGGCTCAGCAACCGTTAGTGCGCAATGGTATCCGGCCCCATTATCAAAGTTGAAGTAACACACAAAAGTTCCGACTACTTTGCACCTTTGGTCAGCGAGCAACAGTGATTCCGGCTGCATGTGTGCGGCGTGCTGCCCGCACCACAATTTCAACTCGCTGGTCAAAAGCAACCAGCGCCTGCATCAGGCGTTCGAGCGAGATGTTCTGCAATTGGTAGCGACGCACTTGAGAAACCTTCGGCTGCGTCATGCCAGTGATGTCAGCGGTTTGAGTCTGCCTCAGGCCGCGCTGGTCAATCAGGTCATTGAGCTTGATCGCAAGAATAACCTTGGCCGAAAGTTCCTCGGCGTCATCGAAGCCAAGATCGGACAATACGTTGTCGGTACCTTCTGGGCTTTCTTTACGTGACATCAATTTCTCCCACTCTCCGCATATCGGGCGAGCACTGCCTTTAAGCGCCTTTCGATCAACTCCACTGGCTCATCTGGACAACAAATAGCGCTATACCCAGGTCTTTCTGAACCGAAACAGGGAAATCCTTGAAGTCCTTCTTGGAAGAGCCTTCCCAATTCAGCAACTTGCGCTTTTCAGTCATTAAAATATACCCGTTCGGATATAAAAAGGCCAGCAACCAAAATTCAGGGCAGGAGAAATTCTTTCAAACTCAAGGAAGCATTTCGTCCTGGCCTCGTATCAAGCTGGATAGGCAAGTGTCAGTTTGGCAAAGAGGCAACCGCTGGCATGTCCGTATTTTGCTCGGAAATCTGCAGGCTTTTTACCTGCGCTCAAGAAATGGCGCTCTGACCGAAATTGTTGGCTCATCGGAAATAAAGTGTGAGTTTTTTCTCTGGCCCCAATTATTCCAAATGGGGAAGACCCATAATTTCTACTCTGACCCCAAATATTCGTTGGGCGAATCCGAGAATATACCCACCAACCAAGGTAGTTCACTCATAAGACCTCCGCCATCCCGCAGCACGCGCCTCTTCTTCGGAGCAGAACCACCGCTCTCCTTGCGAAGTGTCTATTGTTGTTTCGTTATACCACTTGCCACCCGGAACATGGTGGATACGCTCCCCAGTTGTGAAGCTAATATTCCCCTTTATTCGACAGTTGCCTGAACTTCCCTCCAAAGAGGTGTGCAGCAACGTTGATAATGGCACCCATCTGTTCACTGCGAAAGCGATCGCCGCAAGAATCACTATTCCTTTAATCAATCGGCACATTGTGAGTACGCCTAACACGGCCATCACCGGCGCAGTTTACAACGTCCGGTGCATGGGGCTTGTTATGTCCGGGTTTGGTTAGACTGAGGTCGAAAACTCACGATCTCGAAGAGCGGTAAAGGTTGTAGTCCCAGATGCGCACGCATCCCGTTCAGTACACGCTTCTGGTAAACCTGATGCTTCTCCTTTTTCAAAGGAGTTCCCCCTGGCTGAGTAGAGGAAAAGATTGCCGTATAATATTCATTCAGCGCTACTGAAGTGGCGTTGTCACCGTAGATTGCGACTTGTAAAACAGCACGCTGAAGCGCCAAGAAGTGTTCTGCATTCGTCTGTGAATTGATCATTTCTTGAAGTGACAGCATCAAGTCAGAGTATATCTGTCTCTGCCTGTCAAGAAGCGTCTTCTGTATTTCGAAAGCACGTTGTTTCTTGCTGTTGACGTACCCATCAACGGTTGGCACCAGCGAGCCGAGCAAGGCAGAAGAGCCAGCGATCAGTGCTATAAGCAGTTTGTCATCCATATTTGACCTCACATCCTACATCAGTGCGTCACGGGTACATAACGTTTTAGCTAAGCGGCGCGTGCGCAGCACGCGTCCGGTGGAGGCCGAAGGCCGGAACGAACTTTAGCGCCTTGTTAGCCGGCAGCTGCACGTTCGATTCCACGCTGCACCCTCTTGGGCAAGACGAAAAGTATTTCACCTAGAGCCGATGCGAAATCTAAAACTCTTGATGCATCTTCTTCAGTGGGTAAGTCTGCTGCTTCGTCGGCATGCCGTTGATCATTAGCGTCAAGGCGAACCTCGTGCGCCCATTTCGACATATCGTCCGTAATCAAATTGACTTCCGCGGCCTTTTCGATCCGCGCGTAGAGCGACCCTTCGCTCAAGCCCTTTACCTTTTGCATTGCGTCAACGGCACTCGCAGCCAACATTACCGCGCCTGCGGGTGCATGAAGGCTCTCTAAAGCTTGCCGCAGATATGCTTTTGGGCGTTCGGGAAGCTCATCATTAATAGAGCGTGACGCCGGGAAATACTCCAGCACAGCGTGATTGTGACCGGGCGCTGATGCAGAAACCACACCGCCACACCGTCCGCAAACGTATATCCCCCAAACTCGCTTGTTCGCACCACCGTGGTCTGCTGTTTCGAGGAGATGTTGCCGATGCAAATTTGGGTTGGCTACTGAGCAATGAGGGCAACGGCCTAGCAACAAATTTGGTTTTAAATCTGGCACCTAATCTTCTCCTGCCGGCTAACTACAATTATGTGGAAACTGTGGTGTTAAGGCGTTTAAAGACCGGAATCTGCTTCATCATTCTACAAAACCCGCAATAAATCAGTTAATTGCAACTATCTAAAGTGCTCGTTAACAAGACTTCTGCTCTGTTAACTGCTGATAACGCACAAAACATGAACACCTCAAAACATCGACGACCCATCAATATCCTCAGCATTAACCTGCTGACGGGTGGGAATAAAATCACCAGTGATCATCTGATCGTAACTAAGGCCAGGCCCAACCATCGGGTAAACGCCGGCGTCCGGGTCGATGATGACTTCGAGGAAGGCGGGGCCTTTGAATTCCAGCCATTCGCGTACGATGGTTTGTACGTCAGCCTTGTTCTCCAGGCGCTTGGCGAACTCGAAGCCGTCGGCTTCGGCGGCTTTGATGAAGTCTTTCTTGCGCAGGGATTTATCGCTGCCGGAGAGTCGTCCTTTGTAGTACAGCTTCTGCCATTGCTTGACCATGCCGTCGCCGTAGTTGTTCAGTACCAGCACTTTCACGGGCAGATCGTAGCTGGTAGCGGTTTCCAGCTCACCCAGGTTCATGCGGATGCTGGCGTCGCCATCTACGTCGATCACTAACTTGTCGGGGCAGGCAAACTGTGCGCCGATGGCGGCGGGCAGGCCAAAGCCCATGGTGCCCATGCTGCCAGAGGTGAGCCACAGGCGTGGCTGGCGGAAATCAAAATACTGCGCGGCCCACATCTGGTGCTGGCCTACGCCGGTGGAGATGATGGCATTGCCATCGGTGATTTCGTTGATGGCTTCGATTACGGCATAGGGCTGAATCAAATCCGATTCACGGTCGTAATTCATGGCATAGGTTTGCTTCAGTGCAGCAATCTCGCCGTGCCACTCGCTGTAATCGCGCTTGAACTGTTGCTTGCGGCCATACGCGGTGAGTATAGGCAGGTCTTTATCCAACAAGCCCACGTGATGCCAATCCACTGCTTTGACTTTGCCGATTTCGGATGGGTCGATATCGAAGTGCGCAATCTTCTTGGCCTTGGGGGCAAAGCGATCGGGCACACCGGCCACGCGATCATCAAAACGTGCACCTACCGCAATCAGAAAATCACAATCTTCCACCGCATAGTTAGCGTGGGCTGTGCCGTGCATGCCCAACATCTTCAATGACAAGTCTTCGGTGGTATCAACCGCACCTATGCCCATCAAAGTGGTGGTCACGGGAATGGAAAATGCTTTGGAAAAATCGCGCAACGCAGCGCTGGCGTTGGCGTTAATCACGCCGCCACCGGCATAAATCAGTGGCCGTTCGCTGTCTTCCAGCAACTCAAAAAATTCGGCGCAGCTTTTTTCACTCAGGCGCTGATCCTGCACCACGCGTATGCGTTGGCGGTAACCGCGCACGGGCAACAGGCCTTCACCGCGAAAAACACCGGTCCAGTTCTGTACGTCTTTGGGTAAATCGACCACCACCGGGCCAGGTCGGCCGCTGCGGGCTATTTCAAAAGCAGTGCGAAGGGTGGCTTCCAGACGTTCCGGATCGGTGACCAGGAAGGTGTGCTTGGAAACCGGACCCAGGCAGCTGGAAACCGGTGCCTCCTGGAAAGCATCCGTACCAATAGCGTAAGTCGGCACCTGCCCGCAAAGCACCACTATTGGGGTGGAATCCGCCATGCAATCACGTATAGGCGTAACGGTATTGGTGGCGCCCGGGCCGGAAGTGACCATCACCACGCCGACTTTGCCGCTGGCGCGGGCATAACCGGCGGCCATAAAGCCTGCGCCCTGCTCGTTCGCAGGCACAATCAGCGGCATGGGTTCGCCACCATCGGCTTTGGCATTGTCGGTGTTATAGCGGAACACCGCATCGTAGGTGGGCAAAATGGCGCCGCCACTGTAACCAAAAATAAGATCCACACCTTCATCGGCCAAAACCTGCACGATGATCTCGGCACCAGACATGAATTTGCCCGATAAGGGGTGCGGCGGGGGATGTGGCAAGGGGTGTTTACTGGTTTCTGATTTAAGCTGGGCCTGCGTCATTTCTGTAATGCCTGTGCTATTTGATTTATCCACGCTTTCCGCGACTTGCGGGGTTTCGTAGCCCGGGGCTCAGGCGCGTGACATTCCAGTTTCAGGCAATCATGTACACATTGCAAGAGAGCACATTGCCGAGGGCATATTGCCCAGTGGTATTGCCCAGAGTTATTGCCCAGAGTTATTGCCCAGAGTTATTGCACTCGCTTGGAAACTCAGCCACCATGAGGGTGAATCTCACTGTGACTACCATTCAAACGCTATGCGACACATCGTATCCATCATCCTCCAGAATGAAGCTGGCGCCTTGGCGCGGGTTGCGGCCCTGTTTTCCTCCCGTGGCTATAACATCGAATCTCTGAGTGTGGCGCCAACCGAGCACGTGGAGTTATCACGCTTGACGCTGGTTACACGCGGTTCTGATGACGTGATTACACAAATCACCAAGCAGCTGGCCAAGCTGGTGGATGTGGTCAAGATTGCCGACATGACGCTGGACGATCACATCGAGCGGGAATTACTGCTGGTGAAGGTCAAGGTTGATAAGGGCAAGAGCCAGCGCATTAATGAGCTGATTGAAGCCAACGACATACGAGTGCTGGATGACAGCCCGGACAATTTCACACTTGAGATGACTGGCCCTAATGAATTTATTGATGAATTCATCGAGTCGGTGAGCGGCTGCGCTGAAATTCTTGCCGTGGTTCGCAGTGGCGCCATGGCCATCTCGCGCGGTGAACAGGTGCTGAGAAACCGCTGAGGCATAAGCGCCCTGCCTTTTACCAATTCAGACGTAAAGTCCGCTGTACGTGTTGCTGCACAGAAGTTGGAATGGCCAATTCATCAGCCCGTTTTAGCCAGCCGGAAAAAGCTTCGACCACTTCATCAAGGATGAGCTTGTCTCGCCCGCGCGGTAAGCCCACGTATTCCGCCATGTGCTTGATATCGCCGCGATCAAAACCATGGGTTTTGCCGTTGATACTGAGTTGATGATGGCGGGTGAAATCGCTGCCTTCGGAGTGACATAAATCATAGGCTGGAGAGATGCTCCATTGACCCTGCCGGTCCATCAGGAAAGCAAAATTCTTCACATGGTCGTCCTGGTTACAGCCCACCAGATTAAACACGACGCGGCGAAACTGCTGTTCCAGGTCGGGCTGCGAAATGGCCAGTTGCTTCATGGTCATGAACAATTGTTCGTAGGAATAGTAGCCGCTTTGCCAGTAATCGAAATGCGCCAGTGCAGCAAAGGTTTGAACGAAGTGCTTGCTGCCATCCGGTCCACGATCGAATCGGCGGGTCATGAAGTGATGGCGGCCATTTTCGCTCAGTAGCTGGCTTTCCATTATGTCGATACCGCATTGCTGCGCGGTTTGGTAATAGGAATATTCCAGCAGGCCATAGCCGGCCGGATCCGCCACACCCCAGTCACCGCTGAGTGCCACACCATCAAACTTGATCAGCCAATGCTCAAAGCCGGACGGTAACTCCAGTTGGCCGGAACGAATTTCCATGGTTTCGGGATTGAGCGCGATCACCGCTTTGGCGCGTGCGCCACCGGCGGAGGTACCAACGCTGAGTATGTCCAGCAGTCCCTGCTCACTGCCGGTTCCGTCCAGTCGGGTTTTCAAACCCGCTTTGCTGGTGAACGCCAATGCGGCCAATTCAAGCAACTCACCGACTTCCAGCGATTTGTCAGCGGCAGCAACATTCGCCTGCGCCGGCTCAAACTCCAGGGCTCCCATGGCGCGTTTGCCGGTGTAGCACAGCCGGTCCACGGCGTTGAAGGAATCTGGGGTTCGGCCTTGCTGTGCCAGCCATACGTCGATCAACTTGTTGCCATATTTGTCGGGCAGGCTGTCCGCCAGAAGCCCGGGCAGGCCATAAAAACTGTGCTTGGGTAAATCCGGGAACTGGTAAATCTGGTGTGCCTTGAGCGGCAATACCAAAGGCGCTAGCTCAACCCCGCGCGCGGCAAACGCCGGGTCGTATTCAAATCGCGCAAAGCGCTCAGCTGTACCCATGGACACGTAACCTATCGTGGTGCCCCAAAGGTTCACCGCAGCCGTGGTCATGGTTTTTCATCACCCCACAGGCTTTCACTCAGGTTGGAGGGTGTGGAAGATTTCTTCCTGCGGGTTGCATAATTCAATTGCGCCGCCTCGGCCATGGGGGAATTGAAATGCTCCGGTAACAAGGCATCGATAGAGTTAAGCAAGTCCAAAGCTTTCATCAACTTGATCCACGAGCCCAGCTGACTATCGCTGCCATCTTCAATTCGACGCAGCGTAGCCACGCCAATACCTGCAGCCTCGGCCAGTTCATCCTGGCTGAGTGCGCGTTGCTTACGCAGCTGCTGCAAGCGTCGGCCTAATTCGTTGAGAATATCTTTGTCGGGTATGAGAGTGCTAATTTCCATCATATGTGATCGATATTGCCTTAAATCAGCAATTTAATATCACATATGATAGTTAAATAAAGGAGAGTTTACCAGTTATAACGAGATAAACTATCGTAAGTGATCGTTTTATCGCATATAAGTGTTTTAAACGATCATTAATGATTGCTTTATGAAAGGTGATGGCTAGCGCGTCAGTCTTTCCACGCTGCCCGTCTTCTCTGATAGCTAAACAGATCCGACATACAAGGACCGCGCTTTGCGCGCGATCAGCAGGCGGTTCATTCGCCCGCAGAGCGGGCTCCTACAAATTTGTCCTAATAGCGGAAGCTGACTTCCACGCCATAGCGACGCTCTGAACCCGGGTGGTTGAAGTTGCCACCAAATTCCGGCGCAGGAATCACCTCTTCCAGATAATGCTCATCGGTCAGGTTGCTGGCAAAGCCGGTTACGGTCCAGTTGTCAGCGCCTACACCCAAGCGCAGGTCGATGATACCGAAAGCATCACGCTGTGCGACATCATAATTGGCAATACCCAATGCGCCCGCACCTGGCCCAAAGCCCAACTCAAATAAAGGCATGAAGATGGTGGGTCGCTGGCCTTCCTGCACGGTATGGAACCAGGTTTCACCGACAAAGCGCGCGTCGACACGAGCCAGCAGGTTCAAGGTGCTTGTCAACGGGTAGTTCATATCGGCACTGAAGTTAAGCGTGTAGTCAGGCGTATAGGGTGCATCATTTCCCACCGTATCTGGGCGCGAGCTGTTGACCTTGATTTCAGAGTCCAACCAATTGCCGCCGGCGTAGAAACTCCAGTTGTCATTCAGCACGAAATCGGCACCCAACTCAAAGCCGGTGATATCGACTCTATCGATATTGGAGACCACTCGTAGCAGCCCGAAAGTGCCGACGAAGAACTCGAAGAACTGCATATCAGTGACTTCGGTGTAGTAAGCCGCACCATTCAGGCGTATGCGGCCACCGGCCAGGTTGCTGTGAAAGCCAAGTTCGTAGGCGCTGGAAGTTTCTTTGTCATATTCATCACTTATAACTGGCAACGGCACTCCCAGCTGATCAGCAAAATTGATGCCGATACCCCCATTGATGAAGCCATTATTGAAAATATTGACCGTGGCTGCACTGCCGGCATTGTTGAAGCCACCGGCTTTGAAACCCACACCCCAGCTGCCGTAGATGGAAGTGTCATCGCTAGCATCCCAGCGGAACGAGACTTTGGGCTGTGTTTCAGAGAAGGATTCGTTCTTGTCCGGAATAACTCCCGCGGGGTTGATCAGGCTGCTCAAGGCGGGGTTCAGCGGGTCGTTGAACACGCCATCAAAATTCAAGTCGATAAAGGACTGTCGGGCATTCGGATCCACCAGGCTGGAGGTACTGCGTTTCTCATTGTCGTAACGCAGCGCAAGGGAAAGCTCCAGGCGGTCCGTTACGTCGTAATCAAGCGAACCGAATATGGCAATCACCTGGCTGTCGAACTGATCGTACACCAGTGAGGACGTGGAATTGGGGCCGGGCTCAGGTTGGTACAACCCGCGCTTGGGTAACTGACCACTGTCCCGATTGAGTGACACGCCCACTTGCCGGTCGATATCAAGGAAGTAAACACCACCCATCCATTGCAGTTTGCTATCGGTATCTGAAGCCACGCGCATTTCCACACTCATGTCTTTCTGATCGCGCAGCTGCTCCTGAATGCCATCACAGGTGGTTGGCGTGTAAGCACCCAGAAAGGAGCCATTGGGATCGAAGATCACACCGGTTGGTGTTTGGCCAATGAACTGCGGCGGCAACAAAGGATAGCCGGTCAAAGATGCCGTGGTCTGTTGGCACACAGGATCAACGTTATAGAAACCGAAGGCGGCTGAAGTGCCATCAGAAACCAGGTCATTCTGAATGTCGCTGTAGAGGAACCAGCCGGTGAATCGCATGCCTTCCAGGTCCTGCTCCACTTTGGTGGAAAACTCAAATGAATCCTGGTCGTTATCCGAGACTATGTTCGGATCGAACTGGAAATCGAAATCGTTCACATCCTGGTATGCCGGCGGATTACTCAGTGCCGCGGCGAATACGGGCAACGCAAACGTTGAGTTGAAGGTAATGGAAGATGCATCCACGCTACCCACCCGCAGCTTGGTATCCCAAGTCGTTGCATCGGTGGGCTGCCAGATCAGGCGCGCATGAACGTTATAACCTTCATAAGCATCAACGATATCGTCTCTGTTCTGGAAAACGTTGCTGTAATAGCCATCGCTGGAACGCCAATCGGCCGACAGGCGGAAGTACAGCTCGTCTTTAATCAGCGCACCGGAAATTCCACCTTTACCCAGATAGGTGCTGTCTTGCGCCACGCTGAGCGTGCCGTTGGTCTCAAATTCGTTGGTTGGCGTAGTGGTGGTGACGATGATGGCGCCGGCCGCAGCATTGCGTCCATAAATAGCACCCTGCGGGCCTTTGAATATTTCGATCTGCCTGAGGTCGGTATACTCGCGGTTGAAGGCTGCGGGGTTGGTGTACAGCACGCCGTCGATCAGAAAGGCAAAGCTGTTCTCAGCATCGCGAGCACCGTTGATGCCGCGGATATTCACCTGGGTATCACCTACCTCTGCCGCATTGACCATGGTCACGCCGGGCGTGAGAGCGATAAAGTCTTCCGCCCGCGCTACACCTGCTCGTTCAAGAGTTTCTTCAGAAAGTGCGGTGACCGTGCCCGGTACGTCCTGCAAGCTTTCTTCACGGCGCCTTGCGGTAACCATGATTTCTTCCATTACGTTTTCTGAGCCACTGGCACTGGATTGAGCCATTGCCGTTGGTGTGCCCGCCAATCCGCTCAAGCCTAAAAGTATGGCTGATGTCAGTATTTTGCCTTGCTTTGAAATCTTCATTTCGAATTCTCCTGTGTGCCTTCGGGTTTAACCCGTTTTTCTAAAGTTTCTGGGGGTTGCCAAGCGCATCAATCTGCGCCAGCACCTGGACCAAATCTACCACGTCTGCATATTTTGCATTCAGATCAAACAAATTGGCTTCATGCGCCTGTGAATTTCGATCGCCTACCGCTTCACGCGGTATAACCACCTTGTAATCATGCTGCAGTCCATCCACGGCAGTAGCGCGCACGCAGCCACTGGTAGTCAAGCCCGTAACCACCAAAGAATCTACTTTGAGCTTTGTGAGTTGCGCGTGAAGATCGGTGGCAAAAAAGCCGCTGGCCCAGTGTTTCTCGATAATGGGTTCACCGTCTGCTGGTGCCAGGCGGGCATCAACTTGCACCCAGTGAGAATCAGGCGTCAAAACATTCAGCGCCGGAACGCGGTCGCGGAACACCCGCGCTTGCTCGGCGTTATGGTAGACCACGGTAGTGAAGAACACCGGCAAACCCTGGCGACGAAAAGCCTGTAACAAGGCCCGGTTGGCCTGTACCACGGCATCAGCTTCGGCCCCCAAGGGGCAGGCCGGATCGGTAAAACCGTTGATCATGTCAACCAAAAGGAGGGCTGGCCTTTGGCCCAGCCCCTGTGATTGACGTTGCAGATCCGGCATGTTGGTCCAGTCTACTTATTCATGGCTACGCGCGCGTCGTGCTGCGCGCAAAAGTCGGAGGCACGGGTGGCTCGAGATGAGTTTCCGCTTTGCAGCGGGCCTTGATCTCTTCGATGGTACCGCCGAAATTGAACAACTCGGTTTCACCCCTTTCAGCGCGCAGTTTTGCACGCAAAGACTCGGTAGCAGCCGTATCAACCGACTCATCTGCAGCGATCACCACACCGTAGCGCTTGGCGCCCTCGGCCGTAACCAGACCTTTATCCACATCGGCCTTGACCAGCGCCGCATCGCGCTCGTAAGGGTCGCCCCAGCCGCCGCCGCCCCAGGTGTTGAAGTACAGCAAGTCGCCTTTCTGCACCTTGATACCTTCAGACTTGGACGGCAACCACTCTTCACTGCCATCGTTGCGCACCAGACGCTTAGTGGAACGCAGGCCAGGCTCGCCGCCGCGTACGCCCCAGGGATAGGTCAACCAGCGCTCGTCGTGCACAGAAATGGTTCCGTCCACCAGAAAACGATAAGCCACCGACAAGCCATTACCGCCGCGATGCAAACCGGCACCACCCGAATCGGCAATGCAATCATAGCGCTCTATGCGCAAGGGGAAATAAGCCTCGATAAATTCGTTGGGCACATTGGTGAAGCCTGGCCACAGCGAATGTCCGTCCGGGCCATCGCCTACCGGCCGACCGGGAATACCGCCAAAGCCAATCTGGAATAACTGGAACCACTCGCCCTTCTCGTCATAACCGGCGAAGAACAGATGCGGCGAGTCAGAGAATCCGGCAGCGTTCATGTGATCCGGTGCACTCTGCCCCAACAAACCGCCCATCACATCGAAAATCCGCCCCAGTGCATGGGTGCGGCCCGACAAAGCGGCCGGGTAATTGGGCTTGAGCAGGCTGCCCTGCGGTATGCGCACATCCACCAGATCGTAGAAACCATCATTGAACAGGATTTGCGGATCGATCAGGTTGATGGTGAAGGAACCGAAAAACATCTTGAACATATCTTCGTTCAGATAAAAATTGATCGAACTCTGCGCCTGGGGATCGGTGCCTGCAAAATCAAAAATGGCCTTGGAACCTTCGCGCCATAGTTTGCAGCGAATCTTGTATGGGCCCATGCCTACGCCGTCGTCACAGACATAGTCTTCGAACACACGCGGTTCTTCCGGCACGATCATTTCGATAATGGCTTTCATCGCCAGGTAGTTACGCTCCAGCATGATTTCCATAGTGGAATAAAACACATCATCACCAAAACGGCTGGCGATTTCTGCACAGCGCTTGGCGGCGGTTTTACACGCGGCAACCAGGGCGTTGAGGTCGAAACGGTTCCATTGCGGTGTACGCACGTTATGCAGGATCAGTTCCAGAATGTCTTCCTGCAACACACCTTTCTTGTACAGCTTGGTGGGCGGAATGCGAATGCCTTCCTGGAAGATGGTCTCAGCTTTGATGGGGATCGACCCCGGGACCATGCCGCCGTTATCCGACATGTGGCCGAACATGGCCGACCAGGCGATATGCCGCCCATCCTTGAACACCGGCACCAGCACGATCCAGTCAGGCAAATGCGACACCGCGGCATTGCACATGTAAGGGTCATTGGTGAGGATGATGTCACCTTCCTCAATATCGGCGTCGTAGGCTTGGGTGAAGCCATGGATGAAAGAGCCGAACTGGCCCACCACCATTTTGCCGTCACGATTGGCGATCATGGGGAAGCAATCACCCTGTTCGCGGATGCCCGGGCTCATGGCGGTGCGGAACAAAACTGCGTCCATTTCCACACGGGCGTTGCGCAAGGCATTTTCAATGATATCTACCGTAACGGTATCGGGTTCGATGCGGTTGAAAGGAGCGTCGTTGGTTTGAATGATTCTTGATGGCATGTTGTGAGCCTCCTTACGGTACGATGTTGATCAGCAGGTTGCCGATCGCATCAACAGTGGCCCGGTAGCCGGGCAAAATCACAGTGGTTGAGTCCATTTCACTGACAATGGCAGGGCCTTCCACCAGCATGCCCTCGTGCAACAGGCTGCGATCGTAAATTCCCACGTCGTAGGTTTTGCCTTCGTAATAGAACTGCGAATCGTGGATTTTGCATTCTTCCAGGCTGGCCCCAGCCCGCCCAATGGCAACTTCCTTGATGGCTCGTGATCTGGCCTGAACGATGGCACGTATCATCACCAGTTCGTGGTCTTCACCCAGAGCGAAAGTAAACAGCTGCTCATGCTCGTTATCAAATTTGTCGGTGAGCAAGGCCAGGCCTTTCTCCAGCAACTCCTCGGCAGTGAAATCCATGGTGATTTGGAACGCCTGGCCGGCATAGCGTAAATCAGCCTGGTAGGTCACTTCCTGCTTGGCTTCAGGAATACCGTCGGCGTTCAGCGAAACGGCCGCACGCTGGCGCAATTCTTCCAGGTCATTCATCAATTGCTGCGGGGTGAGGTCAACCGCTTTGGATACGTATGTACGGGAAGCCTCATCCTGCACCGCGGTGGTCGCATCACCATACGCACAGAGCACACCCGGCCCCGGCGGAATGATCACCGGCCAGGAGTTGGTCAAAATGCCCATGGCATTGCCATGCAATGGCCCGGCACCTCCGAAAGCCACCAGGGCAAAATCTCTTGGATCAAAACCCTGTTCAACTGACACCAGGCGCAGCGCACCAAACATGGATTCGTTGACAATCTTGATAATGCCTTCAGCTGCTTCCATCAGGCTGATGCCCATGGCGTCAGCAATGGTTTGCACCGCCGTTTCAGCGGCTTTTTTGTCGATGGCCATCTTGCCACCCAGCTGAACATCGGAAGGCAGATAACCCAGCACCACATTGGCATCGCACACAGTGGGCTCAGTACCGCCCTTCATATAAGCCGCTGGCCCGGGTTCTGCCCCGGCTGAATGAGGTCCCACGCGCAAGGCTTTGGTCAGTTGCGGAACAAAGGCGATGGAGCCGCCGCCCGCACCCACGGTACGCACATCCACCGAAGGTGCCCGCACGGTTACGTCACCGACCCTCGTTTCACGACGGATGCGTGCCTTGGCATTCTGGATCAAGGCAACATCGGTAGATGTTCCACCCATGTCAAAGGTCAGGACATTCTCATAACCGGCGCGCTGGGTGAAATAAATCGCACCCGCTACACCACCGGCCGGCCCGGACAGCAGCAAATTAACCGGTGATTCAGCCGCCGCGCGTGAAGAAGCCAGGCCACCATCGGAACGCAGGATAGAAAGCTGGATGCCTTCACCCATCAGTTCATCCAGCGACCGTTGCATATTGGTGATGTAACTGGCCACTTCTGGCCGCACATAAGAATTCACCACCGTGGTCTCGGTGCGTTCGTATTCCTGCATTTCCGGAACCACATCAGAGGATATGGAGATGGGCACATCATCGAATATTTCCAGCGCCACTTCCCGGGCCTGTTGTTCATGCTCGCCGTTGACGTAAGCATTGATAAAGCAAATCGTCAGCGCCTCCACCTGGCCGGTGGCTTTCAGTTTTTTCAGCTTGGCCCGCAGGTCATCCACATCCAGCGGTCGCACCGTTTCACCCTTGGCACTCATGCGCTCTTCGGCCTCGATGGTCAATTCCAGCGGGGCCAGCAAAGGCGCTTTCACATAGCTCACCCAGCCGCCCAGGCCGCCGGGGCAAAATGACCGGGCCACCTGCAACAGGTGTCTGTAACCACTGGTGGTAACCAGTCCTACCTTGGCGCCTTTACCAGTCAGTACGGCATTGGTCGCAACCGTGGTGCCATGCATGACCCGGTTGATCTTTTTGGGATCTACTCCGGACTCTTCGCAGATTCGGGCCACGCCATTAAGCACACCGATGGATGAGTCCTTCGGAGTCGAGGGCACTTTTGCCGTATGGGTTTCACCCGTCTCTTCGTTGATCAACAAAAGGTCCGTAAAGGTACCTCCCACATCAACGCCCAATCGATAACTCATGTTTTTCTCCGTTGATTCATAGCGCTCTGTTTCAGGTGGCGCAGTTTCAAAATTCTGTTGTCCAATCCGGTACGTTCCGGAGGATTGCCCATATCTATGCTTGTGCCTGAGCCTGGCGCTGCAAATAGCGCTCCAGCCACGCCGAAGCCCGGCCGCCAGGAGCTGTTCCGGTCAATTCCTTAGCCACATTGGCCGCCTTCAGCAAGGCCGGCAGATCTATACCCGTTTCATAGCCCATCTGTTGCAGCATCATCACCACGTCTTCGCTGGCCACATTGCCCGATGCGCCTGGTGCGAATGGGCAGCCGCCCAAACCACCAATGGATGCATCAAACTTGCGTATGCCCGATTCGACCGCGGCATAAACGTTGGCCAGGCCCATGGCGCGGGTATCGTGAAAATGGAAACTCAGCTGGCTGTTGCCGTGCCGATCCACAAGGTTTGAGGCCATGCGGCGAACCTGCGCCGGGTTGGCGGCACCAATGGTGTCGGCAATACAGACTTCGTCTGCCCCGACTGCCAGCATACGAGCCGCCGTACTTTCAATGACGGCCGGGGCTACCGGGCCTTCAAACGGGCATTCAAAAGCCACTGCAATGGTGGCTGTGACTTTAATGCCGTCGTTTTTTGCCAGCGCCAATATGGCCTTGGTGGCATCTTCTGCCTGCTGAATGGTCATGCGTGCGTTCTTGTCGGCCATTTCTTCGGTGCCATACATCACCATGCATACACTTTTAGCACCGGCATCACGCGCCAGCTCATAGCCCTTCATGTTGGGAATCAGCGCCGTGAAGCAGGCATCGGGGCGGTTGGGCAATCCGGCAAACAATTGATCCGCACCGGCCATTGCGGGCACGGCTTTGGGCGACACGAAGGCACCCACTTCGATATGTTTCATACCGGCATCCAGCAGAGACTGTATCAATTGCAGGCGCTGTTGCGGATCCAGTATCTTTGGCTGGTTCTGCAGCCCATCACGTGGCCCCACATCATTGACGATGATGAATTCGCTCATCAGGCAATCGCTCCCTGTGCTTTCAGTGCGGCGATGGCTGCATCGTCGTACCCCAGCATGTCACGCAATACTTGGTCCGTCTGCTGGCCAATATGCGGCGCAGCAGAAAATGACTCTTCGTTGTTGCGCGACAGCTTGATTGGGTTACCGGGCCCCTTGGTGGTTTTGCCATTCGGGTGCTTGAGATCAATGACCATTTGGCGATGCAACACCTGCGGGTCGGACAGCGCCTGGCTGAATTTGTTAACCGGCGCACAGGGAATGCGTTTTTCCTCAAGCTGTTCCAGCCAGTAAGCGGAAGTATGGGTGGCAAGCACTTCATTGAGCTTGTTGTTGATCATTTCCTGATCTTCCCAACGACCCGGTTGGGTATCGTACTTGGCATTCTCGAACTCGGCGCAAGGAACAACCTGTTTGAGGTTTTGCCAGAAATTATCGGTAATTACTGCAATCACGATAAAACCGTCTGAAGCTTTGAACGTATTGTAAGGCACGTGAACGAAATGTGAGTTACCTATCGGGTAGGGGTCTTCGCCGGAAAGAAAATACATGGTGGCCATATAGTTGAGCATGGAAATCTGGCAGTCCAGCATGGAAATATCCACGTGCTGGCCCTGGCCGCTGCTGCCGCGCTCGAGCAGTGCCGCCAAAATACCCATCACCGAAAACATGCCGCCACCCAAATCACCAATCGGAATGCCAGAGCGTACCGGGTGCGCTGGATCCAGGCCCGTGATGGACATGCCACCGCCGGTGGCTTGTGCGACCTGGTCAAAAGCCGGCCGTTTGGGTTTGGGCCCATTCGAACCAAAGCCCGAAATGGTGCAGGTGATGATACGCGGATTAATGGCATTCAGTGTTGAGTAGTCGATTCTCAAGCGCTCGGGCACACCCACATTAAAATTACTGATCACCACATCGGCTTTGCGCACCAGGTCGTAGAAAACCTCCAGCCCTTGCGGCGATTTCAGATCAATAGCCACGCTGCTCTTGTTGCGATTGAGCGTGATGTAATAAGCGCCAAAACCATCCAGTGAATTCTTCGGATCGGTAGCCAGCAGCTTGCGAGTGCCCTCACCCTGCGGCGGCTCAACCTTGATGGTCTCAGCACCCAGATCAGCCAGAATCATGGTGCCGTATGGACCAGAGAGCATGTGAGTCAAATCCAGAATTCGAACGTCTTGGAGAGGTTTATTGGTCCGCTTCATAATTTCTGTCCGAAGTGAAGGCGAAACAGCAGGAAAGTATACATTCTTACCCCATTTCGACCATTATTGGCCAATTATTGTACAAATTGTATACACTAACAAGATGCAACTTCAGATTGAACTCATAAATTAAATGGCAAAAGCTGTTGAAAAAGCATATCAACTGATACGGGAACGAATCGTCAGCGGGGAGTACGCGCCTGCATTCCGCCTGACCGAGCAGGAAATTGCAGACTCGAGCGGAGTAAGTCGTACCCCAGTGCGGGAAGCGCTCAGGCGACTTCAAGCCGAAGGCTTGGTGCAGGTTGTTTCCAACCAAAGCGCAGTCGTTGTCGATTGGAGTGACGTCGACTCGAACGAAGTTTTCGAGCTTCGCGCGCTGCTCGAACCTTATGGCGCCGCTCGGGCCGCCATGCGTGCGACTAAGGAAGAAATTGAATACCTCAGAGAGTTGGCCAAGATGCAGTACGAAGAGTGCGAGCGTCGGCCTCCTGGGTTTATGAATCGTGTTGGAGAAATGAACAGCCGTTTCCACAAAGCGATTCTCGACATTGCAGGAAGCCCTCGGCTCTCCGTCCTGATGCCTGTGCTGATTGATGCTCCCCTTGTGATGCGCACATTTGCGAAATACGAACCGGTGGAGATGTTACGGAGTGCGGCCCACCATTTGGAAATAGTCGCGGCAATTGAAGCAAAAGACAGTGAGTGGGCCACTGCTATCATGAAGAGCCACATTCATGCGGCACAACATAGCCTGCAGCGAGAACTTGCCCAGCTCAAATCATCTGTGCGGTAGGCGCTGAGGATGAAGCTGCGGAAGCGCTGGGTGTAGAACCTGGTTCACCCATTCTCAGCCCAACCCGCAGGTTTGCCAGACCTTCGCGCGCAGGGCGCGCTCCTACACGAAGCGGCGGAAGCTTACAAAGCCTACACCCAGCATCAACAGGGCCATCAGTGCCATGCCGTACTGGCTCAGCGTTGGGATACCCTCGTAGAATACTGTGTTGGTGATCGTGCAGTCTTTGCCTTGCAATACTTTCACTTCGAACGTACCGCAGCCATTATCTTGCTCAATGGCCTGGTCATATACATACTCTGTGACAACACATTGCGTGCTGGGGAATGCTGGTATGACTGTCGATGTAAATAGAAGATCATTCAGTCCAGTATTCCAATGACAATAGCTGTACCAAGTGTATTCTGAACCAGCCGGCGAATCGAACGGCGTAGAATCAGACGCTGGCCCAGTCACTCCGCAGTCTGCTGTCGAAATTTCGGAAGTACACCACATCACAAGTTCAATGTAGGTGTTGATATCCGGAGCAGAGTTACCTGAGAACACCCAGTCTTTGTACACATTCACTTCTACTGGCAGAGGCGTATTGACAATTTCGCACTCATACGCATCACCGCCGCCTACAGCCAGGTACTCACAGCTGATGGCATTGACCACATTTGGATCACCAATAGTCGTGTACTCACCTGCGTAGCCGGCCTGGCCATCTTCAGTGATGGTGCAGTTCAGGGTACCGTCATCAAAGCTGGTGACCACAAACTCCACTGAATCACCGTCGCCCAAATCTTTGTCCTGATCCAGAATCAAGCCGGTGTTGCAGTCAATCACAACTTCAACTTCATCCACGTCGTTTCCATCAGCAAAGGTCTTCGTTACCTTGAAAGTGGCACGGGTCGTTGCAAATACCAGGGTGCATTCGGTTATTGCTTCATCCAACCCAGGGTTGCAGTCGCTGGCTGCGAGGTAGGAACCACCGGGGGTGCTGGTAGGTGTTGCAGTGCAGTTAAGAGGGTCAAGGTAATTGATCACCTCAAAGGTCACCATGCCGCCACTGGTCGTCTTGGTGGCGTCATCAATCGTGCCGTTGCCGGCACAATCCAGCAAGACATCGACATCGCTGTTTGCGCCTTCTACAAATACCTTCAGTTCGATGTCGTCATCAATAATGTTGCCAGTGCCCGTCGCGGCCGCAGGTTTTAGACCTGCTGGTGCCTCCAGCATTTGAGGCGAAGCAGGCACAACAGTTACACCCGGGGTTTCAAACAGGTCGACAAAGAAGTTTTGATCGCCTTCGATCTTGGCGTCCTGAACGATATCAATGGTTATTTGTTGCGTTGCATTGCTGGAGAAATCCAGGGTGCCAGATTGCGCCTTGTAGTCATCATCGCCGTTTTCATCTTCAGCGGTGCCATCCCGCGTCTCGTAATCCAGTTGGGCGTTGATGCCAGAATCACCGCTGGGATTTTCCAAAGAAGCGTCATTTTGCACTGAAGCCGTCACGTTCCAGGTTCCGGTTCCAGCCGCTTCACTTACCGTAAAGCCGACAATTTCAACGGATGCCAAAACGCTGGCACTGAAGAATGCAGCGGAGACCAGCATTAATTTGATAATCGCTTTCATAACATGACCCCAGTAAGCCAACCTTGACGATAATACGATTTTTATGCAAATTCAAAGTACATACCAGTCCAACTATACCCCAACTCTCGCAGCACTTCAGTCTCTAGTTTAAAATTATTTCCAGCTTGGAAGAAAAATGACCGCTGTAGTCAGCCATCTGGAGGTTCAGTACTCGCTATTCAGCAGGCTCGCGCCCTTCATTTTGGCGACCGGCTGTGCAACTATTTACCCCGATCAACCCCTGATCTGCGACATTCAGCCAGAAGCGGTCTCAAAAAAATGAGCAGAGTTCCACACCTTGCGTGACCAAGTCCTGGCCTACGGCGCACCCTTTTCACTCAAGGTTTCATCAAATTCCAACCGCAAGCCGGTATTGTTTGATTGGACAGCCCACCCATCGGCAGCAACCGTTGACACGACTGTCTGCATCAATGGCGGCATTATTGATGCCTGGGACAAACCGGGCCGCAAAATCGGCTGGCTTTGCGAATCACCCGCAATCATGGAATGGCAAAAGATTACCGCCACCCTGCATGCAGACCTGGACAAGTTCATGGCAGGATTTGAAGTCGTTCTGACTCCCAATCTGGCCCAGTGCGGACTGCACTCGAAGTTCATCTATCATCCAGCAGGCAGCAACCTGCCGTGGATACCAGAAGACCAGTACGCCATTTACAAAAAAACCAGAATGTGCTCGATGTATGCTTCCACTAAAACCATGGTGGACGGCCAACTGTACCGGCAACAGGTAGCTGCGAAATTAAAAGACCAGTTGGACCTTTACGGCGGAGCCTGCGGCAGCCGAAGAATTGGCATGGGTCCGCCGCCAGACAAGAGCCCGGGACTTATTCCTTACCGCTTTCATGTAGCCATGGAAAATTGCCAGGTACCGCTCTATTACAGCGAAAAATTGATGGATTGTTTTGCCACCGGCACCGTTGCTGTTTACTGGGGCGCTGATGGTATTAAAGAAATCTGCGATATAGCGGGCGTCATCGTACTTGACGACAGCTTTGATCCAGGTGACCTGAGTGAGGACCTGTATCAAGCCATGCTGCCGGCTGTGCGACATAACTTCGAAATGGTCAAGCAATTGGAATCGGCGGACGACATGCTCTATCGCCTGTATGTCAAACCTGGCCGGTCCGTGGCGGTAGCCGCCACCATTAGCGCTACCGAACCGAAAGCAGCATTGGATGGATGGACGCCACCCAGGGTATTCGGCAGTTCAGCGCTGTCAGGGCAGCCTGGCCGCACCTGTCACCTACCCTGGCCATCCTGGAATCCAGAACCCATCCAGAATCTTCCCCCAGTCCCGTCGCAAATCGCCGCAAGCCTTATCGAACAAGTGCGCGGACGCAATCGCAAAAACATCCGCTGCCTGGGTGAGGTCCCACCCAGCATGCTCAGCACCCGCAAAATAACCACCACCCTGCAACGGCCCAGGTCGCTGCGCCTGGACACCGAGTCCATGGACTGGTTTCCCCAGTTGACTGACGCCTTTCTTTTGCACCTGCCGGGCGGCTTTATTGGCGACAACGTCGTTTTTGATAACGAACGCTATTACAACTTTGATCGGTGGTGGCTGGGCTCAGGTGCGGACTTGTACGCTCAAACCGAAAGAATGATGCATATCGACAGCGCCATTTCCATCGCTTCCTGGGGCGGGGAAGCTTTTCAGCATTTCATTCTGGACACTCTGCCCACCCTGGCAGGAGTAATCGATTTTCTGGAAACACGCGAAGGCGAAGATTTCAGAATTGTCAGCCATTTCCGGGGCTCGCCAGCGATCCGCTACTTCTGGCGGAAACTGGGCCTGACCCACCGGGTTATTCAAAAGCCCATCAATGCGGCTGAACGGTTCGTGATTCATGCCGACCGCGTGCTGTACTCCGGCTATATGCCAACACTGGGCGAGTACGGCCTCTATCCGAGAAATGTCCTAAGACCACTGCAATGGCGATTGGGGCTGCTCCAGCCTGTGCCCAGGGATCGTGTGTTGTACCTGCGCAGAGACCGGAATTCCAAGCGCAGCATCGAGGGTGAGGATCAGCTTCTTAGCCGCTTGCAAGCCGAACTGGCTGACAGTGGTCTGAAACTGGAAGTGTTCCAGAGTTCGCTGGACCAGGATCAGGACATGGAATGTTTCAAGCGGGCCCGAGTGATTCTCGGTCCGCATGGCGGCGCCTTTGCCAACCTGATTTTCGCGCAACCAGGCACCCACGTAATCGAGTTCCTGCCGATTTACGAACTCTTTCAAGCAGGTCAGGACACCCGCGCCATGTACTGGGGGCTGTCACAGGCCGCAGGGCTGGATTACTGGACGGTGCAACCGCGCAACTTTGATTTTGATTCCATGAACATGAAAGTGGATGTGGACGAGGTTATCGAAATCATTCGCCATCTGCTGAAGACATGATGGAATCCAGCCTGGATGCCACTAGTGACAGGGGTGTATACCACCTTCGCAATGTCACCATTTCCGTAGGGCCGCGAAAGCCTGTTCTGGTGTTCTACAACGAGCAGGCCCGAGTGCCGGAGCCCATATGCTCAGATCACGCCACCGGAACGTGGATTGAATATGAGGCCATACCCAGCAAATTCATGCCGACCATCACTGCCCTGGAAGCGCAGGCCCAACCGCCCGTTCTTTTCCTGTTACCTCAGCCCAATCCCGCCCATGTTCTTCACGATTTCATCTTTTCAATCGCACTGGAAAACCTCAACCGGGCCGATGGAAGCCCATTTTCTTACGATTATTATTTCCATGCACAGCACCAGCCTGTCGGCCCCCACTATGCAGAATGCAACTGGAGCCACTACCTCTATCGGCAACTGCGCCTGATCGATCCGGCGGGTGAACTGGCGCCGAATATGGTCAAGGAGCATCAATCATTTTTCTTCCACCACCTGGTCATGCCCAAGTACATGCGGCATCGATTTGCTGCAGATTGGGGCAGCATCGGCCCGCAACCTGGTGCCAATCCTGGTGCCAATCCTGGTGCCAATCCTGGTGCCAATCCTGGTGCAAATTATGTTGATCAATCAGATGGCTTATACCCAGCAAGAGTGCTGCATGAAATGCAACAAAGGCTATTCAGAAATTGTTTCAAACAAAGCGTAACCGTCAGCGACTCACCGCGCACAGCCAGAAAACTGCTGATCTACGACCGGGGCGACACCGGCCGTCGTAAATGGGTAAATGCTGCTGAAGCAATCGGGTTGATCACGAACGAATTTGGCGATCAGTTCAGCGAAATCTCTTACCTGTCGGAAGACTACGGGAAATTAAAGCCCGCCCAACAAGCCAGGCTGTTCAACCAATCCGATGTCATCATCACGCCGCATGGCGGCGCACTGGCAAACCTCATATTCTGTCGGCCTGGGACGTACGTGATCGAGTTTAGCGATGAGTCGTGGCCCTTTGGCTGGTTTCACTTTTGTCGGCGCCTGGGGATGAAACACATCATTCATGAGACCGCTGCCCTTAACCTCCACAACGTCAACTCTTTTACGGTGCCGCTGGAAGAAATCAGGGCTTTGATGAAAT
>Ga0163153_10001080_pt1 | contig 44446 bp, 31 predicted proteins | sample OliLakLV19MP6IB1_FD_148629 | JGI IMG/M metagenome (GOLD analysis project Ga0163153, IMG submission 148629) | Freshwater microbial mat bacterial communities from Lake Vanda, McMurdo Dry Valleys, Antarctica - Oligotrophic Lake LV.19.MP6.IB-1 | ecosystem: Environmental > Aquatic > Freshwater >... | reverse complement strand
CTGTTGCATTTGAAACTTGAATCTGCTCCTCTTAAAATTGAAATATATGTCGTCATTTTTTGTCTGTCTATTTTATGGTTGCACTGTCGTTTTTTACAATGACCGCTAACGGTTTGCAGCTACAAGAAGTTGGCGATTTTTACCACAAATGTTCATACGAAGCACAAATGTTTGTTGAACCACAAAACTGTCATACGAAGCACTGAACCGCCAATTTTTTGTAGGTGCTGTTAGCGGTTCGTGCTTCTCTGTCCACTAAGCGGTGTAGTTGCAAGTAAAGCATTTCAGTATCCAAAGAAGTTGATGTCATACGGATTGTTTAAATAGTTACTTGGTGTAAAAGAAAAGTCCACATTCAGTTGGCTGTTTTGGTCAATTGATGCGTAGTCCATTTGGGACTGAACCATTATTACTTCCAACTCCTTTTCATATTTTTCAATAAATGTCTTGTAGTATGTTGTATTGAAATATACATTCTCAGTATGTGCAGCAATAAGCATCGTTATGTCCGATTTTAGGTTATTTCTCGCTGTCAATTGCTTTCCTAAATGTCCGTATAAATTTTTATCCTGCTGAAAGTAGCTTAACATAAAATAGGTTTTGTTGTCTGTTGGTAGAAGAGTTACAAAAACATCTTCCATTCTATCGTCAGAATGTTTGATAGGATTTCCTTCAAAGTCAAAGTCCAAATAGAAAGAGGATGAAACTGCAATTGGATAAAATGCGGGTAATTCAAAAACATGGGTTTCTATTACAGAAAAGTCATTAGAAAGAATTGCAGCATCAAATACTTTTCGATTTTCGGATATGTCGTTGTCGGATTGCGGCCCATAATTCATCCAACTTGAAACCTCGATTTTTTTGTGTGATGAAACAACAAAACCTCTGTAGGCAAATAGAAAATGTTCCTCTGCTGTTCCTGTATATGCAACTATTTCAATTGGTTTAAAAATAGCGTCATGTATGTTACAGAACCCCCAAAATATTGAAGCATGATTTTTACCGAGTTGCTTGCCCTTAAATTCTCCTTTGTCAAGTGCATAGCTCATCACATGTCCGTCCTCCACAATTTTACTTAATACTCCATTGTTTTGAATGGAATGTGCAGCACTAACAATAATTTTTCCAGCACTATCAACTTTGCAAGTCGTGTTACTTGCTTGTGGATGCCAACAAAACTTACTTTTCTCAATACCACGCTTCATTACTTCCCTTATTATGGCAGTAAAATCTTCTTCTGTAACATCAGTCAAGTTGAACCTGTCAAAAACTTTGTAGTCGCTATCTTGTCTGACGAAAAGTGCTGGCAACTTCTGAACGGTCTGCATGAAATCGTCAAACATTGTAGGATTTAGTCCACCTTTCCGATAGTCCCGCATGACAGTAAAGAACTGTTCGTAGTTTATTTGTGGATTTTGTAAATGTCCTAAAAAATTTGCCATTTTGCTCTAATGTTTGATGTTTGTAATGTCGTCATAGCATGACCGCTAACGCGTAAATATACGCACCTTTCGCACGCAAGTCCAAAAGTATAAAAAAAGGTCCGATTTCAGGAATAACGGCGCATTAAAAGATATTAGGCCTTGAAAATGAATTTCTTACAACGTGATAGATCAGCCGTATCAATAACCACAATACAAAACGCGCACTTGCTAATACCGAAACTTCACCAAAGGCACAATACAAAATGCGCACTTCGCCTACGACTTTTTTTGTTCAGGATCAGGATAGGCTCCCTGATGATTTCGGACGCGAAGCAGTAAAACCCTAACAAAACACCTTACAAGTCAGCACGGTAATATCATCCGTCCAAGGCTCCCGTCCGCGGAAAGCTTCTATGTGGTTGAGCAGTTTGGTGTTCAGTTCCTTCGCGCCTTCACCGGAGTTCTTGCTTAAAAAATCCAGGAGATTTTTTTCCTCGAATTCTTCTCCGGCAGCATTGCGGACCTCCGTGAGGCCATCGGTATAGGAAAAAATGACCGCCTCGTCGGTGAGGCAAAGCCCACCAATTTCGAGAAAAGGCAATTCGGGAAGCCAGCCCAGCGAAGTGCAGCCATTTTTGAGCAGCACGACTTCGCCCTTGGAGAGCAGCACCGGGGGCGTATGGCCAGCGTTCACATAGTGGAGCGTGCGCGTGTTGGAATCGTATTTTGCGAGAAAAAAGGTGATAAATTTATCCCCCTGGGTCACGTTGAACACGGCTGAATTGAGTTCTTTTATCGTCTCTTCGAGCGTAGGGCGGCGGGTGATGAGGGCACGGAAGTTGGCCTGAAAGTTGGCCATCAGCAAAGCTGCCGCCACGCCTTTACCAGTAATATCAGCGATGCAAAAAGCGATTTGTCCGTCGGGGAATTCTACCACGTCGTAGTAGTCGCCTCCCACGGCAAAGTGTGGTTTGTAAATGCTCGAAAGTTCGTAGTTTTTGCCTGAAGGAAGCCGCCATGGCACGAGGGTGCGTTGGATTTCAGCGGCCACTTCCAGCTCGCGGTTCATCACTTCCTGGCGCATCTGCTCTTTGAAAAGCCGTTTGTTTTCGATGGCTACGGCAATCACGTTGGTGATGGTGGTCACAAATTGCACCTTGTTGTACACATCGTCGTCGTCTTTGAAGCCGCCAATAAAAGCGTAGGCAATGGCTTCGTTTTTGTGCAACACAGGGATTACCAGGTCAAATTCCCGGACAAGCGGGTGATCCGATTTTTCCAAGCCCTGTGTGCTACGGTAGCGGCCGAGCTCGGCACTGATGTCAAACTCCAGCAATGCCTCGTCAATACCCAAATGCGTTTTGCACTCCCAGGTATCGTTTTCGCGCAAAAAAAGACACATCTTGCGGAGTTCCATCTCCCATCGCAAGAATGTGTTGTACATGTTGAACAGATCGGAGGCAGCAACGTTGTCGTTGATTGCTTGTGTGATGGCCAGCAAACTGTTGATTTGCAACTGCTTTAGACTGACATCCCGCTCCAGTTTTTCGATGCGCGACAAGGTTCGTTTTATTTCGTGCAATTCGGGCATGAACCATTTTTTAACAAAGGAAATGTATTTTTAATACCGCCCCAAGGTACGCAGGTGCAGATTTTCCCGACGTCTTTTCAAATAAAAAGGAAAACTTGGTGAAATTTGCGGCCACTAAGCCGTTGAGTGTTGACTTTTGACCGTTAACATCGACCGCTTTTTTACCCGCCAGAGCCAAAACGAAGGGGGGGCACATTGACCACATTATCTCATTGACCACATTATTGATAAATATGGAAGACGTAAATGCAATTATGGCCGAAGCGGAGGCCCACATGAAAAAAGCACTGGAACACCTTGACCACGAACTGGTCAAAATTCGGACCGGCAAAGCCTCCACCAGCCTTGTGGCCGACCTCATGGTGGATTATTACGGTTCGCCCGTGCCGATCACCCAAGTGGCCAACCTCCAGATCAGCGACGCACGTACCATCGTGATTCAACCCTGGGAGCGCAATATGGTAAACCCCATTGAGCGGGTGATTATCAATGCCAACATCGGCATAACCCCTCAGAATGATGGAGAATGCATCCGACTTTCTGTACCGCCACTCACCGAGGAGCGCCGCAAAGAGTTGGTCAAAAAAGCCAAACATGTGGGCGAAGAAAGTAAGGTTGGTGTGCGCAATGCCCGCCACAAAGCCCTTGAACACATCAAAAAAGCCGTAAAAGACGGTCTGCCGGAAGACACTGGCAAGCGCAAAGAAGCCGAGCTGCAAACCCTTGTAAACAAATACGTGGAACAAACCGACTCTGTAGTAAACACAAAAGAGAAGGAAATAATGACCGTTTGAGCATGAACATAGACAAATATCTCGTAGTGCCCGGCGCGCCCGGTGTACACAAACTTGTGAGCAGCCGTGCCAACGGTGTCATCATTGATGACCGCAAAGAAGGTCGCACCCGCTTCGTGCCGGTGCGCCAACAACAGATCACTCCGCTTGCTACGGTGGCTGTTTACACGTTCACCGAAGAAGGAGAAGGCACAGTGCCGCTCGTAGAGGTTTTCCAGAAAATGCTGGACCTGCACGACACTACTCCACCTGCCGATCCAAAGGCAAGCAGCCCGGCACTGCGAGCATACTTCACCGCCGTGCTCCCGGATCACGATCGCGACCGGGTACATATCGGCGACATTCAGAAATGTATCAAGTGGTACAATTTCATGCGCGAGCACGGCATTTTTGAAGAAGCCAAGCGCGAAGCAGAGAAGATTGCTGCAGATTTGCCCGCCGAAGCTTTAGCGAAGGAGGGAGCAGATTTGCCCGCCGAAGCTTTAGCGAAGGAGGAGGTAGTAGAAAAGAAACCTGCAAAGAAAGCAACGGAGGAGAAACCTGCTAAAAAGGTTGCCAAGTCTAAGAAATAATGGCACGCGCGCCGCTCCTAACCCTCTTTATTGCTTTATTTTTTCTGCCCATTCAGGGCCGTGCCCAATGTGGGACTCCTATTGCTACGTTCCCTTACCACGAGGACTTTGAAGCATCGCCAGGCGCTTGGATTGCTGGAGGGCTTAACAATGACTGGGCCTGGGGAATGCCAGGCAAACCAAGCATCAATATGGCAGGGTCCGGGCTAAATTGTTGGGTAACGGGCGGACTGACCGGCTCATTTTATAGTCTGGGGCAACGTTCCTACGTTGAAAGCCCTTGTTTCGATTTTACCCAGCTTCCTCATCCCTATATTCATTTCAAAATCTGGTGGGAATCTGAGCGGCAATACGATGGCGCCAGTTTTCAATATTCGCTCGACAATGGCGCTTCCTGGATTAATGTTGGGAGCACTAATGATCCGATCAATTGTCTGAACGATAATTGGTACAATGCTGCGTCCATTACCAATCTGAGCACTCTTGCCAACCCACGACATGGTTGGGCAGGCAGTATCATGCCCACTTCGGGCAACTGTCTGGGAGGAAATGGCAGCGGCGGGTGGGTAATCGCCAAACATTGCATGACCGATCTGGCGAGGAAACCAAGCGTGCGTTTTCGATTTGTATTTGGAGCAGGTACCACTTGCAATGATTACGATGGGGTGGCTTTCGATGATATTTATATTGAAAACGCAGCACCTATCGCCGCCAACTTCAGCAGTGACTGCGCAGGGAATAATACATTTGCATTTGCCGACCAATCCAACAATTGTCCCGATACCTGGCACTGGGATTTTGGCGATCCTGCATCTGGGTCCTCCAATATCAGCACTTTAAAGAACCCTTTTCATACGTTTAGCGGCCCCGGGCTTTACACCGTTTCCTTACAGACTTCGAGTATTTGTAGTGGAGCATCCACAGTTTCTTTTCCAATAGAAGTTGTAGGCTTGAATACCAGCAGTACATCGCCTTCCTGCATTGGCGGGAATGATGGAAGGGCTAGTGCAGCACTCGATTCGGCGACGGGTAGCCCAATGTACGAATGGAGTACCATACCCCCACAATTTGGGCCAACAGCCGCTCATTTGGTCGCGGGCACCTATACCGTTTCCGTCAGTGGAGTGGGTATTTGTCCTGTTGCAACCACCGTGACCATTTCAGATCCAGATCCTTTGCAGGTGCCGGTCACAAACTCAATCCAGGCCATCACAGATACTACCATAGCCTTGGGCAATGCGGTATTTCTGACGGGCATACTTAGCGATCCTGGTCGCGTAATTTCCTATCAATGGACGCCAGCAATTGATCTTGACTGCGATACCTGCTTGAATACGCTTGCCACTCCGCTTCAGACCACCACTTATACGCTATCCGCAACCGATACCATCGGATGTGTAATTTCTGATGTATTGGTGCTTCAGGTTTTGCAGGGTACCGTCTATATTCCTAATGTATTCAAGCCCGGCGCTGGTAATCTCAATGATTATTTTACGATTTTTGCTGCTAAAGATGTAGAACTTGTGGAGTGGCTGCAAATCTATGACCGATGGGGCAGCCTGATATTTGAAAATCAAAATTTTCAGGCTTCTGTCGCAGCGTTTGGTTGGGATGGCAGGATCAATGGGAAAGAAGCCGCTGCGGGGGTGTATTTGTATGTAACTCAAGTAAGGTTTCTCAATGGAGTTTCTGAATTGTTTAAGGGAGATGTGATGCTGCTGCGGTGATTTGGCAAGTGGTATAAAACATGGCTTTTATAGTAAACCCAAAGCATCAAAAGGCAATGGGCCCCGCAGTCTCGATGAAAGGCCGCAGTTTGGGCGATGATTTTATCATCAAAGACGGCTGGAGGATGTACCACGGCAAAAAAGTGCCGGGTTTTCCAGGCCATCCGCACCGTGGGTTTGAGACCATCACCGTGGTCCGCGACGGCTTGGTTGACCACGCCGATTCTTTAGGCGCCTCGGGCCGATATGGTGAAGGCGATGTGCAATGGATGACCGCAGGCAAGGGCGTTCAGCACTCAGAAATGTTTCCATTGTTGAAAAAAGAGGAGGAAAACCCGATGGAACTTTTCCAAATCTGGCTCAACCTCCCGAAGAAAAACAAGATGGTGGAGCCACATTTCAAAATGCTCTGGGGAAGCAAAATCCCGAAACTGAAGCATACCGATTCGGCTGGAAAAGCCACCGAAGTGGAGGTGATTGCGGGCAAATTGAACGATCACACCGCCCCTGCTCCGCCGCCTGATTCCTGGGCTGCCGATGCGGCCAACGAGGTGGCTATTTTCAATCTGAAATTAGCGCCAGGAGCTGCGTTCACCCTTCCAAAAGCAAGCAAAGGCATCAACCGCTCCTTGTATTTTTACTTGGGCAATCAAATCTCGGTGGCTGGAAAAATGATTGAAAAATACCATGCCGTAGTGGTAAATGCTGCGGTGGATTTGAATATTGTAAACGGCGACACAGAAGCGAAAATCCTCGTCTTGCAAGGCCGTCCTATCGGCGAAACAGTTATCCAGTACGGGCCATTTGTGATGAATACCAAGGAAGAAATCCAGCAGGCTTTTGAAGATTACCATGCCACGAAGTTCGGGGGCTGGCCCTGGACCCGCTACGATCAGGTACATGATCGGACAGAGGGGCGTTTTGCCCGGCATGCGGATGGGACGGTGGAGTTGGGGGCCTAGACTTATGGGTGACGGTTACTAATAGGAGGTCAAAATAAACACATAGGCACATAGGGCACATAGTTATTGAAAATCAAGGCTCTATGTGTCCTATGTGCCTATGTGTTTATTAAAACTAATAGTGGGTCTTTACTTACCTTTCCATTTATCGCCTTTGTTATATGACCAATTCGTCTCCGCCCTGCGAGCCTGACAGATTTAGTCCTGCTCCAACATTGGGATGAGCAGCCCCATGTTATTGAATCAGACCCCAACGACGATTGGAATTGGGAAAATGAATTGCAGCACAGCCCCGACTGGCGGGAGCAATTGGTCGCAGAATTGAACGGACGGCCTATCGGATTTATCCAGATTTTGGGGCTCGGGGTAAAATTGGCGGCGGAAAGTAAGTTGCAGCGTTTTGAAAAGCCCTTACCTTTGTTAGCAGGGGAAATACTTCCTCACAAAATTCATGACTATGGAAGGCACATTGCAAACGCCCTTCAACCCGGCACAGGTGGAAATTCTTAAACTCTTCTCACAAGGTCTGACAGAAGAGCAGACAGAGGATTTGCGTAAAATCCTTATTGCGTTCAGGTTCAAACTATTGGATGAACAAGTTGAACTGGTGGCGAAGGAAAAAGGATTGACGTTGGAGCAGGTAAATAAGGCTTCGCAAGGGCATTTTCGGACGACATATCGTAGCAAAAAGCAGGCAAATTTAAGTCAAGCAGGCCATGAAAGTGGTCATTGACACCAATGTGTTGCTTAGCGCCATCCATCGAGGTTCTAAAAACTATTGGATTCGCAAAGCTCTGGAACGGCAACAAATCTCGCTTTGCGTCACCACTGACATTTTGGACGAGTACGCGGAAGTATTTGAGGTCTACTACGATGCCCAAACCGCTGAGATCTTTCTCACGGCACTCGAAATCCTCCCTAATATCCTCTACATAAACAAGTATTATTTCTGGCAACTCATTCCACAAGACGAGGATGACGAAAAGTTTGCTGACTGCGCCATTGCAGCAGGCTCTGACTATTTAGTCACCAATGATCGTCATTTCAATCATCTAAAGAAGATCGCCTTCCCAAAAATAAATGTGGTGAACGAGGATGAGTTTAGGGGGATATTTGAGATAAGGTTTGGGAGTTCAAGAAAAGCGTAAAAAATTTAAAATCATTTCTGTGTAAGTCGGAAGCCTAGGGAGTCCCAGAAATAAAATGGTGGTTGTGCAGCACGAAAATACACCAGGCAAAAAAATGGGTCCCATATTTTACCGCCACCACCACGTACAATGCGGGTTGCATAACGAAACCCAACGCTTTCACATGGATAAGACTTATAACTGTCTTGACACCACTCCATCACATTCCCACTCATATCATAAAGGCCAAGTTCGTTGGATTTCTTTTGACCGACAGGATAACTTGGTGATTTATACCAGGCAATACTATTGAGATCGTTTGAGCCAGCATACTCGTAACCGCGGCTTTTGTTTCCCCCTCGAGCGGCATATTCCCATTCAGCTTCTGTGGGAAGGCTATAGTTTCCTCCTGTCTTTTCATTGAGTTTGTTTATGAACGATTGAATATTATCCCAAGACACATTTTCAACTGGGCATTCATCACAGTTTTTGTGCTGCGAAGGGTTATTGCCCATAACAGACATCCATTGTGATTGTGTAACTTCATATTTGCCAATACTAAATGCGCTTAGTGTTACTGGGTGTGTACAAAGTTTGGAATTAAATGTGTGGTCATTGCTACCCATTTGGAAGGTTCCGCCTTCTACTTTTACTAGTGGATAGTCAAAAATGAAATTTGAGTTTTTTTGCAGTCCTGAATTTGGTGAAATAGAGATTTGCTTGGCGGTAACTAACCGAAACCCAAAAGAGCCAGGACCTCTATTGGTCGGCTCGGAATGTCCTCGATTAGTAGTACTTGTATATCCTGAAATTTGACCATGCCAGTAACCTCCTCCTCGAAGAACATAGCCTTCATTGAAAGAACCGTTCAATTTACAGTTCGAGGTGTAAGCAAAATATAAATCTTGGCACCATTCCCAAACGTTGCCGCTCATATCATAAAGGCCAAGTTCGTTAGGTTTTTTTTGTCCAATAGGATGTGTTTTATTATCTGAGTTGTTAGGATGCCAAGCAACTGTAAGAGGGTCATTGGAACCAGAATAGGTGTAACCGCGACTTTCATTGCCCCCACGAGCAGCATATTCCCATTCAGCTTCGGTGGGCAGACGATAGTTTTTGCCAGGATATTTGGAGTTTATTTTTCTTAAAAAATCCTGAATATCATCCCAGGATACTTGATCTACGGGACACTGATCGCAACCATCAAATTCATTTTCAGGTGGATTACTCCCCATCACACTTCGCCAATCCGCTTGTGTGACTTCATATTTGCCAATATTGAAAGGATTAATTGTAACACTATGTTGACATTCATCGAAGATTATGGCCTCCTTATTCTCAGGACTGCCCATAATAAATGTTCCGCCTTCGACGGCCACCATTTCAAAGCCAGATTCTATTTTATTTGCATTGTCTGAGTTTTCAGAAGAGGATGTGTTAGAGCTGCTTTCTGCTTCAAGTGCTTCTTTGTCAGTATTAAATATTTTTGGAGTCACCCAAATAGCAAAAAAAAGCACTGCTAGCACCACCATACAAATCGAAGCATAGCGGCGATATCGTTTTGCTGCACCTGCCTTTTCTGTTAATTCTTTAATCTTAATCTGAGATTCAATTGCAAAACCACCCTGAGGGTGTTGATTTAAATAGGTTTGATAGCCTACTATGCTGTTCGTATTGGTTGCTAAGTGCCACGCCGTTTGATCTACAGTTCGATGTACGTATTCAGTTTCTAGGGAGGCAATTACCACTTTTTCTTTTATATTGTTCTCCTGCTCTTGTTTTTGCAAGGTCAATGCTTCAAGTTCAGCAGTCAATAGATCTTCCTTCTTTTTTTCTTGGAATGCCTGAATAGTATCTTTGATACCTGCAACAGCCTCAAAATATGGTTGGTCTTCGTGATCCCAAAAACTTTTTGACATAATAGGCCTTTCCCCAAATGGGAAAATTTGTATATTATCCGTTTTTAGGTGTTCGCCCAATGAAGTTTCCTTCCAATGGCATGCCCTGACTATGACAGGAATCACCTGACATTTACCCATTTTGTGTTTATCGATTACTTCAAGTAATTCCGTTTCGACGATATTTTTGGAATTGAAGAAATACGAACTAAGAAGCAGAATTACAATATCTGCATTAAATAATTGCTGCTTGGCTTCAACTCCCCAATGATCTTCTGGCCTTATTTTTTGGGCAGGCCAGATACTCCAACCCTTCCGATCTTTCAAAAGGTTTAAGTGTTGAAGCAGATTATTGCACACTTCGCGATCTTGGTCGGCAGATGCTATGAAAATTTTCATGAGAAGATGACTTAGAAATAGTTCTGTAGGTGCCAAATGTGGAGACCTCTTCCGCGCTGCGTGTTGCTTCTCCTAATTATAGGCGCGGCGATGGGATGCGATATGTGCTAAAGAGAACACTTGGAGAAGCGGAAATGGATTCTATTTTACTTGTTTAAGAGTGATCGTTTGCCCGCTCTGCCATCCAAAGTAGTTGCAGTTTTTTACCAAGTGAATAGTTTTCGTTGTGGGTGTTTTAAAATGTCTAAGTTATACCTTTTGATAACCAAGCGGCATGTGAAAAGCCAACACTCATAATCATTAAGGAAATACATAAAACCACGTTCAAGCATTTCGGAGGAATCATGTTTTTCTACAACGCCATAGCAATCAATTGAAAGTAAAAATCCTTCCACTTTATCCTGCAGATTACTGCAAAATTTCTCTGCCTTTCTTATTGCTTGTTTCTCGTTCATATTATATTTTGGCGAATAAAAGCAATGCCCATTAAATCTTTGTAGCGAATTTTCCGCTGAGCGTTGTTTTTTTGACCTAAGCTCAGCGGTACTACAGGAGGTATATTATCGCCAGTTTTCATGCGACTTTTTCAACTGCTTCGTTTTCCCAGAAGGTTAAGCGTCGGTTTATGCGACAAAATTTCGGACATCTTCCTCGGGATCCAGTGCTTCAATGAAAGTAATGATGACTTTGAATTTGCCTTTTGCCGGAATTTCTTCCAATGGGAAGAATTTTCCACCTTCTTAAATGGCTGGTATAGGAAGCAAAATTGGATAAATTGAATTTTTGATGGCGGTTGCTCCTTTCATTTTGACTTACAAAATTCGGCAATACTTTTCAAACCGCCAACACATTCTTCTTTCAGCCCAGCTACCCCCTCCTTGCCAAGGTCAACCGGTTCACCCCTCCACCAGCTCCCGCGCCGTCGCAATCGCCGCCTCGCTCGGCGGATTCCCGCTCAGCATCACCGCAATAGAACGCACCCGTTCATCTGGGGCAAGGAATCGAACATTGGTCACGGTGCGCTGGCCTTCTACTTTTTTGTACACGAAATAATGCGCGTCGGCACGAGCCGCAATTTGCGGGGTGTGGGTAATGCTAATGACCTGGTGTCGGGCACTCAATTCTTTGAGAATCACGCCCATTTTGAGCGATACGTCGCCGCTGATGCCTGAGTCAATTTCATCAAAAATAAGTGTGGGCAGGGGGATGGCATCCGCCACGAGGCTTTTGGTGCAGAGCGTGAGGCGAGAGAGCTCGCCGCCGGAAGCCACGTCTTTGATGGGCAGGTAGCGCGCACCAATGTTGGTAGCAAAAAGGAATTGTACGTCATCGAGGCCTGTGGGTCCGAGTTGGCTGAGCTCGGCGATTTCGACTTTCAGGCGGGCATGGGGCATGGACAGTTGGGTCAGCATGGCCTGCACCCGCTCCTCGAATTTGGGCGGCACGGCACGGCGGCGTTGGCTGAGCGTGGTGGCGGTGGAGCGAAGGGCTTTTTCCTGCGTGGCGATGGCCTGTTCGAGTTTTGCGATTTCGCTGTCGAGGTTGGTGTAGCCCGCCGTTTGTTGTTCGAGATCGGTCTGTATTTGGAGGAGTTCTTGAACGCCCGATACGCCGTGTTTTTTTTGAAGTTTGTACATCACATTGAGCCGTTCCTGGGCTTCGGCGATGCGCTGGGGGTCGTGTTCCGTTCCTTCGGCGATGCGCTCAAAATCTTTTGCAAGGTCTTGTAAGTCAATGATCGCGGCATCCAGACGCTCGCTGAGGGCCGAAAGTTGAGGGGAGAGCTTTCGGGTGGGTGCGATGCTGCGGGCGAGTTCCTGAAGTTGGCCCACGAGGTTCATCTCGCTCTCGGAAAGATGATTGTAAGCCGCGCCGTAACTGCGCTTGATGTCTTCAGCGTTGGTAAGTTGAGCGAGTTCGCCTTCGATGGTTTCCTGTTCTCCTTCAATGAGTTCTGCGGACCGGAGTTCGTCGAGCTGGAAACGGAGGAATTCCATCTCTTTTGCCCCACTTTGGCTGCGTTCTATGAGTTCGGCGAGCTGTTTTTTGTCGGCAGCATATCGGCGATAGCCTTGTTGGTATTCTTTGAGCATAGGGCCGTTATCGGCCAGCGCGTCAATCATCCGCAATTGAAAATTGACGTTGTGGATGTCTAGGGTGTCAAATTGCTGGTGAAGGTCAACGAGATTCTCGGTAAGTCGCTGGAGCACCTGGTTGTTGGCGGGCGTGTCGTTCACGAAAGCGCGGCTTTTGCCCGTGGGGGATAATTCACGGCGAATAACCACTTCGGGATCGTAGTCCAGTTCATGCTCCTCAAAAAATTCGCGCAAATCATACTCGGCCACATCGAAGTACGCTTCCACCACACATTTTTCCGCGTCGTTGTAGAACACTTTGGTATCGGCGCGTTCGCCCATAATAAGGCCGAGGGCGCCAAGCAGGATGGATTTTCCCGCCCCGGTTTCGCCGGTGATGATGGTAAGTCGCTCGGAAAAGTTGATTTCTAGTTCGTCTATGAGCGCGTAGTTGCGGATGTGTAGGCGTTTCAGCATGGGCTGTTGTATTTGGAAATTTGGATATTAAGATATTGGGATATTAAGATACGGCCTACCTGCCGACAGGCAGGGGATATTTTGAAACGGGGCGAAAATAGTGCAGCGGGGCAATTTTCTGCCCTTTATTTAAAATATTTTGTTTTAAAATGTTGGTTTTGACATGGTGCTGGTCTCAGCGGTAATTTTTTAACAGGATTTACCGCCGCTGCACCACCAAATTACCGTTAAAGCTCCCCTTTTCCGTCACCAATCGGTATTGATATACGCCCGCTGGCAAGTCAGGCAACTTGATGTCCAAAATTTGTCCACCGGACAAAATTTCCCCTTGGAACAAATGCCCCACAATTCGTCCCTCAGCACCATATAATACAAACTGGGCACTCGTGGTTTCCAACACTTGAATGTCTAGAAAAATCCGGTCCTGCGCGGGATTCGGATACACCCGAGCCGATGCGATCCCCTCAATATTGAGGATGCCGCTCACACAGGCTTCGACAAATACAGGCTCAGCCATACCCACGCACCCTTCTGTGTCGGTCATTGAAACGGTATAAACACCCGTAACTGTTGCGGACCAGGTTTGCCCGGTGGCACCAGGTATTTCGGCTCCATTCACGGACCATTGATAGCCGCTGCCTGTTGAAGCCGTCAGGTGACAGATATTGCTTACTTGCACTGTTGGCACAAAAGGCGGGTGAACGGTCACAACGACGGCAATGGAAGCAGGGCTGTCGCCGCAGAGATTGTTGGTGTTGACGGTTGTAGCGGTGTATGCCCCCGCAGTCGAAACTGTGATGCTCAAACCTGTTTCGCCGTTCGACCAATTTACGGTACAGCCTGAGCAAACGTTATCTGCCGTAAGCACCACCGATTCGCCGGAGCAGAACGTCGTAGGGCCGGAAGCGGAGATTGTGGTTGCGGCAGGTGTGGCTACCATGGTGATTGAAATGGCGTTGGAGCTTGGGCTATCGCCGCAGAGGTTGCTGACAATCGCGGAATAGATACCGTCCGTGGAAACCGAGATACTCGGGCCAGTTTCGCCGTTGGACCAATTTACGGTACAATCCGGGCATACGTTATTTGCCGTAAGCACCACCGATTCGCCGGAGCAAATCGTCGTAGGGCCGGAAGCGGAGATCGTGGTTGCGGCAGGTGTGGCTTCTGTGGTGACAAGGATGGCGTTGGAAATTGGGCTATCGCCACAGACATTGCTGAAGTTGTTGCTCAATGTAACAGTGTACGAGCCATTTGTGGAGACTGTGACGCTCGGCCCGGTCTCGCCATTGGACCAATTCACTGTGCAGTCAGGGCATACATCCAGTACTGTGAGTATGACCGACTCGCCTGGACAGAGTGTCGTGGTGCCGGAAGCACCAATGATTGGTGCGGCAGGGGCGGTTCTGGTGGTGACTTCTATTGCGTTGGAAGTAGGGCTGTCGCCGCAGATGTTGCTAACAGTAGCGGTATAGATATCCTCAATAGAAACCGTGATGCTTGGCCCGGACTCACCGTTGGACCAATTCACCGTACAGTCAGGGCAAACGATTTCTGCAGTAAGCAGGACTGATTCGCCGGAGCATAGAGTCGTGGGGCCAGAAGCAGAGATTATCGTTGCAGAGGGCGCAACTCCCATAGTAACAGAAATGGTGTTGGAAGCCGGACTTTCGCCGCAGTTATTGCTGACAATATTGCTAACGGTAGCCGTGTAAGAGCCCGCCGTAGAAACAGTAATGCTCAGTCCGGTCTCGCCGTTGGACCAATGCACGATGCAGTCGGGGCACACGTTGTCTGCTGTAAGCACTACTGATTCACCAGGGCAAAGCACCGTAAGGCCTGAAGCAGATATGATGGGCGAGACGGGCGTGTGGTTCACAATACCCGTCACTGCTACCCGGTCGCTTTCGCAGCGCTCTGTGGTTTCGACCTCAATATCATACAAGTAATAATAGTAGTCCAAGCCAGCAGTGGAGGATTTGATCTGCATCACTCCAGCGATGGAATAGGGGTAGCTTACACCTGAATTGTTTCGATACAAGTTGGCCGGACCGATGCAGCCAATTTGCAGATCAGAGCCTTGAGGTATGTCAATGTCCAAGCTGATCCGGTTTTCGCCATCGTTCACATAGACAGTTTTTTCAAGCAGCACATCACCATTTGCGTCGCGCAATCGAAAAGTACGGTCAGTAGCTCCGTTGGCATATACGGTCGCGGATTTTAAGCGGAACGGCTTTGCTGCATCTATGATCAAATATTGATCTCCGCCATGGTCACCGCCACTACCTATGACATTGTCAGCAGGTCCCACACGCGCTGTCGAGAAATAATCCGTGCTGGCAGCAGTGTAAAAGCTGGTGGTTTGAGCAATGTTTGGGGTAAACACATTGCCTGTAAACAGCGGCTGAGTCTCAGAAACGGAGGTGTACCAATTGACTTGTTCCCCCGGCTGCGCCGTCGCTAAGAGGCTCACTTCACCCGGGTCGCAACGCTCCACGCCGGCCACTGTTGGTACAGACGGATCAAACAAGCTGATATAATTTAGTTCCTCAAGGGTGCTTTCACCCGTAGCATTGGAAGATTTCAACTGAACCGTATAGGTTCCACTTCCACTAAACGTCACCGCAGGATTTTGCAACGTGGAGCTGGCAGGCGTTCCACCCAAGAAGCTCCACTCCCAAGCGGTAGGAGTATTGGCGGACTGGTCTGAAAATGTGACCGTCATTGATCGACAGCCCTGACGTTTGTCAGCAGTGAATGCTGCCACAGGTGCCAATGGTTGATACAGCGGGGATTCCCACAGACCTCTGCCGTAGGTGCCGGCAAAAATGGTGTTGGATACATAGTTGGTTTCCAGTTCATAAACCCGCACATTGGGTAGTCCGTCAAAGAACCCGACCCATTGGCCCGCCAGATCGTCATTGGTATAGGAAACAAAGCCAAAACCGCCCACGTAGATACCGTTTTTGCCCGTGTTTTCCCAGGTCGCGCAGTACTTAGTGCCAGAAGGCAGGCCAGCACCAATACTCGTCCAACTTGTTCCAGCATTGGTAGAGTGGTACACTCCCGAGGAGGTTACAATTAGGAGTCTTTGTGGATTTTGTGGGTGTACGGCAATGTAACTGATGCTGTTTGTGCCCCATCCCGAAGTGATGGTCGTCCAGGTGGTGCCGCCGTTGGCGGTGGTGAACAAGGAGGAACTGCGTGAAACATAGATGCGCTGGTTGCTGGTAGGCGCAATCTTCATCTGATTCATATTCCCGTTGTCAAAATCGGAAATTTTTGTCCAGACGCTCCCATTATTAGAGGTCTTCCACACATCCGCAAAGGCGACATAAATCGTGTTGGATATTTGGGGGTCCTGTTCAAAGGGAGTCACCCAGGCTCCGTCCTCCACATCTGGCGGTTTGGAAATGGAGCTGCGTGTGGTGCCTTGGTTTGTGGAACGGTACATAGAACCGTTTTGAGAGGTGCCATACAGGTTGTTGGCATTGTTCCAGCTTACGAAGGTCTCCATTCCATCGGCGCCGAGCCAGTCAACCCAGGCTCTGTTGGCACCGCGCATTACGCTGGTACCGTTGTCTTGAGATCCTCCAGACACCACGTTGGGGTTGGTTTTGGACACGCCTATTTTGTAAAACTCTCGAATGCCCAGGCCCGAGGTGCGGTCAACAAAACTTGCAGCTCCGTCTGTGCTGGTGTACAGTCCACCATCCGAACTGACATACAAGGTGTTACCCTTGAATTTCAGGTTATTAATGTCTGCATGGTTGTAGCCAACCCCTAGTGAAGCAGCAGTGCCCGGTGTCCAATAAGAGGTAAGATCAAAAGAGGTACCGCCGTTTGTGGATTTCCAAGTGTGGACACCTCCAATGTGTACTTCCTCAGCATCAGTAAGACTGACAGCGATGTCCATGTTACGCGGTGCTTGACCGCTGTCGTCGTCGCCAGTTTCACTGTACCCAAAATAGTTAATCTCACTGCCGTCAATGAGCTTGTTAAAGGAGGCGCCGCTGTCGGTAGATTTGTAAAAACCGCCGAACCTGCCACCAGTAGACTCCACTACATACACTATATTGGGATTTGCCGGAGATACCGACATTCTTTTATAGTTGTTATTGGCTGTGCCAAAACCGCCAATTTGGGAGAACGAATTGCCGCCGTTGGTGGAGCGGTAGACCGAAATTCCGGAAAAATAAATCGTGTTCGGATCCCCAGGTTTGAACTCCACGTCATAACCGGGCACACCGCTGACATCGGGTACGGCACTCCAGTTGCTTCCTCCATTGATAGACATGAACAGGCCGTTGGACTCAGACACGGCATACACCACATTAGGGTCAGTCGGATGAAACTGGATGCGGCTTACCCGTCCGCTGCCCGATACGTTTCCTGTTGCGTTCCATGTCGCGCCCGCGTTGGTGGAGCGGAAGATTTTGCCCGAGGTGCTTCCCCATATATAGAGATCGCTGTTGTAGGGCGAAATTTCAAGGCCATAGACGTCTACGGTGGAGAACTCGTCCGTGATGTTCGTCCAGGTATTACAGCCGTCGAGCGTTTTCCAGACTCCACCAGTAGGGCTGCCTACGATGAGATGATTGACATTGTTCGCATCCATGCCGATGGAGGTAATACGCCCCACCCCAGGATTCCAACTCGAAGTGGCGTTCCAATAAGTAGGGCCGAGCTGTTGCCAGCCTCCCGCAAAACCGCTGGATTCTGCCTGTTGGCGTTGCTTTTCTGCGAGCCGATAATCACGGGCGCGTTTGGCCAGTTCAAAATTGGGGATTTTAACGCCTGTTTCGTCCAATTCCATAAGCGCAGCGTATTCCCAGCGCTTGTATGGTTTGTAGCCGCTTCCTCGCTCCCTTCCAACGATGTCGAAGTGGGCTTCTGCTTCTTGTTGAATTTCTTTGATGGTGTAAGTGCCCGCCTCAATCATTTCAAGGTATTTTTGGGCAAAGGCAGAAAAAGAGATTAACACCAGCGTGAGCAGCGAGAGTAAGCGAAGGAGCATAAGGATTGTTTTGTGTGGTGAAAAACACTCAAACAAAGGTACAAAGTTGTGCCTTAGAGAATGTTGGGGATTTTCTACTTTTGCCACAATCAATATCAGTCAAAACCCAACCGATGCTCCAAGCTGGCGACAAAGCCCCCGATTTTGCCCTCCGCGCCAGCGATAAATCGCTTGTGAAACTCTCTGAACAGCGTGGGAAAAACGTGCTGCTGCTGTTTTTCCCTTTTGCGTTTACAGGCGTTTGCACCAGGGAATTTTGCATGATGCGCGATAGTTTAGCCGAATACGAAGGTTTAAAAACCCAGATTTTGGCGATTTCGGTAGATAGCCCATACACCCTGGCCAAATGGAAAGCGGAACAAGGCTTCAATTTCCCAATGCTTTCAGATTTCAATAAAAGCGTGAGCAAAAAATACGACACACTATACAAAGTATTTGGCCTGGGCCTGAAAGGCGTGTCCAAACGTTCCGCATTCGTTATTGACAGCCAAGGAATTGTGCGTTATGCAGAAGTACTTGAAAATGCCGGAGAACTTCCGAATTTTGAGGCGGTAAAACAAACGTTGAAGTCATTGTGATATTGGGATATTTTGATATTGGTTGACAAACCAAACGCAACACATTATCAAAATATCCCAATATCCCAATATCCCAATATCCCAATATCCAATATCCAATATCTCAATATCTCAACCACATGCCAGTCACAAAGCCCCTTTGGGAAGAAGATGAGGATGTACTCGTGATGGACGACATCGGCACAGGCTTGCCGGCTCAGATTGTCGTGTTCAACGATGATCACAATACTTTTGAGTGGGTGATTGAATGTTTCATGCAAGTACTCCGGCACGCCAGCGAACAAGCCGAGCAATTAGCCCTTATTATTCACAACAAAGGGAAAGCCACCGTGAAATCAGGCACTAAAAAAGACCTTATTCCACTCTGCGAAGCCCTGCTCGACCGGGGGCTTTCGGCGGAGGTAGAAGAAAATTAGTTTCACACCGATATTTTTTCACCAAATCCTATTTTTTTTATCATGGAAATACTCGACCAATCTGGCACCCCAGAACTCCGCAAAGCCGACAACGGCAATCGTATCGTTGCCTACCTCATTGACGTGATCCTCATCGGGTTGATGAGTTTTGTTCCCATCGCTGGCTGGATCGCCGCAGTTGCATACGGCCTCACCCGCGATTCACTGCCTTTCCTTGACGGACAAAGCCTCGGTAAAAAAGCAATGGGCCTCCGCGCAGTCACGGAAGACGGCCAACACCTCACCAACAACTGGGGCCCAGGCATCATCCGCAACATAGTGCTGTGGATTCCGCTTTTCCCATTGATTGAGCTGATCGTTTTGCTTACCAATGATAAAGGCCTGCGTCTCGGCGACCAGTGGGCAAAGACCAAAGTGATCTCGGTCAAGTAATAGAACCCAAACGTGTCAGCACGTTTTTTGACAACGGCGGCAGGGGCAGATGCGCCTGCCGCCGTTTCTTTTCAACCGCAAAACCGCAAAATTTTAAACCGCAAAATATAAAACTAAACAAGCTGATTTGCTCCTGCTGCCCTATTCGAGATTTTACTTTGTTTAGTTTTACATTTTAAATTTTCTTGTTTTACATTTTGCGGTTTCATTAAAAATGCCCGTTTTCTACCTCCCCGACGACGACTTTCGCGTGTTCCCACACCCTGACGGGGCGGAACCGAGCGGCCTTGTGGCGGTGAGTGCCGACCTGCATGAAGACCGCACACTCTTGGGCTACGCCAATGGAATGTTCCCCTGGTTTGAAGACGGCGGACATTATTTCTGGTTCAGCCCCGATCCACGTTTTGTATTGTTTCCCAAGGAGTTGCGCATACACAAGAGCATGCGTTCCATTTTCAATCAAGGCAAATTCCGCTATTCCCTCGACACGTGTTTTGAAGCAGTGATACAAGCCTGTGCCGCTGTACCGCGCAACGAACCCGGCCCCGACAGCACCTGGATCAACGAACAATTCATTGGTACCTACACCCGTTTGCACGAGCGAGGTCTGGCGCACAGCGTGGAAGTATGGGAGGGCGAGGAACTTGTGGGAGGGCTTTACGGCATTTCAATTGGCAAGATTTTTTTTGGGGAAAGCATGTTTGCGCGCGTACCGAATGCCTCTAAAGCGGGGTTTATTACCTTGGTTCGTGCGCTCGAACAATCTGGTTTTTGGCTCGTGGACTGCCAGGTGGAAACGCCCCACCTTGTCAGTCTGGGCGCACGCGGCATCCGCCGTTCGGAGTTTTACGACTACCTTACAAAAAATACTTACGAAAAAACATTGGTAGGCAAATGGCGATTTGGCGAGGAAGGGCTAAATCTAGCCCCATCATAAAGATTTAAACCGCAAAATGTAAAACCATGCCTATTGGCATGGTTTTACATTTTGCGGTTTATTTACCCATTACAACCAACAATCTAGTCAACAATGCTACGAACACTATTGCTCCTTATACTACCACTCTGGCTGGCGGCTCAAGGCCCAGGCAAAAGCAACATCCTCTTGTTTTCCCTTACCAAATCCGCCGACAGCTCCTGGCGGCCCGAAGCGGCGCGATTCCTCACGGCATTCAACAGAGGCGGCTACAATAATCAGCCCAACTTCTTCGGAAACAACGAACTATGGATAACGGCGCAGTTTCCCAGTGACACAACACAGACCGATATTCTTGCCTTCGACCTGCTTTTGAAAACCCAAACCCGGGTGACAGCCACGCCCACTACGGCAGAATATTCCCCTACACCCATGCCCGGCGGCAAACGCTTTTCGTCCGTACGTGTGGAGGAAGATGGCAACCAACGCCTGTGGTCTTTCCCGCTCGACCGCTCGGACAACGGCAGGCCGGAATTCTCCAAAATCTACAATGTGGGTTATCATTGTTGGTTGCGCGACACCTTGGTGGCATTATTCATTGTGGGAGAAAACGAGCAGCCGCACACACTACAAATCGTGAGCGCCAAAGGCCAAAAGCCGCAGCGCATCGCCTCCAACATCGGGCACTGCCTGCTGAAAAGACCCGACGGTAAACTGCTTTTTGTGCAAAAAGCGACCGAGCAAACCTGGTATCTAAAAACCTGGGAACCCAAAACCAACGCACAGGAAATCGTATTGAAAATGCCCGCCGGAAGCGAAGACTTTACCCTTTTGGCTGATGGAACTTTGCTCACAGGCAGCAACGCAAAACTTTTCCAATTCAAAGCCTCCCGCGATGCCGACTGGAAAGAGGTGGCTGATTTGAACAAATATGGCGTAAAAAAAATCACCCGTTTAGCGGCGAGCAAGGATGGAAAGCTTGCCGTGGTGGTGCAGTGAATTTTGTAGTGCTAACGCCTGATAAAAGCCTTTGACCTGGCTTGTGCATTTGTACGCACATTTATGTAGTACAAGTTCAAGTCGCCGATGTGGTAATTTTTCCGCTGGAACAAAATGCTTCCCTTGAACTTCGGCCTGCGTGCCAAAAGCACACCTTTATAGACTTCGGCATCCGTTACTTGCGGGTATATTTTCTCGAAAGGCCGTATCACTCCGCCAAGGTTCAGCGATTTGGGAGCATATACTTTTTCGGTAGTCGTCCAAGTGAGTGGGTTGGTGCAAACCACATCTTGCTCAAAGCCTCCGCCGTTACCAGGGCTTTGGCGGGTAAATTTTCGGAGGCCATAATTGCGTTCCCAAGTGCGCCAGGAGCAAAAACAGTTGGTCTGTTCGAGGCTCTGACAAGGCTTGAGCGTCTTGAAAAAATTAGTTTTTACCGGCCATCCTACAATATAGGCTGCTACCAATTGCGATTCCAGAGCTTTTCCTTCTATCATTTCCCGGACTAAAAACATGGCATGGCGAGCGCCTTGGCTGTGTCCCGCAATGATGAATGGGCGGCCATTGTTCCAATGTTCCAGATAATATTTAAAAGCGGCTTTTGTATCTTCATAAGCAAGGTCAAGGGCTTGACGTGCAGAATCTGTATCCTTTTTTGTGAAAAAGGCATGGAGGTGCGCTTGACGATAGCGTGGCGCGAACACCCGGCCAGCACCATTGAAAATGGAGGCTTGGTATTGAATCGCGCCCTTATCGGTTTTAAGGTTCGTCTTTGTGTCTGAAACGCTGGCATTCCAGTCGCGTTGATGACGGCTTTTCCTTAGACCGCCCGTGTAGGTGGTTGGGTAGAAAAAAATAACGTCTATCGGGGCATCTTTTTGGAGGTTTGGAAAATTGGGGGAAGGCGAAAGATCGGCTGGATCGGATTTGTCGGGGTGAGCAGCCCAATTTTCGAGATTGGAATAATCGGGCAAGGGCGGCACTTTAGCCGTATCGAAGGCTTTTTTAGGGCGTACAGCACAAGAAGATAGGCAGATAATTGCAGACAAGAGAAGCAGGCAGGTTTTGTTGTTCATCAGAAAAGATAATTTCATGGCCGAAACTTACGGGAGAATATCCGTCTCAGATTCGTTTTCGGCCCTCAAGCCCTATTTACCCGTAAGTTTGCGCCGTCAATATCCCAATATCACCCAACACCCTTCCATGCAAATTCTTTTCGAAGATCATGACCTCCTGATCATAAACAAACCCGCAGGACTTTCGTCTGAGAGCGGCACCGCCCGCCACCCATCGGCAGAAAAAGAGGCTTTGGAAATGCTCCGTCAAAAACTGCTGGACAAGGTGGAGGGCATAAGCATGAAAATCAGTCCCTACCTCCGCGCTGTACACCGCCTCGACCGAGCTTCAAGCGGGGTGTTGATACTAGCCAAGTCAAAGGCCATGCTTACGGAACTGATGAACCAATTCGAGCGTCGTGAAGTTGAAAAAACCTATCAGGCCTTGGTAGAAAAAGCCCCTGCGACCAAATCAGGTATCCTAAGCCACTGGCTGAAACGGGACGAAACGGGCAAGCGGGCACTCTTGTTCGACCATGCCGTACCCGATGCCCAACCCTGCGAATCGGAATACAATTTGCTGGAAATGAAAGGTGAACATGCGCTGCTGGAAATCCGACCACGTACTGGCAGGTTTCACCAAATACGGGCGCAACTCGCGCACATTGGCTGTCCCATTGTGGGCGATGTGCTATATGGCGGCAAATTTTGGCGCGAGCACGAAATCAAACTCCATGCCCAGCGTTTGGCATTCAAGCATCCCCGCACCGATGCGCCGATGGTGATTGAGGCAACTTGGCAGGAATAGAAGTTGTCAGTAGCAAATTTCAAGCCTTAAGCCCACAACTCCAACGTCATTCCATGCGCTATATACTTTTCGTCCTTTTCCCAAGCATCTTGTTCTCCCAAACGGAGAATCAAATGCTCGATCCCGATATTTGCACCGTACAATTTTACTTGTCTGGATCGCCGCTTTCGCAGCCTATCGTGAATTTGCAAACAGGTCCCAACGTGCTGGTACTTGAATTCGATCACATGGGCGATCAACTCAAGGATTACAAGTACACGCTCACCCACTGCAACAGCGATTGGCAGCCTTCGGAACTGGACGAGAACGAATATCTGGATGGCTTTACCGAAGATCGAATTACATCGCTGGAAAACTCCTTTAATACGCTCACCCAATATACCCATTACTCACTTGGCCTGCCCAACCGGAATATCCGCTGGGTTCGTTCTGGCAACTATCTGCTCAATATTTTTGACACTGGAGAGGAGGAGCGCCTTGTACTGGTACGGCGGTTTATGGTGGTGGAACCTTTGTGGCGCATTGAAGCGGAATTTGTGCGTACCGCCCAAGTGGACAAACTGGACACTCATCACGAAATTGATTTTACTGTGGTGCCAAAAGCAGCCCGAATCTCTATGCCTCAAAACGATGTGAAGGCTTTTGTGCTGCAAAATGGTCGTTGGGACAATGCCTTGGGGCCGATCAAACCCTACATCACAAGGGGCGACAATCTGGTGTTCGACTATCAGGATCAGATTATTTTCCCAGCGGGAAAGGAGTTCCGGTTTTTCGATATTCGTTCATTCGATTACCAGGGGGAGTTTGTGAAAAACATTGTTGACAAGCCCACGTACTTTGAAGTGACGCTCAAACCAGATGAGTCGCGTTTCGACCGCCCGGTTTTTTTCCGCCCAGATGCCGACGGGCGTTTTGTCATTGAAAATCAGAACGCCAACCAGACATTGCTCCAGTGCGATTATGCCACGGTGCTTTTTTCCATAAAGCAAAATCTCCCCCTTGACGAGGCGGACGTTTATGTGTTCGGCGAACTTACCGATTGGCAACTCAAGCCCGAATTCAGGATGCAGTACGACGAAGCAACCCAGGTCTACTGGTGCGATACTTGGCTCAAACAGGGCCTCTACAATTATCAATACCTGGTTGTGGACCGCAAAACTGGCAAACCCGATCTCGACGGATTTGAGGGAAACTGGTTTGCCACGACCAACCAATACACTATTCTAGTCTATTTCCGGCCTTTTGGTGCTCGGTTCGACCGATTGATGGGGGCTGTGACCTTGAATAGCGCCAGGCCTTAGCGGTGACAGTAGGAAATGCCTACTTGTAAACCTTCTTTCCTTTTTTCAACCAAACGCCCCAAGAACGGCTGTAGGCGTGCACTTCGTTGGTGACACCCGTTTGATTGACAAGGGGGAGGCCTTGGTTGGTCCATTCAAAAATACCTCCATAGAGGTTGGAAACATTTGAGAAGCCTGCTTTTTGAAGTTTTTCGGTCACTTTCTCACTTCGGTAACCTACGGAGCAATAGACGACAATACGTTGATCTTTTGACAGATTGGTCGGCAAATTTTCCAGGTCAAAATGGTCATAGCCCACAGAAATCGCTCCAGCAATATGGCTCACGGCATATTCTCGTGGCTCACGGGCATCGAGAAAAACACAGGCGGCACTATCCCTGGCGGCTTCCATCACGCCTGTTTCAGGCACGCTGTGGCTTAAGAGTCCGTTCAACATAACGCGATAAGCCCCACTCTTCACCTGTCCAAACGAGGCAATGGCGAAAAGGGAAAGTGCTGAAGCCAGCAAAAATATTTTTTTGGGAAAAGAAAGCATAGGCCCAATGTATTCAGAACATTGACCGAACAAAAAGCGACAAAAAAAGTTGGAAAAGCGACCCGCACCCGGCGCGACGTTTAATGATGAACGTCGCGCCAAGTGCCAAACCGAAGATTATATAAGAGAGCGGAGGCCCTTGAAGGGAAAAGGATTCAAAAAAAATCCTACTGCCAGAAGGGGAAGCAGTAGGAAAATCAAAACATACTATGAGAAAACTGGGACGAAGATATAGGTGCCCATATCGTGCCGAAAAGCACATTTAGGATGCGGCGGCAAAATTGAAAGGAGCGGTGGGAAATGGTTGGATTTTGGATTTTGGATTTACGATTTACGATTTACGATTTACGATTTACGATTATTTTGATCCGAAAAAGGGATGAATCGCGCCTTTTTCGGATCAAAATAATCGTAAATCGTAAATCGTAAATCCAAAATCCAAAATCAGTGAAAAAGCGCGGCAATGCTCTTATGTTCCACCGTGTTGCGAATGGCTCGGGCGAACAAATTTGCAGTGGATAGGACCTTGATTTTAGGCGACTCCTGGCGCAGGGGTATGGTGTCGCATACGATGAGTTCGGAGAGTTGGGAGGCTTCCACGTTTTCGTAGGCTCTTCCAGAAAGAACGGGGTGCGTACAAATTGCTCGGACAGAATTTGCCCCTTTTTCTAGCAGGGCGTCTGCGGCTTTGCAAAGCGTGCCAGCAGTGTCCACGAGGTCGTCCACGAGAATTACATCAGCACCCCTAACGTCGCCAATGACGGTCATAGCGGCCACTTCGTTGGCTTTTGTGCGGTATTTATCGCAGATGACAAGTTCGCGGCCAAAGTGCATGGCATAGATGCGGGCGCGTTTTACGCCGCCCACGTCGGGGCTTGCGAAAATCACGTTTGAAAGGTCTTGTTGTTCCAGGTATGGCACATAAATCGCTTCGGAACGAAGGTGATCTACTGGGATGTCAAAAAAACCCTGCACCTGATCGGCGTGAAGATCCATCGTCATGATACGGTCTACTCCTGCGGCAGTGATCATATTGGCCATGAGTTTGGCACTGATGGGCACACGCGGTTTGTCTTTGCGGTCTTGGCGAGCATAGCCAAAATAGGGTACCACAGCGGTGATATAGCCCGCCGACGCGCGTCGGGCGGTATCAATCCAGAGCAGGAGTTCTACCAAGTTGTCGTGTGGTTGGCAAGTGCTTTGAATAAAAAATGTATAAGCGCCGCGCACGCTTTCATTGATGATGGTCTGCATTTCGCCGTCGCTGAAGCGGGCGAGCGTGGTATCGCCAAGGGCAGACTTATAATGGTAGGCGATTTCTTTGGAGAGGTCTTTGGAAGCGGAGCAGGCGAAAAGTTTGACTTCAGTCACGGTGGTAGCGGGTGGTTGGTTATCAGTTTTGATTTGTTTGCCAAGCAGCCGGAGCGGCAGCTTACTGGCTTTTTTGTTTTCCAACGTTGTATAATTTGAGGCAAAGGTAGAAACAAGGATTGTACGGTTTACAAAACTGTGAATTACCCCCCCCAAATGACACTGATCTTTGCTATTTCTGACATTTTTTAAAGGTAGTTGCTATGGGAAAGTACCTTGTGCTACCTTTGGCTGCCCCCAGAGCCTGCTATCTTTCTTTCACCAAATCTTTATGTCTGGCAAATGAATCGACGTCTCCTTTACTCTCGCCTCTTACTATTGACAAGCCTTTTTGCCTTTTTGGCAATAGGCCTTTCGGCTCAAGACCGCAGCGCGCGCGAAACCGCGCTCCGTTTCTTACAAGAAAACCCCTCAAAATTTGAACTTACCTCCAACGATGTATCCGATGTGAAAATAGTGCGCGAATACCGCACCAAGCACAACGGAGTCACGCATGTGTGGGTGCAACAGCAACAGCATGGCATTCCCGTGTTCAATGGCCTTTTTGGCCTCCATGTAAAGCAAAATGGCGAGGTGGTACACCTCGGTCATCGTTTTGTGAATGACCTCAGCAACCGAATCAATACAAAATTGCCTTCCCTTAGCGCCGCAAAAGCGGTGGAAATGGCAATGGTTGATTTGGGTTTCGCGGGTTTCCCAGTTCCTTCTTTGCGGAACAAAACCAACGAGCAAAACTTCGTGTTCGAGGGTGGTTCGATTTCCAAATCGGAAATCCCGGTATCGGCTTCATTCGTCCTTACCAACAACGGCACGGTACGGCTTTCTTGGCAAATGACCATTGACCAGGCCAACACCTCCGACCTTTGGACCATCACGGTGGATGCACAAACAGGCCTGATTTCCAACAAATTGAACCACACGGTGTACTGCCAATCTGGCCATGCGCACCGTGGCGGCGACGCTGACCAATGTTCTGCAACAAAGGGTAGAGGCCAAGAGTCGCCCTCCATCGCCAAGGCTAAGATGGGTGAACAGTCCACCATGAACGAACTGCTTTTGGACGAACAGTACAACGTGTTTGCACTTCCGTTGGAAAGTCCAATTCACGGCAACCGCAGCATTGTGACCAACCCTGCCGACCTACAGGCTTCGCCCTTTGGCTGGCTTGATACCAATGGTGCAACAGGTCAAGACTTTACCTACACCCGTGGTAACAACGTATGGGCTTTTGATGACAGTGCCAGTGACGATACACCCGATCCCAGCGAATCGGCCGACGGTGGCGCGACCTTGAATTTCGACTTTCCTTTCGATCCCAATGCAGAGCCGAGTACCAATGCATTAGCAGCGATCACCAATTTGTTCTACATGAACAACATGATCCACGATGTCTTCTATCGCTATGGATTTGATGAAGAATCGGGGAACTTTCAAAACAACAACTATGGCAACGGCGGCAACGGAAATGACGAGGTGTATGCTCAGGCTATTGACGGTAGCGGCACCAACAACGCCAACTTCTCGACCCCTGCAGACGGCGGCAATGGCCGGATGCAGATGTATGTATGGGATCGCGCAGGCGGCAAAATCGTGAACGTAAATGGCCCGGGCGCAGTCATTGGAAACTATGGTGGCTCATCCTCTGACGGCAATGGCTGGGGAGGCGCAATCACCTCTACACCCGTGACTGGCGACGTTGTGTTCGTGGCCGATGGCACTTCCCAACCAAGCCTTGGTTGCAATGCTCCTACCATTGACGTGGCAGGCAAAATCGTAATGGTTGACCGTGGAGATTGCGAGTTTGGCAGGAAGTCGCTCAATGTGGAAGAAGCGGGTGGTATTGCTTGTATCATTTGCAACTTTGAAGACGCAACGGTAGGTATGGGTGCTGGCGCAGTGGGCGCACAAGTGACTATTCCAGTGGTCATGATGGCCAAATCAGACTGCGACCTATTGCGTCAATACGCAGGTGCAGGCCTTAATATTTCAATTGGCTTGCCCAATATAACTGGCCCAGCGCAGCGCGACGGTGATTTTGACAACGGTATTATTGCACACGAGTTCGCCCACGGTATCTCCAACCGCCTCACTGGAAGTGGCTCCGCATGTCTTGGAAATGGAGAACAAATGGGCGAAGGCTGGAGCGATTGGGCTGGTCTTATTCTCAGCGTGGAACCAGGAGATTTGGGCACTGACAAGCGTGGCATTGGCACCTATGCGCTTTATCAGGAAACCGATGGACAAGGAATACGCCGGTATCCTTATTCTACCGACATGACCATCGCCCCGCTTACCTATAGCGCAGTGCCTTCCAGCGCAGTCCCGCATGGAGTTGGCGAAGTATGGGCCAATATGATCTGGGACTTATACTGGGCATTGGTGGAAAAATACGGTTGGGATGCTGACTTAAACAACACCAACAGCGGCAACTACCGCGCCGTGCAACTTGTGGTGGACGGTATGAAAATTCAGCCTTGCAACCCTGGCTTCATTGATGGTCGCGATGCCATCTTAGCAGCTGATATTATTAATTACAATGGAGCGGACACTTGTTTGATTTCTTCTGTCTTTGCTCGTCGAGGACTTGGATTCTTTGCCAGCCAAGGCGACTCGGGTAGTTCTGGTGACGGTATTGAAAATTTTGATCCCATCCCAACTTGCATCAAAGAATTGAAAATCAAAAAGATAACGACCACGCCTACCATTGACCCAGGCGACGATGTATCCTTTGAAATCACCGTTACCAACCACAAAGACGAAGTAGCTACCAACGTGGTTGTCACAGACGAATTGCCGGCCGGCCTAACGCTCGTGAGTGCTTCCAATGGCGGCACATTCTCTGGTGGGATGGTACGTTGGGACCTCGGTTCAATGCCAAGTGGCCATGTCGTCACCCTCACTTACACCGCCACAAGCCAGGCAGGCGTAGGCTCCAGCCGCTATTTCCACGATCTGCTTGAAACGGAAGACGAGTGGTATTCAAACCTGATTGATCTTGCCACCGGCGAAATCTTTACCCTCCAAACCGCTGTGGTACACCCTGGTAGCGGCTCTTCTGCTTGGGCCGGGCGCGATGTTGCAGTAGCGTCTGACTTCAGCCTCGAAACCACCCTGCATTTAACAGTTACGGGCGCCAAGCCTGCCATGCGTTTCTGGCACCAATACATTACAGAAGCAGGGGTAGATGCTGGATTTGTTGAAGTTCAAGACCTGGCAGATCCGTTGTTGCAATGGCTTCGCCTTACACCAGACGACGCTATTCGTGGCGGCTACGATGGTTCCGTGCAATACAGCACCTTCGCCATTCCATTCCTTTCTGGATTCTCGGGCAATTCTAATGGTTGGAAACAATCCTACTTTGATCTAAGTGATTTTTCTGGTAAAGACATCACGTTCCGATTCCGCTTCGGTTCCGATCTCGCGGATGCTCCAGTGGATGGCGCCTGGTACATTGATGAGGTGGAAATTATGGACCTGTTCAACTATGCCGGCGAAGCATGTATCACCGCCGACGGTGGCGATCAAGCCTGTGCAATCGCGCCTGAGTACGGTGTAATTGTACAACCTGTGACCGTGGGTACTGATGAGCCTAACAAGCAATCCATCTCGATGCTTGTGCAGCCCAATCCTGCAGATGATATGTTGCACATCAGCCTCGGACAAGCACTTGAAGGTCAGGTAGTTGCGACACTTGTAGCAGCAGATGGCCGCTCAGTGATGAACCGCACGATGCAGGGCATCAGCCTTGGCCAAGTGCTCACGCTGAATGTGCAGAACGTGCCTGCAGGCGTGTATACCGTTCGCCTCCAAAGCGCCGCCGGCTTCGGGGTGCAGAAGGTGGTGATTCGGTAAGGATAAATGTGGTCAATGTGCCGTAGATTCACATTGACCACATTATTTCAATTGACCACATTAAAAAAAGCGAGCTTCTCCGACAATGGGGAGGCTCGCTTTTTTAATGTCCAATGTCCAACAAGGAATTTCCAATGTCCAAATAAGCTTCGCGCTTGGCCATTCACATTGACTTCATGACATCAATCAACAACCAATCCCATGCCCCACAACTATTTGGACATTGGACATTTTTTATTGCCACTGAAACGTATGTACGTGGCCATTTACCTCCACTGTAACCGAACCGTTGCCGTTGAAAACGAGCGTGCCGGTGATGGTTTTGGTTTGACCATTGGCAGTACTAGCCGTTATGGTCGCAAGCCCACTTCCGCCCGTGATTTTATAAGTGGTTTTATCCAACACCAAATTGCTGAGATCAAGCGCGACGAGGCAATCAAAACTTGGCGAAACTTTACGCAGGCTTCCAGTGAGATTGCCAGTAAGGTCGTAGGAACCATTCACAACGTAAGAAGCTTCTTGGGGGCTAAGGCCGGTAAACGTGAGTTCGCCTACCGTTGCCTCGCTTCCCAACCAGTGTGGGCTGGTAAAATTACCATTACCTTCGATGCCGATGTGGGCGGATTGAGGCACATTGAGATTGGAGCAAGTCACGAGCCAGTCCATCCCAAAACTGTAATCGTAGGTGGCTGCGCCGCCTGTTTTTACCTTGTTGAATGTGGTGTCGCCGGGCACACCGCAGCTGTTCAGGTAGGCATCAACGATGGCTGCTGCGTCAATGGTGGGGACTGTAAAGCCTGCGGTTCTGTTGGCTACGGCATCTTCGATGATTTCGGCAGCCTCACTGCTGGTGATGAGTTCGATGATTTCTTCGGGATCTTTGCGGCAGGAAGTGAGTGTGGCCAATGCCACGAAAAACAGGACAGAGAAAAAGGGCAGCAGATTTTTTTGAATGCTTTTCATAATGAGTGGTTGGTTAAAGATGATGATTTGTGGATTTGGTTATTTGTGGATTTGGTACCACAACAGCAGGGCATTTTCATGCTGACAATGCTATAACCGTTTGTGATGAGACAAAGGTGAGGGTGAGGTACAGGCATTTGAAAATGGGTTCAACCCTCGGAGGTGTTTGTTCAACCATTGGTGGTGAGGATTGCCGTTCGTAGACAAAAAGTGTCAGATGGTTGAGCGGGTGAATTGGACGGATTTGCTGGCCTTTACCTTTAAACCATCTTCCACCCTCACCATCCAACCCACCGCTCTATGTTCAACCCAACCGAGTTTTCCGCTTTTCAATGGCTGCTGATGCCGCTGTTTATTTTTGGCCGCTATGTGGTGCTTTCGGCCGTCCTGTATTTTGTTTTTTATGTCTGGAAACGCCGTGCCTGGCTCTTTCGCAAAATCCAGCAGCGATTCCCTACGCCAACCGACTATCAAAGAGAAATTGGCTATTCTACGCTTACATCACTGATTTTTGGCATGGTAGCATGGCTTTGTCTAGGCACTTCGTTCCACGAGCATACCCAGTTTTACACCAATATTGACCAATTTGGCGTGGTTTGGCTGCTGCTTAGCATCCCGCTTACACTGGTAGTGCACGACGCTTTTTTTTATTGGATTCACCGTTTCATGCACTGGCCTCCTGTTTATCGTTTGATGCACCTTACGCACCACCGTTCGGTGAATCCTTCGCCTTGGGCGGCTTTTGCTTTTCACCCTTTGGAAGCAGTGGCCGAGGCGGGCATTATCCCGATTTTGCTTTTGATAATGCCGCTGCACCCGATATCGTTTTTTGGTTTTGTGACCATGATGCTCTTGTTCAATGTGTACGGGCATCTGGGTTACGAGCTTTTTCCCCAAAAAATGTACAATCACCCGCTGGGCAAATGGCTTAACACCTCGATTTACCACAATCTCCACCACGAAAAATTCAAGGGCAATTACGGACTGTATTTCACTTTTTGGGACCGCCTTTGTGGCACCTTGCGTATGGATATTTTGCAAAAAGTGGAAGAAGTACATGGGAGGGAACGTCCAATAGCCAACAAGGAATTTCCAATTAATATCTAACTATCAAACGATTATGCAACTCAAACACCTGCTTTCTGCACTTCTCTTGGCCGCGTGCTTCAGCGCCCAAGCTCAAAATGTCAACTGGGCTACCGACATCGCGCCCATCCTATATGAAAATTGCGCGAAATGCCATCGAGATGGCGGGCTTGGTCACTTTTCGCTTATCGGGTACGCCAATGCGTTCAGCAACCGATCTCAGATACAGTACCAAACAACAGAAAGAAAGATGCCGCCTTGGAAGCCCGACCCCAGCTACCGAAGCTACGCCCACGAAAACCGGCTCAGCGACACAGAAATACAGCGCATCAGTGATTGGGTGGACGCGGGCGCTCCCTCTGGTGATCTTGCACAAGCCCCGACTGACCCGGTGTTCAATGACGACTCGGAAGTGGGTACGCCCGAGCATGTGTTGATGACACCCTATTACACCGTCACTGCCACCGACGACGAGTACCGTTGCTTCGTCATTCCCAATGGCCTCAATCAGGTTTCGTACCTGCGGGGTCTGGAAGCCGTGCCTGGAAACCATGAGGTGGTACACCATATTTTGATTTACGAAGACACGACCGGGCAGGCCCAAGTGCTTGACGATCAAACCCCTAATGAAGCCGGCTATGTCAATTTTGGTGGCCCCGGCGTAAGTGGTGCCAGACTCGTCGGAGCATGGGTGCCCGGATCTCGAACGACGCTTGTGCCACCATTCATGGGCGTAAAACTCTCGCCTGGCGCCGACCTCATCGTACAAATGCACTACCCCAAAGGCGTAACGGGCATGAGCGATCAGACCCGGCTGAATTTCTTTCTCACCCCCGGCAATCAGGGAATTCGCGAGATAAAACTCTCTCCTATTCTCAATCACACTCCGCTCTCGCTCGAAAACGGTCCGCTCAACATTCCGCCCGATGAGATGAAAACCTATCACGCCAAATTCACCCTGCCCATCAATGCCTCCGTGCTCAGCGTGGCGCCGCACATGCACCTCATAGGGCGGAGCATCGTGTGCTACGGCGTGACCCTTCAAAACGACACGATCCCGCTTATTCGAATCAACGACTGGGATTTCCATTGGCAAGGCGGGTATTTCTTCCAACAGGTGCAAAAACTACCTATCGGCACCAAACTCCACGCTTACGCCAGCTACGACAACACGGAAAACAACCCGAACCAGCCGAGTTTCCCGCCCCAAACCGTGACCCAGGGCGAAGCCACTACGGATGAAATGATGCTGGTCTATTTTGCCTACATGACTTACGAGCCGGGCGACGAGAACATCTTGCTGGACAGTTCGCTGCTCAATACCGCATTGCCATTTGTGTCTGACAACCAAAATGTTGGTTCACTTTTCGTGTTCCCCAATCCGGCACAGGATTTTGTAGAAATACAATTTGATCTTTCTGAAAAGTCAAATTACCGGGTCAGTGTAATTGCCCAGAACGGGCAGATCGTGCAATCTTACGGCGAACAAAAAGAAATGCTGCCGGGCGTTTGCCGGGAACATTTGGACATCAGTCATTTGCCACCAGGGATATATTTTGTGGAAGTGCAGACATCGGGTGCGGAGGTTTTTATGGGGAGGTTTGTGAAGCATTGATGCTGAATGATCTTTAAGCGCAAAGCCCTGTTTTCGACATAAATATCTTGAAAGCAGGGCTTTGTGTATTTTCAGAAAAGCGTATGCCAGAATCCGACAATCGAGGTTAATTTTCTTGCATCAAGATTGCTCCTTATGTGGGCATTGTTATATTTGCCCTGCTTTACCCGCCATAGTTTTAACGAAGGCGGGCCAACCATAGTTTTAACGAAGGCGGGCCAACCATAGTTTTAACGAAGGCGGGCCAACCATAGTTTTAACGAAGGCGGCCCAACCATAGTTTTAACGAAGGCGGCCCAAAACTCCTTGGCAAGAACCAATAAGATGGTTCTTTGGTATATTTATAGCGTATTTATGATTTAACGACCGCCCAAAGCGGTTTTTAACAACAGCCCGACAACTACCGACTTGAATTTGGGGCCGCTCTCAGTGGTCTTATCTTCATCCGAACCGCGACCTTCTTCGATCTAATCCGAATTTAATGCGCAGGCTCTGTTCCTCCTCCGTTGAAAACTACGGCGGATAAAAAAGTTCAGCGCCTGTTCATTCAGCATGATTTTTCGATGCTATTTTCCGTGTGGCGCATCGCGCCGCAGCGCTGGTGTCTTGCCCCTGAGCCAAGGTGGGGCATCTTTCTATCTCTTTTCTCAAACCATTGCAACCTATGTTACAATGCGCAAAAAAAATCATTTCTCAAATTCTAAAACCGTACTACTATGTTACACAAAACTTTCTTTTGTAAGAAATGGGGGGGGGGCAGCGATGCTTCTGCTGTTCCTTTCATTTTCACATTTATCCGCCCAAATGACACTAAGTTCGGTCAATTGTGGGCAATTGTCAGTTGAGGTAGACCCTGTTGCATACACCGGAAGCAACCATGGCAGCAATTGCAGCTACTGCTGCGGGGCCGGGACAATTTCCTGCCAAAAGATGACTTACAACGTTTACCTGCGGGCAGCGAACATATCAGGTGGAATCTCGTTGCCTACATCGGGCAATTTCGGTCTTGTCTATTCAGAGATCTATATTACCTTGAAACTTAGCAGGGACACCAACGCTGTAGCCTCCTACATCGATACAGCACAGACTGAAAACTGCCTGGCAAGCTACCTTTCCACTATCCCCGACGGCAGCTACGAGATCAACGCAGGGGAAGATGAAGTTACCCTTCACATCTCTGCCGATGCTGGCGATGCAACGCCAACAATCCCGTTCCTGAACTTCCTTAGCAATGGGCTCCTTTTTGGCATTGTAGTAGATGCTTTCCCAGGAGAGGGCCTGGGCATAAGCTGCGTCGAGTTCAGCTATGTGAGCGCAGAAGAATGTGAGGATTCAACCTGCACGGGCGTTAACAACACTCCTTTTCCCGCCCCGAGCAATGCCAACAATAAAGTGTCCATTTCATTGGGTGACATAGATTGCGACCAGGAAGAGTATATTGATCTGCCCATTTTGATAACTTCAACAATAACAAGCGATATCTCATTTTTAGATTTTGCGGTTGTGGTGAGCAACGATGCCCCAGACGGCTTTTTTGCTGCGCCAGAATTTATTGACATCCTTGGGAGCACCAGTCCAAGCGTGTCCGTAATTTTCAACGAAAGCACCTCGCAATACATCGCCCATATCAGCTATTCCTCTCCTAGCTGGTCGGTCCTTTTGGGGACTGACAAGCAGTTGGGAGTGCTCAGGATATATCGCCCCCCCAACCTTTGCCAAGGTTACACCATCGTATCGTCCCTCATCCCGGGAAGGGTTATCGTGCCCGGTCAATCCAACTCCAACTGTATGTCCTTCTCGACAGGCGCGAGCATGTTGGCCTTGTGCGAGGTAGAAGAGATGGATATTTGTGACGAGTTTCAATTCGACATTACCACCGAAGATGACTTGCCGGACTGTAGCACGCTCCAAGTCAGGGCAACGTTGAGTTGGGACCCAGGTGATTTTAGTGGTGCTGACTCTCTTAATTTCAATCAGATAAGGGTAATATTGGAGTTTCCCCTTGAAAACGGGGTTACGATCACGAATGCTGTTTTGGAAAACTTCAGCTGTCCCGGCTCTGGGAACGACCCTGTTACCTGTGCAGCAGGCTGTAATGTTTCCGGCGGCAACCGTGTAGAGGTTTGTATCAATGTAGTCACACCAATATGGGTGAGGAACAATGCAAGCATACTCGTCACCTTCGATGCGCCGGTCGGATGTGTTTCGGACGCAATAGTCCGGAAGGTGCTCTTGAAGCGTCCCTACGAAGATGCCTGCCAGCCTTCCATCAACGAACCCCAAACCGGGACATTTCCATATTGCAGCCCAGAGATGGAAGATTTCATACAGGGAAAAATTGCCACCGAGCTGGGCTGCTGGATTCAGGAAGTGCATGTTGCGATAGTGGCAACAGAAACAACTTGTAACTCATCTGTGACTACAGGCCGCGACGGAGAAGGCAATCCGATATGCGAGCATTACACCAGCGGTTGTCTTTGTGATATTAACACGGCAGGCACCTATACAATTACCCCAACCAAAAACGACAACCCCCTCAATGGCGTAACGACATACGACTTGGTACTGATCTCTAAACATATCCTCGGCATAGAGCCCCTCAGTACCCCTTACAAGATGATAGCAGCCGATGTAAACCAATCAGGTTCCATTACACCTTTTGATATTGTGGAAACCCGTAAGTTAATATTAGGTGTTGTTGATACATTTCCTTTCGATGTTTCTTGGCGCTTTGTCCTCGATACTTTTACCTTCCCGAATGTGAACAATCCTTTCCAGACGGCTTTCCCTGAATTTGTAAACATATCGGCACTTCCTGACACGCTCGTAAATTTCATTGGGATAAAGATTGGAGATGTCAACAATAGCGCAGCTGTCGATTGTGACTCTTGCAATGCCTTTAAGCCCCAAGCTGGCAGTTATGCCCTTAGAGCGCCAAGGCGCAACGCTTTAAAGGCTGGCGATTATTACACCCTTCCCGTGCGGGCAGGGGGTGAGGCCCCTTTGGTCGCTTTGCAGTCCGCATTCAGGTTCGACCCAAACCTGTTAGAGTTAATAAGCCCTTCCTTGGGCGATGCCCCAGGCCTTTCCTCGTACAACTTCAACCTTGCACAAGCGAACGAAGGAATCATTCGAATCTCCTGGTTCGCCCAGCCAGACGCATTGGAAGAGGAGACTTTGAGGCCCGGACAGTCGCTGTTCAACCTGACTTTTCGGGTAAAACAGGACTTGCCTGAAAACACACAGATATTGGGCATAGACGAAAACCTGATGCCCTGCCTGGGCTGGGCCGAAGATGGAACCGCGTATGCCCTCCAGATGGCGGCCAGCAACCAGCGAGACGAAACTGGGCAGCCAGATATGCCCGTATGGCTGCGCTGCCGCCCCAACCCAAGTCCCGGGGAAGTGGTGTTTGATATCGTGGCCCTGCCACAGCCACGCCGGGCGCAGTTGACGGTCTTCGACGCCTTTGGCCAACGGGTATGGTGGCGCGACCTTGGGAAAGAAACCGGCCCGCTGCAGGTCAATGTTCCGGAAGCGGCATCCTGGCCCAAAGGGGTGTACCACTGGGAACTGCGCTTTGACAAGCAGAAATCTTCGGGCACGTTTATCCGACAGTAAAGTATCTGGCCCGTTCCTTGTCTGGGGTTGTGCCAGTAGATTTGTTGTCGGCAAGCATGCGAGTTTCTGTTCGAGAGACCTTCCAAGTTTTAAAAACTTGGAAGGTCTGGTTTGGCACAACCCCTGTTCCCTTAATCTTTTCACTTCTTTCCAATGAAAAAAACATCCTTCCTTGCCATAGCCATTTGGGGCGTTTCCATCACCGCTTCCGCACAAAACCGCTTGTACGTCCATGCCACCGCTTTAGGGGCAAACAATGGCGCCTCCTGGGCCGATGCCTATACAAACCTCCAGGCAGCCCTTTTGTCTGCCCAGACAGGCGACGAAATCTGGGTGGCAGTGGGCAACTACCTGCCCACGGCCGATACCAACCGCGACAGTTCCTTCAGCCTGCCCAGCGGCGCGAAACTCTATGGCGGCTTTGCCGGAACGGAATCAAGCCTTGGCCAGCGCGATTGGCTGGCAAACCCAACGGTGTTGAGCGGCGACATCGGTTTGCCCGGCGACAGTACCGACAACTCCTACACGATCCTTTACATGGACAACCCTGACAGCCTGACCCTGGTGGACGGTTTGGTTTTTCGTTTTGGGAACGCAGGGTATCTTTTAAACGACCGGCTGGCTACCTCGCCTTTTCGCAGCGGTGGCGCGATCTATATCATGGCCGACTGGGAGGCATACGCCACCGTCAGCAACTGCCGCTTTGAGCGCAACAGCGCGCGCAACCACGGGGGCGCGGTGTATGTAAATGGGGCAGGAAGTTTTGCTGCTGCGCCGACCATCATGGATTGTGTTTTTGAGCACAACAGCGCGGGACAGGACGGTGGCGGCGTTGCCCGCGTGGGGAACAGCGACCTGGAGCGGCCCGATTTCATAGACTGCATGTTCCGCGAGAACAGGGCGGGCCGCCATGGTGGCGGACTGTATTTTCAGGAAACCAACGCGGACAGTTGGCTGGACGTTCAGGGCTGCACCATTGTCAAAAATCAGGGCCTGAGCGGCGGGGTAGCGCTGCGCATTGGCCGACCCGGAGGGGGAACGGTCCTTGTAAGGGATTGCCGGTTTGAAGAAAACGATACCCATCTTATGTCTGGGGCTTTGTCGCTCCTGAACCTGGGTTTTCAACCATGCAAGGAAGTGTTAATACAGGGTTGCGTGTTTTTAAACGGCTCAAGTTTTGAAATTCAATACGGCCTATTGGGCGACCCTACCAGCGTCCTGCGAATTATGGAGAGCAGGTTTGAGGACCATTTTTCTTATAGCCCAATTATTTCTGGCGAAAGCGTTTCTGACCAGATATTTGAAAAGGATACCTTTGTCAATGTGCCAAATGCAGTATTGTTTGTTGCAAATGGGGTAAAAAAAGACCTTTATAACAAGACAATTTTTAGGAATATCAGAGATGTTAGCACTTTTAATGCAATCAATAGTGAGGTAGCTCTTTTTACAGATGCAATTTTTGAAAAATCAACTTTCCCGAATGGGATTATAAATGTTAAAAGGAACAACAATCCTCCAGTTTTTTCCTCTTGCAATTTTGTTGATTGTGTTATCGATTACTTTCTGATTGGTGTGAATGGAGCGAGTGCGAACTTTGCCAACTGCTTGTTCAATGGGAACAACATAACGGGGTCTAATGCTGAAGACGTTGTCGCTTATATGAACAACTGTTCCTATGATGATAGTTTGTTTTGTGAAAAGGCAATCTGCGGCCCCAACAACCTCTTCAACCTCAACCCCCTCTTCCGAGACACCGCTAACCACGACTACTCCCTGCTCCCCTGCTCCCCCCTCATCAACGCAGGCTCCAACCTCGCCGCTGCGGGCATCCTAACCGACCTCGCGGGCAACCCCCGCATCCTCGAAGGCACGGTGGACATCGGCGCGTACGAGGCCCCGGCTTTCGCGCTGGCTGCCGCGCCGCAGGTGCAGCCCGCCTGTTTAGCAGCGTCCAATGGCAGCATCAACCTCTTGCCCGAGCACGGCTGCGAGCCGCTGGCGTATATCTGGTCGCCGAACGTGAGCGACAGCTCTCACGCCTCTCACCTTTCTCACGGCGCTTACATTTTCACCATCACCGACGGCAGCGGTCGGCAGATAAGCGACACTGTGGTGGTGGCATCGGCCCCTTCGCCTGAGATCGCCCTCGCCTCCACGGACGTTCAGTGCGGCCTTCAGGCTGGAGGTTCGCTCTCGGCCTCGGTCTCGAGCGGCACCGCACCCTTCCAGTACCAATGGCTGCCGGGCGCAGCAGATACTGCCCATCTTTCGCAACTGCAACCAGGTGCTTATGCGCTCACGGTCGTGGACGCGAACGGCTGCCTGGACTCGACATCTGCTTTAATTGCCCTCATGGGCCAGCTCACGCCCATGATAGACGGCCAGGGCATCTCCTGCCACGGCGCAGCGGACGCTTGGCTTTCGCTCACACCTGCCACGGGCGCACCACCTTTCTCTTGGCTCTGGCAGGGCTGGCCCGGCCCGGATTCCATCGCCCAGCCGCTCGGCCCGGGCCAGTACTCGGTCACGGTCATGGACGCCTTCGGCTGCACGGCCTCCAATACCTTCCCCTACACGGTAGAGCCGGACGCTCTCTGGATCGGCACGGGCAGCAATGCACAGACCCAGGCCAACCCGCCCAACGGCACCGCAGTGGTGACGACGATCTCTGGCGGCACGTCCCCCTTCGAGTACCTCTGGGAACCTGGCGGCAGTACCACACAGGCCATCGCGGGACTGACAGCGGGCACCTACACCGTGACGGTGACGGACGGGCACGGATGCGAGGCGGAGGCGGAAGTAATTGTGGAACTGATGGTCGGCACGGGGGAGGCAAAAGGGCTGGCATTTCTGATGTACCCCAATCCTGCAGTGGATTGGTTAAAAATCGTACTGCCAGATGACCTGAGCGGGTATTCGGTGGAGTTGGCCGACGCATCGGGGCGGGTGCTGCGCTCCCAAGTCTGTGGGAACGGCGATTGTGTGCTTGACCTGCGCGGGCTGCCAGGCGGGGCGTACTTCCTGACGGTGAAGATAAATGGGCAGTCGGTGTACACAAGTCGGGTGGTAAAGCAGTGACACTTTTTTGAAACCTGTCACTGCATGGTATAACGACGAGTAACTTCAGGCCATCCAGCCGGGCGGTAAAAATTTCCGCCCGGCTGTTTTTTTATCGAATAAAAAATGTATTTTTGTTAGCCCCTCGAAAACGCGTCCACCAAATGTTAACCGCTTCATCCCCCAAGGATAAATCACCAAATGATTCCGCATGGTATTCCCTATCTCCGTTTTATCGCCCCATTTGTTGTAGGCCTCGCTTTGGGTGCATGGCATGACACTCCGGTGCCCGGTTTGGATTGGGTGCTGATCGCCGGGGCAGCCTTGGGTGCCCTGCTTGCCATCCAAAAAATTGCGTATCGCTATCGTTGGGTTTTTGGAGCGTATATCCATTTACTGTTGTTTGGCTTTGGCTATTTTCATATTGTTGGCCACAATGAGCTTCGACAGCCCTTACATCTTGCTTCCAAAATTCAAGAGGGTCATTATTTCCTCGGCACGGTGTACGAGGCACCTTCTAAGGGTGCAAAAATGAAAATCCCGGTTCATGTAGAAGCCATGGGCAGCTCGCCGGATTCGCTTCAAGTGGCTGTGGGTAATGTTATGTTGTTCTTGGAACTGAGCACCTTTGCCGATAGTATCCAATACGGAGATCGCCTTGGATTTCAAGCAACCGTTCGCTCTACCGAGCCGCCTAAAAACCCACATGCTTTTGATTACAAGCGTTATCTCCATTTCCAAAACATTCACCATCAGGCATTTGTAAAGACCGATTCGCTGCTTCGGCTTTCTGAAGGCAATGGCTGGCTGCTCTGGGAAAAAGCCTATGAAAGCCGAAAAAGCCTCCTCACGTTGCTCCAAAAATACTTCCCAACAACCGATGAATATGCGGTGGCTTCGGCTTTGCTCGTGGGCTACACCGATGACCTTTCCGATGATATGCGCACGGCCTATGCCGAAACCGGTTCGATGCACGCGCTGGCCGTTTCGGGTACACACATTGGGATGCTTTATGTCGGACTGATGTTCCTGATTTCCAGGCTACAGCTGCGCGGAAAACGGGGACGGTTGATCGAAATGGTGCTGGTGCTGACGGCAATTTGGGCTTTCACTTTTCTGACTGGGGCCACGGCTTCGGTGCTGCGGGCCTCGGTAATGTTCAGTGTGTATATGCTGGGGAAGGCGTTTTGGCGCGATGCTTCGGCCTGGAATGTGCTACCGGCTTCGGCCTTTATTTTGCTGATTTACAATCCTTATTTCTTGTTCAATGTAGGGTTTCAGCTTTCCTATACGGCGGTGGCCGGCATGGTGTTTTTTTATCCGAGGTTCTATAAAATGTTTCCCCCTATGTCGCGCTGGCTCGACGAACCGCTCAAGGTATTTCTTGTCGGGGTGGCTGCGCAGTTGGGCACCTTACCGCTTACGCTTTATTATTTCAATCAGTTTCCCGTCTATTTTTGGTTGGCAGGCTGGGTGGTAGTGTTTGTGGGCGCGGTGTTTTTATGGGGCGGGGCGATGCTCGTTGTGCTGGATTCAGTATCCCAAATGCTGGCCGATTGGCTGGGCGCAGCGTTGTACCAAATGCTTTTGTGGATGAACAAGATCATCTTTTTCATTCAAGGCATTCCGGGTGGGGTAGTGCGCAACGTATGGACCGCTGATTGGGTGGTGTTCGCGATGTACGCTTGTCTTGCCTTTTTGGGCGCGGCTATTTCGACGCGGCGGGGAAAGTGGCTGGGGACGTTTTTTGGGGTGATGGTGCTCCTGGGCATGTATCGAACGTACATGGTACTGAACAAACAAACACAACAAACTGCCGTGATTTACAACGTGAACAAGGCCCGTTTGATTGATTTTATGGATGGCGATCAAGTCTTTGCGCTATCAGATACGCTTTCCAGAAAGCAGGAATATTTTGCGGCACTTGCCAACCGAATTGCCTCTGGGATGCACGAAAAAACGACTGTTTATTTTTCTGGCACTTCTGTGCTTTTGGGGCAAAACTTGTTTATTGACTTGCCTTTTGTTCAATTTTTCAATCAAAAAATGGTTTTGGTGGACGATGTCCGTTGGGTCAAGTTTGGCAATCCAAAACCCCTTGCAGTGGATGTTTTGGTATTGTCAAAAAGCCCCAAGGTTTCTGTAGCCGAATGTCGGGAGCGTTTCCCATGCGCTTTGGTGGTGTTTGACGCTTCAAACACTTTTCGACAAGCCGAACGCTGGCGGAAAGAATGCGAAGAAGAAGGCTGGGCCTATCACGATGTGCGCAGTATGGGGGCTTGGGTGGGTAGGAGTAACCAATCAAACAGGAAAATGTAAAACAGGAAAACAGGAAAATATAAAATTAATATGAAAACACGCTTCTTCAACTATCTGCACTTCAACCGCGCAGAACGGAACGGCACGCTTGCCCTCTTTTTCCTCGCGGTGGTATTCTTTGCAATCCCGAAAATTTCGCCCCACTTCCATGCTGCAAAAAGTACTGATTTTGACCCGTTTCAAAATGAAATCCAATCTTTCATAATTGCGCTCGGAAACGAAGAATATACCACCGGGCCATCTGCTCATGCCCTGTTCAACTTCGACCCTAACACGGCTTCCTTTGATGATTTTGTGCGGCTCGGCCTTTCCGAAAAAGTGTCGAACATCATTTGCAATTACCGCGCTAAGGGTGGCGACTTCCGTTCGCCCGACGATTTTCAAAAAATCTGGAGCCTGAAAAAAGAAGATTTCAGCCGGCTTTTGCCTTATATCCGCATCGGAATCGCACCAGAAAAGTCCCATGAAAAAGATCACGAAAAACCAGCTCCTGAACTTTTCGCCTTTGATCCAAATACCGCTACGGAAACCGATTTACAACGGCTCGGCTTACCAGATCGAACGGTGAAAAGTATGCTGAACTACCGCAGCAAAGGCGGGAAATTTCGCAAAAAAGAAGACCTGGAAAAAATCTACACACTTGACGATGAGGATTTTGCCCGCATAGCACCCTTCGCCACATTTTCAGAATCCGTTGCCATTGCCGATGCTTCGCGTCCAGTGGTATATGCGGGAGGATTTGGTGCAGCGTCCAAAAAAACCTCAGCTAGTGGTCCTGTTGACATCAACCGCGCCGACCTGGAGGCCTGGATGACATTGGCCGGCATCGGTGAAACAAGGGCACGGCAACTGGTCAATTACCGCGAAAAACTTGGGGGGTTTCTCTCTGTGGAACAAGTTGGGGAAATGCATGGCTTGCCCGACAGTGTGTTTCAACGGATTAGACCAAATTTGGTGTTCAGCACGGCGGATATTCGAAAAATCAACCTCAATACTGTTTCTGTGGCCGATTTGGATGCACACCCCTACATTTCAAAGCGACAGGCGGAACTTATAGTGGCCTATCGGGAGCAGCACGGAGCGTTTTCATCGCCGGAGGATTTGGGGAAGATGAAGGCTTTTTCGGATCGGGCTTGGTTGGCAAAAGTAGGGCCGTATTTGGGGCTGGAGTAGATTAAAAATAGACTCTGACCGCATCGCAAACCGTGCCGCCGCTACGCGGCACCGTTTATAGAAATCGTTGCGAAATAACCACGGAGCCGCGTAGCGGCGGCACCGTTTATAGAAATCGTCACGGAATAACCACGGAGCCGCGTAGCGGCGGCACCGTTTATAGAAATCGTCACGGAATAACCACGGAGCCGCGTAGCGGCGGCACCGTTTATAGAAATCGTTGCGAAATAACCACGGAGCCGCGTAGCGGCGGCACCGTTTATAGAAATCGTTGCGAAATAACCACGGA
>Ga0163153_10001077_pt1 | contig 44484 bp, 40 predicted proteins | sample OliLakLV19MP6IB1_FD_148629 | JGI IMG/M metagenome (GOLD analysis project Ga0163153, IMG submission 148629) | Freshwater microbial mat bacterial communities from Lake Vanda, McMurdo Dry Valleys, Antarctica - Oligotrophic Lake LV.19.MP6.IB-1 | ecosystem: Environmental > Aquatic > Freshwater >... | reverse complement strand
GCCTTCACGAACGTCACCCCGGCCTTCACGAACGTCACCCCGGCCTTCACGAACGTCACCCCGGCCCCCGAGCCGGGGTCCATCACCTATCGCAACTGGATCCCGGGTCAAGCCCGGGATGACGTGGAAAAGATCCGGGATGACGTGGAATAGATCCGGGGTGACGTGGAAAAGGCCCTAGGTGACTAAAGAATCAGCCGCCCGTTGGCCCCACGAACATGCGGTAGGCAGGGTTTTCGCTTTCCGCCTGGTAGGGGTAAGCGGTTGAATCCAGGAAAGCCTGGAAATCAGTCATGTCGGCATTCGGAACCTGAATGCCCATCAACACCCGGCCATATTCAGCCGCGTAATTGCGGTAGTGGAACAGGCTGATGTTCCAGTCCGAGTGCATGCCGCGAAGGAATTTCAACAGGGCACCCGAGCGTTCGGGAAACTCGAAGCGGTAAATACGCTCATCAGCTACATTGGCACGCCCACCCACCATGTGGCGAATATGCAAGCGCGCCATATCGTTAGCTGAAAAATCAGTAACGGCAAAATCGTTCCGCAACAGCAGCGCAACAATTTCCTGCTTTTCTGCAATGCCGCCACGCAAAGCAATACCGATAAAGATATGTGCTTCTGACGGATCCGCAAAACGATAGTTAAATTCGGTTATGTTCCTATTGCCGATCAGTTCGCAAAAGCGCAATAAGCTTGCAGGTTTCTCCGGCATCGTCACCGCCAGCAACGCTTCTTGCTCCTCTCCCACTGCAGCCCGTTCAGCAATATGCCGCAAGCGGGCAAAATTCACATTGGCTCCAGAGAGGATGCCAGCAACACAGGCGCCCGAATGTGGGTGCAGGCTGAAGTACTGTCTGATGCCTGCCATCGCCAGGGCTCCCGCTGGCTCCGCAATGGCACGAGTGTCTTCGTAAACTTCCTGCACCGCAGCGCAGATTTCATCGCTGCTGACGGTCAGGATATCGTCCAACATGGCTGAGCAGATCTCATAGCTCAGGTCTCCCACCCGCCGAACTGCAGCGCCTTCGGCAAAATGTCCCACATCAGTGAGACTGACGGGCTTGCCCGCAGCAAAAGCCGCCTGCATGGAAGCAGATTCTTCCGCTTCAACACCGATGATCCGAATGCCGGGATGCAAGTAGCGTGCAACCATGGAGACACCGGCTGCCAGTCCACCACCACCAATGCAAATAAACAAGTAGTCGATGGGGCATGCCGCTTGCCGTATCAGTTCCAGCGCAATGGTCGCCTGGCCGGTGATCACTTCCGGATCATCGTAAGGATGGATGAACACGCGTTCGTCTTTTTCGGCCAGAGCCTTGGCGATAACGCAGGCCGCATCAAAATCATCGCCTTCGATAATGACTTGAGCACCCATTTTTCGCACTGCCTTGATCTTGATTTCCGGCGTGACGGTAGGCATCACCACCAGTGCATCTATACCGAGGTGTTGCGCGGCCATGGCCACGCCCTGGGCATGATTTCCGGCCGAGGCGCAAATCACGCCGCGTTGCCGCTGTTCAGAACTAAGACTTTTGATCTTGGCATAAGCACCGCGCAGCTTGAAAGAGAATACCGGCTGTAAATCCTCACGCTTGATCAATACCTTCACGCCCAGCCGCTCGGACATTTGCGGCATAGCTTGCAAAGGAGTTTCCAGTACCAGGTCTTCCAGCCGGCACTGCAAGATCTTTGGCATGAACGTTTCGTACAAATCCTTGCGACGCTGTTCGATAGCGGCGTTCTGCCCAGCCTGAAGCCTGTTTTCAAACTGGACGGTGGTAGTCATCGGGCTGTGCCGGTAGCCGAAGTTGATGAGCGGTTAAGCCTGGTGCACACCTCGGCCGTTACCTCAATAGTTGAACGGCCATTCTTGACCAGGTCACAAGTCAAAATACCGTCTTCCCAACACTGGAATATGGCGTGCTCCAGTGCATCGGCTGCATCGAACTGCTGTAAAGAATGGCGTAACAACAGGGCCAGGCTGAGCAACATGGCGTAAGGGTTGGCGATGCCTTTGCCGGCGATATCCGGGGCAGAGCCGTGCACCGGTTCGTATAGTCCGAAAGTGCCTTCTGCCAACGAGGCCGAGGGCAGCAGGCCCATAGAGCCGCACAGCATGGAGGCCTCATCGGAGAGTATGTCGCCAAACAGGTTTTCGGTCAGCACCACATCAAAACTGGCAGGGCGGGTGAGCAGGTGCATGGCGCAGGAATCTACCAACTGGTGCTCCAGTTTGATCTCGGGAAATTCATCAGCCACGACCTGAGTGCTGACTTCCCGCCACAAACGGGAGGTTTCCAGCACGTTGGCTTTGTCTACCTGCGTGACACGCTGGTCCCTTTGCAGCGCAATGTTGCAAGCCTTGCGGGTGACGCGGGTGATTTCATCGCGGCTGTAAGTGCAAACGTCTGTGGCACGATCACCTTCGCGATACTTGTCTCCAAAATAAATCCCGCCGGTGAGTTCGCGCACAATCATCAAATCAACGTTCTGCAACTTTTCCGGACGCAAAGGTGAGAAGGCATGCAGAGCCGGGTGAGTGACCACGGGCCGCAGATTGCAGTACAGGCCAAATTCGGCGCGTATACGCAACAGGCCTTTTTCGGGTCGCAATTGGGGCGGATTTGGATCCCACTTTGGGCCACCCACAGCACCCAGCAGAATAGCATCGGCTTTACGGCAGGCATCTATGGTGGCAGCCGGAAGCGGGTCGCCCGTGGCATCCAGGGCAGCGCCACCAATCAGTTGTTCGTCCAGTTCAAAACTCAGGCCGAAGCGCGGGCCCAACACATCGAGTACAGCCACGGCCGCCGCATAGACTTCCGGCCCTACACCATCGCCGGGCAGGGCAACAATGCGAAATTCGGAGCGGTTATTGTTACCAGGGTTGGCGTTGTTCATGCGCGCTGATGTCCTTTTCGTGCCGCAACAGAAAGTCGAGTTGGTCTATGCCCTGGCTGAGGCAATAAGCCGGAAATGAATCCAGTGGAAATTCGATTTCGCCCAGGCCCGCCACGCTGAATTTTGTGGCTGGAATATTCACTTCAATTTCCACGCCGGGATGCTGCAGCAACCAGTCGGCGACTTCATCGCTGACCGTAATCGGCAACAAGCCATTCTTCAGCGAGTTGTTGCGGAAAATATCCGCAAAACGGCTGCTGATCACTGCTTTAACGCCCATGTCCAGCAAAGCCCAGGGTGCGTGTTCGCGCGAAGAGCCGCAGCCGAAGTTTGTTCCGGCAACGATCACTGAGTGTTGATCGCGATCGAATTCCTTTAAAGGATGTTCGTCTTTGGGTGTGCCATTCGGTTGGTAGCGCCAGTTGTAAAAACAGAATTTGCCCAAGCCAACACGCTCGGTAGTGGTCAGGAACTGCGCCGGAATGATCTGGTCCGTGTCGATATTTTCGATCGGCAGGTTGTAGGTGTGTGTGGTGAAAGTTCCGGCGGTGCTCATGCACGGGCCTCCATGGTTGAGTGTGCTGATTCAGGCAGCAGGGTTCTGGGGTCGGTAATGTGCCCGGTAACAGCACAAGCCGCCGCGGTTAATGGCGAGGCCAGTATGGTACGCACATCGCGTCCCTGGCGACCTTTGAAATTGCGGTTACTGGTGCTGACCACCAGGTCTCCCGGCTGGCCGATATCGCCGTTCATACCGATGCACATGGAGCAGCCCGGCTCACGCCACTCTGCTCCGGCATCAATAAAAATCCGATGCAGACCTTCCGCTTCAGCCTGTTTCTTGGTGGCTTCCGAGCCGGCCACTATCATCACCCGCGTTCCGGCTGCTACTTTGCGACCTGCAAAAATACTGGCGGCAGAGCGCAGGTCGCTGATGCGTGAATTGGTGCAACTGCCGATAAAAACCATATTCACCGGCTGGCCACTGATTTCGGATCCGCCCTGCAACTGCATGTATTGCAGGGCTTCCTGAGTGCCAGCACTCGCATCATTGGGTACGCGATCGCGAATGCCAATTACCATGCCGGGGTTGGTACCCCAAGTGACGCTGGGCTCGATTTCAGCCGCGTTGACCTCGACCAGCGTGTCGAAACTCGCGCCTTCGTCCGTCTGCAATGTGCGCCAGTAGCTAACCGCCTTTTTCCAGTTGTCTCCGGCAGGTGCCATGGTGCGGCCTTGCAGGTAATCGAAGGTGGTTTGATCAGGCGCCACCATGCCGGCGCGTGCGCCGCATTCAATCGACATATTGCACAAGGTCATGCGGCTTTCCATATCCATGTCTCGTATGGTGCTGCCGTGGTATTCGATGACGCAACCGGTGCCGCCATCAACGCCGATTTTTCCAATGATATGCAGAATCACATCCTTGGCCGTGACACCGGGGTTCAACTCGCCTTCTACCTTGATGCCGAGTGTCTGTGGTTTGCGTTGCAACAGGCATTGGGTGGCCAGCACGTGGCCGACTTCCGTGGTACCGATGCCAAATGCCAATGCACCAAAAGCGCCGTGGGTGGCGGTATGGCTGTCACCACAAACGATGGTCATGCCGGGTTGGGTCGCACCCATCTCCGGTCCCATCACGTGCACAATGCCGCGGTGCGGGCTGTCCCAGCCGTGCAGCACCAGGCCTTGCTCGGCACAGTTGCGATAGAGGGTTTCGACCTGCTCTTTCGCCTGCTCGGTGATGTAGTGGTATTCACCGTTGGCATCTGCCGGTGTAGTGGGCGTGGAGTGATCAATGGTCGCCAGGCACAGGTCCGGGCGGCGAACTTTCAAACCGCGCTGCTTTAACTCGGTGAAAGCCTGTGGCGACGTCACCTCATGCACCAGGTGCAGATCGATGTAGAGGATGGCCGGCGCACCGTCCCCGGATGCCAGTGACTCATCGCGAACCAAATGGCTGTGCCAGATTTTCTCAAATAGAGTTGTGCGCTGGGTGGTTGGTGGCGTTTGTGACATAAAAAAATCCTGCCAAATAATTTTCGTTAAATCGCCGCTTTCAATGCCGGTTCGGCAATGCTGCGGCCCTGGTGTTGTTGATGACGATTCATGATGGAAACCAGCGCCCGGGCCGAAGCTTCAACGATGTCGGTGGAAACGCCGGTGCCCTGGTAGCGGCTGGCACCCACAGTGGCTTTGACCGTGGCGCGACCCTGGGCATCGCTGCCGCCTGAAACCGCACTGACCTGGAACTCTTCCACGTGCAGGTCTTCGTCCATGCAACTCTTGATGGCGTTTACGATGGCATTCACCGGGCCATCACCGCGGCCGCTGAACACACGCGGCGCCTGGCCATCAAAGCGCAACTTGACGCTGGCTTCGGCAGATTGATCCGAATCAGCAATCTCGGTGTGAATCGAGATGGCGTCCAGATGCCAGGGGCCGTCCTGTTCGTGTCCCAGCACCAGTGCTTCGATGTCTTCGTCGTAAACGCTTTTCTTGCGATCTGCCAGCGCCTTGAACTCTTTGAACAACTCTTCCAACTGTTCTTTGTTGACCGAAAAGCCCAGAGTCTCCAGCCGATCACGAAAGGCGTGGCGGCCGCTGTGCTTACCCAGCACCAGACTGTTTTCCGGCACACCCACGGTTTCAGGTTTCATGATTTCGTAGGTTTCAGAGTTCTTCAGCATGCCGTCCTGATGAATGCCTGCTTCGTGGGCGAAGGCATTGCGACCCACAATCGCCTTGTTGGGCTGCACTCGTGAACCGGTAACGGCGCTAACCAGGCGACTGCATGGATACAGCCGCGTGGTGTCGATGCCAGTTTGCATCTGGTAACGGTCCGAGCGGGTGCGCAGGGCCATCACCACTTCTTCCAGCGAACAGTTACCGGCGCGCTCGCCGATGCCATTGATGGTGCACTCCACCTGCCGAGCACCTCCTTCGATGGCACCGAGGCTGTTAGCCACTGCCAGGCCAAGGTCATTGTGGTTATGGCAGCTCAGGATCACCGAGCCGTCATGGCGCAGATTGTCCGTCAGATGCTGATACAACTGGCGTGCTTCGCTGGGTGTGACATAGCCCACGGTATCGGGCACGTTCAATACTCGGGCACCGGCTTCGATGGCGGCCTGGAAATATTCGGTCAGGTAATCGATTTCGGTACGGCCCGCATCTTCAGCGGTCACTTCGATATCGTCGAAATGTTGGCGGCCAAATTCCATCGCCTTGCACATTTCATCGATGATCTGCTGCTTGCTCATGTTCAGCTTGAATTCGCGATGAATCGGGCTGGTGGCAATAAAGATATGCAGACGCTTGCTCTTGGCACCGTCCAGCGAACGCGCCACGGCTTCCATATCGCCCTGGCGGGTGCGCGACAAACCGCAGATGGTGGCAGCAAGGCCCAGCGCACCCACCGCGCGCACCGATTCAAAATCACCATCGGAAGCCGCCGGAAAACCGGCTTCGATGACATCAACGCCTAGCTCGTCCAGCGCCTTTGCTACCTGTAGTTTCTCGCGAACATTCATGGAACAGCCGGGGGACTGCTCGCCATCGCGCAAAGTGGTATCAAAGATATGGACGTAATTACTATTTTGTCCGGTACTGTCTTGCTTGGCGTTCATGCTTTTACTCCTTGATGCCGCCGGACTTATGCCCGGCAGTTAAATCGTATTGCGGCGTTTGGCTGGTGGTTTTTTTCAAAAAATACGGTCATGGGAAAATACGCCTCATTCCAGTGCTGGAATTCAAGAATTGAATTGGTCGTTGAATTGGGGGAATGAAGTCACCGCACCTTTGGAGGCGGATGACACCAAATAGGCATACTTGGCCAATGCGCCAGAAGTGTATTGGCGTGCGCGCGGCTGCCAGTCCGCGCGGCGTGATTCGAGATCGGCGTCGGTGGAAATTTGCCGTCCATCTACATCGATGGTGATGCTGTCACCTTCGCGCAGCAGTGCAATCGGGCCACCATGAGCTGCTTCGGGGGCGATATGGCCGACCATGAAACCGTAGGTGGCGCCACTGAAGCGGCCGTCGGTGATCAGTGCCACATTCTTGTCCAATCCCTGGCCAACCAGTGCGGCGGTAACTGCCAGCATTTCCCGCATACCGGGCCCACCGCTGGGGCCTTCGTTGCGAATCACAATCACATCACCGGAGTTGATCTGCCTGGACTGTACCGCAGCAAAGGTCGCTTCCTCGCTTTCAAATACACGAGCCGGGCCAGTAAAACTGAATTCGCCATGGCCGGCCAGCTTGGCTACGCAGCCTTCGGGGGCAATGTTGCCATACAGAATGCCGAAGCCGCCTCGAGGTTTGATGGGCTTATCAAATGCGGTGATCACTTCCTGGCCCGGTGTTTCTACCGCGTTGGCACACTCTTCAAACAGACTGCGGCCGCTGACGGTTGGCGTGTCAGTCAACAGGCCGGCCTTGCGCAAACGCTCGATGACCAGCGGTGTACCACCCGCTGTGAACAAATCGGGTGCCATAAAACGTCCGGCAGGTTTCAGGTCGCCGATGATGGGGGTCTTGCGGGAGATTTCGTCAAACTCATCAATATCAAAATCCACTCCGGCTTCACGGGCAATGGCCAGCAAATGCAGCACCGCATTGGTTGAACCGGCGGTGGCTGTAACGACGGTGACCGCATTGCGTAATGATTCATGGCTGACCAGTTCGCGCGGGTGCGCATCTTCTTTGACCAACTCCACCAGGCGCCTGCCGCATTGGCGCACGGCTTCTGCCTTGTCGGGGTGGATGGCCGGAATGTCGTTCACGCCCATGGGCGACAGGCCCAGAGTGGTCAAGGCCATAGCCATGGTGTTGGCAGTGAATTGGCCGCCACAGGCGCCGGCACCGGGACAAGCTGCGGTTTCGATCTGGCGTAATTCTGCCGCATCGATTTTGCCGGCAGCATGTGCGCCCACCGCTTCAAATACATCCTGAATGCTGATGGGTATGCCTTTGTGCATGCCAGGCATGATGGAGCCGCCGTATATCACCATGCCGGGGACATTCAGCCGCGCCACCGCCATCGCACCAGCGGGTATGGTTTTATCACAGCCTACCAGGGCCACTACGCCGTCCAGGCAATGTCCGCGAGTGACCAACTCAATGGAATCAGCTACCAGTTCACGCGACATCAGCGAGCACTTCATGCCCTCAGAGCCCATGGCGATACCGTCGGTGACCACAATGCTGCCGAACTCAACCGGGGTGCCACCAGCTTCTCGAATGCCGGCTTTCACATACTCAGCCAGCTCGCGCAGGTGCATATTGCAGGGCGTTACATCCGACCAGGTGTTAACCACCGCGATCATGGGTTGGGAAAGTTCTTTGTCACCCATACCGGCAGCGCGCAGCATGGCGCGGGCGGGGGCGTGGTCTGGGCCTTTCTTGATCTGGTCGCTTTTCATGGTTCCGTCTGCCTTTTAGTGGTTACGAAAATTTCGTTGCTGGTAAAAAAAAACCCGCACCTTCTGGGTGCGGGTTCTTCAGGTTGATCTTGTAATCGCCTAGCCTGAGCCCGCACCTCTTCCGAGAATGAGGAGCAGAGCTGGTAGTAAGCCCACAATGATCAGGCCGCGGGCCAACAGCTCAGCCCGAACATTCGACTGGGCAGGCACCCATTGTACAACCGAAGCCACGCCACGACGGCGTTGTGTATCAGCTATTTGGTTACTTTGGAAGCGCATGACTCGATTCGACCACAGGGTTTTTTTGAAGTCAACCATTATTTCAAATAACACAATTGTCGGCAGCCTGTCACCAAGCAGTCATAATTGTCCGGCAAGTTAGCAGCTAATAGCGAGAATTGGCGAATAGAAGGCAGGTCAGATGCACATACTTTTTCTTTGCACCGGTAACTCCTGTCGTTCGCAGATGGCGGAAGGCTGGGCACGTCATCTGGCTGGAGAGCGTTTCACTGTGGCATCGGCCGGAATCGAAGCGCATGGCAAAAACCCTCGCGCCCTACAAGTCATGTCTGATGCGGGAGTGGATATCAGCAAGCAGGCTTCCAAGGTCGTAACCACGGAAATGCTGCAAGTTGCCGATGTCATAGTTACGGTCTGTGGCCATGCCGATGAACATTGCCCGGTGGTGCCGACAAACGCACTAAAGTTGCATTGGCCACTGAGCGATCCGGCCAAAGCAAAGGGCACCGAAGAGCAAATCATGAGTCAGTTTCGAGCTACCCGTGACGAGATCAGCGAGCGGGTGGTTGATCTTTTGCAGGATCTTCTGAACCGTTCACGGAAAGTCGGGTTGTAACCGCATTAAGGCTGGATCCCGGATCAAGTCCGGGATGACGTATTAGCCGGGTCCGGGATGACGTATTAGCCGGGTCCGAGATGACGTATTAGCCGGGTCCGAGATGACGTATTAGCCGGGTCCGGGATGACGGAGCAATCAGGGCCACAACCAGCCAAAAATGCGACCCGTAATTAAGCCATATAGCAATCCATCGAAAATGTCCTTGGCCGTTCTGCTCCAGCTATGCCCCCACCAGATTGATCCCAGGGCGGCCGAGCCGGAGTATGCCATCAATGCCACGGTGCTGGTCACCTGAAACACTTTCATAGAGGGGGTTCCGGCTGACAGCGCTGTACCCGCCACGTAAGCCACCAGGGTTGAGATCACGAAGCAATACAACATCCATTGCCCCAGTGGCTTAACGCTGGAAACCGGGCCACGTGGATAGACATTGAGCACCAGCACCGGCCCTTCCGCATACCTGGCTTGCCAAGCAGCGTCTTCCCGCCCTTTGAAAGTTGCGCAAAAGGGAACCGAATAGCTACCTGGCTTCTGCCCTCTCAGGGCATCACGAATGGCATCTTCATTCGGTAATTTTTTCCAATCGGACTTGTGATGCTGCAGCACGATCCAGACCAGGTTGCCAGCCAAAAATACCGCCACCGCTGAAAGCATAATCGGCGACCAAAGAGACAACAGGGCAACAGTCATGATCGATTCTCCTATTGGGTGGAAAACGCTAGCGCAGAATTAGTTTAGAACACTCGGTAAATAATCACAGCAACAGGCTGAACCCTGAACGCAACATAAATGTGTTTGTTTCATTATTCACAGGCATGCGCTAGGATAGCAATGTTCCCTGGGGGTGGCCCAAACCGGGCCTGAGATCTGCACTAGGCAGGAACCCTTCGAACCTGATCCGGTTAATACCGGCGTAGGAAGAGGATGAACGCCCAAAAGATTTCCTTCACTCCCTTCGCCATCAACCGGTCCCCGAATCAAGCGCGGATCTGATGATGACATTCAAAGTTTCTGATTTTTTTTGTTTAATATTTTTCACGCTGCTTGTTCCTGGTGGAGTTAACACCTCTGCGTTTGCCGAAGACAGGCTGCTGGAAGAAATCGTCATATCTGCCTACCGCCAGGTCGCAGCAGTGGAGATGGACACCAGCATCACGGTGCTGAACGAAGCCACCATTCGCGAAGCGTCTATCGCCAATTTCGAAGAACTGGTGGCACTGGTACCCAACATGAACTTTTCCGGTGAAGGCTCGCGGGCGCGCTATTTCCAGTTGCGCGGGGTGGGTGAGCGTGAGCAATACGAAGGCGCACCCAATCCATCGGTGGGTTATTACATCGATGACATCGACCTTTCCGGCATCGGTGGCGTGGCCAGCCTGTTTGATATTTATCAGGTGGAAGTTCTCAAAGGGCCGCAAAGCGCACGTTATGGCGCCAGTGCCCTTGCGGGCGTGGTCTATATGCGCAGCACCGACCCGACTGGCGAAACTCATGCCGATGCCGAGCTGACGGTGGGTGGTGATGGTTTGTTTTCCGCCGCTGCCGCAGTTGGCGGTGCCCTGTCAGAAAGTGTGCAAGGCCATGTTTCACTGGGCAAGCTGCAGCAGGACGGCTTTCGCAACAACACCTACCTGGGCCGCGACGATACCAATGACCGCGACGAACTAACCGCTCGCGCCAAACTGAACTGGAATATTTCCGACAATTGGTCCGCATTACTAACCGGGCTATACATGGATTTTGACAATGGTTATGACGGCTGGAGCATACTCAACGGTAACCAACTGCAATCGGACCATCCGGGCAAAGATGCGCAACAGACCAGCGCCGCTTCCCTACGCATTAAGAGCGCGTTAAACCCCAGTATTGATTTCGTTTCCATCAGCAGTTTTGCCGACAGCGACATCCGTTTCAGCTATGACGGTGATTGGGGCAATGATGAATTCTGGAATGGTTTTGGTGTTTACAGCTATGACTATTCCTACATCAATCCGCGGCAACGGGATTCACTCAATCAGGAGTTCCGCCTGTTATCCACGCCCGAAGGTCGCTGGTTCGATGACAGCACCGACTGGGTGCTGGGTGTTTTCTGGCAGCGGCTGGCAGAAGACAACCAAATATCTTCCAGCGGCACCTACGACGATCGCGGGCTGGATGACTTTTGTACCCCGTGCCTGACCAATCGCCAATTACAAAGCGCCTACCAGGCCGACACCTGGGCGGTGTTTGGGAGCCTGGATACGCAATTGAATGACAGACTCGGGCTGTCTTTCGGCTGGCGCTACGAACACTGGTCAGCGGATTACCGCGATAACTGGTCAGACATCAACTACCCTGGTCAACCACCTGGTGGCAGCAGTTGCACACAATTCGATTGCAGCCCGAACGAGAATCTCTGGGGCGGGCATCTGACGCTGAGTTTCGATTTCAGTTCGGAAGTGCACGGCTACATGCGCATTGCTCGTGGTTTCAAAGCCGGCGGCTTCAACCCTTCGTTGGCCGCATTACAGGGTGTGGCTGCTTTGGGTGCGGAATACATTCCCTACCAGGCAGAAACCCTGTGGAATTACGAATCAGGCATCAAAGGCCTGTGGTGGGACGATGCCCTGGAAGGTGAGCTGTCCCTGTTCTACATGCAGCGTGATGACGCGCAACTCAGTCAATCCAGCCAGCAGGTTGAATTTGACCCCAACAGTTTCGTGTTCGTAACCTACAACGGCGCTGCCAGCGTGTACGGCCTGGAAGTCAGTTTCAGTTGGCAGTTGAACGATGCCTGGGAGATTCATACGGCACTAGGTTTGCTCGATTCCGAAATCAGCAACGGCGGCCCCACTGCCATCATCAGCCCCAATGCGCTTGAGCGCGATTTGGCGCATGCGCCGTCCTGGACGCTGAATCTCGGTGCCAGTTGGCATGCTGCCCAGGGTTGGTTTGGCCGGTTGGACCTGAACGCCAGCGATGCGTTTTATTTTGATATCAGCCACAACCAGCGCTCACCAAGCTACCAGGTGGTAAATCTCCGCTTGGGGAAAGAATGGCAGAATTGGGCATTATTCGCCTGGGGACGTAATATTTTCGATGAAGAATACGCCCAGCGCGGTTTCTATTTCGGCAACGAGCCACCTGCATTTGAGAATACGCTGTATACCAAGTTTGCCGATCCGGCTTTGTTCGGGTTCACCCTTGAATATCATTACTGATCAGTAGCAGAAGGTAACATTATGGAAATTACCGCAGAGTTGAGCATGTATCCGCTGGATGCCAATTACAAACCACCCATCATTGATTTCATTATGGACTTGCGTCAGCAGCCGGGTATCGAAATCGTTACCAATCAGCTGGCCACCCAGTTGCGCGGGGAATTTGCTGCAGTGACCAGCGCGATCGACCGCTGCATGGAAAAGACCATGCTGGACAAGCGGCGTGTGGTGTTCACGGTAAAATACCTCAACACCGGTTTGAACATCGCAGAATTACCCAAGTTGGATATCGCCGAAGGAGTGCGCGGCTGAGATGTTTGCCTGGGAAGCCCTGGCCGTGGTGCTGGCCATCACCTATTTGGTGCTGGCCATACGCCAGAACATCTGGTGCTGGGCTGCTGCGGCGGTGAGCACGCTGATCTATCTATTCATCATGTTCGATGCAAAGCTGTACATGGAGTCGGTGCTGCAATTGTTTTACTTGGCGATGGCAGCGTATGGCTGGTACCAGTGGCGGCAACATGATCAAAACGATGAAGTGCTGCAGGTCAGAACCTGGCCGCTCAGCTATCATTTGTTTGCCATCGCATCAGTGCTCATTCTGGTGTTTGCCAGTGGCCATTTGCTCAGCGAGTACAGCGATGCGGCATTGCCGCACCTGGATTCTTTTACTACCTGGGGCGCAGTGATTGCCACGTTCATGGTGGCGCGCAAAATCCTGGAGAACTGGGTTTACTGGTTTGTGATCGATGCGGTATCGGTGGGGCTGTACCTGAACCGTGGTTTGTTGTTAACCGCCTTGTTGTTCATTCTCTACCTGGTGCTGATCATCCTGGGCTACCGTTCCTGGCGCGCCAGCATGCAAGCAGCGCAAATTAAGGGTGCAGAGGCTTGAACCTGAAGCAAGCATTGGTGCTGATGCCCGGCCTGGCGGCTGATTCGGTAGTCAGCGTGTTGTCTGATGGGCCCACCAACACGTCCTACCTGGTGCGCCGTGGTGAGGAGCTTTGCGTGTTGCGACTGGATAAGCCTCTGGCTCGCGAGCTCGGCCTGGATCGGGCTGCCGAGCACGACATTGTCAAGACCGCTTCCTTGGCTGGTATCGGTGCCGAACCGGTGCATTTTGATCCCGACAGCGGCAGCAGCCTGCGGCAATACCTGCCAGGGCGAGCCTGGAGCGAAAACGATTTACACGATGCAGCAAAATTACAGTTACTGGCCAGCCGTCTGCGCGATCTGCATGCCCTGCCACCGGTGGGTAACAGATATGAACCTGGACTGGCTGCACGCAGATACGCCCGACAACTGAATACTGCGGAAGCCCAGGCATACGCTGATAAAGCTAATTTGATACTGGCCGAATTACGTTATGAGCCAGCCCGTGAATGTCTGTGTCACAACGACCTCGTTGCTGGCAACATCGTTGAAAGTGACGTAGAAGGCAGCGCGGGACTGAAGCTGATCGACTGGGAGTACGCCGGCTTGGGCGACCTCTGGTTCGACCTGGCTTTGGTGATAGAACATCATCAGTTGAATGATGAATTGCAGACTGGCTTTGTCAACGCCTACTTGCACCGTCAAATACGCGACAACGAAAAGCACCGATTGATGGACTGGCGCAAGTTCTACCGGGCGCTGTTATGCTTGTGGCAACTTCGAACGGGCTGAGCATCAGTCAAGTCTTAACAAGCAGAAACAGAAACTAATGCCAAAGGAGGCATTGCATGAGTGATTGGCCTTTTGAAGCGCTTGAATTCAGCGGGCTTCCCGAAGCAGAAATGCAGCAGCAGGCCCTGGCGTTTTACCAGCAGATAAAACGCCGTCGCACGGTACGGGACTATTCCGACAAACCGGTACCCCGCGATATTATTGAGAATGCTATTCGCGCAGCCGGCACTGCGCCCAGCGGCGCCAATATGCAGCCCTGGCATTTCGTTGCGGTATCCAATGCCAAAATAAAACGCCGCATTAAAGAAGCAGCCGAAGCCGAAGAGAAAGAACTTTACAGCCATCGTGCGGGCGACGAGTGGCTGAAAGCACTGGAACCCCTCGGTACCAATGAATACAAACCCTTCCTCGAAACCGCGCCGTGGCTGATTGCCGTTTTTCTGAAGAAATTCACCATTGATGCCGAAGGCAAGAAGCTAAAGAATTACTACACCGCCGAATCAGTCGGTATCGCCTGTGGCTTTCTGTTGTCTGCCCTGCATTTTTCCGGTCTGGTGACGTTGACCCACACACCATCCCCTATGGGATTTCTGGCAGAAGTGCTGGAGCGACCCAAGCACGAGCGGGCTTTCATGTTGATCGTGGCGGGTTACCCAGCAGAAGACGCTCAGGTACCCGTGATCAGCAAACGTCCGCTGCATGAAATTGCCACTTTTATGGATTGAATCACTGACTTTCGCCAAATAATGGAATTCAGTGCCTGAAGAGCTCCAGTCAGGCGACAGTTGGGCTGGCTGCTGCTATTGTTGCGTCCTGTGATTAAACAACGGGACATACGCCCATGATTACTCTGCATCACCTCGAGAATTCCCGCTCCCAGCGCATCTTATGGCTGTTGGAAGAATTGGGTGTTGAATACGACATCAAACACTATAAGCGTGATGCCAAAACCAGCCTCGCGCCGCCCGAACTGTTGGCGATCCATCCGCTGGGAAAATCGCCAGTGATTACCGATGGTGATATCACCGTGGCGGAATCAGGCGCGATTATCGAATACCTGGTGGGCAACTATGGAGATGGCAGTTTGTTGCCCGCCGAAGGTACGCCGGAACGATTGGCCTATACTTACTGGCTGCATTATGCCGAAGGCAGTTTTATGCCTTATATGATCATCTCGCTGATTATGGCGCGCATCGAGTCGGCCCCGGTGCCGTTTTTTCTCAAGCCGGTAACCAAGGGCATTGCCGGTAAGGTGAAAGACGGCTTTCTGAATCCCAATGTAAAACGCAACCTGGAATTTATTGAAGCCACGTTGAAAAATTCCAAATGGTTTTGTGGTGACAGCATGACGGCTGCGGACATCCAGATGAGTTTTCCGCTTGAAGCGGCTGCCGTGCGTACTAACCTTAAAGCCAGCTATCCAAAATCAGCGGCCTATCTGAAACGCATACATGCCTTACCCGCGTATAAAACAGCGCTGGAAAAAGGCGGCCCCTATGCCTTGATGGGTGGGTGAAGAGTTCCCTTTCGTCACACCGGTAAAAATGCGCAAAAGTCCATGATGGCCTTCATTGTTACTGCTTTCTACTTTGCTGGCATCCTCGCCGCCATCAATGCTGTGATGACAGTTCGAACCTCGCAGGGTGCCATTGCCTGGTCGGTGTCGTTGGTCAGCTTTCCATTCATAGCAGTTCCTGCCTACCTGGTGTTTGGCCGTTCAAAGTTCGAAGGCCAGATGCAGGCATTTGCGCTGCGCAAGGGCGAAATCAGGAATGTGCTTGAGACCTACCGGGAAGAGCTCAAGCCCTTTGAGATTGAACCCGATGACGCCCCATCCTGGCATCATGCCGTACGGCAGCTTTCAGAGCATGAACTGGTGAGCGGCAACCAGGTTGAACTGCTGATCAACGGTGATGCGACATTCGAGAGCATTCTGCAAGGCATCGCTGGCGCAGAGCACTATGTGTTGTTCCAGTTTTACATGATCCACGATGACGGATTAGGAAACCGCGTACAGAAAGCCCTGATTGCAAAAGCCCAAGCCGGCGTGAAAGTTATCGTGCTCTACGATGAGGTGGGGAGTAAAAATCTTAGTAAAGGCTATATCGAGCGGTTCCTGGGTGCGGGTGTTGAGATCAGTTCATTCAAGCCCAACCAGGGCTTCTTTAATCGCTTTCAGCTGAATTTCCGCAATCACCGGAAGATGGTGGTGGTGGATGGCAAGGTTGCCTGGTTAGGTGGTCTTAATGTGGGTGATGAATACCTGGGACTGGATCCCGAGTTCAGCCCCTGGCGCGATACCCATATTCGACTTGAAGGCCCCTCTGCGTTGCAGGTGCAACTGACCTTGATGAGTGACTGGTATTGGGCTACCCGTGAAAAACTCGAGCTGAACTGGAAGCCACACGTGGCTGTGGCTGCGGACCAGAGAGTTCTGGTGCTGTCGACCGGACCAGTAAACGACCGGGAAACAGCTGGCCTGTTTTTTGTTGCGGCGCTGAATGCTGCCCAGGAGCGTATCTGGTTTTCGGCACCCTATTTCGTACCGGATGAGGCCGTGTTGAAGTCACTACAACTGGCGGCGATGCGCGGCGTTGATGTCCGCATCATCACCACCGGTAAAGGCGACAGTCTGCCGGTCTGGCTGGCCGCTTTTTACTACATCAAATTGCTACATGATACCGGCATCAAGTTCTATGCCTATGAGCCCGGCTTTCTGCACGAGAAAGTCATGTTGGTGGACGATCAGATCTCCACTGTTGGCACGCATAATTTCGATAACCGTTCATTCCGGCTTAATTTTGAAGTGATGGCAATTGTTAATGACGCGGGTTTTGCCAGCCAGATGGAGGCGATGTTTCTGGAGGATTTCAAGACTTCCGTCATCATCGACCCGAAGAAGCTTGAGGAGAAATCATTTCTCTGGCAATTGGCTGTGCGCTTGTCCTATCTCGCTTCGCCCGTACTTTGAAGAAGCAGCCTGATTACAGCTCACCCAGCAGCGCATCCAACAACATGGTATTGAACATTCAGATGTTGCGGGCGCTGGCAGCTGTGATGGTGGTGTTCTATCACTTAGGGCCGCACTATCAGCATGCCGGTGGAGCCTTCGGTTCTCTGATAGCACTCGCCCAATGGGGCTTTTTTGGTGTGGACATCTTCTTTGTGATCAGCGGCTTCGTGATCAGTTATACCGTTTTCCCCAAGGATCGTGATGTCGCTACCGCAGGCATCTATTTTCGCCACCGCTTTTCACGCATCTACCTGGGCTACTGGCCCTTTGCGTTGATCGCATTGTTCATCCTGCCTTTGCATGCGCCGGAGAACCTCTGGCAGGTCAGTGCGCTACGAACGCTAACGCTGAGTAGTGCCGATCTCAGTGTTCTGGCCTTGCCGGTCGCTTGGTCGTTGGCTTATGAGCTCTACTTTTACGCGATATTCGGAGCTTTATACCTGTGCAGTAATGTTGTTATCAAGCGCAGTCTGCTGGTGATTTTTGTGTTGTTGCTGCTGCGTACACTGTTTATCAAACTGGATGCCGATTCGAACCTGTATTTCTGGGTTTCGGCTTATATGCTGGAGTTTTTCTATGGCGTGATGCTGTACCTGTATCGTGAGTTGCTGACACAAAGAAGAATGTTAGCGCCGGCCGTGGCGATGCTGATCGCAGGGTTTGTACTGGCAGCGGGACAGACTGCCGATCATGACGCCCGCGCACTTTACCTAGGAATCAGCGCAGCGGCGATGGTGATGTTGGCACTGCAATTGGAGGCGAACCGGATTTTTATCAGCCCGGCCTGGTTGGTCAAGCTGGGCGATTCATCCTATGCTTTGTACCTGAGCCATCTGTTTGTTATCACCGCGTTCTATCAGTGGGGATGGCGGGATGATCTTGCGGCCCAGTCACCATTCATGATTGAGGCAGGTTTTCTGGCGGTGTTGCTGTACATCGTTTTCCTCGCCCACTTCTGGTATCGACGGGTGGAAAGACCGCTGTACTTATGGGCAATCGGTCGTAAGAAAGGCGATAAAGCAGCAACTACTCCGGCAGCGGAATAAACTCCTTGTCACCCGGCACCATTTCGAATCGGCCTTCCGTCCAATCCAGCTTGGCCTGCTCGATGCGTTCCCTGGAGCTGGAAACGAAATTCCACCACACGGTTCGCTTACCCAGTGCATCACCGCCCACCACCATAACCCGGCTGTCTGCACTGGCTTGCAGTTTTACCGTTTCTCCGCCGGTGGCTACCGCCATCACGCCGGCCGGGTAGTTCTGCCCATCGATCTGAACTTCACCGGAAACCACATAAGCTGCCAGCTCCTGGTAGTTGTCGGGCAGCGATAATGTGGCGCCTGCGGTCAACAGGCATTCCAGGTAGAGCGTGCTTGAGTAGGTTTTTACCGGCGAGGAATGCCCATAGGCCTCACCCATAATCACTCGCACCGTACTGCCTTCCGCTTCGATCTGGGGTAAGGAATCCGCTGCGTAGTGCAGGAATTCCGGAGCACATTCTTCCTGATCAGTGGGCAGTGCAATCCAGGACTGTATGCCGTGCAGGTAAGACACGGTGTCGAGGTCTTCCCCAGCCCGTTCGGAATGCACAATGCCGCGCCCTGCCGTCATCAGGTTAATGGCTCCGGGGCGAATGGCTTGCACATAACCCAGGCTGTCGCGATGCATGATTTCGCCTGCAAATAAATAGGTAATCGTGGCAAGGCCGATATGCGGGTGCGGCCGTACCTGTATGCCTTCGCCGGGCGGAAATTCGGCCGGGCCCATATGGTCAAAAAAAACAAAAGGCCCAACCATTTTGCGCTCAGCAGCAGGCAGCACGCGGCGCACGGTGAATTCCCCCAGGTCTTTTTTCCGCGGCTCGATACGCAGTGCTACAGAGCCTGAGCTTTTAATACAGTCTGGTTGCTTGGCTTCAGTGTGGCTCATGATGTTTGGTTCGCTGGCTAAAGTAGGCCCAATATTATCTGGCAACTGGTGCGTTCCGGTAAAGCAAGAACCGGTTTGGTCACTGGCCGTTAGCGGATTCTCAAGTCTGCTGGCAGTTCCGGATTGGTATGAAAGTCTTCCCACAATCGCTGCACACGGTTTTCAAGCTCGCGGTAAAGCGCGGGTCCTCAATGACCACGGCATAGTCAGGGTCGAAGGCGCCCTGTTTCAGGCCCCAGCAGCCAGGTAACCAGCCGACGGCCAAGACCTCTTCAAGTGCCGCAATGGCTGCATCGGTTTCACTCAAGAAAACATGATGGTAAAGCGGGTGAATCCAATGCCCTTCTTACGTTCGATGGGTTTGTCGGCTATGCGCTGTAAAGGATCCCGCAACTGAATTTCGGCAGATGCCGGCTTTCCGGTCAGCGGCAAGATCCCTGCCCAGGATATGCGCCCCGGCTACTTCAAAATCAAAGTTTTCATTTTGCAACAGATCGTCATGCTCGTCCCACAACCGAGCTTCGTTGCCTACTTGTAAATAACTTCGAATGAGTATCCCAAGGTCAATGGCGTCTTTGCTACCCAGTCTTCGGTCATTCCAGGCAAATATTTTTAAAAGAACCCGGCCAACAACAATGCCACGGGAAAGCCAGCAACCAACACCCCGATGAGCGCACGCATGGCTCAGGTCCGCGTCTTGACTTGATAACTGATATTTAAAATACTTGCGAATTATTTTACAATGAACTCATGAATAAAGACTTTTCAACAAAAGAGAGAATTCGGCAGCACATAGAAAAAAGTGATGGCTGCACCGGGCCAGAACTCGCTGAACTTCTGGGCATCAGTCGACAGGCCGTCAGCTTGCACCTGCGTCAGCTGATTGCCAAAGGCGAGATTTTCAAAACCGGATCAACCCGAAACGCGCAGTATTTTCCCAAGTCTGCCATGCCTGCGGCTCAGACTGTCGAAAGAGAGCTTGCCCTTGATGGATTGGACGAGTCTACGGTCTATCAGGACCTGGCCATCACGCTCACGCTTTCACGGTTATCAAAGCATGTTGAGTCGGTGGTGCACTACTCTTTCACCGAAATATTGAACAATGCGATTGATCATTCTGGCGCGGCACAGTGCACTATGGACGTCCGTTTGGATGCCAGTAAAATTACATTCGACATCAGAGACAAGGGTATTGGAGCGTTTCATTCCATCGCGGATAAGTTCGGTCTGGAAGACGAGCATCATGCGATGATCGAACTGATCAAAGGCAAGACAACAACGCAACCACAAGCCCATTCCGGCGAAGGCATTTTTTTTGTATCCAAGGCGGCGGATCGGTTTGTGTTGCGGTCCCACAATTTGCAGATCGAGTGGGATCATGACCGCGGTGATGTGTTTGTTTCTGAGCAGCGATTCCTGGCGGGCACCCAGGTTCAATTTGAGCTGCGTACCGACTCACGCACTCGGCTGGAAGAAGTATTCGCTGAATTCGCGCCGGAAGAATATGACTTTCAGTTTACGAAAACCCGGGTCCTGGTAAAACTGTTGCAACGCGAGTACATATCCCGTTCCGAGGCCAAGCGTTTGCTGCACAACCTCGAGAAATTTTCAGAAGTCGAGTTGGACATGCGGGACGTTTCGCGCATCGGGCAAGGGTTCGCTGATGAAGTGTTCCGTGTTTTCCAGAAGGCACATCCCGAAACCCAGGTTCGGGCGATCAATGCCAATAAAGCCATCGCGGCAATGATTCAGCATACCGGCGGCGAAGTGAATTAAACCTGCGAGCTAAAAAAAGGACCTGAAGGGGCTTTGTGATTTGATGGCGATGGGTGTTCGCCCCGAACTTCAAATACCAGACCCGGATCGTGCCGCGGCAAGCGCAGGACCGGGCCGATCGCGAGCGGACGCGGTCAGGGTCAAAGATCCCGGCGATTATCGCTGGTCGAGTTACCAGGCCATGGATTCAGAGTGCGCGCCAAACTGTGGTCACCGCACCGCCTCTACCTGGATTTGGAAAATGTAAATCGCGATAATCCTGCGTGCAGGAGTTGATCCGGGCGCTATACTTCGAGGCGGGAACAAGAACCACAATCACAACCACAATATGATGGGAGGATGCGACAGATGAAATTCGATTTCAACAAAACCCTTAGCCTGGTCAAGGGCGGCTTGCTGGATCACCGCGCGACCTGGGAATCCTACCTGGGCGAGAACCCGGCCTGGCGTGACACATTGATTACTCTGACCGGCCCGCTGATCGTGGCCAACGTGGTGCTCAGCGTTATTCTTTCCCGCGCCATGGGGACCTTCTCGGCATACAGTTTCTACGGCAACTTTTTTACTGCAATGGTGCTGGGCCTGGTTCTGGCAGCGCTGGGTTTCATCGTCGCTGTGCTGGTGTTCAACTACCTGGCGGGCATGTTCGGCGGCAAGCCGGATTTCTCCCGCGCATTTGCGGCCATATCGCTGGCGGCAATACCGGCATGGATTGCGGGCATCCTCGGTTCGGCCATACCCTGGCTGGGCGGGCTGGTGACGCTGGCGGGCGGAATACTCAGCCTGGTTTTCGTTTACCGCATACTGCCACTGGCCGTGGGCATTCCGGACAACAAGCGGGTGGTGCACTTCGTGCTGTCGCTGGTAGCCATATTGGTCGTCAACCTGATTATCGGCAGGGCAGTCGGCATGGGCGGCATGGCGCCGCGTGGCATGATGGGCGATTTCGGCAGCAACCATATGGAGCGTGATGCCGACAATGCGCCCGGCATGTTTGGTGAAATCGGGCGCCAGGCCGACATCTACAACAAGGCCAACGAATCGCATTATGAGCCACCATCAGACGGCGAAGTAGCCGAAAAGCAGGCTGAATGGATGGTGGACAACCTGAATAAGTCCCGGGAAAACTACGAAGAAGAAATGGCGCGGCTGAAGAAGATTTCCGATGAAATTCAGAACAAGGACGACCCGTCTCCTGCCGACCTGGCGAAAATGTACCAGGGCATGGGTTCCGCGATCAGCCTGAACAGCATCGAAATGGAAACGGTCATGGCCGGCGGCGGCAACTGGGCTGAGTACCAGTGGGTGAAATCACAGCTGCGTGCCGCGCGTCTGCAACGGGGCGAAGGCTCCAGTGAGCTGGAGCACAACTTTGAGATTTACGAGGGGATCGAGGACGAGCTGGGGCCAGAAGGCCTATAGGCTATCCAGGCAGAGTTCAGGCCCGGGCATCGGCTCGGGCTGGTTCCCTTCGGCACAAAACCATAGCTATTGATGCGCAATTCGCCTTAGCCATCAGCGAGCCTGTAAATTACTACTAATTTATAACTGAATTAGTAGTAATTGCTAGACGTTGGCACCAAACGCACCTGTACCGATATCTACTAAATTTAATAGAAAATGTGAATCCCTCAACTAGCGTCGGCGGCTGGTTTTGCTGTCGAAGAGGTGTAAAGCATAGTTTGCATAAAAAATGGCCCCGAAATGGGGCCATGTGCTTGGTGGTGATAGGTGGACTCGAACCACCGACCTCAGCATTATGAGTGCCGCGCTCTAACCAGCTGAGCTACATCACCGTATTCGATTGCCGAATTCAATAATTTTTACCGCCCAGACCGGGGATCATGGCGGGGCGCAAATTCTCCTTTTACTGACCGGGATTGTCAACAGCCAAAGGCCTTTTTTTGGCTTTCCGGCTGAGCCCCAGGACAATCTTCAGGTGTTCCTCCAGTTGCACCATTTCGTACTTTTCCAGCTCCGTGAGTATTTCGCTGGCAAATCGGCGGTTGTCGATCGTTCGGGCCTGGTCGACCAGTACCTGCGAATCCTGACGAAGACTGTCGCGTGCATTGATATTAATCCGCAATGGCTCGGTCCCTTCAATCAGCCGACTGGTCATTGGTAGGATTGTTGTGCTGGGGTGCCCGGTTGCGTTCAGCAGGTCGTTCTGAATGACCACGCAAGGTCGGGTTTTGCCAGGCTCTGTTCCTCGTGATGGATTCAGCCTGGCCAGGTAAATTGCCCCACGTTTAAAGGTCATTCGGGCAGATCATCAAGACCATCGGCAATGGCCGTGTCCCAAATTTCCATCTCTTCAAGGTTTGATTGCCTGACTTTGAGCGAGGCTGCAAGCAGTTTCTGGCGCAACTCCTCCTGGTCAAGTTGGGCTATATATTCACCTACTGCCTCGCGAATAACGGCGCTTTTGGTGGTGCTCAAGCGATGTGCCAACGCGGTCAGTTCGGCATCGAATTGCGCATCGGCTTTGAGGGTGATGGTTTTCATTGCTTGATAAGGTAATACTGAATTAAGTAATTGGCAAGGTGGTTATGGATCCCGGATCAAGTCCGGGATGACGGTTGGGAAGGTCTGGGATGACGGTTGGGAAGGTCTGGGATGACGGTTGGGAAGGTCTGGGATGACGGTTGGGAAGGTCTGGGATGACGGTTGGGAAGGTCTGGGATGATGGTTGGGAAGGTCTGGGATGACGGTTGGGAAGGTCTGGGATGATGGTTGGGAAGGTCTGGGATGACGGTTGGGAAGGTCTGGGATGACGAATTAAAAACGATACCCATACGCCTTAAAAAACCTTTGCTGGATTTCATCCATGCTGGGTGTGTGGTTTTGCGGACCTTGATGAGCGATCTTTATGGCGCCCATCACTGAACCAATGCGGCAGGTGGTGACCAGGTCGAAATCGTTCAGCAGGCCGTGAATCAGGCCAGCGCGGTAGGCATCGCCACAACCGGTGGGGTCCTGGATGGAGTCGGCTTTGGCGGGTTCGACCAGGATTCGCTCATCCGTGGTAATGATTTCAGAGCCTTCGCCGCCGCGCGTGACGATCAGAGCGTCAACGTGTTTTGCGATCTTATCGCCATTCCAACTGGTACGTTCCTGCAATATCTGGTATTCGTAGTCATTCACCACCACCCAACGCGCTTCCTCGATGAACTTCCTGAACTCATCACCGTTGAACAAGGTCATGGCCTGGCCGGGGTCGAACAAATGCGGGATGCCGTGGGTTACAAAGTCGCGGCTGTGCTGCAACATGGCCTCTTTACCGTCGGGAGCCACGATGCCAATCTTGATGCCCTCGGTGTCGGCAACCTTGTTCAAGTAGCTCATGGACATGGCGCCTGGGTGAAAAGCCGTGATCTGATTGGATTCCACATCGGTAGTAATGAAAGCCTGGGGCGTAAACGTGCCCTCAAGATGCCGCACGTAGCGGGTGGAGATTCCGAGTTTTTCAAAATGCTTTTGATACGGCCCGAAATCATCGCCAACGGTGGCCATGGGGTAGGGTGTGCCACCCAATAGATGCAGGTTGTAAGCAATATTCCCGGCAACACCACCAAATTCCCGGCGCATGTGCGGCACCAGGAAGCTGACGTTCAGGATATGAATCTGGTCTGGAAGGATGTGATTACGAAAGGGTTCAGGGAACACCATTATGGTGTCATAGGCCAGGGAACCACAGATTAATGCCGACATGTTTTTACCCACAGAGTGATATACAAACCCCGCGCATTCTAACGGAATTCAGTAAAAGTGGTGACTTGCAGGGTGCAAATTCCCAAAATAACTCCTCTTAACTGATATATCAGCCCTGTGGACAACTCGCCAATTTCGGCTTCAGAGAAACCCTGGCAACAGCCAAATCCCGCATAAATACTGGCTTTTAGAGGATTTTTCAGTTGCGGTGCCGGTCTGTCACTGATACATTAGCCGCCCTTGGCATCCCCATCACCTGTGGATAATCTGAAATGTTCATGAAAAGTCTCCGCGGCCTGTTCTCGAACGATCTGTCGATCGATCTGGGCACGGCAAACACCCTGATTTACGTGCGCGGCCAGGGAATCGTTTTGAATGAACCTTCGGTGGTTGCCGTTCGCATGGACCGGGGGCCGGGCGGCCCACAACATGTGGCCGCAGTGGGCACGGAAGCCAAGCGCATGTTGGGCCGAACGCCAGGCAATATTCGCACGGTACGCCCCTTGAAAGATGGGGTTATCGCCGACTTCAATATGACCGAGGCCATGTTGCAACATTTCATTCGCAAGGTGCATACCTCGCGTTTTCTGCGCCCCAGCCCGCGTGTACTGGTTTGCGTGCCCTGCAGTTCCACTCAGGTAGAGCGTAAAGCCATCAAGGAATCAGCCGAAGGCGCGGGTGCGCGCGAAGTTTTTCTGGTGGAAGAGCCCATGGCTGCGGCCATCGGTGCCGGCATTCCGGTACATGAGGCGCGTGGCTCTATGGTGCTGGATATCGGCGGTGGCACTTCTGAAGTAGCGGTGATCTCCCTCAATGGGCTGGTCTATTCAAACTCGGTGCGAGTGGGTGGTGATCTGTTTGACGAAGCCATCGTCAACTATGTGCGTCGTAACTACGGCACGCTGATTGGTGAAACCACCGCAGAGCGCATCAAGATCGAGATTGGCTGTGCCTGGCCTGACGAGGTGCCCACCACCATGGAGGTCTCGGGCCGAAATCTGGCGGAAGGCGTGCCACGCAATGTCACTATTTCCAGCAATGAAGTGCTTGAAGCCCTGAATGAAAGCCTGTCCAGCATTCTGGATGCGGTACGCACCGCGTTGGAGCAAACTCCGCCCGAATTGTGTTCCGATGTTTCCGAAACCGGCATTGTTTTAACCGGAGGTGGCGCGCTGTTGCGCGGCATCGACCGCTTGATTGCCGAAGAAACCGGTTTGCCGGTATTCGCGGCTGAAGATCCGTTGACCTGCGTGGCCAGAGGCGGTGGCAGAGCGCTGGAATTGATGGATCAGAATAACGGTGATTTCTTCTCCACTAGCTGAGTGATGATCCAATTAGTGTTAACAAGCCCTGGCCTTGAGATTGCATTCCGGCCCACAGCAAGTGGCAATGGATGGCATTGCCGGGCGAAATTAGTGCTTCGCTCACTTGTCCGGAGTTGAGCCTTGGTCCGCGGCGATGCCGTAGTCGGTGCAAAATTCTCGGGCCAGGCGGCGTTTACTGCCCGGCTGATGATGTATGTGCTGTTGGCCATCGTGCTGATGGCCATGGATCATCGCGGCAAATACGTGCCCCGCATGCGCGCTTACGCCGATTTTATGGTTGAGCCGATCTACCACGTAGTGGAATGGCCTATACGTGCGTTGCGCGGTAGCTGGTCCTTTTTCCAGAATTCCCAAGCGATGATCCGCAAGAACAAGGATCAGGCCAATCAGCTGTTGGCACAGCATTCGCGCTTGCAGCTCTTCGCCGCTCTGAAGGAAGAAAACCGTCGCCTGCGCGAGTTACTGGATGGCTCCGGCAAGTTGGACATTGAATTTCAGTTTGCTGAATTAATTGACGTCGACCTTGATCCCTTCTCACACCGCGTGATGATCGATCGAGGCAAGGATCGGGGCGTAGAGGTCGGACAGGCAGTCATCGATGGCAACGGCGTCATGGGCCAGGTCGAGGAAGTCGATCTGCACTTTTCCCGCGTGCGCCTGATCTCCGATCCGAATCATGCCTTGCCGGTGCAGATCAACCGGACCGGATTGCGCACTGTGGCATTTGGCCTGGGCAATACCGGCCGCCTCAGCATCCCCAGTCTGCCGCGCGAGGCTGATGTGCGGGAGGGCGACCTGATCGTGACCTCCGGTTTGGGTAACCGCTTTCCAGGCGGCTATCCGGTGGCCGTCATTGAATCGGTGGATCGGGCGGAAGGACGCATGTTCGCAGAAGCGATGGCGCGGCCGCTGGCGGCGCTGGATCGTGGACGTGAAGTCTTGTTGTTGAAATCTCCACCGCCGCAACCTTTAACACCGCGCGTAGATGAAAGCCCGACTGAGGGTGTTGTCGAGAGCTTGGACGAAGCTGAAGCAGAGTCGGAAGGTGAAGTTTCTTCTCAGGCGAGTGAGCCCGTTACAGCAGAAACGGTGCCGGCCGATGTAACCCGCGAGGAAAATGCCCTCCCGGCGAGCAATGAGGCCGCCAACAATGCGGAGCAACAACTATGACGCCGCAACATGACCGCATCGGGCCGATCGTCACCAGCCTATTGATCGCCATGGTGTTAACCATCATTCCCCTACCAGAAACAATCCAGCCGTTGCGGCCTTATTGGGTGGCACTGGTGTTGATTTTCTGGTGCCTGGAAACGCAGGGCATTATAAGTCTGGGCGCTGCATTCCTGCTGGGCCTGGGGCTGGATCTTCTAACCGGCAGCCTGTTGGGCATGCACGCGCTGGGTCTGGTCATCATGACCTACCTGGTCACGCGCTTCCGGCCGCGTTTGCGTTTCTTCCCGCCCTGGCAGCAGGCGCTATCTGTACTGGCTCTGCTGGTCAACGATCAGATTATCGTGGTCTGGATTATCAGCTTGCGCGGTGACTCTTTACCCACTGCATCCTATTGGCTGGCCCCGCTGTTGGGTATGCTGGTCTGGCCGTGGTTGTTCCTGCTACTGGATCGCTATCGCGGCGCCGCGCGCCACCGGGTACATTCCTGAGCATCGGTGAGCGGCGGGCAATGAAATTCAGCTGTCAGTTTCTGCCTGGCCGCCTTGGGCAGCCGCTGAAAGATCCTTACCTGGAAACCCGCTTGTTCCGCTCGCGCATTATCACCGGCTTCGGGTTGTTATTGCTGGTGGTTGCCGGTCTGCTGTTGCGCTACTTCTGGTTGCAGGTTATCCAGCATGAAGAGTTCAGCACGCAATCTGTCAACAATCAGGTGGGGCTGGTACCAGTGGCGCCCAACCGGGGCTTGATTTATGACCGCCGCGGTCGTCCTGTTGCCGAGAATCTTCCTGCTTATCGCCTGGAAATCGTGCCGGAAAAAATTGCGGATATCGAGCAAACCATCAGCGCATTGGGGGCATTGGTGGAACTGCCCGAAGATGTACTGGAACGTTTTAACAAGGACAAAGTCCGCTACCGCAGTTTTGAAGCCGTGCCGCTCAAGTTCAACCTGACTGAAGAAGAAGTGGCGCGCTTTGCGGTAGACCGGTACCGCTATCCGGGCGTGGATGTGGTGTCCTATCTGTCACGCTACTACCCTTACAAGGATATGCTCACTCATGTGCTCGGTTATGTCGGTCGCATAGATGAGAACGACCTGACTGATATCGACATCGATGACTACCGGGCCAATAGCCACATTGGCAAAGGCGGTATCGAGCGGCAGTATGAGCGTCGCTTGCACGGTAGTAGCGGCCTGGAAACCGTCGAGACCAACGTGCAGGGTCGCGTCATTCAGGTGCTGGAGCGGCGTGACCCGCGGCATGGTGATGATTTGGTTTTGTCACTGGATATCGCGGTACAGCAGGCTGCCTGGGAAGCGCTGGGCGACCGGCCTGGTTCGGTGGTAGCGATTAACCCCAACGATGGCTCGGTGCTGGCCATGGTCAGCAAGCCGGCCTTTGATCCCAATCCCTTTGTTTATGGCATCAGCTCGGCGGCCTACAAGGCTATTCTGGATGCACCAGGACGGGCCTTGTTCAATCGTGCCATCCAGGGCAGTTTCGAGCCTGGATCTACACTCAAGCCCTTTGTCGGTTTGGCGGCTCTGGAAAAAGGTGTTACCACGATCAACCGGCGGATTTTCTCCAGCGGGGAGTTTTTCCTGCCGGGCGTCAGTCGCCCTTACCGTGACTGGCGCAAAGGCGGGCATGGCTGGGTGAATATCGAAACGGCATTGGAAATATCGGTTAATACTTATTTTTATCAAATGGCGCTGGACCTGGGCATAGATCGCTTGCATGACTATTTAGCCCAGTTCGGCTTTGGTCAGATTACCGGTGTGGACTTGCCTGGTGAAGCGGCTGGCGTTCTGCCATCACGCGAATGGAAGCGCGGTCGCTTCAATCAGCCGTGGTATGCCGGTGAAACCGTGATTGCCGGCATTGGCCAGGGGTTTAATGTGGTTACTCCAGTACAACTGGCCGTGGCATTGTCTACCCTGGTTAATGGCGGCAAGCGTTTTGAACCCCGCTTGCTGTACGCTGCCAAACAGCCGGGTGATGAGCGCGTGCAGCGCATCCAGGCACCTTTGGCTGGCCAGGTGCCAGTCATTCAGGAAGCCAATTGGCAAGCGGTGCGTAACGGTATGCATAGTGTGATCCACGGTCCCGCTGGATCAGCCCGGGCGTTATTGCCACTCAATGGCTACGAAATGGCCGGCAAGAGTGGTACTGCGCAGGTGGTGAAGCAGTCCCAGGATGAAGAAAAACAGGGAAGCAATGTCGCTGCCAATTTACGCCACCATGCCTTGTTCATTGCCTACGCGCCTTTTGACCAGCCAGCAATTGTGGTGGCCGTGGTGGTTGAGAATGGAGGCGGTGGCTCGCGCGAGGCAGCGCCGGTGGCGAAAAGCGTCATTGACGCCTGGTTATCACAGGGGTCCGAATGATCAATCGCCTGCTACCGGGATGGATCTCCTGGCCACGGCTGGATTGGCCGTTGCTGGCCGGCTTGTTATTGATGATGGGCGCGGGATTGATGGTCTTGTACAGCGCTTCGGGCGAAGACCTGGACGAAGTGATTCGGCAGGCGATACGTATGGCTGTCGGATTGGCCGTCATGTTAATGCTCAGCTTGGTTCCTCCGCACATCCTGCGCACCTGGTCGCCGTGGTTGTACGTGGCGGGTGTTGGCCTGCTGGCTGCCACCTGGGTGGTGGGTGAGGGCAAAGGCGCAGATCGCTGGCTGGATCTGGGTGTGGTGCGCTTCCAGCCTTCTGAGATCATGAAACTGGCTTTACCGATGACGTTGGCGTGGTATTTTCACCCGCGCAGCCTACCCCCCAGCCTGCCCATGACCCTGATGGCGTTTATTCTGTTGGCTGCACCGGCGCTGCTGATTGCGCGTCAACCCGATCTGGGAACCGCCTTGCTGGTGGGTATCTCGGGTTGCATCGTTATTTTCCTGGCTGGTTTGCGCTGGCGCTGGATATTGAGCCTGTTGGGATTGGCGGTGATTGCTGCACCTGGCTTGTGGATGGTGATGCACGAGTACCAGAAAAACCGCGTGCGGACTTTCCTCGACCCCAGTTCCGACCCCCTGGGCACAGGCTGGAATATCATTCAGTCCAAGATTGCCGTTGGTTCAGGTGGCTGGACCGGCAAAGGCTGGTTGCATGGCACCCAATCGCGCCTGGAGTACATTCCGGAACGGCATACAGACTTTATTCTGGCAGTGTTATCTGAAGAGTTTGGCTTGTTGGGCGTTGGCCTGCTGTTCCTGGGCTATCTCTTCATCATCGGTCGCAGCCTTTATATTGCCAGTATGGCCAAAGATACTTTTTCCCGCCTGCTGGCAGGAACTCTGGCGTTCACCTTCTCGGTGTATGTCCTGGTTAACGCCGGAATGGTGTCGGGTTTGTTACCGGTGGTAGGTGTTCCACTACCGCTGGTGAGTTATGGCGGCACCTCCATTGTTACCCTGCTGGCTGGCTTTGGGATTTTGATGTCGGTTTATGGTCATCGTCGGTTTATGCGCTGAGGACACGCCCCAGGAAAACAAAACAAGAACCATTCACCGTGGTTGAATGTCTCAAACCCGCAATCAAACCCAAAATCAAACAACTTCACGATTCGGGTAAACTGCAGACAGCCACTACCGATCAACCGCCCCTGCTTGAATGGGCGCAATGTGCAGGAACAAATAGTGATTCATAACAGCATTCCCAGGGTGACCCTTTTGCAAAAACTTGGCGCTTCAAAAGCCAGATCATCCGCACTTCGGCCATTGGCAGTTCGGCTGACCTGTTTGTGTTTGATCGCCAGTTTGAGCTCTTCCTGTTTCGCCGAACCGCCGCCCCGGCCCCATCCTGGTGTGGAAGCGTTCGCAGCGAAAGCAGCAGCCGAACATGGATTGGATGAGCAGGCGGTGCTGGAGTTGCTGCAACAGGCTGAATTCAAGCAGTCCATAGTGGATGCCATCAGCCGCCCAGCCGAGGGCAAGGCCTGGTATGACTACCGGCCCATATTCCTCAATCAGAAACGCATTGATGATGGCGTGGTGTTCTGGAATGAAAACAAAGAACGCATTGCCAAGGCCGCGGAACGCTACCAGGTAGACCCGCAGTTTATTGTGGCCATCATCGGCGTGGAAACGTCCTATGGCCGCATTACGGGCAACTTCCGTGTGTTGGATGCGCTTGCCACCTTATCTTTCTATTATCCTGATACGGGCAATGACCGTTCCGCATTCTTCTCCAGTGAATTGATGAATTTCCTCGTTTTGGGCCAGGAAGAGAATTTACCGCTGGATGAAGTAACCGGCTCGTACGCAGGTGCCATGGGCCTGGGACAATTCATGCCCAGCAGTTATCGCGCCTATGCGGTAGACCTCGATGGCGATGGCCGCCGCGATTTATGGGGTTCGCTGGATGACATCATCGGCAGCGTGGCCAATTATCTGCACGTGCATGACTGGGATTATGCAGAGCCGGTGGTGATGAAAGCCACCAAGTCAGCCAATGCCGACATGAGCCTGGTGGCCGAGAAAGACTACAAGGTCAAACACAGCGTAGCCGATCTCGCCAAAGGTGGGTTCAGTGTCTCAGGTGCAGATCCGGAAGCCATGGCCACCGTTACGGGCCTGGAAGAAAAATCCGGTGAGGATTACTGGCTGACCTTCAAGAACTTTTACGTCATCACGCGTTACAACCGCAGTCCACTCTACGCCATGGCGGTGTATGAGCTGAGTGAAGAGCTACTCACAGGGATGCAGCCTTGAGAGCAGGTTTGCGCTGCTGCTTGCCGTGGTTATTGGCGAGCGGTCTTCTGGTCGTGTTGGCAGCTTGCAGTAGTAAACCCAAAATACAAACGCCGCCAACTGCGTCGTCACCACCCAGCGAAGTGAACGATGGTCCTTCCAATGTTTTGATCACCGCAGCAGAAGTCAGAGACGCGGTGCCGCGTAACGAGCCGCTGGCCTCTTATGGTAACCACTCACCGTACGAAGTGTTTGGTAAAAAATACCGCGTCATGAATTCTTCCAAGGGTTACAAGCAGAAGGGCGTCGCATCCTGGTACGGCACCAAGTTCCATGGCCGGCGTACCTCCAGTGGTGAGCCTTACGATATGCATCTGGCGACAGCCGCACACAAAACCCTGCCGTTGCCTACTTATGCCGAAGTCACCAATCTCGACAATGGCAAGAAGATTATCGTCAAAATCAATGATCGGGGGCCTTTCAAGCACGACCGCTTGATCGATATGTCCTACGCTGCAGCGATACGGCTGGATATGACGCAAAAGGGCACGGCCAACGTTGAGCTTCAGGTTATCGACACCAGCAAGATGCCGCCAGCGACCGCCAGCGAGCTAAAGGTTCCGGGCATCACCGGTGGGGAAGAGACGGTATTCCTGCAAATGGGTGCTTTCAGCGAGGAAAACAGCGCGGAAGAGCTGGTCGGACGCCTTGAAGGGGTAGACCTGAAACCCGCCAGTATCCGCAAAGGTGATAAGGTCTACCGGGTGAGGTTAGGGCCGTACACAACCGCGCGTGAAGTAGATTCAGTCATACAGCGCGCTATTGAACTGGGCTTCGAGCGCCCACATCGAGTTAGACCCTAAGCGCTTTTAAGCGAAACCCGAAGCGCTTTTAAGCGAAACCCGAAGCGCTTTTAAGCGAAACCCGAAGCGCTTTTAAGCGAAACCCGAAGCGCTTTTAAGCGAAACCCGAAGCGCTTTTAAGTGAAACCTTGAGCACTTTCCGCAATAATCACCTTTCTCGCTAACAGATTGAACATTCAATGAATAGATTTATCATGCTGACAGCCTTGCTGTTTGCCAGTGTTGTAGCCAGTGTCGTGCCTGGGGTGGTTGCCGCCCAGGTGCCTAACCTGCCTACGCCCTCAGTGCCTACGGGCCCTGCGCCTATCCCGGCTGCGCCGGTATTGGGTGCCAACAGTTATATCCTGCAGGACTTTTATAGCCAGCAGGTGCTGGTGGAACATAACGCCGATATGCGGGTTGAACCCGCCAGCATCACCAAGCTGATGACCTCCTACGTGGTGTTCAAGGAATTGGCGGCCGGAAAAATCAAGTTGGAAGACACCGTGGTGGTGAGTGAAACCGCCTGGCGTACTGGCGGCTCGCGTATGTTCATCGACCCCAGCATGAGTCCAACCATTCTGGACTTGATCAAAGGCATGGTCATCCAATCCGGTAACGATGCCTGTGTGGCTCTGGCAGAGCACATCGCCGGTACTGAAGAAGCGTTTGCGGATTTGATGAACCACTATGCCAAAGAGCTGGGTATGGCCGGCACGCACTTCGTGAATTCAACCGGCTTGCCGCATGAAGAGCATTACACCAACGCCCGCGATGTGGCCCTGCTGAGCTCGGCCATCATCAATGAATTTCCCGACTACTACGCCTGGTATTCCGAAAAAGAATTCACCTTCAATGAAATTCGTCAGCACAACCGCAATACCCTGCTGTGGCGCGACCCGGCCATTGACGGCCTGAAAACTGGCCATACCGAATCAGCCGGCTACTGTCTGGCATCCTCGGCCTTGCGTGATGGCATGCGCCTGGTGGCGGCAGTGATGGGTTCAGATTCCGAATCATCACGCGCCAGCGAAAGCCAGACGCTGTTGAACTACGGTTTCCGTTTCTATGAAACCATTCAGTTGTATGAAGCCAAATCGGTACTGGCTACAGCCAAAGTCTGGAAGGGCACCGTCGAAGAAGTGAACACCGGCCTGGACCAGCCTTTGTTCATCACCATTCAGCGCGGTCGTTATGACGACCTGGACGCCAAAGTCGAACTGCAATCGGAACTGATAGCCCCGCTGGCCGAAGGTGCCGTGGTGGGTAATATCAACGTCAGCCTGGATGATCAAGCCGTGGCCAGCCGCGATCTGGTGACACTGGCAGCGGTTGAAGAAGCCGGCTTCATGGGCAGGAGTTGGGACGGCTTGATGATGTGGATTGATGGATGGGGCGATGACGAGTAATTTTTGGTTAATTGGGCAATCGTGCGATGGCTTCGCCGGAAGATAGAACCACTCTGCTGGAATTCCCCTGTCGGTTCCCGGTCAAGGCCATGGGCCGCAACGACGCACAATTTGTCAGCGTAGTCAGCGAGATCATCCTGTCACGCGCTGAACTGTTTGAGGGTGAACAAATCACCACTTCGCCCAGCAAAGCGGGGACCTACCTGGCTTTGACTGCGGTTATCGAAGCACAATCGCTGGAGCAACTGGACAGCATTTACCAGGCGCTCACCGACAGCAATCAGGTTGTGATGGCCCTGTAGTGAATTGCCAATTAATGAATACCCCAATGAATACAGCCACACCATTGTGCATTTCCGAGCCGAATGGCCAGGGTGATAGTGTTAGCGGCAGCCTGATGGTGCGGCAATTGGGGTTACAGTCTTACGAGCCGGTGTGGCGGGCCATGCAGGCCTTTACCGACAGCCGCAGCGATGAAACCCCCGATGAATTATGGTTAGTGCAACACCCGCCGGTATTTACTCAAGGTCAGGCGGGCAAAGCCGAGCACGTGCTGGCAGCGGGTGACATTCCGGTGATCCAGGTAGACCGCGGTGGGCAGGTGACGTATCACGGCCCGGGTCAGATCGTGGCTTATCCGCTGCTGGATCTGCGCCGCCGCGGCCTCGGTGTGAAAGCACTGGTGTGCAAAATTGAAGAAGCCCTATTGCGCGTATTGGCCCAGTATGGCGTGCAGGCAGCGCGTCGGCCTGGTGCGCCGGGTATTTACGTAGATAATGCCAAAATTGCCTCTTTGGGTTTACGCGTGCGGCGTGGACGTTCTTTTCACGGCCTGGCATTTAATATAAAGATGGATCTGGAGCCTTTCCAGCGCATCAACCCGTGCGGTTTTGAAGGGCTGAAAGTGACGGATTTGTCGTATTTTGCAACGGTGGAGCTCGCCGGGGTGGAGCAGTGTTTGGTGCAGGAATTGGCGGATCAATTGGGTTTTGAGCACATTTGCGCCGTAAATGATGGAGTGTTCCCGCATGAATGAGGCGGATAAATTGATACTCAATATTCCGCAGCCCAGATGGGTAGCCGAGCCAATGGTAAGGGCCGGTGAGAAGGAGCAGGGCCAAGCCAAGATGGCGCGCAATACGGCGCGATTTGACAGCGATGTGCCCATTCTGCGCAAGCCGCCCTGGATACGGGTACGTTTACCCGCTGGTAATGCGGTGGGTGATCTGAAGGCGCGCTTGCGCGACCGCAAATTGGTAACAGTTTGCGAGGAAGCCTCCTGCCCGAATATCCACGAATGTTTTAGCAAAGGCACTGCCACGTTTATGGTGCTGGGTGAAATTTGTACCCGTCGCTGCTCTTTTTGCGCTGTGGCGCACGGCCGACCGTTGGCCCCTGATGCCAATGAGCCGCAGCAACTGGCGGCCTCAGTACAGGAAATGGGCTTGCGCTATGTGGTGATTACGTCGGTGGATCGCGATGACCTGCGAGATGGGGGTGCAGCGCACTTTGCTGAATGCATAGATGCAGTGCGGGCCGCCAACCCGGGCATACAGGTGGAAATCCTGGTGCCGGATTTTCGCGGCCGCAGCAAGCTGCAAAAGGCTCTGGATATATTCAGTGCCTCGCCACCGAATGTGTTCAATCACAATATTGAGACGGTTGAAGGGCTGTATCGAAATGTCCGTCCCGGTGCCGATTACCAATGGTCATTGCAGTTGTTGCAGGCCTTCAAGTCGCGCCAGCCGCAGGTTCCGACCAAGTCCGGCATTATGCTCGGCCTGGGTGAAACGCTGCAGCAGGTGGAACAAACACTGAAAGACCTGCGAGAGCACGATGTGGATCTGGTGACCATGGGGCAATACCTGCAGCCCAGTTCTCATCATCATCCGGTGATGCGTTACTGGACACCAGACGAGTTCAAACAGCTCGAATTGCTGGCTTACGAGATGGGCTTTACCCATGTGGCTTCTGGCCCGTTGGTACGCTCTTCCTATCATGCCGATCAGATGGCGCATGATTCTGGTCTGTTGTAGGAGCGCGCTCTGGGCGCGAAGATCGGCCGCAAAGCGACCTCCTACAGAGATGTGGGAATTGGATTTTGTAGGAGCGCGCTCTGCGCGCGACATTTACCGATACGGGGCAACTGATCGAAAAATCGCAACCTTTTGAGGTTATTTATTCGCCGCCGAGAAACTCGCGATTGTTTTCCTTGTCTGAAAAGTGCATAAATATCAGGCGGGGAGAGGATTTTTCTCGAACCAAAGCGGGGTTTGGACCTTGAAATCAGATTTTTCAGAAGGTCGTCCCGCAGGGGTAACAATGGGCAGGTCAAAAAATCGGCCAACGGTTTGGCCAACGATTTTATCTTAGGCCCGATCGCAACAGGAGATGGTTTTGTGAAACGAATTGTGATGTTTACCGGATTGTTGCTAAGCAGCTCACTTGCGTGGGCGGCTGTACAGCCGGCTGAAACGCTGGAGCTGAAGTCCAGCATGGATCAGCGTTATGCGACCAACCTGGCGACCCGTTTCCTGACCAACTGGCATTACAAGGACACAAAGCTGAATGATGAGCTGTCCGAGCTGATATTCGATCAGTACATTGAAATGCTGGACCCGAACCGCAGCTACTTCCAGGCCAGCGACATCGCCGCTTTTGGTCGTTACGAATTCAGCCTCGATGACGCACTGCGTCACTCCGATCTGCAACCGGCCTACGAAATTTTCAATGTCTATCTCGATCACGTGCGCGAGCGCGTGGCTTATTCACGTCAGGAAGCACATCAACCGATGGATTTCACCGTTGATGAAAACTTCCAATACGATCGCAGCGAAGCGCCTTGGGCTGAAAATACCGCTGAGATGGATGAGATCTGGCGCAAGCGGGTCAAGAACGATTATTTACGATTGAAGCTTACCGACAAGGACGATGCAAAAATTTCAGAAACACTGGACGAGCGCTATGACAGTATGGAGCGGCGCATCAATGAGCTGAAAGCCGATGATGTGTTTCAGTTCTTTATGAACGCTTTTGCGCAGTCGATAGAACCTCATACCTCTTACTTGTCGCCGCGTACTTCGGAGAACTTTGAAATTTCCATGAAGCTGTCGCTGGAAGGTATCGGTGCCTTGCTGAGTCGCCTGTCCGAGTACACCACTATAGCCAGCGTGGTGCCGGGTGGCCCGGCCGATCAGGATGGTCGGCTCAAGGCCGGTGATCGCGTTACAGCCGTGGGCCAGGGTAAAGATGGCAAGATGGTGGATGTGATTGGATGGCGCGTGGATGACGTAGTCGAACTGATCCGCGGTCCCAAGGACACCATCGTGCGGCTTGATGTGTTGCCGGAAGATGCCAGTGTCACCGCTCCGCCTACCTCGATTGAAATCGTCCGCAACGAGGTCAAGCTGGAAGAGCAGGCAGCGAATAGCAATATCATCGAAGTGCCGATCGAGGGCACTGACCAGATGCAGAAAATCGGTGTGATCGACTTGCCGGTGTTCTACCTGGATTTCGAAGGCCGCGCTTCCAACAAGCCGGATTATCGTTCCAGTACGCGCGATGTACGGGCACAGATTGAAACGCTGAAAGAGCAGGGCGTTACCGGCATTGTGATCGACTTGCGCGACAACGGCGGTGGCTCACTGCTGGAGGCTACCACCTTGACCGGCTTGTTTATCGACCGTGGCCCGGTAGTTCAGGTGCGTAACTCCAATGGTCGTATTTCCACTGAGGAAGACCTGGAAAGTGGTATGGCCTGGGATGGCCCCATGGCGGTGCTGGTGAATCGTTACAGTGCTTCCGCGTCAGAGATTTTTGCGGCCGCCATTCAGGATTACGGTCGTGGTGTGATTGTCGGTGAGCCCACTTTTGGCAAGGGCACCGTGCAAAGCCTGATCGACCTGGACGACTATGCCCCATCCGATACGGCTTCAGCCGGTCAGTTGAAACTGACCATGGCGCAGTTCTTCCGGGTTAACGGTGGCTCTACCCAGAACAAGGGTGTGGTGCCGGATATCCGCTTTCCTTCTGCCGGTGATCCGCAGGAATATGGTGAGCGCTCTTTGCCCAATGCTCTGCCCTGGACCAGCATCGATTCAGCCCGTTACGAGCGTGCCGGTGATCTGAGTCGCATCGTGGCGGTGGCCGATAACCGCTACCAGGCCCGCTCAAGTACGGACAAGGAATTTGAATGGTTGTTGGCCGATATCAATGAGTTCAATGAAAACTCCGATCGCACCGAGGTCTCATTACTGGAGACGGTAGCGCGCGAAGAAATGGCCAAAGACGAAACCAAACGCAACGAACGCAAAGCCAAACGCAATGGCGTAGATCGTGTAATCGAAGGCACCGAAGTGCCGGACGCGGAAGATTTTGATGAGTTCTCCACCGCAGCGCTGGGAGATGGAGCGGAGGGTGAAGAGGCGGCGGAAGAAGAACGCCCTGACCTGATGTTGCGTGAAGCGGCTCACATTGTAGGTGATCTGGTGGAATTGACCGCTGACAATGAGTTACTCAATCGTCAGTTCTCGCAGTTGCTGGATAAAGCAGCGCTTAAAGCTCAAGTAAACTAAGCCTGAAACACCGGGCCGGGCCACACGTAAAAATGTGGCCCAGCCTTTTTTATTGTCCCACTGTCTGAGGACTACTTCTGTTTCAGCAAGTCTCGTATTTCGGTCAACAACACTTCTTCGTTAGAAGGCTCGGGTGGTTCAGCAGGCGCTTTCTCTTCCTTCTTTTTCAGCGAGTTCATGGCCTTGATCACCATGAAAATGGCAAAGGCGATGATCGCAAAATCAATCACAGCCTGAATAAAGCTGCCGTAGTTCAAAGTGACAGCAGCCACGTCACCGCTGGCTTGCTTCAGGGTCACGGACAACTGGGTAAAATCAGCGCCACCTACCAAAACACCGATCGGGGGCATCAACACGTCGCTGACAAAAGATGTGACGATTTTGCCAAAGGCTGCACCGATCACAATACCAACAGCCATATCCACTGCATTTCCACGCATCGCGAAATCGCGGAACTCTTTTATCATGCTCAAAAGTCTCTCCTTCTGTGATTGCCTGAGTCCGATTCAGAAATTTCTGAATAAATCAGAGATTTCTTGGATACATCTCCCGCTTACCTGCGGCTGACATGATACTGGAAGCAGCCAATTTGTCATCCCACTGATAGAATCTTTCAACATGTCAGTCCAGAATCATCAGCCGCTCAAAACAGGAATCTTGCAAGTCGCATTGCCGGTGCCGCTGCGTGAATTATTTGATTACTTGCCGCCGAAAGACGGGCCATCCGTATTGCCCGGCACCCGCGTGGTGGTGCCGTTTGGCTCGCGCCAGTTGGTTGGGGTCGTGGTTGCTGCACAGGCTGAATCACGTTTGCCCATGGACCGGCTGCTGCCGATAAGCAAGGTGCTGGATCAAGCAAAGCCTTTGTTGGATAGCGAACTGCTCGGCCTGATGCAATGGTGCTGGCAGTACTACAAACATGCGCCGGGTGATGTGTTGCAGGCCGCACTGCCACCCGCGTTGCGTAAAGTCCGGGGAGTGCTGCCCGATGCGCCACTGCAATATGGGCTGACGGCGACTGGATTGGAACGGCTGAGCTTACCCGCTGGCCGCGCCAAAGCCCAGTACGCCCTGCTGGAGTGTTTGCGCTTCGGCGCAAAAACCGAAGACGAACTAAAAACACAGGGCGAACGCTGGCGCGCTAAATTGAGCCGGGTGATGGAGCAGGATTGGGTTGTATCCGAACCTCTGCTAGCCAATAAAGGGGCCGAATACAATTTTGTCGAAAATTTGCCTTTATTGGCGACCGCTTTTGAGCTGACCGCTGAGCAGCAGCAGGCGATCTCAGCTATTCAGTCAGCCGGCCAGGGCTTTTCCAGCCATCTGCTGGATGGTGTTACCGGCAGCGGTAAAACCGAGGTTTACCTGCGGTTGCTGCAACCGGTTTTGCAGGCAGGTCAACAGGCTCTGGTGCTGGTGCCCGAGATTGGGCTGACACCGCAATTGATTCGCCGTTTCCATCAGCGTTTGGGGTGGCCGCCCGCGGTGTTGCATTCCGGATTGTCCGAAGGTGAACGCTTGTCGGCCTGGGAGGCGGCGCGTTCTGGAAGGGCTCGCTTGCTGCTCGGCACCCGCTCGGCCTTGTTTACGCCCATGCCTGCGCTGGGACTTATTGTGCTGGACGAAGAGCACGATGCCTCCTTCAAGCAGCAGGATGGATTTCGCTATTCGGCGCGCGATGTGGCGGTCAAGCGAGCCGCCGAGCTGAAAATTCCGGTGGTTTTGGGCAGCGCTACGCCATCTTTGGAATCCATCAACAATGCTGCCAGCGGGCGCTATCAGCGGCACAAGTTACGGCAACGGGCCACCAAAGCGGCCATGCCATCATGGCAGGTGCTCGATTTACGCCAGCAGATAACCATCAATGGTCTGGCCACAGTTGCCGTTGACGCCATTGCCGCTACGCTGGACCGCGGTGAGCAGGCCATGGTTTTCCTGAACCGTCGTGGTTATGCGCCGGTTCTGATGTGCGGCCAATGTGGTTGGCATGGCCGTTGTCAGCGCTGTGAAGCCAATATGACCTGGCACCGTAGCCTGCGACGGCTGAGCTGCCATCATTGTGGCAGTGAAAAGCCAGTGCCGCGTTTTTGCCCGGAGTGTCGTGCCGATGACCTGGTGGGCATAGGCGAAGGTACCCAGCAATTGGAGACGAGTTTACGCCAGCGCTTTCCTGATACCGTGATCTGGCGCTTTGATCGCGACAGTACCCGCGGCAAAGGGGTATTGGAAGATCAAATCGATCAGGTTCGCGGGGGTGAACCCTGCATCATGGTGGGCACACAGATGCTGGTCAAAGGGCATCACTTTCCGGCTGTTACCCTGGTGGTTGTGGTAAATGTGGACCAGGCACTTTACAGCGCTGATTACCGGGCGCTGGAGCGTTTGGGACAGACTTTATTACAAGTCGCTGGGCGTGCAGGCCGGGCCGATAAGCCGGGCAGGGTGTTGCTGCAAACCTATGAACCTCACAGCCAGGCATTACAGTTGCTGATCACCCAGGGTTATGAAGCGTACTCGGAGTGGTTGCTTGAAGACCGGCGCGCGGCGGGATTGCCACCATTGAGTTACCAGGCGCAGCTCAAGGCTGAAGCCTTGGCGCGTGAGGATGTGATGACTTTTCTCGAAGCTGCTGCCGAATGCTTCCCACCAGGAAAAAGTCAACTGTGGGGGCCGATTCCAGCCCTGATGGAAAAAGTTGCGGGGCGTTACCGAATGTATTTGTTGGTCCAGGCGTCGAGCCGCACGGAATTGCACCGGCAACTGGATGGCTGGCTGGAGCAGTTGAAATCACTGACCGCAGCGCGCAAGGTGCGCTGGGCCATGGATGTTGACCCTCAGGATATGTGAAAAAAGGGCGATCAGCGCGAGCCGTTGCCATCTGCGCCTGCCTCCTCAGGTTCTTCGTACCTTGCCAGGTCGCCTTCATCCGGCAGATTGACCCAATGCACATCGACACCCTTGAATTTGGCCTGAGTTTGCACCGCAGCCTGATAGCGTTGCGCCTTGTTCATGGTGATTACTTCGCTGCCCGTGGGTTCCGGTCTTGGCGTGGTAGCGCAGGCTGAAACGGCCAACAGGACAACCGACAGCGCAGTGATCAATTTGGCTTTGACGATCAGTTTGGTATTCATGTGATTTCTCCCGAATGGCAGGTTTAAAAAACATACGAAGTCTATCGTACTATTTTTCAGGTAAATTGCAAGAGCTCAGAAAAGTTCGTTCCCAAACCAGGATTTCATGACCTTTGACACGCGCATCACAGTACTTGATCAGGGACATTGAGTACGATTTAATCAGACAGGATGAGGCTTTTTCTCGATCAGCGATTGTATGGAACCCGTTAGTTGCTGGCCTGTCTCTCCACAATCGGTATACTTCCCCGTTCACTTAAAGGCATGCCCCCAGAGGAGTTTATGGAGCATTCGGAAACCGCGGCTAATCCAGCCGCAGAAAACACCCAACTGCAGGACCCGGCCCAGCAAGACGCGCATGCCGCGTTCATGAATCTGAGCAAGGCTGCGAATGAACTGATCATTGGCCAGCAGCGATTGATGGAGCGTTTGCTGATCGCCCTGTTGAGCAATGGCCATTTGCTGGTGGAAGGTGCGCCGGGACTGGCTAAAACCACCGCCATCAAGGTGATTGCTGATCGCATTGAAGGTGATTTTCACCGCATCCAGTTCACACCTGATTTGTTGCCAGCCGATCTGACTGGCACGGAAATTTACCGCCCACAGGAAGGCACTTTCAGTTTTCAGCAGGGGCCGATTTTCCATAACCTGATCCTGGCGGATGAAGTGAACCGTGCGCCGGCCAAGGTGCAATCGGCTTTGCTGGAAGCCATGGGCGAGCACCAGGTCACGGTCGGACGGGTTACTTACCACCTGCCACAGTTGTTTCTGGTGATGGCCACGCAAAACCCCATTGAGCAGGAAGGCACCTATCCCTTGCCGGAAGCGCAGCTGGATCGCTTCCTGATGCAGGTTTCGATTACCTATCCCGACGCAAAGGCGGAACAGCTGATTCTGCATCTGGCGCGACAGCAGGCGCGCGATGAGCTGTTCAAGCAAAAGACCGCTCCGGTACTGGTGACGCAACAACAGGTATTTGCCGCGCAGAACGGTGTGCTGGATCTCTACCTGGCACCCGCGCTGGAGGAGTACATCGTGCAATTGGTGCTGGCCACCCGTGATCCGGGCCGTTGGGACCCGGAACTGGCCAAGCTGGTCAGCTACGGTGCCAGCCCTCGTGCCACCATCGGCCTGGATCGTTGTGCCCGAGCCCGAGCCTGGCTGGATAACCGCGCATTTGTCTCACCCGATGATGTGCATACCATGATTCATGATGTGATGCGTCATCGCGTTTTGTTGTCTTACGAAGCCGAAGCCGATGGCGTTACCGTTGATCAATTGATCGACCGCCTGCTGGATCGGGTTCCGGTGCCGTGATCTCTAACCGAACGTCCAGGGACAGAGGCCAGGCAAAAATGCGGGCCAGTATGCGGCATAGTGCCAGCGATCAAACACAAGACCGGGGACGGGATCAATCACGGGATAGTGGCGATGGCATCCACCTGACCGCCGCTGAATTGATTGCTCTGCGTCCCCGCTGTCATTCCCTGCGCCTGCCCATGCGTCAGGCGGCTGCGTCTGCGCTTGCGGGGGCTTATCGTTCGCGCTTTCGTGGCCGTGGTGTGGATTTTCTCGAGTCGCGCAATTACCAGCCCGGCGATGACATCCGCAATATGGACTGGCGCGTCACGGCACGCACCGGACGTGCTCACACCAAGGTATTCCAGGAAGAGCGCGAACGTCCGGTGCTGGTGGTTATTGACGCCAGTCCCAGCCTGTATTTTGGCACTCGGCGACGGCTCAAATCGGTGGCTGCCGGGCAGATGGCTGCAGCAATTGCCTGGTCTGCGGTGCGCCGCGGTGATCGTATTGGTGGTTTCTTTTTCGCACCGGGCAAGCACCGGGAATTACGCCCCAGTGGTGGCCGACGCGGTGCCATGCGCTTGATCCAGGGGCTGGTGGATTGGCTGCAACCGGAAAATGCCAATGGCACAGCAGAAGGCCTGTCACACGCTCTGGAGCGGGTGCGTCATGCCGTGCGTCCGGGCAGCCTGATCATCATACTCAGCGATTTCTTCAGCCTGGATGAAGACTGCAACCGGCACATATCCCGACTGCGGCAGCACAACGATGTCATCGGTTGCCAGTTAATGGATGCTGCCGAATATGCGCTGCCCGAAGGGGCCTATCCCATCAGTGACGGTCATGCCTCCAGCATCATGAATACACAACATGATGCCGATCGAAAATTGTTCAGTCAGATCAGCCTGCAACATGCCGAAGAGCCACGACGCATGTTCCAGAAACACCAGTGCGGTTGGATGGTTTTACGCACCGAAGACGACCCGGTAGAAATGCTCGGTCGGGATTTGCGTGTGCTGGTGGGCAAGCCCCGTTGAGCCACCTTTGAGAATGGCGCCTTGAACGAAGTCAGCCCTGAACTACTGGAACAATTGCGTGATATCCACGCGGCTGTTGAGCCGGGCTGGTGGCCGCCCGCGCCTGCCTGGTGGATTCTCGCGGCACTGCTGCTGGCACTGCTGCTCTGGTTGCTGCGGCTGGCCAGCAAATGCTGGAGTATAAGAAAGCGCCGTGCCCGTTTGCTGGCAGCGCTGGATCGCATTCAAAACCAGTTTGATCCGGCAGCGCCAGCCAACGAATATTTGTCCGAGCTCAATCGTCTGTTCCGGGTAGTGGCCATTCGTGCCTTCCCGGGCACCGCCAGCTCGCGGTTGCAAGGTGCAGCCTGGGTGGAATTTATGCGCTCGCTGTTGCCCGATGGGTCGAATACGGAAAGCCTGGCTGCGCTGGAAACCGGCCCCTATCAGCCCGAGCCGGAATTCGATGCGGCTGGCTTGTACGCCGTGGCTAAAGAATGGATCAAGCGATATGGCTGAGCTTGATAC
>Ga0163153_10001076_pt1 | contig 44497 bp, 50 predicted proteins | sample OliLakLV19MP6IB1_FD_148629 | JGI IMG/M metagenome (GOLD analysis project Ga0163153, IMG submission 148629) | Freshwater microbial mat bacterial communities from Lake Vanda, McMurdo Dry Valleys, Antarctica - Oligotrophic Lake LV.19.MP6.IB-1 | ecosystem: Environmental > Aquatic > Freshwater >... | reverse complement strand
TGGAGCGGTGGCGAGCGGCCGCTCCCCACCGCTCCAGGCCACACTCGTTGTACCGGCGAGGGGCACGGCGCGGTCGTGAAACAGCACTACGGAAGGCAGCGATTGCCACCCGCGCGTGTCGGCGGTGGGCGTCGTCGCCGCGGAAATTCCCTTGGCGAAGAGGCCCACGAGCCCGATGATCGCCCCGGCGCCGGCGAGGTTGCTGCGGTCTGAGGCGAAGCCCTGCAGCATCGCGATCTGCCCAACGTCAGTCGCCACCTGGCCCACGGTGTTGGCGTTGTCCTTGAACTGGGCCTTGCCGGCGAGCACGCCGTCGACCTGGCGCCCGCCGCGGGTCGACGCCTGGAAGTACACGTCGCCCGCGACCTTGAAATCGCGCATCTCCTGGCTCGAAGTCTTCACATGGACGGCGTCGTCGGGCCCGGCACCGGGTTGGAAGACCAGCAGTTCCTTGTGCTTGCCACTCGTCGCCTTGGCCGGCGCGGCGCCCGAATCGATCAGCACGATGGATTTGCCCGGGGTGTCGGGCAGGGCGGCGATGCTTGCGTCGGCTTGCTTCGCCTCCTTGATCAGGACCTTCGCCCGCGAGTCGTCTCCCGCGCATGAGGAAGCCCAGCCGGCGAGGTACTTCATCATTCCGAAGTCACCGGCAAAGGACTCCTGCTCCGCCATCGTGTCCTGCAGGTCGGCAGCCAGGAAAGCCGCGCGGGCGTTCTCGTAGTCGCCGTCGCGCGAGTAGAGCACCGCGCGGTAGAAGTAGGTCATCGCTCGCTCGTACGGCTCGCCCTTGAAGTCCTTCACCTTCTCCGCGTTGAAGACCGACAGCGCGCGTTTCGCGTTTTCGTCGCCTGCGTAGATCTGCTCGATGCGCGCGATCGCCTCGTCGAAGGAGCGGCGGGCGACGTCGAAGTGCCCCGCCTCCATGGCGGCCAGGCCGAGCTGCTGGTGGTTCAGCACGGCGTTCCACTCGCCGTCACGGTAGAGCTGGCGGTAGAACGGACGCAAGGCGGCGGACCTGCCCTCGGCGAAACGGGTCGCTTCCTCGTCCACGTTTGCCCTGGATCCCCAGGCGGCGGTGGCGAGCGGACAGGCGGTGGCGATGGATACGGCGAGCGCGATGGCGCGAATGGCGAAACGGCTTTTCATGTTGGCTCCCTGTTGTCTAGCGATAGATGACGTTGTCCGCCGCGGCGCGCGAGAACTCGTACATGCCGCTCCACACGATCTCGGAAGTCTCGAGGTCGACCATCTCGAACGTGATCTGGTTGTAGCGCTGGACGATGCCGCTCTGCGCGTTGCGCGCATCAACCGAGGCGATGCGCCCGCCGAGGCGGAAGTCGCCGCCCGCCTGTGCCTTCACGAGGCCGGTGGTGCCCACGTCGGTGACGCCCTGGCGCTTGAGGTCGCGCTCGTGCTGCACCATCCCGGCGTACTGGCGGCCCACAAACGTCAAGCGGCCCTGCGAGGCGCGGTTGAGGCTGACTCGCAGCCGGTCGGTGATGACGTTCCTGTTGATCGGCTGCGCGCCTTCGTTGGCGAAGTACTCCGCGTCGATGATCACGCGGGGAGAGGCAGCCGACCGCGCAAGGCGCGGGTTGGCCAGCATGTCGCGCATCATCTGGTCGGTCATCGAGATGATGTCCTGGCTTTCGATGCCGATCCCGCCCACCGGCCCGCGCACCGCGGGGTCGATGACCTGGGGGGCGATGCCCTGCGGGTTCTGTACATTCGACGTCGCACAGCCGCCCAGCAGGGCCGCGGCGAGCACAATCAGATTCGCGATTCGTTTCATGAAGGCCTCCCTTGTGTGAGACGTATTGCAACAGCGGACCCGCTCGGCGACCATTGGCCCCATGGGTCGGCCAAGAGGGTTAGGCGGACGCCGCGTCCGGGTGGACAATGGCCGCTGGAGGAGGCGAGCATTGAGGATCTTGCTGGTTGACGACCATGCGCTGTTTCGCGAAGGCATCGCGCTGTTGCTGCGGCCGATGCTGCCGGGAGCGGAAGTGCTGGAAGCCGGGTCCCTCGAAGAGGCATTCGAGCGGATGGCGGCGGCATCGCGCCTGGACCTCGTGCTGATGGACCTTGGATTGCCGGGCGTCTCGGGGCTCGAGGGTATCGCCCTCTTTCGCGAGCGTTTCCCGGAGGTTCCGGTCGTGGCGCTGTCGTCGGCCGATGACCACGACACCGTGCTCAAGGCCATCGATGCCGGAGCGATGGGTTACGTTCCGAAGAGTTCCTCGTCGGGGGTGTTGGCAGGCGCCCTGCAACTGATCCTCGCCAAGGGAATCTACCTTCCGCCGAGCGTTTTCCTTTCGGGCCGCGCGCGCGCCCCGTCGCCGCAGCCCGCCTTGCCGGCGGCCCAAAGCGCGCGCGTGACGCCTGCGAGCCTGGGCCTCACGCCCCGCCAGGCCGACGTGTTGTGGCTGATCCTGGAAGGGAAGTCGGCGAAGATGGTGTCGCGTGAACTCAACCTCTCGGCGAGCACGGTGAAGGTCCACACCTCCGCGGTGCTGCGCGCGCTCAACGTCACCACGCGCACGCAGGCGGTCGTGGCCGCGGGCAGGCTGGGCCTGACTTTCAGCCCTCCGTCGCCTCCCGGGTAAGGGCGATCAGCGACGCGGCAGCAGCCTGCAATGCCGCCGCGCTGAGCGGCTTGTGAAGCACGCGGGAGATGCCGGCGGTACCTTCCGGCTGCGAGTACGTCACGTCGCCGGTCACGAGAAGTGCAGGGACGGGTGAATCGACTGCTTTGCGAATGCGCTCTATCGCAAGCATTCCATCTCCATCCCCCTGAAGCCGAAGGTCGGCGACGATGAGGTCTGGCGTGCGCAGGTGCGATCGCAGCTGGGCGCAGGCCGCGTCCGGGCTCCCGTCGGAGACCACATGACAACCCCACCGTTCGAACCAGACATGAGTAGCGAAGCGGTTGTCCCGGTGGTCGTCCAGCACGACGACGAAAGCGCCCTGCAGGGATGCCGGCGCGGGTTGCCCCCCGATGGGAGGCATCTCCGGAGCGCGTGTCGACAACGGCAACTCAAGGCAGAACACCGAACCGCGCGCGGGCCAGCTCTGTAGCGTAAGGGCGTGGCCGAGCAGCTGCGCGCTGCGCTGGACGATGGACAGCCCCAGTCCGAGGCCTCCCTGCCGCTCGACTCCCGGGACCTGGAAGAATTCCGAAAAGACGTGCTCCTGGTGCTGCGGCTCGATGCCGGCACCGGTATCCACGACGAGGATTTCCACCCGGCTGCCGCGGCGACGGCAACCGACGCGTACGTGTCCCCGCTGCGTGTAGTGGATGGCATTGGCGACAAGGTTGCAAAGGATGCGCGTCAGGATCGCCGGATCGGTATCGACCACAAAGGCCGGACGGCTGGTGAGGAGCACCAGCCCCTTGTCGTGCGCATCGGCAGCGAACTGCTGCTCGATCGTCGCGAACACGTCGGCCACACGGACCGGCGCGATTCGCGGCCGCAGGGCACCGGCATCCAGCTTCGAGATGTCGAGCAGGGCGCGGAAGAGCTCTTCCATCGAATCGACGGATTCGCGCGCTTTCTGGGCGATCCCCCGCAGTTCCTCCGTCTGCACACGCTGCTCGAGGATGCCGACGAGCAGTCCCACGGCGTGCATCGGCTGTCGCAGGTCATGGCTGGCCGCCGCGAGGAAGCGCGTCTTGGCGGCGTTGGCCTGGTCGGCCTCATCCTTCTTTTGCGCAAGCTCCTGGGTCCGCTCGCGCACGCGCTCTTCGAGCTCGCCGTAAGAGGATTGAAGGCGCGCGGCCATCTTGTTGAACTCCTCGGCGAGGTCATGCAGCTCGTCGCGAGTGGACACCGTTGCGCGCGCCGCCAGGTCCCCAGCGCCGATGCGGGCGACCGCCCGGCGCAGGCCCACGACAGGTTCCGACATGTTCCGGGCGAGGAAGAGCGCAAGCGCGATGGCGCTCACCAGCCCCGTGAGAAGAATGCCGAACGCGCGCCATGCGGCGTTGCGCACGGGGGTGAGGACCTCGTCGGAAGACTGCTCGACCATCGCCCACCAGCCCGTTCGTCCGATGGGACGTGCCGCAGCGAAGACGGAGCGCCCGTCGAGGGACGTCGCCTCGACCGCCCCTGCGGTGTCCGGTCGCAGCGCGGCGGCGAGCGACGGGTGGGCGGAAAGGTTGATCCGGCGCAGGACGATGCGAAGGTCGGGATGCGCCATCACATAGCCCGCGCGGTCGACGATGAACCCGTGGCCGGTTTCGCCGAAACGCAGCCCGGAGGCGAAGTCGCTCACGATCTTCATGTTGACGAGGGCGGCGGTGCGTCCGTCCCGCGTGCCGATCGTCATCCACGCGTACGGGTCAACGCCGGCGCGGAACATGGCGTTTCCGAACGTGACGTCACCGGCCTTCGTGTCGGCGAATTCGCGCGGATCCATCGCGCCCGCTTCGTTGCGCTCGAGCTGCGAGACCTTGATCCCCTTGCCGCTCGGATCCACGTAGCGAAGCTCCGCGAGCGCCGGCAGCACGCGCTGCAGACGGCGAAATTCGTTCTCGCGATCGCCGGGACCCAGCACGCCTTCCGACCACGGCATCTCGGCAATGGCGCGTACCTGCGCCTCGATCCCGGCGAAATGATCTTCCACACGTACGGCTACGACGCCGGCGCGTTCGGCGAGGACCTGGCGGGACTGCGAGACGTTCTCGCGCCAGGCGGAGGCGACGTCCGCCACGCCGACCAGCGTCAGCAATCCGCACACCGGCAGGCTGATCAGCAGCGCATAGCGCAGGAAGATCCGCGGAAAGGGGTTGCGCCGGTCGCTCATTGCCAGAACGTCGCGAGCGGGTAGACCTTCGGGTCGAGCTTGATCCCGAGCGCGCGAGCGTTCGCCGGGCTCACGCCGAAGAAGACGTGGTGCGGCCGCACCACGGGGATGTCGCGTGCGTCGACGCCGTTGCAGATGCGATCGACCATATCTGCCATCTCGTCCCACATCACGGAGAAGTCCGCGCCGAACGTCATCGCGACGCCTTTCTCCAGCATGCGGCGGTGGCCGAAGATGTGCGGCTTGCGGGTCGCCTTCACCAGCTCGACCACGCGATCCTCGTGCCGAAACACGACCGGGGATTCCGGGATGATCCATGCGTCCACGCTGCGGCCCTCGCCGGAGCGGAAGACGCGCTCCAGTTCATCGCGATCCACGGCCTCGAACGCGACGACCTGCACTCCCATCCTGGCGGGTGCTTGGTCCACGATTTCGCGCACCACAGGCCGCCCGAGCACATACGCGTCGGCAATCAGGCCGATGCGGCGCACTCCGGGCGAAGCCAGGCGCAGCATCTCCACGTACTTCCACTCGAGATCCACCGCGTAGCTGATCCCGGTCGCGTTCACTTTCCGGGGGCCGAGCTCGTCGACGATGCCCCACGATTTCGGCTCGACGATCGTCGCGAAGATGAGGGGCGACGGTGTCCTGGCCTCGGCTACGGCCTTGGCGATGTAACCGCTCGTGGTCAGGATCGCGACACGTCCCGCGAGCTGCGAGGCGATGAGCTGGCGCGGAATCCCTGCGGTGTCGCGCTCCTGCACAACGAGGAGCTCCGCCCTGAGGGCCCGTCCGTGGCGGCGCACCAGCGCCTGCCGCAGGCCCTCCAGCTGCTGCGGCGCGTTTTCGATGGGCCCGGAGATCACGAGCAGTGGCACCGGCGCATCGGCCGGACGGCCAATGCAAATGTCCGCTTGATTTGCCCCAAACGCGCCACCAGAATGGCCTGGCCCTGCGAGGAATGCGGCGAAAGCCAGCAAGCCCCTCGATATGGCGACGCGCACCCAACGACAAGGAGAAAAGAAATGAGCAAAGGCGAGGGATGGTTCTGGCTCAAGTTTTCCAGGGCGGCCGCCTTGCAAGGCGGCGCCGCGGGCGGCGCCAATTCCGCCAACATCGGCGCCACCGGCACAGGAGCCGGAACGGCGGGAGCGGGAGGTGGGAAGTTCATCGAGGGATACACGATCAGGCCAACCGTGGCGTACGGGATGCAACAGGTGGTCGCCACGCTCACCTTCCTGCCGGCGACCGGCGAGGCCGACGGGATGCCGTGCGCGTTTTACCCCGACATGACGGACCAGAAGAAGGCCCCGCGCAGCTTCAGTACGGAGAAGGCTGCCATGGAGGAGAAGGGGAAGAAGGAATTCACGGATTGGGCGGCCGATGGTGTCCTGGTGCTGGTATCGCTGGGGGTCTTCCAGGCCGCGCCCGACGAGATGTAGATGGACGCGCCGCGGGCCAACCAACGCGTGACGGCGGTGGGCGTTTTCCCCGGGACGCTCACCGAGAACGAGTGCGGGCAGATACGGGCCCTGGCCGCGGGCTGGCGCGAGGAGGCGGTGGGCATAGAGCCCGCGCCATCGAAGCCGATCCGGAGCGCCACGACCCGCTACGTCGCCCGCAGCCCGGAGACCGATTGGCTGTTCGCCAGGCTCACCCAGGTCTTCGTGAACGCGAACAGGACCTTTGGATTCTCCATCGACGATGCCGTCGAGCAGATCCTGTTCGTGACCTATGGCGTGGATGGATTCATCGATTGGCATACGGACCTTGGCAACGGCGGTGAATGCACCCGGAAGCTCAGCATGTCGATCCTCCTCGACGACCGGGACACCTACGGGGGCGGCGGACTGCAGATGGTTTCGATGGAACACCCGATCGATGAGCAACGCGTCGGGTCGGCGGTTGTTTTCCCGGCCCACCTGGCGCACCGGGTACTTCCCGTCACGCAGGGGCGACGGGAGGTCCTGGTTGCGTGGATGCATGGCCCTAGTTTCCGGTGAGCAGCGTGTTCAGCTCGTCCACCAGGGGCTTGTGAGCGGCGCTTTTTTCCATTGCAGCCCAGACGCGGCTGCCCGCGACGGCTTCGCGGATGAACTTTCGCATCTCGGCTTCCTGCGCCTTGTCCCTGGCGACGTGTTCGATGCAATTGAACGCCACCCACCATGACATGGCGTTGTCGGAGGGATAGTGGATCCCGGCAAGGACACGGCGATCACCGATGTCCACCGCGAGCCGCAGCAACTCGTCGCGATGGGACGCGAGCGCGCTGAAATCCAGATAGGTGGTGAGGACTCCCATCAGCGCCTGGAAGGAGTGGCCCGAGATGGCCGACGGCGACCAGGCGGAAATGGACGGCTGCGGCGCGATGCGATCGGTCCCCAGGGCCAGCGCCATCTGGTAGGGCCTCGGCCGTTGCAGGCCGCGTTTGAGCATGAACGGGATGCCGCCGTAGTATCGGTTCATCGCGATCTCGCCGAGCGTCATCCGGAAGGTGTCGCGGTCGATTTGGCTGGTCGGAAAGCAGGCCTCGAACCGCCTGTCCCACGAGTTCCCCGGAAGGTCGTCCTCCCAGTTGAACCACCACATGTTGCTGCGGCCGCCCGCGTGCCTGGCCGGTTGCACCAGCTGCGCAGCACATCGTGACATGATCGCCAGGTCCGCCCGTGTGAGGGCTTCGGCATTGCCGCCTGCGGCCCCGTCCCAGCCATTGGCGGTCCATTGAGGCCAGGCGAAGGCTGCCAACCGGCCCACGAGACCGTCGACCCATGGAATGAAGTCAGGCCCATGCCAGGCGCGCGGCTGCGACGAATGGTCGGCTTCGTCTTCGAGGCCCTGGTTCATGAAGCCGTAGGGCGCCCAGCTCGGCGGCAAGGCAGACCCGGCGCGCGCTTCCATAGGTTTTTCTCCTTGTGGGCAACGCGAGGACAGTACTTTGCGCACTAACAAGCGTCAATCACCGCCAAGGCCGATCCAATCGGCCGATACGGGAAATTTGCCCACGGCGGAGCGGGCCAGATGGAGATACCCATGCCGGGGGCCGCCATACTGCAGAATTTTCCGATGTAGTCCTGCATCCCCGCCAACGACGTGGCCGGGCCCGCGAGGGACCAGTGGCATAGAATCCGCGGATGCCACAGGACATCCTCCCACCCACGGTCGAAGCGGCCCTGAAAGCCGGCAACAAGATCGAGGCCATCAAGCTGCTGCGTGGCATGACGGGCCTGGGCCTCAAGGAAGCCAAGGACTGGATCGAGAGTTACGAGCGCGGGGGCACGCCGGCACCGCTGCCCTCGTACGATCACCCGCCCGGGCGCGATCCCAACGCCTCCTTCACGCTTTCACCGGCCGCGATTGAAGCGCTCAAGCGTGGCAACACCATCGAGGCGATCAAGATCGTCCGCGAATCCACCGGCGTCGGGCTCGCGGAGGCCAAGGCCATCGTGGATGAGATCCAGCGGAACCTGCCGGCGGCTGGTTCTTCCCTGGCATCCCCGCCCGCCACCGCCCCGATGCGCGCGGGTCCGGGGTTGGCGCCCGGTGAGGTCCGCTCGGGCGCGGGAGTTGGCAAGTGGCTCGCGCTGGCCGCCATCGCTGCCATCGCCGTCGTCGCCGCGTTTTACTACTAGCCCGTCACCCCATGACCGCCAAAGGCTTGGGTGGGAGTTCAAATAGTCCGACACGGTTTCCCGGCGTGCTCTGATGGCACGGGCGGGTACCGGCGGTTAGTTTTGTCGGTACCCCACAACGGACCGACACCATGAAAACGACCAGGAAGCCCGCCCCCCGCAAGTCCACCACGGCGCCGGACGCCATCGCCCTGCTCAAGGACGACCACGCCAAGGTCTCGAAGATGTTCGAGCAATACGACAAGCTCGGCGACCGCGCCGAGAAGAAGAAAGGCGAGCTCTGCCGCAAGATCTGCACCGAGCTCAAGATCCACACCCAGATCGAGGAAGAGATCTTCTACCCCGCCACCCGCGAGGCGCTGCCGAAGGAAGACGACCTTCTCGACGAGGCCGAAGTCGAACACGACGGCGCCAGGAAACTCATCAAGGAGCTGGACGCCATGCAGCCCGGCGACGATCTTTTCGACGCCAAGGTCACGGTGCTGGGTGAATACATCAAGCACCACGTGAAGGAAGAGCAAACCGAAATGTTCCCGAAGGTGCGCAAGACCAAGCTGGACCTCCAGGAACTGGGCATGCGGATGAAATTCCGCAAGACGGAACTGGCGAAGGTGGTGGGCTCGCCGTAACAAAGCGGAGGGGTGCGTCCGGTGGCCTGTCGACTGGTATTCGAGAGGCTGCGCACGTTCGTGGCTTAAAGCCTACCGTCGAACTCGAAGGGCTCCGGATACCCGACCATGATCCTCCGGGTGTCGGGGTGATCGGGATTCAGCAGGACGCATGATTCCTGCGGGATGAGGACCGACGGCACGACCAGCACCGCCGATCGGCCACTCGCCTGCCATTGCGTGCCGAGGGTCTGCGTCGAGGCGCCCGGCTCCCCCGTCCGCCAATCGCGCGGCAGGTTTTCGAGATCGATCCGAAGGGCGAGTGCTTCGGGAATGTCGATCGCAAACGTCACGAACTCGATGCGGCGCTCGGCGCCGGCAAAGTGCGCCAATGCCTCCAGGGCCGCAAGCGCGCGGCTGTGCGCGGCATACACCATGGGGACGCCGGGGAAATTCCAACGCCCGCCGTATGCCCGCGCGCCATCCCCGGAAAAGGCTTCGAGAACGTGCCCCTTCTTGACGATGCGAAACGCGCGCATCAGGTATAGACGCCGTGCTCCATGCGCCCGAGCAGCGCTTCGACCGCGCGGGCGCCCACATCCGTTTGCGCAAGTTCCAGCGGCACGGCGCCCCCGAGCGCGCGTTGCGGGGCCTTGAGCCAGCGGGCCGCGGCATCTGCGTCCTCCAGCACTTCGGAGGCAATGGAAAAGAGGCGCGCGGAGCGCACCAGCCGGTCACCGCTCACCAGGTCCAGCCGCGACCTGGTGTTCCACCGGGCCAGCGAGCGTGCGCTGATGCCCAGGAGCGTGGCCAGCTCGGCCTGGGTGATCTGGAGCGTTTCCTTGAACGCAAGGGCCGAAGCGGCGGGCAGACCGGCCTGGATGCGCTGGACCCATTCGCCTGGGGTGGCGGGCTCGGAGACCATGGCGGCCCGGCCTCCGAGTGCATCGATGAGCGGGTACATGGCGATTTTCAGTGGTGACAGTAGGCCGATAATGATAAGCCAAATGGCAGATTGAGTCCATTGCGGGCTGAGGAATCCACCTCGCGCTGGTGCCTGATCGTAGTACCTTGGTATTACCATGGCTTCACCCACCACTTTGAAGGTACCCGACGAGCTGCGCGCAAGGCTCGCCGCGCAGGCCGAATCGGAAGGCAAGTCCGCGCACGCCTACATGCGTGACCTGGAGCGCCTGTCGGCCTTCTTGCGGGATACCGACCTGCCAGTATCATCCTGATGTCAATCCAGGAGCTGGCAATGACCATAGCGCGCGGCTTTCAATTCTTCATGCACCCCGGCCCCACCAACATCCCGCACCGGGTGCTGCAGGCGATGGCACGCCCGGCGGTGGATTTCACCGGGCCGGAATTCGTGGCGCTGCGCGACCGATCGCTGGAACGCATGAAAGGCATCCTCAAGACGCGCGAAGGCTTCGTCATCATGTACGCGGCCTCCGGCAACGGCGCGTGGGATGCCAGTGTGGCGAACCTGTTTTCTCCCGGCGACAAGGTGCTGGTTCCGCAGACGGGTTTCTTCGCCGACCGGTGGGCCGCCACCTCGCGCGCCTACGGGCTCGAGGTGGAACTGGTGCCAACGACTGAGCGCCGCCCGGTGGACCCGGAGGCGGTGGCCCGGCATCTCGCGGCGGACACCCAGGGCGCGATCAAGGCCGTGATGCTGATCCAGAACGAAACCGCCACCGGCATCCGCCATCCCATTGCCGAGGTGCGTGCGGCGATCAACCGCGTCGGCCATAAGGCGCTGTATCTCGTCGACACCATCTCCTCGCTCGCTTCATACGATTTCCGCATGGACGAATGGGGTGTGGACCTCGTGATCGGCGGCTCGCAGAAGGGCCTGATGCTGCCGCCGGGGATGGCGTTCACGGCGATCAACAATCGCGCCTGGGAAGTTGCCCAGACCGCCGGCAATACGCGTCGCTATTGGGACTGGCGCCCGATGATCGAAAACGGCAAGCAAGTCGCCTTCTGTGGCACGCCGCCCATCGCACACTTCTTCGGCCTCGAAGCCGCCCTCGACATGATCGAGGAGGAGGGGCTGGAAAACGTCTTCGCCCGCCACCATCGCCTGGCCAACGCAACACGTGCGTGCGTACGCGCGTGGGGGCAGGGCGGCGGCCCGGAGACCTATTCGCTCGATCCCGCCTTCGCCTCCGATTCACTCACCACGGTGCTGGTGCCGGCGGGTCACGACGCCGACCACGTCCGCACCATCGCCTCGGATCGATACGGCGTCGCGCTCGGCCGTGGCCTCGCCGCATTGCAAGGGCGCGTGTTCCGCATCGGCCACATGGGGGATCTCAACGAACCGATGCTGCTCGGCGCGCTGGCCGCAATCGAACTGGCGCTGGCGCAGGCCGGCGTGCCACACACGCGCGGAGGGGTTGACGCGGCGATGGATGCGCTGCGCGCCGCCGGCGAAGACGCGCGCGTTCATCGACCTCGCGAAGGAGAGGGCTCGGCGCTGACGGTGGGCCAATCCGCCTCCGGGCTGCGCGCCGCAACCTGATGCGCCAGGAACTGGCCGGCGCTCCTTTCCCACGGAAACTGCTCGGCGTAGCGCCGGCAGCTGGCGCGGTCGAGATCCAGCGCGGCAAGCGCGGCAACGCGCAGGTCCATATGCAGCACCCCCGTCGAAGGGTCCTTCACCACGTCGAGGGGCCCATGCACGGGTAATGCCGCCACCGGCACGCCGCACGCCATCGCCTCCAGCATCACCAGCCCGAAGGTGTCGGTGCGGCTGGGGAAAACAAACACATCGGATCGCTGGAAGTAGCCGGCGAGCTCGGCGCCGGACTTCATGCCGACGAAGTGTGCATCCGGAAAGCGTCGCTGCAGCTTCACCCGCGCCGGGCCGTCTCCCACCACCAGCTTGCTGCCCGGCAGGTCGAGGGCCAGGAATTCCGGCAGGTTCTTTTCCACCGCCACGCGGCCCACGTAGGTGAACACGGGCCGGGGCAGGTCGGTGAAGCGCTGCGCGACCGGATGGAAAAGCTGCAGGTCCACGCCGAGTGTGTAATCGGCCACGCGTTCGAACCCGCGGCCTTCCAGCAGGGTGCGCACCGTCGGCGTGGCCACCAGCACCTTCGATGAGGCCCCATGGAAGCGCCGCATCGAGGCGTAGCTCCACGCCAGCGGGATCGGCGTGCGCGCGGCGATGTATTCCGGAAAGCAGGTGTGGTATGCACTCGTGAATTGCAGGCCGTGGCGCAGGCAGTAGCGGCGCGCCGCGGCGCCGATCGGGCCTTCGGTTGCGATGTGGACCGCTTGCGGGTCGAAGGCGCGCATGCGCAGCGCCACCTGGCGCCCCGGCAGCAGCGCCAGCGGGATCTCCGGATAGGTGGGCATCGGGATCGTGGTGAAGCCCTCGGGGGAGAGCACATGCACCTCGTGGCCCCACTTGCGAAGGCACGCGATGGTGTTGGCCAGCGCAACCACCACTCCGTTGACTTGCGGCGACCACGCGTCGGTCGCAACCAGAATCCGCATTCCGTCCTTGGGCTCGAGGCTGTTGCTGGGTGCAGCCGGAGAGCGTAGCGGGTGCATATGTCGATCCGGTGACAGGGAAAGCGGGTGTCAGAGACGACTTTTGCCGCAGCTCGCCCGGCCGGCGCCTCATCCCCCCGCGAAATTGCGGCTCAAGGCGTGGGCCGTCTCCGACACCAGGGGCCCGAACTTCCTTTCGAACTGCGCCGGCTTCCACTCGCCCAGGGAGCCGGCGATGTGGATCGCCGCGGCGGGGCGCCCGTTGGCGCCGACGATGGCGCCGGCCACCACGAGTTCGCCCAGTACCGTTTCTTCCACCGTGAGGGCGTATCCCTTCCCGCGCGCCTCGGCGATCTTCGCGCGCACCTTCGCGGGCTCGTGGATGGTTTTCGGCGTGACCGGCTTCATGACGCAGCGCTTGAGGATGCCGTCCACCTCTTCCATGGGCAGGAGTGCGAGCATCATGCGCCCGCCCGAGGTGCAGTAGATCGGCATGCGGCGGCCAATGAGCGAGGAGAAGTAGTACTCGCGCTTTCCGAGCTGGCGGATGGCGTAGATGATGGAGGTGTCATCGAAGAGCGAGAGATTGACGCGCTGCCCGCAGCTCTTCTGCAGGTCGATCAACACCGGCGAGGCTGCTTCCACCAGCGTGTTGGCGCGCAGGAAGTTGAAACCAAGCTCGAGCACCTTCTTGCCGAGCGAGAAGCGCTTGGTCTCTCCGCACTTCTCCAGGTAGCCCAGTTGGGTGAGCGTATGCGTGAAGCGCTGTGCCGCGCTTTTGTCCAGGTCGCACGCCTCGCCGATCTCGCGCAGCGTCATGAACTGCCGCCCTGCACCGAAGGCGCCGATCACGCGCAGCCCCTTTTCCAGCGAGCCCACGTAGAGCGCGTCTGCACGTTCGTTGTTGATCGCGGCCTTCCTACCCATTGCGTGTGAGCCTCTATTGCCGCTCGCGCTTCGCGACCGGTATATTGGATAAAAGAAATACGATCATATTGCATTGTAATACGGGCCTGACTTTGGAAATCCGCCGCTATCCCGTGAATCACCCGAGCGCCTGGACCGGCCTGCAGATGCGCGCGCGTAAGGATTGGATCCTGGACTGGCCGGCGGCGGCCGTGGCGGAGGTGGAATCCGCGGCGGAAGGCCTGGGGGCGAAAGGCAAGGCAATGCCCGCCTTCTCGCGTGAGGAGTTCCCGCTACGCGGTGCCGCCACCTTCCTGGGCGATGCGATGCGCCAGGTGACGGAAGGGCGCGGCTTCGTGCTGCTGCGCGGGCTGCCGGTCGCCAAATACAGCCGCCAACAACTGCGCGACATTTATTGGGGCATCGGCCGCCATTGGGGCACGCTCATCACGCAGAACGTGAAGGGCGACCCGATCGCGGAGATCACGGACCAGGGCTACGACGCCAACAAGGTGGGCGTGAAGCCTTCGATGACCAACGCGGAGCAGCGCCCGCACAGCGATCCCTGCGACGTCGTTTCGCTCCTGTGCGTGCAGCCTGCGAAAGAGGGCGGCTTGAGCCGCATCGCGAGCTCCATCGCCATCTATAACCGGTTGCTCCAGGAAGACCCGGAAGGCCTTGAGTGCCTGTACCGCGGCTTCCATCACGACCTGCGCGGCGACGAGACGCCGCAGGCGCCCTTCGGATGCACGCCGGTGCCCATTCCCGTCTACCGCTGGTACCACGGCCTCATGAGCTGCGTGTTCAACAACAGCAGCGCCCGGCAGGCGGTGGAGCGCATGGGCCGCACGCTACCGGCGCGTGAACTGGGGTTGCTCGACCACATCGTCGATCTCGCCCACAGCGAAGAATTCCGCCTCGACATGGCCTTCCAGCCCGGAGACATCCAGTTGCTCAACAACTACACCGTCATCCATTGGCGCACGGGTTTCACCGACTGGACGGAGCCGGAACGCAAGCGGCGCCTGTATCGCCTCTGGATTAACCGGCCCGGCGAGCGTCCCATCGATCCGGCTTTCCAGCGCGGCTACATCACCGGCTCCAATGCCGGCTTGCCGGTGCACGCATGACGCGCAAATTCACCACCATCGTGACCGGCGCCAGCAACGGCATCGGCGAAGGCATCGCGCGCCATTTCCTGGATCGCGGCGACACCGTCATCAACCTCGATATCCTGCCGCCACAGCAGGCGCTGGACGCCCGCTATATCTACCTGAAGGTGGATCTCGCCGATGCGGCAGCCACCGAAGCCGCCGTGGCGCAGATCGCCCGCGGCCACGCGGTCGATTGCATCGTGAACAACGCGGGCTTCCCCACGCCCGGTTTCCTCGAAGAGGTGACGGGCGCGCAGCTCGATCTCGGCGTGAACCTCTCCATCCGCACGCCGCTGCTGCTGGCGCAGGCCTTCGTTCCCGGCATGAAGGCGCGCAAGTTCGGACGCATCGTCAATATTTCGTCGCGCGCCATCCTGGGCAAGAAGGCGCGTACCGTCTATTCCGCCACCAAGGCCGCCATGGTGGGCTTCACGCGCACCTGGGCGATGGAGCTCGGGCCCCATGGCATCACCGTGAACGCCATCTCGCCCGGGCCGGTGCTCACGGAATTGTTCAAGAAAAACAACCCGCCGGAAGTCGCCGCGAAGCTCGTTGAACACGCGATCGTCGGCCGGGCGGGGACACCGGATGACATCGCTCGCGCGGTGCTCTTCCTCGCAGATCCCGCGAACGGATACATCACAGGCCAGGTGCTGCACGTCTGCGGCGGCTCCAGCCTCACCCTCAACTGGTAACGGGAGATCCGGATGAAGAAGCTCAGCGCAATCCTGGCATTTGCAACCACGCTGGTCCTTGGCGTGGCGCACGCGCAGTTCCCCACCAAGCCCATCAAGATCGTCGTGGCCAACCCACCGGGGGGCCAGACGGACGTCGCCACGCGCATCATCGCGCAGGAGATGTCCAACATCCTCAAGCAGCCGGTGGTGATCGAGAACAAGCCGGGGGCCAACAGCAACCTCGGAGCTGACTGGGTGCGGAACCAGCCGGCGGACGGCTATACCCTGATCGTGGCAGCCATCAACAACTTTGGATCAAACCCGGCGCTGATCAAGAACATGCCGTTCGACCCGGTGGCCGACTTCCGCATGATCGTGCACACGATCGCCAGCACCAACGTGCTGGTCGTGGCGCCCGAATCGCGCTTCAAGACCGTGCAGGACATCATTAACGAGGCGCGCGCCAACCCGGGCAAGCTCACCTACGGCTCAGCCGGCGCGGGCTCGTCGATGTTCCTCTTCATGGAACTGCTCAAGTCGATCACCAAGGTGGAAATCCTCCACGTGCCCTACCAGGGCAGCGCCAAGGCGAATATCGACGTCATGGGCGGTTCGATCGACATGCAGTTCGACTCCATGCCGGGCGCCTCGTCGCTGATCGCCGGCAAGCGCCTGCGCCCGATCGCGGTGAGCAGCGCAAAGCGTTCACCCGTGGCGCTCGACGTGCCGACGATGATGGAATCCGGTGTCGCGGGCTTCGAGGCGGAATCGTGGCTCGGGCTGGCCGCGCCGAAGGGCACGCCCGACGAGGTGATCATGATCCTCAACCGGGCAACCAACCAGGCGCTCCAAACCCCCGCGGTGCGTGACAAGCTGCTGGGGATGGGCACGCGGCCCGTGGGCGGCACGCCGCAGGAGTTCACCCGGTTCGTGGAGGGCCAGATCTCCATGTGGAAGAAAGTCGTGGCCGCCAACGGCCTTGAACAGAAATAGAAAGGAATTGCATGGCCGTCCTGCCTGAACCGAATCCCCAGCCCACCGATCTGCAGAAGGTCTATGCGGAGATCACCGAAAGCCGCGGCTGGGTCTCCAACGCGATGCGTTCGCTGTCCAACGCGCCCGAAGGCCTGCGCCGCTTCGCGCACTTCGGCGACTACGTCCGATACCGCACGGAGCTTGGCGAACGCTTTGTCGAGCTCGCCATCGTGACCATCGGCCACAAGGTCCGATACGCCGCCACGCACCACGGGGCGCTGGCCGTGCAGGCGGGCATCCCGCGCGAGGCTGTCGACGACATCCTTGCCGGCAAGGTGCCGTCGTCGCTGCCGGAGGCGGAACAGCTTGCGGTGCGTTACGTGCTGGAGTTCGCCTCCGCCGATTCGGTAAGCGACGCCACCTACGCGGCGATCCGCAAGCACCTCTCCGACCGGCAGCTCACGGACCTCACAATGATCGCGGCCTACTACCTCGCGTACGGCACCATGATCAAGGGACTGCGCGTCGAGCTGGAATCGAAAGACAAGCTCGACATCGAGATGAAGTGGCAGAAGGCGCACATCGAGCGGCAATGAGAGCCGCCGCCGGGAAGGCCGCATGCGACTGGCTCGCCGCACACCGTGGCGAGATGATCGAGCTGCTCGAAGCCGCCGTGAACATGGACAGTGGCAGCTCGTACAAGGCGGGCGCAGACGGCATGGCGACGCTGATGGAGTCGACGCTCAAGGGGGCGGGCCTTGCCACTCAGCGGCATGCGATCGCCACACACGGCGATTGCGTTTCCGCGCAGTCGGCCCGTGGTGAAGGCACTCATGTGCTGCTGCTGGGCCACATGGACACGGTATTCCCGGTCGGCACCGCCGCGCGCCGGCCCTTCCGCATCGACGGCGACCTGGCCTACGGGCCCGGGGTGGCGGACATGAAGGCGGGCCTGGTGATGAACGCCTTCGTTGCGCGCGCGTTGGCCGAGGTGGCGGCTGAAGCCCCACCCATCCAGCTGCTTTTCACGGGTGACGAGGAAGTGGCCTCGCCCGCATCGCGCCATCTCACGCTCGAGAGGGCGCGTGGCGCCCGTGCGGTGTTCAATGCCGAACCGGGGCGTCCCACGGGCAACGTGGTCACCGGCCGCAAGGGCGCGTTTTTCATCGACTTCGAGGTGGGAGGCGTTGCGGCGCACGCGGGCGTGAACCCGCACAAGGGCGCCAGCGCCATCGACGCCATCGCCCGCAAGGTAGTCGAGCTGCACCAGCTCAACGATCCGGCCAACGGCATCTCCGCCAACGTCGGCACGATCCAGGGCGGCATGACGGTGAACACGGTGGCCGACCATGCGCGCGCGCAGCTGGACGTGCGTTATCCCGGCACCGTCGACCGCCAGGCGCTGCACGCGAAGATCCTCGAGATCATCCAGCGCTCCAGCGTGAAGAACACACACGCCCACGTGACACACGAGGGCATATTCTTCGCGCTCGAACCTTCGGCGCAAAGCCAGGAGCTGCTGGCGCGTTACCAGGCCTGCGCGGCGCAGCTGCAGATGAAAGTGGAAGGAGAATTCACCGGCGGCTCGGCCGACAGCGGCCTCACCGCGTCGGTGGGTGCGCCGACGCTCTGCGCCACCGGCCCCGTCGGCGGCGACGTGCACACCGATCGCGAATGGCTGCGCATCGACAGCCTCGTGCCGCGCGCGCAAGCGCTGGCGCTCACCATCCTCTCCCTATGAAGCGACTCATCGCCTGCGTCACCTTCGATTTCGACGCCATGTCGGGCCTCGTTGCCCGCGGCCTCACCAGCGCCACGCCGGTCTCGCGCGGCGAGTTCGGCGCCGTCGCGCTGCCTCGCCTGCTCAAGCTGATGGACCGTTTCGGCATCAAGACGTCGTTTTTCATTCCCGGCGTGGTGATCGACACCTACCCGGAGCTTTGCGAGCAGATCGTGAAGGCGGGCCACGAAGTGGGGCACCACGGCTGGACCCACGTGCCGCCCGCAAATCTCAAGCCCGAGGAGGAGGAAGAAGGCCTGGTGCGCGGCATCGAGCGCATCAAGCAGCTCACCGGCAAGGCGCCCGTCGGCTACCGCTCGCCGTCGTGGGATCTCAGCGCCGACACCGTGAGGCTGCTCCTCAAATACGGCTTTTATTACGAGAGCAGCATGATGGGCAACGACCACGAGCCCTACCGCGTGCGCCAGGGCGACAAGGTGCACGCCGACCGCGGCGTGGAGTTCGGTGCGCCCACGCCGTTGGTCGAGATGCCCATCAGCTGGTCGCTCGACGACTTCCCCGCCTTCGAGTACCTGCGCCTGCCCACGACGGTGGTGCCGGGCAACATGAACGCCTCGGGGCTCCTCGAGAACTGGCTCGGCGATTTCGAATACATGCGCCGCAACTGCGACTGGGGCATCCTCACCTACACCTGCCATCCCTATGTGATCGGCCGCGGGCACCGGATGCTCATGCTCGAGCGCCTGCTGGAGGGGCTGGTGGAGAAGGGCGCCACGTTTGCGACGCTCGAGGGTGCGGCACGCGAATGGGACGCGCGCGTGCCCTTCAAGTCCTGATGCGTTACACCCGGCTCGGCGCCACTGGCCTGCAGGTCTCGCGCCTGGCCCTCGGCATGATGAGCATGGGCGCGCCGCAGTGGCGCCCGTGGGTGCTGGGTGAAGACGAGGCGCGGCCGCTGTTCCAGCGCGCGGTGGAGCTCGGCGTCAACTTCATCGACACCGCGGACACCTATTCGGCCGGCGAATCCGAAAAGCTCGTCGGCAAGCTGTTGCGCGAAGTGGGCCGGCGCGACGAGATGGTGGTCGCGACCAAGGTCTACAACCCGGTCACCTTCGAGTTCAAATCGGGGCAGGACCTCGCCTCTCTGGAGCGCGCGCGCAAGCCGAACATGCAGGGGCTTTCGAGAAAACGCATCTTCGCCGCCATCGATGCCTCGCTCAAGCGCCTGCAACTGGACCACGTCGACCTCTACCAGATCCATCGCTGGGACTACGCGGTGCCGGTGGAGGAGTTCATGGAGGCGCTGCACGACGTGGTGAAGGCAGGCAAGGCGCGCTACATCGGCGCCTCTAGCATGTGGGCCTGGCAGTTCGCCAAGGCGCAACACGTGGCCGAACGCCACGGCTGGACAAAATTCGTCTCGATGCAGAACCACTACAACCTCGCCTACCGCGAGGAAGAGCGCGACATGTTGCCGATGCTGCGCGACATGGGTGTGGGCTGCATCCCGTGGAGCCCGCTTGCGCGCGGCTTCCTCACCGAGGACCCGGATGCGCCATCCACCAGTGCGCGGCGCGATGCCGATCCCCTGCGCAAGCAGTATTACGCCGGCGAATCCGATCGCGCGGTGGCCGCGGAGGTCGGGCGCGTGGCGCGGGAACGCGGCGTCACGCGAGCGCAGGTCGTGATGGCGTGGCTGCTCTGCCCGCACGCGAAATCCGGTGGCGTGACGGCGCCGATCGTAGGCCCGCAATCGGTCGTGGAGCTCGAGGACCTGGTTGCAGGCACCGAGCTCGACCTCACGAATGACGAGGTCCACCGCCTCGAAGCCGGGTACCTGCCCAAGCCGGTGATGGGGCACGTCTAGTGAGATGATCACCGTCCACCATTTGAACAACTCGCGCTCCCAACGCATCCTCTGGCTTCTCGAGGAGCTGGGCCTTCCCTACGAAATCAGGAAATACCAGCGCGATGCAAAAACCAGCCTCGCGCCACCGGAGCTGCTGGCCATCCATCCGCTCGGCAAGTCACCGGTCATCACCGAAGGCGACCTCACGCTGGCCGAATCGGGCGCGATCATCGAATACCTGGTGGATCGCCACGGCAAGGGGGCGCTGGTCCCGCCCGCGGGGTCGAAGGACCACATCCGCTATAAATACTGGATGCACTTCGCCGAGGGTTCGGCCATGCCGCCGCTGGTGATGAAGCTGGTGTTCAACCGCATCGAGAGCGCCCCGATGCCGTTTTTTGCCAAACCGATCGCGCGGGCGATTTCGAAGAAGACCAAGGATGGCTTCATCGAACCCAACATCGAGCGTAATGCGGATTATGTGGAGCGGGAACTGGCTCGCGGGGAGTGGTTCGCGGGGAGCGAATTTACCGCGGCCGACATCCAGATGAGTTTCCCGGTGGAGGCGCTGGTCACGAGGGCAAGCAGTGCGGACCGGCCGAACATGAAGCGTTTCCTGCACCGCATCCACGAACGCCCCGCCTACAAGCGGGCGCTGGAGCGGGGTGGCGAGTTTTCGTTGCTGAAGTAGCGCGGTTGAAAAACACGCTTCAGCAGTAGGCGCGGGCGCTGGAGACGCTATCGGCGACGTTGGCAACGATGGCGCCAAAGAAGGCGACGGTCACGAAGGTGAAGAAGGCGGTGATCATTTGTGTGGCTCCCGCTGGGTGCTGCGTTGTTGATGAACGCAATCTACGCAGCCACACCAGCCCGGACCACCCCAAAGCGACGAATTGCAGGAAAACCGGGCTGAAATGCCGAAAAGGGGCCGGGGCGCACTTCTCCCTCTCCCTTGGGAGAGGGCCGGGGTGAGGGTCAGCCCTGCCGGGAAAGTGAAAAACTGAACGTCGCCCCGCCCCCCACCGATCCTTCCGCCCACACGCGCCCTCCGTGGCGCGCCACGATGCGGCTGACGGTGGCCAGGCCGATGCCGGTGCCTTCGAAATCGGTGCTCGAATGCAGGCGCTGGAACGGCGCGAAGAGCTTCGAGGCCTTGGCGGAGTCGAAGCCGGCGCCATTGTCGCGCACGTAGAACCCGGGTCCCTGGTCCGCGGTGACGCACCCGACCTCGATACGCGCCCCCTCCCGCTTGCGGGTGAACTTCCAGGCATTGCCCAGCAGGTTTTCCAGAACGATGCGGGTGAGGCCCGGGTCCGCCCACGCCTCCAGTCCCGGCGCCACTTCCAGGACCACCGCGCGCGCGGGTTGCGCCCCGGCGAGGCCCGTGTTGATGGACTGGACCAGCGCGGTGACATCCACCACGGCGCGGCGCAGTTCCCCACGCGAGACAGTGGACAGACTGAAGAGGTCGCGCACCAGCTGGTCGATATGTTCGGCGGAGTTGACGATGCGCTTGACCAGGTCGCGGCCGTCGTCGTCCAGGTGCTGCGCATGATCATTCGCCAGCATCTCCGCGAACCCCAGGATTCGGTTGACCGGCGCGCGCAGGTCGTGCGAGATGGAGTAGTCGAAGGATTCCAGCTCCTTCATCGCGGCGTGCAGCTCCAGCGTGCGCTCGGCCACCCGGCGCTCCAGGTCGGTGTTGAGGCGGCGCACCTCTTCCTGCGCCTGCACACGGGCGGTGACGTCCTGCAGCGTGCTGAACCAGCGTGTCACCTTGCCGGGGCTCGCTTCGGCGACCGGCTCGATCACGTGGAAAATGTTGATCCAGCTGCCACCGGCATGGTGCAGCAGGTATTCGACCTCGGCGCGTGTCTCCAGGCGGGACGCCTGCAGGGTGTGCGCGCGTAAGGTCGCCTGGTCGGCCGGATGCACCAGATCCAGCCACGCTCGGGTGGATCTGGGCAGGTGCTCGTCGTCCAGGCCGGTCAGCTCGCGCAGGGTCTCCGACCAGCTCTCGAAGGTGCCATCGGAGCGCGACACCACGTGCGCCAGCCGCGCCACGCGCTGCGCGCGCAGCAGCGCGGCCTCCTGCGCCGACAATTTGTCCGTCATCAGCTGGAGGTGGGCGCGATCGAAGGTGGTGTTGAGGCCCGCCGGTGCGTCGGCGGCGTCGAGCGCGATCGCCTCTTCCACGGCCTGCAGCAGGACTGACGGCTTGCACGGCTTCGACAACACGCGGATGACCCCGGCGATGCGCGCCAGCTCACCCGCCTCGTGCTCGTGGTAGGTGGCGGTGCAGAAAATCACCTTGGTGTGCGCCACCGCCGGGTCGATGCGCAGCTGGCGCACGAATTCGAATCCATCAACGGTGGGCATCAGGATGTCCGAGATGACCAGATCCGGGACTTCCTTGCGCACGATGGAAAGCGCCTGCGCGCCGTCGTTGGCCTCCAGGGCACGGTAGCCGGCACGCGTCATCATGCCCACCAGCAGCTGGCGGTTGAGGGGGTGGTCGTCCACCACGAGGATGGATTTCTGCGGGTCGGCCATTCAGCCCTCTTCTTTGGTCAGCTTCCCACCGGCCCATTGTCCCAGCATTCCGCAAAAGGCGCAGGCGTCGCGGGCAGTCGCCCAAGCGTGGTGTGCTCCGGCGCGAAAAGGCTACGATAAGCGCCTCGAATCCAGGGACCGGTACCCATGAAAATCGATTTCACCCGAGCCGCCGCCGCCGCGCTTGCGCTGCTGGTTGCGCCCGCCTTCGCACAGCAGGATTTCTCGAAGGTGGAAATCGTCGCCACGAAGCTTGGCGACACCGGCGAGCAGATACGCGTCACACACTTGCCCAACGCCCACACCGACGGCGATGCCATCGTGCATTTCACCGGCAGCGACGTCATGCACATGGGCGACATCTTCTTCAACGGCATGTACCCGTTCATCGACTACTCGGGCGGCGGTTCGATCGAGGGCGTGATCGCGGCCGTCGACACGGCGATCGCGATGACCCTGGAAACCACGAAGGTAATGGGCAGGCGCCCCATAAAGACGGAGGGACCATGACCCGTACGTGTATCGCTTCCCGCGCCACCGCCACCAGCACCGCCTCGCAGGTCGTCGATGGGGTCGCGAAGCTCGCAGCCGGCTATCGCTACGTGGAAGGAAATGGTCGCCGCGAAGTGATCAGGACCCTTCACCTCCTGGCGCTGGCATCGTTACTGGCCGGCTGCGCGTCGCTGGGCGGCCTGCCAGCGCCCGGCGAGCGGGATTTCGCGCGCATCCAGGACGGCATGACGCGTGACGACACGCGTCGCCTGCTGGGTGCGCCTTTCGAGTCCATGCGATTCCCGCTATCGGGCAACGAATCCTGGGACTACCGCTACCAGGACACCTGGGGCTACCTCGCGGCCTTCTCCGTGATCTTCGGACCGCAGGGCACGGTGGTGGGGCACGTGACGCAGCGCCTCAATGACGGCGGGGATCACGGCAAATGATCGCTCCGCCCCGGCGAAAGGCCGGCTCAGGTGCCGCGCCGGGCGCTCGAGGTATTTGCGATGATGTTGGCGATGAAGGTTGGCATGCCTTCGTCGGCGTTGCTGGCATCCACGATCCGGCGCAGCGATTCGCGCGTCGCGTGCAGCTGCCTGCAGTCCGGGCACAACATCGAGTGCGCCTGCAGCGCCACCCGAGTCGAGCCGTCGACTTTGCCGTCGAGCCAGCAGCCGAGGAAATGTCCAAAGGTTTCGCAGTTCATCCCGGGCACGTTACCCCGCCTGCGTGACAGGCGGGTGACGCTCATGACAACGCGGGCATGACACCTACTTGAACGCCAGCCGGTCCTGGCGGATGTAGCCCTCGAACGCCGCGCCCGAAGGGGCCCTGGCCTTCCACCACTCGTTGCCGGTTTTCTGCACCAGCACGATGGCGCCGGGATCCAGCGTGGTGACCAGCGGCCCGGCAATGTTGGGCGTGCCGCGAACGTTGGTCTTGCCGTTGGCGACCGTGCGCACCGATTGCCACGACGCGTCGGCGGTGGGCGCGGGCTTGGCGGCCACGAGCGGCGCAGCCGTTGTGCCCTTGGCCGGCGCGGGAGCGGGAGCCGGCACGGGCGCCGCCGCAAGTTTCGGGGGCGCCGCCGTGGGCGCGTACGCCGACTTCTCGCCACACGCCACGAACACCGCATCCAGTTCGCGGTTGTAGGGTGCGATCTCGAATTCCACACGCGCGCTTTTCTGCGTCCAGCCCTTGGGCAGGGCCACCTCCTGCACTACGGCAATCGAGGCGCATTCACGCAGCGGGAAGGGGCGGAAGCCCTTGGCCAGGGCGTCGCCCAGTTCGTTGAAATCCCAGGTTGCCAGCAACTCCTCGCGCACCATCTTGTTGTCGGCGGTGGCGCGATTACACAGCAGGCGCGGGTCGGCATTGGCCTTGAGCCCGCCTGGATCCTCGGGGCCGGTGGCGTTTGCAAGCTCGATCGCAAGCTTCTTGCTGCCCTTCTGGCACGACAGGTACGCGCGCGAATAGACCTTCGCATTGCCCACCGCCGTTTCCACGGAACCCTTGAGCACCGCGAAGCGGATGTCGCCCAGGATCGGGTGGCCGGCGTCACGCACTTCCCACTGCAGGGGTGACGCGGCGGCGCGTTGCTTGCCGAGTGTTGTCGCGGGGGTTTCAGATTGCGCCGGCAGCACGGCCAGGCAGAGGAGGGCGGCCACGAACCGGGCGCCTTTCACGTGCGTCACGCTCAAAACCTTTCGTCCTTTCGCAGGTATCGCCATTGTCCCAGGGGCAGCTGGCCCAGGGGTACGCCGCCGGTGCGCACGCGCTTCAGCCCGCTCACCTTCAGCCCCACCATCTCGCACATGCGCCGGATCTGGCGCTTGCGCCCTTCGCGCAGCGCAAACCGCAGCTGGTCTTCGTTCGCCCACGAGACGTGTGCGGGCTTGAGCTTCACGCCATCGAGCTCCAGGCCGTGGCGCAGCAGCTTGAGGCCGTCTTCGTCCAGCGTGCCTTCCACGCGCACCAGGTATTCCTTTTCCACGTCGGTGTCCGCGCCGATCAATCGCTTGGCCACGCGCCCATCCTGCGTGAAGACGATGAGGCCGGTTGAATCGATGTCCAGGCGCCCCGCGGGCGCCAGGCCGCGCAGGTGCGCCGGCAGGAAGCGGGTGCGCGACGGATCTTCGGCCCAGTGGTTGCCGGGGCGGATCAGGTCCATCGCGGGTTTGTGGCCGTCTTCCGGTTGGCCGGAGACGTAACCAATCGGCTTGTTGAGGATGATGGTCACCTGCTCGTTCTGGTGGTTGGCGGCGGCCGGGTCGATTTCCACGCGCGCTTCGCGCGGGATGCGCGCGCCCAGCGTATTCACCACCTTGCCGTCCACCTTCACCCAGCCGTTTTCGATCCACTCGTCGGCCTCGCGCCGCGAACACAGGCCCAGCTCGCTCATGCGTTTGGAAAGGCGCGGGTCTTCGGGGTTTTCATGGGCGGGTGCGGGCGCCCGGGGCTTCGACGACGGCGGGCGCGGTGGCGCGGTGGGGCGCGGCGACTTGCCACGGATGGGGCCCGGCGCGGGTTTGCCCCGTGATACACCGGCCTCGGGACGCGCGCGCCGCTGCGTCGTTTCGGTTTTCTTCAGCGGTGGTGGTGCCGCGGGTGTGGGCGCGGGCGCTTGCACCTTGGGTGTCGACGAGTGCCGCTGGGTCTGCTGCGCCGCTTGCCGGCCGCGCGCCGTCGACGGGGGTGCATTCCGGTCCACGGGCCTTGGAAGCTTCAGGGTGATTCGAGCCATGGGCTGATTTTGAGCGAAATTGCCGCCATGCGCATCCGCTTCGACCGCGTGACCTACTTGAAGACCAGCCGGTCGCGGCGAATGTAGCCTTCGAAGGGCACGCCGGAGGTGGACTTCGCCATCCACCAGTCGCCGGCAGCCTCCTTGGCCAGGATGGCGGCACCGGGATCGAGCGTGTCCACGATCGCGGAGTCCAATTTTGGCGCGGCTCGCACGTTGGTGCGCCCGCCCGTCGTGGTGCGCGCCGATTGCCAGCCCTCGTCCGGGGCCGCCGCGGACGGTGGCGTGACCTTTGCCGGAGCCGGCGCCGGCGCCGATGCGACATCGATCGCGGTGGCCGGCGTGCCGTATGCCGAGACCTCGCCGCAAGTCGCGAAGATCGAGTCGATTTCGCGGTTGTAAGGATGGATCAGGAATTCCACGCGCGCCGTCTTCTGCGACCAGCCCGCGGGAAGCGTCACGTCCTGCTCGACGCGAATGGCAACACACTCGCGCAGGGGGAACGGCCGGTAGTTCTTCGTCAGCGCCACGCCGCTCGCACTGATCTCCCAGCTGACGAGCATCTCCTCGTGCACCAGCTTTTCATCAAACGAGGTCATCGGCCGGCTGCAGTAGAGCCGCGGTTCGCCGCCCGGCTTGAGGCCGCTGGCCTCGGCCTGCGTGGTGCCGCTCGAGATCTCGATGGCGAAGCGCCGGTTGGCTTTCTGGCAGGACAGCGACGCGCGCGAATAGACCTTGCCGTTTCCGGCCGCGGTCTCGAAGGGCTTGCGCAGGAAGGCGGACCGAAGCGGGCCCAGCACGGGATGGGAGGCGTCCCGGGTGTCCCACTCCAGCGACGAGCTGGCGGCGCGCTGCATGCCCAGCGAGGCCGAAAGGTCCTGGGCCCCGACCGGCACGAAAGCCAGACACGCCGGAAGGGAGAATGCGCCGAGGAGAGACTTTATTGTTCTATTTGCCACCCCGAAATCATACCGGGTGGTCCCGGGTTTCAACGGCGGTCAGCCCATAATGCAGAATCAGCACTCCTTGCCTAACGCCCGGGATGAACCGCCGCCATGAACAAGCCCGACCGTCCCGTCTTCCCGCCCGGAGTCCTCGAGGCGCTGAAGAGCGGCAACAAGCTGGAAGCGATCAAGCTCATGCACCGGGCCACGAAGGGTGGCCTGGTCAACGGCAAGACGATGGTGGAAGCGCTGCGCAAGGCGACGGTGACCGTGGCCGAGGCGCGCACCACGGCCCGGCCCCCCGCCTCCATCCGGGCGCACCATTCCATGCACGGGCAGAACCTGCCACGCTCGCGGTCCGGCCTTTCGCCCGGCGAGGAGCCGCGCGCGGGCAGCCAGTTCGGTGGGGTGATCGTGCTGCTGGTGGGCGTGGTGGTGGTGATCTGGCTGGTGAGCTCGGGCGTTACTTACGTGTAGCCTTGCGGATCATCGCCAGCGAAGCCGGCCGGTCCTTGTAGCCCTCGGAAAGCGCCTTTACCTTGTCGGGCGGCATGCGGTAGCCCGCCGCAATCAGCTCCTCCAGCCCGTCGTGGGCGAAATACAACCCCATCTCGAAGGGCGTGAGGCCCGCTCCGTTGGTGGCGTTGACCTTCGCGCCGGCCTTGATCAGCGTGCCCATCACCTCGCGATCGCACCCCTTGCTGGCCGCCTCGCTCAACGCGGCGTTGCCGTTCTTGTCGCTGGCGTTCACGTCGGCGCCGCGTTCGAGCAGCAGTTTGGCCAGCGCGACGGTCTCGGGCTTCGTGGGCCGCTGGCTGGCCGAGCAACCCCGGCTCGCGAAAAACATCACGCGGATCGGCGGGCCGTGGTCCAGCAATGGGGCGCTGGCCGACATCCCCGCGTCGAGGAAGGCGCGCGCCAGCTCCACGTCGACCTTCTGCAGGGCGCTGAAATACGAAGTGGCATCGAAGGACACCTTGCGCGAGCGCAGCACCTCCATGCCGGCGGCCTCGTTGCCGGTGGAGGAGGAGGGCGTGGAAGGCGCGGGCGTTGCCACGGCCGCAACGGCCGTTGATCCGGCGCCGCCCAGCTTGCGCAGCGCGCCCTTCGCCTCGTCGCGCACGTCGGCCTGCGCATCGTTTTCCGCGGCGGCGACCAGGGCCGGGCGCGCGGCGGTGGCGATGCGCGCCTTCGAAGCGGCGGGAATCGCCTGCGTCGATTCACCCATCTCGCCCAGGGCGCGAGCGGCGCTTTGGCGCACCGATTTATCCGTGTCGCCAAGCGCGGCCACCACGGCATCGACGTGCGCGGCGGCCAGTCCCGCGGCGCTGCCGAGCGCCCAAAGCGCCTCCGAACGCACGGAGGCGTCGGGGTCCTGCAACATCGCCGCAACGCGGGGCACCCACGCCGTGACCTCCTTCTCCGTCTTCACGTAGCGCAACTGGCCGAGCGCGGCGTAGCGGACCCTGGGCTGCGGCGCGTCGAGCTGCCCGATCAGCAGTTGTGTCCAGTTGTCGGGTTTCGGATCGAACAGGCCCAGCGTCCTGATGAGCGGGATCTCGCCGCCGCGGGTGTCGGCAAGGGCCGCGACCAGCGGGGGGATGAGCGCGCGGTCCTTCGAATTCTTCACCAGCCGTTCGAGCGCTTTTTCCACCATCTCGACGTTGTTGCGGTTGCGATCGGAAAGGCTCCCGGTGTAGCCCTGCACGTTGCGCTCGAGGTACACAATCATCGCCTCCACCAGCTTGCCCGGCGATTCGTAACCCACCAGGTTGCGTGCGGCGAGGAAACGCGAACGCTCCGAGGCGCCGGAGGCGAGCACGCGCTTGCGGGCCGGGGCCAGCTCCGCTTCCTTCATGCCCAGCGCCTGCAGCGCCCCGGCCGCCTGCGCCACCACGTTGGGATCGGTGTCATCAAGCGCCGCGAGCAGCTGCGGGCGCGCGGCCTGCGCATTGTCGCGCCCGCGCCAGAGGGCGCTTGCAGCCGCCTCGCGCACGCGCGCGTCGCTGTCCGAGGCGAGGGCGGTGGCCAATGCGGCGACGGCTTCCGGCTCGCGCTGGGTCGCGAGCCAATCGGCCGCTTCGGCGCGCTGGCGCGGATCGCGGTCGCCGGCGAGCTTCTGGATGTATTCCTTGCGGGCGTCCTGGCCGTGTTTTTCGATCAGCTTGTCGCTCCACCGGTCGAGGAAACCCTGCGGGTGGGCGGGCAGCGCGGCGAGCGCCAGCGCGGCAACAATCAGGCGTGTGTGAATCATGGGCCTCCCGGCATGTGCCAGACACCATCGGTTGCGATGAGGGCGTCCGCTTCCCCGGGGCCCCAGCTGCCGCGCGCATAGGTTATCGCACGGTGATGATTCTTGAGCACGGGCTCGACCACCGCCCATGCGGCCTCCACCGCGTCTTCGCGCGTGAAAAGCGCGGCATTGCCTGACATCGCTTCACCCAGCAGGCGTTCGTAGGGTGTCTCGTCGTCGGGCCTCTCGTCGAGGAAGGCGAGCTCGCGCGCCTCGCCCAGGAATTCCTTGCCCACGCGCTTCACGCGCGCGCCGAGCGCGAGCCCCGAGCCGGGAGACAGGCGGAAGCGCAGGTAGTTGCCCGCGCCCGTGGCGGGGTTCGAATCCTCGAACAGGCGCTGCGGCGGCGGCTTGAGGCGCACCAGCACCTCCATGGCATTGCGCGGCAGGTACTTGCCCGAACGCAGGTACCAGGGCACGCCGCCCCAGCGCCACGAGTCGATGAAGAGGCGCAGCGCGCAGAAGGTCTCGACATCGGAGTCCGCTGCAACGCCGGGTTCATCGCGATAACCCTCGTACTGGCCGCGCACCAGGTCTTCGGGGCGCAGCGGGCGCATCGCCTGGAAGACATCGGCGGTCTCGCCGTGTACCGCGCCGAAGCCGCGGTAGGTCGGCGGCTCCATGGCCAGCAGCGCCACGATCTGGAACAGGTGGTTTTCGATCACGTCGCGCATGCAGCCCGCGGTTTCATAGAAGCTGCCACGCCCCTCGATGCCAAACGATTCCGACAGCGTCACCTGCACGCTCGCCACGTAGTTGCGGTTCCAGATCGGCTCCAGGAACGAGTTGGCGAAGCGGAAGTAGAGGATGTTCATGATCGCTCCCTTGGCCAGGAAGTGATCGATGCGGAAGATCGAGTCTTCGGGGAAAACCGCGGTCGCCACGCGGTTGAGCGCGCGGGCGGAGGCGAGGTCGCGGCCGAAGGGTTTCTCCACGATCACGCGCGCGTCGCGGGCCAGGCCCGTGGCGCCGAGGCTGGAGATCACGGTCTCGAACAGCGCCGGCGGGATGGCGAGGTAGAAGGCGGGGCGCTTCGCGGCGCCGAGCGCCTGCCTGAGCGCGGTGAAGGTGGCGGTGTTGTTGTAGTTGCCGCTCACGTAGCGCAGTGAGGCCAGCAGCCTTTCGAGCGCCGCGGGGTCGTCGGGCGCCTTCGCCGCCTTGAGGCTTGCGACCACGCGCTCCTGCAATTGCTGCAGCGTCAGCTGCGACGACGCGACGCCGACCACGGGGAAATCCAGCACGCCCTTGCGGGCCATGGCGTAGAGCGCCGGGAAGATCGACTTGCGCGCCAGGTCGCCGGTGACGCCGAAGAGGACCAGGGCGTCGGAGCGCGGCTTGTGATCGCCGGCGTTCGGCGCTTCGCGGGACGGGTCGGAGAGGCCGGGCATGGGCACCAGTCTACTGCGAGCCGTGGCGCGGGGGTCTGCGGCGCCGCGCCTTGCTCAGCGCTTCGTGCGCGCCGGCCCGCTCGACTGGCGTGCGACCAGGGAGATGGGAAGCTCGGTCGCCACGGTCGCGACCTCCTCTCCCAGCATGCCCAGCAGCATCTCGCCCGCGTTCCAGCCCACCTCGGCCATCGGGAAATGGACCGTGGTGAGCTCCGGGGTGACGACCCGAGCCATGGGCATATCGTCGAAGCCGGTGATCGAGACATCGCGCGGCACCGCGATGCCGCGCACCCGCGCCTCGCGCAGGGCGCCGAGGGCCAGCACATCGTTGCCGCAGATGACGGCCGTGGGCTTGCGGCGAGCGCAAACCAGCGTCGCCAGCGCCTCGGCGCCGGCCTCGAGCGAGTAGGGCCGCTCCATCACGGCGGAATCGGGCAGGGTCACGCGTGCGGATGCCAGGGCCTCGCGCACGCCCGCCAGGCGCGCCGAGGCGCGATCGTTGCCTTCCGTGAGGCCCGCGATCATGGCGATCTGGCGGTGGCCCAGCGACAGGAGGTGCTCGGCCACCAGGCGGCCCGCGTGGCGATTGTCGAAGCCCACGTTGGGCTGCCGGCCCTTCGCGCTGCTCCAGGTGAAGACGTGGGCCACGCCGCTGGCCTGCAGCCGATCGAGCGTCGCGCGCGCATGCACCTGTCCCACCAGCACCACGCCGTCCACGCCGCGGTTGAGCATCGCCTCCAGCGCGCGGGTCTCGGCGTCGAGGTTGAACTCGTGGCATGCCACCAGCAACACGTAGCCCGCGCGCTCCAGGCGGCGTTCCAGGGCGTTGGTGCTGACCGCGTAGATCGCGTTGTCGAGCGTCGGGATGATGGTGCCGACCGTTCGCGTGCGGCGCGTCGCCAGGGCACGCGCGACTCCGTTGGACACGTAGCCGAGGGCGGCCATCGCGGCGCGCACGCGGGCGGTAGTTGCGGCCGAGATCTTTCCGGGATCCGAGATGGCGCGCGAGGCAGTGGCCTTGTGCACGCCGGCCTTGCGCGCGACGTCGGCGAGCGTGGCCTGGGGCGCGCTCTTGCGGCCATTGGCCATCAGCTACGGGGAAGCGATTCCTGCCGCAACGCCACCGCCTGGCGTAGCTCGCGGGTGTGTTGCGCCACCTCGCCCGGCGCCGGGGCCTTGCGCGCGAGGCCGGCGGCGATGAGGGCTTGCGCGGTGGCCTCCGCAACGGCCGGGTAGAGCGTGCCGGACAGCGGCGAGGGCAGGATGTTGTCGCTCGCCATCGCGGGGTCCGGCACGTCTGCCGCGATGGCGCGTGCGGCGGCAAGGCAGACGAGGGGCGGGACACGCAGCGCCTTGGTGTCGAGGGCGCCGCGCAGCAGGCCGGGGAAGGCCAGCACGTTGTTGCACTGGTTTGGAAAGTCGAATCGCCCCGAGGCGGCGATGCTGGCGCCGGCGCGCAGCGAATCGTCGGGCATGACCTCCGGCACCGGGTTGGCGAGGCTGAAGACCACGGGCGCCGGCGCCATCGAGCGCACCATCGCGATCGAGACGATCCCGCCGACGGACAGGCCCACGAAGGCATCGGCCCCGCGCATCGCATCGGCCAGCCCGCCTTCGATGCCCGCCTTGTTGGTGGTTTCCGCGAGCCACTGGCGATGGGGATCGCGATGGGTCCCGCGCCTGGACAACACGCCGGCCAATCCGACGACGGTGATGTCGCCCACGCCCATCTCCTGCAGCAGGTTCACCGTGGCGGTCCCGGCGGCGCCGTCGCCGCAGACCACGACGCGCTGCCGGGCCGCATCGCGCCCCAGCAGCTTCCAGGCGTTGATGAGCCCCGCCGCGATCACGGTGGCGGTGCCGTATTGGTCGTCGTGGATGATGGGCACCTCGAGCCGCGCCTCGGCCAGGCGCATCACCTCGAAACACTCGGGTGCGGCGACGTCTTCCAGGTTGAAGCCGCCGAACGACGGTTGCAGCGCCTCCATCAGCGCCACCAGCTCCCCGGGCGAGCGCGTGTCGACGCACAAGGGGTAGGCGTCGATGCCGACCAGCAGCTTGAACATCGAGGCCTTGCCCTCCATCACCGGCAGCGCGGCTTTCGGGCCGGCGCGTCCCAGGCCCAGCACCGCGGTGCCGTCGCTCACCACCGCCACGGTGTTGTCCCTTCCCGTGAGTTCGCCCAGGGCCTCGGGGCGTGCCAGCACTTCCTGCACCAGGTATCCCACGCCCGGCGTGTAGAGCGCCGCGATGTCGTCGAGCGAAGTCACGCGGAACCGCGGCAGCACCTCGATCTTGCCGGCGCCCATGCTGCGCATCATCGCGAAGGCGGCCGCTTTTTCGCGCGCCGTGCGCTCGGCGGCGCTCACGAGACGAGCCCGGGGGCGGGCAACACGTTGCGCTGGGTGTCCGCGTCGAAGAGATGCACGCGCAACGGATCGAATAGCAGCCAGGCGCGCTCGCCGGCCTTCACCGGCACCACGGCATCAACAATCACCGAAAGCATGCGCCCCGCGGCCGTGACCTCCACCAGCTTCTCCGGGCCCAGCAGCTGCACCATCTGGACCTCTGCCGCCATCGCATCGGCCACCGGCGACAGCGAGAGCGCGATGTCCTGGGGACGGATGCCGGCCGTCATCGCGCGGCGCGGCAGCGCGGCGGCGAAGCGGTCGATTCGCAAAACCGGTAGCGTCACGGGTTGCGCTCCACCCGCCACCAGCCTCCCATCGGACAGCGCCACGTCGGTGATGAAGTTCATCGGCGGGCTGCCGATGAAGCCGGCCACGAAAAGGTTGGCGGGGTGCCCGTAGATCTGCTCGGGTGTCGCGAACTGCTGCACGAAGCCCCCGTCCATCACCGCGATGCGGTCGGACATCGTCATCGCTTCGAGCTGGTCGTGGGTGACGTAGACCGTGGTTGTTTCCAGGGCGCGGTGCACGCGCTTGAGCTCGCTGCGCATCGTCACGCGCAGCTTGGCATCGAGGTTGGAGAGCGGCTCGTCGAGCAGGAAGAGCCAGGGCCTGCGCACCATGGCGCGCCCGAGCGCCACGCGCTGGCGCTGCCCGCCCGAAAGCTCTCGTGGCTTGCGCTCGAGCAGGTGCGAGATCTCCAGGACCTTCGCGGCTTCCCCGACGCGCCTGCGGATCTCGTCGGCGGGGGTATGGCGCACGCGCAGGCCGTAGGCGATGTTGTGGAACACGTCCATGTGCGGGTAGAGCGCGTAGCTCTGGAACACCATGGCAATGTCGCGGGCGCCCGGCGCCAGGTGCCCGATCGGCTTGTCGCCGTGCCATATCTCGCCGGAGCTCGGCGTCTCGAGCCCCGAGAGGATGCGCAGCAAGGTCGTCTTGCCGCAGCCGCTGGGGCCGACGAGGGTGATGAACTCGCGCTCGGTGAACTCCAGGCTCACGGCGCGCAGCACCTCGGTTTTTCCGAAGCGCTTGGAGATGTTGTCTACGCGGATCGTCATCGCGGGTTCAGCCCTTCACCGCGCCGGCGCCGAAGCCGGCGACCAGGTGGCGTTGCAATGCCATGAAAAGGACCGCCATCGGCACGGTCATGAGGACTGCGGAGGCCATCATCAGGCCCCAGTCGACGTGCACGCCCTCGAAGAAGAGCATCACGCCCACGGTGAGCGGGTAGTGGTCCACCGAGTTCATGAAGACGCGCGCGAAGAGGTAGTCGTTCCAGGACACGATCATCGAGAAGATCGCCGCGGCGATGATGCCCGGCAGCGCGGAGGGCAGGACGATCTCGCCGAAGACGCGCAGGCGGCTCGCCCCGTCGATCATCGCCGCCTCCTCCAGCTCCACCGGGATGCCGCGGAAGAAAGCCCACAGCAGCCACATGCAGAAGGGCAGCGTCGTGGAGACGTAGCCCAGGGTGAGGCTCCAGAGCGAATCGGTGAGCTCCAGGCGCGTCATCACCATGAAAAGCGGGAACACCAGGATGATCGACGGCACCATGTAGCCCAGCAGGCTGAAATACGGCACCGCCATGCGGCCCTTGTAGCGGAAGCGCGTGATGCTGTAGGCGGCGAGCGTGCTGATGACGATGCTGATCACGGTGCTTCCCAGGCTCACGATGATGCTGTTGCCGAACCACGAGAGGAAATACTGGGGCGGCGCCGTGGTGGGCTGGTATTCGCCCGAGCCGCCCGCGAAGTACTGGCTCTTTCCGGTGAGCAGGTGGCGGTAGTTCTCCAGCGTCGGCGCGTGCGGCACGAGGGTCGGCGGCGTGGAGAGCTCGGACTTGGGCTTGAGCGAGGTGGAAAGCGCCCACATCAGGGGGAAGCAGATCGCCAGCGTGATCGCCACCAGCGTGGCGTAGGCGCAAGCCTGTCCCAGCCAGCGGCGGGCACGCACGCGTGACATCGGGGTCATGTTTCGTCCTGGAAGCGGAAAAGGCGCATGTAGAGGATGCTGCCCAGGAACAGCATCAGCATCATGATGACGCCGGTGGCGGCGCCGACGCCCATGCGCAGGTTGGCGATCGACTGCTCGAAGGAATAGATCGCGAGGTTGTAGGTCGAGGTCCCCGGCCCGCCGCGCGTGAGGAGGTAGATCTCCTCGAACTTGTTGAAGGTCCAGATGGTGCGGAACACCACCACCACGGCAAGCACCTCCGCCAGCTGCGGCAGCGTGATGTCGGTGAAGCGGCGCAGCACCCCCGCGCCGTCGACCTTCGCCGCGTCGTAGAGCTCCGTCGGCACGGTCTGCAGGCGGGCGAGCACGCAGATGGTCACGAACGGCGTGTATTTCCACACGTTGAGCATGATCGTGGAGAGCATGGCCATGTCCGGCGAGGACAGCCAGTAGATGTTTTCATCGATGATCCCGGCGCCCCGCAGCGTGTGGTTCACGATGCCGATCTCGGGGTTGAGCATCCACTGCCAGCACAGCGCGATCACGACGGTTGGCACGATGTACGGGAAGAGCAGCAGCCCGCGGAAGACCGAGATCCCGCGCAGCGGCAGGTGCAGCAGCAGCGCGATGCCCACGCCCGCCACGGTCTGCAGGATGGTGGAGACAAATGTCCAGTAGGCGGCGTTGCGGAAGGAGGACCAGAAAAGCGGGTCGCGCAGGACGGTGCCGAAGTTGTCCAGGCCCGCGAAGCGTTGCGCGTCCGGGTTGAGCGGGTCGATGTAGTAGAAGGCCATCCGGATGCTCTCGAGCACCGGATAGACCATGAACACCAATGCCGCAACAACGAAGGGCGCGATGAAGAGCAGGCCGATGCGGTTGTCGGCCGCGCGCCAATGTTCGTTTTTTTGCATGGGAGGGCCGGCAGCCCCTGGAGGCCGCCGGCGAGGTGCGTCAGATCACCAGCGAGAAATGTTCCTTGCGGACCGACTCGAGCTCCTTGGCGCCCCACTTGGCGGCGTCGGCGGGCTTCATGTTGTCGATCACCACCTTCTGCACCGTCTGCGCGAGGATCGAGCGGCCGTGCACGATGCCCGCGAGCGGGTTCACGCCGCCCAGGAGCTCGTTGGCGGTGCTGCTCGAATACTTGAGCGATCCGGTGTAGTAGGTGTCGATGGTGCGTTTCTTGGTTTCGAAGAACGGGTGCTTCTGCAGTTCCGGATCCGCGGCCGTGTCCTTGTAGACGGGCGACACGTTGGGCACCAGCGACTGGCAGTAGCGCACCGGCCACACCTTGGAGGTCTGGTAATAGGCGAGCGCGGCCTTCACCTCCTTGATGTACGGGTTGTTGGCCTTCGGGATGCACCAGCCCTGGAAGTCGTTCCAGTTCGAGCGGTTGCCGGTCTTCGGGTGGCGCGCGTGGTTGTACGCCTCGAGGTTCTTGAACACTTCCTTGTTCTCGTCCCAGGCGCGGCCGTACGGGCGGCCCCAGTAGAACGCCATCGCCGCCTTGCCGGTGACGATCGAGTCGACCACTTCGAGGAAGCTCGCGCTCACCGCGCTCTTCGGCATGTACGGCAGCAGCGACTTCACGTATTCGAGCGCCTCGACGGTGTTGGGGCTGTCGAACACCACCTCGTACTGCTTCGAGGGATCGAACATGCGCCCGCCCGCGCTGTGCAGAAGGGCGGCGAAGTGGTAGTCGGTGCAGAGGTTGCGCCCGAGTGCCAGCGAGATGCCGGCCATGCCGGGCTTCTTTTCGGTGATGGTGCGCGCGGCGTTAAGCAGGTCGTTCCAGTCCCACTTGTCGGGGTCGCCGAGGCCCAGCTCGTTGATGACGTCCTGGCGCACCAGCAGCAGGTGCGGCTGGTGGTGCGCGGGCAGCACGTATTGCTTGCCCTTCCACGCGCCCCAGTATTCCCACTTCGCCCCGTCGATGAGGCGCTCGCGGCCGACCTGCTTCACCACGTCGTCGATCGGCTCCAGCAGGCCCTGCGCCATCAGTTGCATGGCGATGGGCGATTCCACGCTGATGCAGTTGGCCGGGCGGCGCGCCGCGAGGTCGGTCATCAGCTTCACGTACACGCTGTCCCACGACAGCGACTCGATCTGGAACTTGAGCCCGGGGGCGAATTTCGCGGCCCATTCGTTCATGCCGTCTACGGCCACCCCGCCGTACGGCCCGGGTTCACCCCAGACACGAACGGTGCCGGTCGCCTTCGACTTGGCCTGCGCGAACGCAGGCAGCGTGGGCAGCATCGAGCCGGCGACGGAACCCGCGGCCAGCAGCGAAACGTCCTCGAGGAACTTGCGGCGCGAGCGTGCTTCCTTGTTGTCGTCCATCTTGCCCTCCTCCTTATGGTTGGGTTCGGTTCGCCGGCTGGTGCGGCGTTTGGTCAGTCGTAGCGGATGGTGCGTACGTCGGCGGTGAACTTGTGGGCCATCATGCCCTCGGCCTCGCAGATGCGCGAGACGATGGGCGCGATGGCGTGGCTCGCCTTCTTCGTGAGCTTCTGGTAGGTCACCGTCTTGATGAACTTGCCCACCCAGAGGCCGCCCGTGTAGCGCCCGGCGCCGCTGGTGGGCAGGGTGTGGTTGGTGCCCACGCCCTTGTCGCCGTAGGCGACGGTGCTCTCTTCCCCCACGAAGAGGCTGCCGTAGTTGCGCAGCTTCTCCAGGTAGTAGTTGTTGCGCCGCGTCTGCACTTCCAGGTGCTCGGGCGCGTAGCGGTCGCTCAGCTCGATCGCCTCGTCGTCGTCGCGCGCGATGACGACCTCGCCGTGGTCGCGCCACGCGGCCTCGGCAAGCGCGCGGGTGGGCAGGGCCGGAAGCTGGCGTTGTACCTCTTCCATCACCTTGAGGCCCAATGCGCGCGAGGTGGTGACGAGCCAAGCGGGGCTGTCGGGGCCGTGTTCGGCCTGGCCCAGCAGGTCGGTGGCGACCAGGGCGGGATCGGCGGAATCGTCGGCGATCACCAGGATTTCCGTCGGCCCGGCGAGCAGGTCGATGCCCACCAGCCCGAAGAGCTGGCGCTTGGCCTCGGCGACGAACGAGTTTCCCGCGCCCGTGACGATGTCCACGGCGGGCATGCCGAGGCAGCCGTAGGCCATGGAGGCGAACGCCTGCACGCCCCCGAGGTGGTAGATCTCGTCGGCGCCGGCCGCGTGCAGGGCGTAGAGGGTGTGGGGATACATTCCCGAGGCATCGCGCGGGGGCGCGCATGCCACGATGCGTTTCACCCCGGCGACGCGCGCCGTGCCCACGCTCATGATGGCGGAGCTGATGAGGGGGTACTTGCCGCCCGGCACGTAGCAGCCCGCGGTGGAAACCGGGATGTGTTTGTGGCCCAGCGTCACGCCCTCCGAAATCTCGGTCTCGAGCTCGTGCATGGTCTCGAGCTGGCGCTTGGCGAACTCCGTCACCTGGCGGCGGCAGTATTCGAAGTCCTGCTTGAAGGTTTCCGGAAGCTTCGCGGCCACCGCGCGGATCTCGTCCGGGGTCACGCGGAATTCGGGGCGTTCCCATTTGTCGAGTTCGCGCGCGTAGTGGCGCACCGCTTCGTCGCGTCCGGAGGCGATGCGGTCGAGCATGCCGCGCACCGTCTCTTCCAGCTTGCGCCGGTCCTGCGGCGCCTTCGGCTGCGCCTGCTTGAGGTATTCGGCCATCGCGGCTCCTGTCTGTGCAACCGGTTGCATGATAGGCAGGCTCGCGCGCGGGACGCAATGTGCGGTGCAGCAATCGATTGCGCCCGCCGGGCGGGGAAGGTGCCGACGTAGAATTGCCACTTGAGCGCCCCATCGCCCCCCGCGGGCCGTCCCACCGCCACCGTCGCGGCCGCCGTGCTGTTCATCTGCTTCGCCTGCAATATGGTCGGGCGCGGCGTGGGCGATTCCTACATCGTTTTTCTCCTGCCGCTTTCGGAGGAGTTCGGATGGGGCCGCGCGCAGGTCTCGAGTGTGTATTCGGTCTATCTCGTGACCTCGGGGCTGGCCGCCCCGCTCACCGGGATGATGGTGGACCGCTGGGGCGCGCGTGTCGTCTACGCCACCGGACTGGCCTTGCTCGGATCCGCGTGTGTGGTCGCCGGCCACCTCACCCAGTTGTGGCAGTTCCACCTCGCGGTTGGCGGGCTGGTGGGCATGGGGGTTTCGATGCTGGGCATGGTGCCGGCGACGATGCTCATCAGCCGCTGGTTCCGCGACCGCATGAGCAGCGCGATGGGTGTGGCGTACGCGGGCTTCGGCACCGGCACGCTGGTGGTGGTGCCGCTGGCGCAATATTCGATCGAGCTGCAGGGCTGGCGCGGCACCTACCTGCTGATGGGGTCCGTGGTGCTGGTGCTGCTGCCGCTGATCTTCCTGATGCCGTGGAAGGCGATGGCGGGATCGCGCCGCGCGCGCAAGGCCGATGCTCCCGATGCCGCGCTGCCTTCGCCGCTGCGCGCGGCGGTGCGCTCGCGCCCCTACTGGCAGATCGTGCAGGTCTTCAGCTTCACGGCCATCGGCATGCATTCGATGATCGTGCAGGTGGTGCCGTTCCTGGTGCAGGTCGGGCTCACGCCGCTATCCGCGGCCACGTCGTTCGGCATCGCGGGCCTGCTGTCGGTTTTCGGGATGATGGCTTCGGGCTGGTCGACGGATCGCGTCGGCTACCGCTTCACCGCCACGTCGAGCTTCGTTGCGACTCTCCTCGGCATGGGCTCGCTGGTGCTGCTTTCGTATTTCGGCGCGCACTGGCTGGTGGTGCCCTTCGTGCTGCTTGTGGGCATCTCCATGGGCGCCCGCGGGCCGATCGTTGCGACCCTTGCGGCGAAGCAATTCGCCGGCGCCGGCTTCGCCACCATCTACGGCACCATTTTCGCGTGTATGTCGACGGGTGCCGCGATCGGCGCGTGGACTTCCGGCGCGCTCTACGACCTGAGCGGCGGCTATCGCGCGGGGTTCCTGTTTTCCATGACGTGTATGTGTATCGCCGCGGCGCCGTTCTGGATGCCGCGGCCGCTCGGGGCTCGCGCTTCAACTTTTGTTTGAAGGACTCCCCAAGGAACGCCGATGTCCGCCGATGCCACGCCGATGGCCGCCGATAGCCCTTGAATCTGTGTGTTTCGTGCCAGGGTTTCGCGCTTTCGGGGATCTGGGCAGGGCAGCACTCCGATGCCCTTGCATTTATCGGCCGCCAAGCGTGGCATCGGCGTTCCGATTTAACCGCAAGCGCAGCGTCGGCCGGCAACTGATCTGACGTGGTTCTTGGCTACTTCGTGCGGCGGCGCATGCGGTTCAGCAGGATGGCGCTGGCCACCAGGCCGATGCCGTGCACCAGGTTGGGGTTCTTCTTGTAGAAGTCCGAGGCCTGGGTGACCATCGAATTCGCGCCGGCACGGATGGTATCGGTCGTGGGCAGCGTGACAGGGGTGGTCGTCGTGGCTTGGTTATTGCGGGTAAAAAATCCCATGTTGTCCTCCAATCTGGCCGAGCACTTGCTCAAAGACATCATCGGCAAAAGCGTGGAGTTCCGCCGTAGTCCTGTTCTGCATCGGGTGTGGGACATACACTGACGCGCCGTCGAAGCCGATCGCCTGGCACTGCATCGCGAAGGGGTTGCGGAATTCCGTGGTGAGGATGCTAACCCCGGCCAATCCGCGGCGGTCCAGGTCCACCAGGTCGTGGGTGCTGCACGACGTGCACGAGCCGCAGTCGGAAAGCGCAATGGCCACCACCTGGCATTCGGCCGCGATTTTCTGCAGCAGCTCCAGGGGCGCGGTGCGGGTGTTGGTGGGCTTCCGGTAGCGGCGCGTGGCGATGCCGCGCTCGCGGAAAAGTGTTTCCAGCCGATCGATGAATTCCTCGCCGCGCATCTTGCCGATGTCCATGAGACCCACGGTGAGGCCTTCGAGGCTGGCGGGTGGCGCGCGCCGGGGCCGCAGCGCGGAGGCGGCTTGCGCGGTGGGATCGCGCATCGTGGTGGGCTTCATTCGCGGATCTCCCGGGTCACCGGTTGCGACTGGTCGCGAAACCTCCCGCCGGTCCACCCGGCGAGGATCGCGGAGAAAAGCCCCGCTTCGCCCCCGGCACGCACGATCAGCAGGCCTTCATCCCAGAATTTCGGCACCATCTCGGCCGCGCGCGCGGGATCGATGCCTTCTCCCACGCCGTGGGCGCCCTTCACCAGGTCCGCGCCCGGGCGCAGCAGGGCCTGGTGCAGCTGCGCGGTGATGCGCGCGCGATCCCAGCCCGCATCGCGGTAGATGGCGTAGTGCTCGGGGCACAACACCAGCATGGCGTTGGTGAACTGGCACAGCTTCGGGTGGCCCACGGCGGCGAGCGACATCGCCAGCGAATGCGTGAGCTCCTGCGGCGTGCGCGAGCGCTGGTCGATGAAGCCCTGGATGCCGTCGCCCTGGAAAAGTGTCACGGCGTTTCTGCCATCGCGCACGCCGCGCGCGGCCGACAGGGGCTGCCAGGTTTCGTCTGATTCGTCCTCCGCGAAGCAGAAGGTGTATTTGCCGGGGCCGCCGAGGGTGGATCGATCGAGCTCGCCCGGCCGCCCGCCGCCCACATTGCGCACGATGAGCTGCAGCGCCCGCCCGATGGTGGCGTTGGCCCGGTTGCCCTGGCCGAGCGCGTTGATGCCGCTGTTCATGCCGATGCGCCGCGCGATCTCGCCGTTGACGACAATCACGGGGCTGGAGAAACACGTGGTGCACAGCAGCCCGTGCATCGTGAATATGGGCTCGAGCGCGGCTTCCAGCGCCGCGATCACCACCGGCATGTATTCGGGCCGGCAGCCCGCCATCACGGCGTTGATCGCCGCCTTCTCCACGGTGCACGGCAGCAGGTTGGGCGGCACGTTGCCGATGGTTTCCTGTGGGTCGCGGCGCGTGCCGGCGAGCATGCGCAGGATTCGATCGTCCGTCGGGGGCACCACGGGCAGGCCGTCGGACCAGCCGCGGTCGTAACAGGCCTCGATTTCGTCGTCCCACGCGCCCACCTCGATGCGGCGCGACTGGATGCCGGTATCGCCGTAGCGGGCGACCAGCTGCTCGTGCACGCCGGGTTCGCGGCTCTTCGACCCGCAGCCGGGACGGAAAGCGGGCAGGGCCGCGCCCAGATCCGCCACGCCGGAAAGGGCGCGCCACTCGTCGCGATGCCAGCCCACGGAACGCCCCACCTCCCGGCCCGCGACGAAGCGGATCAGCGTGGGCACGGTTTCGATGTCGTGGCGAAAGGAGCGCTCGAGCTGCGTATCGTCCAGCGCGCCATCGAAGAACGCCGGGTCATCCTGCGCCAGCACCACGGCCGCGGGCATCCCGGCGAGCAGCGGCTTGACCAGCACACACGTTTCGCATTCGCGTTTCGCGAAGACCGCAAGCCCATCCAGCGGCATGTCCATGGCGGGTGTGCTCGCCACGCTCAGACGTGGATCTGGCGCGCGCCGCCGAAGGCCCAGTTCTCCGAGGTCGTTTCCTTGAATACCGGCACACCCGGGCGGCGGGCGCCTTCTTCGAGGCGGAACTGCGGTTCGGGCGGGTACATAAATGCCATCATAGAGCAGGAGGACCGATGCACATCACCACTTTCCGGAACATCATCCTTGCCGCCCTGGCAATGCTGGCGGTGGCCGTGGGTGCCGCGGAGCCGCGCCGAATCGATGAGCTGATGCACAAGTCGGGCCTGTGGACCCAGCTCGGCCAGGCGCAGGAACAGATCCGCACCGGCGCGCAAGAGGCGCAGGCGCAGGCGTTGGCCGGCAAGGGCGGTCGAAAGTTCAGCAACGACGACTTCGCGCGGCTCATCGCCGCGATGAACGCCGCCTATGCGCCGGACAAATTGCGCGCCGCGATGGCGAAGGAGCTGGAGGCGCACCTGTCCGCGCAGGACGAAGGCGTGGTGCTGGAATGGCTGTCGTCGGACCTCGGCGTGCGCCTGACACGCATCGAGGAGGCTAGCGGCGAGCTGGAAGCCTCAATGGCCGCCGAGCGCGAGGCGCCCGCCCATTTCACCTCGGTGCCGCAGCCGCGCATCAACAAGGTCAAGCGCATGGTCGCCGCCATCCGGATGGGCGAGGCCACCGCCGCCATGGTGATCAACATGACCACCGCCATCGGTTTCGGCATGGCCATGGCAAACGCCGCCGAAGACCCCGCCGCCGTCGCGCAGTTGATCCGCGATCGCATGGAGCCGGGGCGCGAGCGGATGGTGGAAGCGTTCAACACCCGGGCGGTGCAGAGCTTCGCCTACGTCTATCGCGACGTCACCGACGCGGACCTGGAACGTTACGTGGCCTTTTCGGAATCACCCGCCGGGCGCAGGTACCACGAGGCGAGCGTGAAGGGCATGGACAACGTGCTGGCGCGCGCGGGCATCCAGATGGGGCGCGAATTCGACGCGCTGATGCGCGAGCCCGCGCGCCGCTCCTGAGGGTCAGTCCGGGTCGCCGCGCTTGCGGCGGTCATCGCGCGCATCGCGGGCCTTTTCGCGCCGCTCACCGCGGGATTCCTGGCGGTCCTGCCGCCGCGTTTCGCGCGCCTCTCGCAGCTGGCCGATCGCCGCCTGGATGCGGGCGTGGCGGCCTTCGAACAGGCGTTCGTGGCGCGAGCCGCGAAAGAAACGCGGGGTGCGGTCGAGCAGCCGTGGGCGTTGCGCCGGGTTCGCCGGCGAAAAACCGACGCGATCGCCGGCCGCCACGTCGACGCGCGCGCCGCCGCTGGAGCTGATGAACGTCGCGCCTTCGTAGACCTTGCTGTAAAGGCTCGCCTCGCCGTCGGCGTCGGAGGCAAGGCGCAACTGCGTCTCGTGGTCGGTCCCACGGAGGCCGACCGTCGCGATGCTGGTGCGGACCTGGTAGGCGCTGGCGTTGTATTTTCCGATCCAGCCCGTGACCACGCGCAAGCCGCCTTCCAGCAGGCCCAGCGCGCTGGTGTCGCCTGCTTCACCCGTGGCCTGGAACCGGGTGACCTGCATTTTCGTATTGGGCCGCACTGCGAGATAGCCGCCATCCTGCATCGTCAGGTGCAGCTCGCCATCGGGCCCGGTGGCGACGGAATCGCCCTCCGAGACGGTGTCGCCGACCTTTGGCGCCACCCGGGAGTGGTCGGGTCTTTCGATCACCACCGTGCCTTCCGCCAGTTCCACCTTGCCGGCGGCGTTGCGTGGCGCGGGCGCCGCATCCGCGTTGGTGCCGGCGAAAAGGAGGCACGCCAACAGTGCGGCGGCCGGTGTGACGATGCGTGCGCTCGCGTCCACGGCCATACCTTAGCAGCAGCCCACTGAACCATGGGCGCCTTTGGCGGCAGGCGCGCCGACGCACCAATGAAAGACCTCACGACCGGCCCCATCTCGCGCCACGTGGTGCAGATGGCGATCCCCATCGCCATCGGCACGTGATGAATCCGCCGGTAAGCGCCGATGAATGGGGCAAGTGGGAGTGGTTGGCAGGGGGTCTCAGATTGATCTCCTTCCGGGAGATAAGGACGGACTGCCTAACGGAAAACCGCGAAATCGAGACTTGGGATTTCCTCAATGGGGGCGGGGATTTGCCGTTGACCCGCGTTAGTTTCATCGGGAGAATGGTTGCCTTATCAGGACAGAAAATGTCCTTAACGGAACGAACCAAATATCGTTAGAGCGATGGCGTCCAGGTTGACGCATAGACGCGATGTATATACAATCGGCCTATGCGGTTTTGCTGGGATGAAAGGAAGCGTCGTCTAAACCTCAAAGAACACGGTTTGGACTTCGTGGATGCATCCAGAGTATTTGAAGGGCCGACTTTCACCTTCGAGGATGATCTTCGCGTACGACGAGCAGCGTTTCGTGACCTTGGGGTTCCTCGCCGGAATGGTCGTTTCCATGGTTCACACTGAGTCGCC
>Ga0163153_10001075_pt1 | contig 44511 bp, 35 predicted proteins | sample OliLakLV19MP6IB1_FD_148629 | JGI IMG/M metagenome (GOLD analysis project Ga0163153, IMG submission 148629) | Freshwater microbial mat bacterial communities from Lake Vanda, McMurdo Dry Valleys, Antarctica - Oligotrophic Lake LV.19.MP6.IB-1 | ecosystem: Environmental > Aquatic > Freshwater >... | reverse complement strand
TCTGGCCGAGCTTCAAACTATCGAACCAGATATTTTAGCAGCAGGATATCAGATTATAGCCATTAGTCCAGATTCCCCGGAAAGCCTCAGCGCTTCTGCAGATAAGAATAAGTTGAATTATATTCTCCTAAGCGATAATGATGCAGCGTTAATAAAAGCATTTGGTTTGGCATTTAAAGCGCCTGAGAAATACGCAGAATTGCTAAACAAATCTTCGGGTGGCAAGAATAAAGAAGTACTCCTACCTGTGCCAGCCGTTTTTGTACTCAATAAGCAAGGGGATATTCTTTTTGAGTACATTAACCCCGATTATAAGAAGCGGCTGAAAGGTTCTCTATTGATGGCTGTTCTAAGAGAATTGAAAGAGTAACATTACCAATTTTAATTTGTTTAACTGATAATAATTATAGAACACATTTTTTTTAAAATAAGGAATTTACTTAAATCTAAACCATTATGAAAACGTACACACTTGGATTATTTACTCTACTCAACTTAATAGGCGCATCCTCCTTAGCTCAAACAAAACCCGACACGCTGAGATACTGCGTAAAAGAACAAAATATTGGTGTAGGTGGCTTTGATCCCGTGAGTTATTTTCAAGGCACACCTAAAGCAGGTAACGCTGATTTGGAAGCTGTAAGCGATGAGGTTACCTATCGTTTCTCATCGGAAGAAAATCAGAAAAAATTTAAAGCTGCTCCTTCTAAATATCTGCCACAATTTGGCGGCTGGTGCTCAATGACATTAGCGATGGGAAGAGCAACAACCCCTAAGTATGATAACTTTGTGATTCTTAAAGATAAACTGTATTTATTTGAACGCACAGTGTCAGTGAATGGCCGCGAACTTTGGTTAGGTGATCCGAAGAATAATGAAAAAACAGCCTCTAAAAACTATCTTCTTTACAGAACTACCGGAAAAATAAATTAGCACCTATCTGTGCGGATATCTAAATTTCTATTAGCCTTTTTAGTTATAGTCTCCTGTAATAGTCGAAAAGAATCTTATACCATACTTGGAAATATTGAAGACCCACAAAATCAAATAGCTGTTACGATAGCTTCGATACTAAACCAACACCTGGATGACAGTCTTCAGGTTATCAGGGGCGTGGGATCGATGGCAAATCTGGACTCCCTTGAAAGTGGGCTAGCAGACTTTGGTATTGTAGATAATTATGCACGGTTTAGCGATCGAGTATATACGGTTGTACCCCTCTATCCGCAGATCCTTCACATATTGTTCCGGCATGAAAAGCATCCGGCCTCGCTTCAGGAGTTATTCAAGCTAGGCAAAATATTTGCAGGCACACCAGAAAGTGGTACTTATCGGTTTGTTCACGAATTGATGAATGACCTTGGCATTGACGGAAGCTCGTGCACGTTTGTAGATGTCTATGATTTCTTCGAAGCCGATGTGATCTTTTCTTTTACTGATTTACTAACCCTAGAAGAACTCCGGGATCTGGCTGGGTATCGCCTCTTTAGTATAGATGAAGTTACCAAACTGGGGCAGGGATCTGTGGTAGAAGGAATCTGCGCCCGGCATCCACAATTGGAACCCTATATTATTTCGCGCGATCAATATGGTTCCTTCACCAAAACTTCTATCCTTACCGTAAAAGTAGATGCCGTATTTGTCTGCCGTTCTAATATCGATTCTAAATTTGTTTACAATGTAATCAAGATTCTTGCTGAGAATAGTCAGGAACTTAAAAAAATCAATCCATTACTCTACAAATTCTCTGGTGAATTTAATCCTTCAACCCAAAATTTTGTAATTCATCAAGGTACGCGCGATTTCTTGAACCGTCATGAGCCGTCATTTTTCGAGCGATATGCAGAATTATTAGGTGTGGTGGTTACCATTCTTGTGGCACTCGCCAGCTCGCTATTTACAATTGCCAAGTGGCAGCAAAATAAAAAGAAAAATAAAGTTGATGTATACTATCAAAAATTAATGACTATTCGAAAGCAAGCGCGGGAAAGCACTTCGCACCAGAATTTGGATGAATTAAAGGCGCAACTTCAAGCTATGCAGGAAGAAACGGTAGATTTAGTAACACGTGAAAAACTGGCAGCGGATGAAAGCTTTCTAATTTATTTAAATCTTTTCAAAATTGTTGATGATGAATTGCGTTTAAGGCTTTTAAATCTTTCTGCAAATCAAACGAAGAATCACCAATAAAATATTCATTTAGCCCACTGCTGGTTTTTAAAATGCCCAAAGGTTTTTCAACCCGAAGGTTTCAAAAAAAAGTCAAAAGCAATAAAAATGTCAGGTCGAAAGAACTGACATCAAAAACTAATGAGCATCTCTAAAACCCTTGCTCTCATTACCTCAACCCCCGCCCCTTCGCCCTGCATTTGCCGAAACGCATGCCCGTACAAAGTTAAATGCAGGTGGGGCTTCGTGCAGGCAGGCAAAAGAGAAGGGCAAGCGGAGTTTTTAGAGATGCCCTTAAATAAGAGAGCCCTGATATGGGCAGGAATAATTAATTTCTTGCCGCTAACGCAAACTTTGCCTTAGCAAGTTTGTTCAGGTCGGGGTTGAGCGAATAGTTAGTTGCTGTTCTAAAGTCAACATTTTCAAGAACTGTATTTTCAAAGCGTGCGCTTGTAAGGTCGCAATTAGAAAATGTGGAGCCTGTAAGATCAGACTCCACAAAATCAACTTCTTGTAGTTTGCAATCTTTAAGCTGGGTATTCTTTACTTTAAGTTTAAAGAAGGAGGCGTAATCAAGAATGCAATTTGTAAATGAAAAAGATAGCAACAAGTTATTACACATATCAAACCGTAACCCCAGCATCTTACAATTTTTAAAAACCACCTCCTGACAAGAAGTCTTCGCTACATGCACCATGCTTAAGTCGCAATTCTCAAATGTGCATTCCAAAAATTTAGTCTCTGACAAGTCACCATTCGCAAAAACACAATTCACAAAACGGCAGCTTTCATACTCCCCTACTTCAAACCGGGTGGTTCTGTAATCAACCCCTTCAAAAACTTTGTCCTCCAGCAACAGGTTGCTCATGCTTACTTTAGTATTACTTTCTTACCCGTTTTAGAACTTTGAATAGCAGCTTGTAAAATTTCAACTACAATCATATTGTTCTCCAACGAGCTTAAGTCATACGGTTCAAGTTTTAGTTGTTTGCCAACCAGGCCTGCTAACAAAGCAAACGGATCATCGAGCGGAGCTTCCCGATCTTTCAATATTTCTTCGTGTTCTGCTTTATCATCTTTTAACCGAATACGAAGTTTCGATCGATTATCACTGTACACATAGCCGGTGGCTCCATACACTTCCATATCCTTTCTGGCAACCGGCCAATTCCACGAGGCCTGAATCACACCCTGCATACCGGGGTATTCTAAAATTATTATGGCCTCATCATCTACCTTAGGATAGATGTCGGGTTTAAATTGTTGCAACAAGGCCATAACCGATGTAGGTCGTTTACCGTGAGTAAGCCACGTAATCAGGTTGGCACCATAACATCCAAAGTCAATCACCGCTCCGCCACCATTTAGTTTAGGGTCAGTAAGCCAGGCTAAAAATTCGGGCGAAACACCAATTTCTTTTGGCCCTTCATGTCCATCGCGCACCACCATTTTGCGCAGTTGCCCTAATTCATTTTGATCAACCATCTCTTTCACTTTGTGATTGGTAGCATACCAGGTTGTTTCATAATTCGTAATCAACTGAATGGTATGTTTCTTAGCAAGTGCTTCCATTTGTTTTGCATGATCAACGCTTACCGCTAACGGTTTTTCAACCATTACGTGAATGCCCAAAGGCGCGCAAGTTTGCACTACACTTAGGTGATCGTAGATAGAACCAAAAGCAGCAACTGCTTCAGGCTTTGTGTTGCGAATCATTTCGTGAAGCGAATTGTAAACGAGCGACATCGGCAACTTATACCGATCAAGCAGTCGTTTGGCCAACTCCATATTCGGCTCAGCAATGCCTACAATTATAATATCTCCACGGTCGGCCCGACCCAGGATCTGATTAACATGATTGTGAGTAAGTCCGGCTATGCCAATGCGCAAGGGTTGGGCAATGGCTGTGCTTAAGGTTAATAATATGCCGATTAAAAGATGCATTAATTTCATGATCTATGGGTTTAGATAAATTAGATTATGTAGTAATTACCGGCTCCCTTTGTCAATAGGATATTTTTCATGAATCTCAATCATTTTTCCACCTAGATCATAGATTTCCTGAATGAAAAAATCGTTACTTCTTTTTCATTAACCAATTTTACATAAAAACAATTAAAAGGCCAACGCCTAAAGCCCGATACCTAATCTTGAAACGCTGATATGTAAATGATATAGGCAGCGCATTACAAAATTGTGAGCGCAGCAAAAAGTAACTTACGGTATGACCTACCCAGAGGAATTTTATTGTTATCCACAAGTACGGTGCTATCCCGCACTGAGGTGACTAACAATAGGTTTACTATATATGATTTATGGATGCGCAAAAATCCCTGATCAATTAATTTTGCTTCTACTGATTTTAACGTATGTGTGAGTAAGTAACGCTGCGTGGCTGTAAATACAAAAGCATAATTATCGTACGCTTCAATATAAATTATCTCCTCGACAGGAATTCCAATTAACTCAGTGTCTGTTTTTACAAATATCCTGGTTTGATTAGCAGGCATCGAAAAGGGGCGAGTAGCCAAACCATGCCTCGTTTTATAAAGTGCAAGTTCCACATTTACAGCCAGTGTTCTTTCTTGTATGGGTTTTACTAAATAGGCAGCCGGTTTAAGCGGACGCACACGTGAAATACTATCCTCATCCGAAAAAGAGGTGATGAAAATGAAGGGCACAGAAGTTTCAATCTCCATCGCTTGCACCAACGCGATACCATTCATCGCACCAGCTAATTCAATATCTAACAATACTAAATCCGGAGACTGGTCGAGAATAAAGGGCAGCGCTTCCTCGCCCCGATCAAAGCTACCCAACACGGTATACTTCATGCGCGCAATCATCATACAAAGATCGGCTGCAATAATAGGTTCGTCCTCCACAATCACAATTTTCTTCGTCATCCGCGTGTTTTTATAGGAAAAATTAATTCTGTGGTTACTCCATTTTCTGTGGCAATGGAAATTTCTCCTTTCAATTTCCTCGTCAAGTCATGTATCAAAACAGTTCCTAAACTTTTCTTTGTTTCAAAAGGTCTGCCTTGATTTCCTACCCCATCATCGCGCACTACCAATATATAGTTGTTACCTGATTGCCTGAATCTAACGTTGATAATTCCCTCTTTACGATCACCAAACGCGTGCTTATAGGCGTTGGTGACAAGTTCGTTCACGATTAACCCTAATGGAATAGCTTCCTACATCTGGTCAACCGGAGAAACCACACAGCAAATAACTATAACCACTGCGGGCAGTTATACGGTAAGCGTTGCCGATGCGAATGGATGTATCAGCCTGTCATCGACAGGCATTTCGGTAACTATAAATCCATTACCGCTACAACCCGCTATTACCGCACTTGGCTCAATCATTTTTTGCGCAGGTGGTAGCGTTGTGCTGGAGGCACCGTCAGGCTTTACTTCCTACACCTGGTCAACCGGAGAAACCACGCAGCAAATAACGGTACTTGCCAGTGGTAGTTATCGGGTAGCGGTAACTAACTCACAAAATTGTAGTAGTGTGCTTTCGCAGGAAATAGTGGTTACTTCAGTAGCCTTACCCTGTACTAATCAAGCACCCGTTATTAACATAAGTGAAATTAATGTGTTTGTGGGAGAAACCGTTACGCTGAATTTATTGGATTTAATCAGCGATGGCGACAACAACCTTGACTTAACCACGCTTGCTATTCTGCAAGCGCCTACCAGTGGTGCAATGGCTACACTAACAGATGGCAACCTCACCATCTCTTACAGTGGTGTAGCTTTTTCGGGGTTAGATGACATAACTATTCAGGTATTTGATCTTTTTGGCGAGTGTACCCAACAAATATTCACTATTGAAGTGATCGGTGAATTGATTGTGTACAATGGTGTATCTCCTAACAACGATGGGCAAAACGATCGGTTTATTATTAAGCACATCGATAAAATTCCTGAAACACAACTGAACACCGTCCTTATTTTTAACCGATGGGGTGATTTAGTATGGAAAGGCATTAACTACAATAACGAAACCGTAAGCTTTATAGGAAAATCCAACGGTAATGATGAGCTACCAACAGGCACCTACTTTTATAAGGTGAACTTTAATGGTCGCTATGCACCACTTACTGGATATCTATCTCTAAAACGATAGCAGTAAGCATAATTTGGTATAATCAAACCAAAAATGAAAACGGCCCTTGTAAAAAATTTTTAGTGTTCATCATTAATAGTTTGGTAAACCTAAACTTTTACTATACCGCTTTGAATATGGCAGCCGCACGAATCACACGTTTCCTTTCTTAGCTTCCTCCACCGCATAGTTGGCTGCCCGTGCTGTTAATGCCATAAACGTAAGTGACGGATTTTGATTACCGGTACTAGTCATACAAGCCCCATCAGTAACAAAAACATTTTTACACGCATGCAGTTGATTCCATTTATTTAGTAATGAAGTTTTAGGATCGCGACCCATGCGTACACCACCCATTTCGTGAATGTCTAACCCCGGTGCTTGTTTACTATCGTGCGGGGTAATGTTCTGACAACCAGCTTTGTGAAGCATCTCCTGCGCTTGCACTAAAAAGTCATTTTTTACTTTTTCATCGTTGTCGGTGTGCTCAATGGACGTAATCAATTGCGGAATTCCCCACGCATCTTGTTGATCTGCACTCAACCGAACATGATTGCTTTCGATCGGAATGGTTTCGCCCTGCATCATCATGTCAACATTCCAGATTCCTGGTTTGGCGATCGCTGATTTTAATTCAGCACCGATCCCCTCACTACTGCTGCTCTGCCGACCTGCTGAATAGAACGTCATATAGCCCCGCATAAAGTCTTCCTCTTGTTTATGGACGTTACGAAATGAGGGCATCATAATGGCGGTTGGCCTGCGACCATAGTAGTAGGAATCTTCATAGCCTTCAAAGGTTGAAGTTACGGTGCCCCGATAATTATGAAACGCTACAAATTTTCCCAGTAATCCGTTATCATTACCCAATCCATTTGGAAATCGATTGGATGTTGAGTTAAGCAAAACAAGATTGCTATTGAGACAAGCCGCATTCACAAAAATAATCCGGGCGTGGTAGTCAAACACTTCATTCGTATTGGTGTCGATTACGCGCACGCCACTGGCCTTTCCTTTTTGTTCATCATATATAATAGAGTGAACAACTGAAAAAGGCCGCAACGTCATATTACCGGTTTTCATCGCCCAGGGCAACGTAGATGAGTTGGCACTAAAGTATCCGCCAAAGGGACAACCGCGTTCGCACAAGGATCGCGCCTGGCATTGCCCCCTACCTTGTTGTTTATGTATTTCCTGTGGTTCGGTCAGGTGAGCACACCGACCAATCACAAAATCCCTGTCTTTATATGCAGCTTTTATTTTCTCCTGAATATGTTTCTCAACACAATTCATTTCCCAGGCCTTTAGCACTTCGCTATCGGGCAATCTTTCAAGCCCATCGCGATTGCCGCTAATGCCAACAAACTTTTCTACATACGAATACCACGGTGCAACATCCTTGTATCGAATTGGCCAATCTACTGCAAAGCCATCCCGACCCGGAGCTTCAAATTCGAACCGACTCCAACGTTGCACTTGTCGCGCCCACAATAACGACTTACCTCCGGTTTGATAGCCCCTAATCCAATCAAAAGGTTTTTCTTGTATGTATGGATGTTCATTGTCCTTCACAAAGAAATGCTTGGTAGCGTCACCAAACGCATAGCACCTATCAACGATAGGATTTACTTCAGTAACTTCCAAGGGCAACTTTCCTCTAAGTGAAAAGTCCCACGGATTCTTTGTTGCTGTTGGGTAATCTTCAAGATGCTTAACTTCGCGACCACGCTCAAGCACAAGCGTTTTCATTCCTTGGTCGCACAACTCTTTCGCTGCCCACCCGCCACTCATTCCCGATCCAATCACAATGGCATCGTAGGTCATTTCTTTTGCTGCACCACCTTGTATATTCATAGCATTATATTAAGAAGTCTAAGTTAGCAATCCGGCTGATTACAGTAGCATATTATGTTTACAAAAAACAACAAGCATCTGGATAAAGAGTTCAGGCACGAAGTTTCGTCTATGAAAATAATAAAATTTTTAACTGATGCGCCAAATCTGCTGACCCTGACGGCAGGGACAGCGACTTAAAATTCGCTGCGACAATCAATACTAACCTTCTGGTTGAACGAGAAGCGATAAAATTCTTTCATTCCGTTTAACAGCTATGGCTACGTTTTGAGAATATTTTAATACTATTACCTACCTTGCTATTTAAGGGCATCTCTAAAAACCCTTGGTCTCATTACCTCAACCCCTGCCCCTTCTACAAAAGAGAAGGGTAAGCGGAGTTTTTAGAGATGCCTTCAATACTAATTCCATACTATGAAGACATATCTCAGTATCCTTGTTGGTTTTTTACTAAGCGTAAACCTCTTTGCTCAGGTAAATCAAGATTCCGTTTACATGCGCAAAAATTATGATTTAACTACCTATCGCATTTCCATGCGGGATGGTGCGCATTTGTTTACCATTGTGTATACACCAAAAGATAAAAGCAAAACCTATCCCATTATTATCAACCGCACGTGCTATAATGCTTCGGGCTACACCGATTATAATACGAGAGGATATCCTTCACCTTATTTGATAAGCGATAAATATATTTTTGTTTTTCAGGATGTACGCGGCCGTTACTTATCGGAAGGTACGTTTGATAACATGCGCCCGAATATTCCGGGTAACAATCCAAAAGATAAAAAAGACATTGATGAAAGTTCGGATACCTGGGATACCATTGATTGGTTGACGAAAAATATTAAAGGCAACAATGGTCGTGTGGGAATGCTGGGAATTTCCTATCCCGGTTTTTATACCGCTGCTGCTATTCCGGATGCGCACCCTGCGTTGAAAGCATCATCGCCACAAGCACCGATCTCTGATTTTTTCTTTGACGACTTCCACCATCAAGGCGCCTACCTTGAAAGTTATACGGCTGCATTTGCTGTGTTTGGATACCAGCACGACAAACCTTCTCTTGAAGATTCATGGGGCGATAAACTAAGCCGCATTCCTCAAGCAAATGATGGCTATAACTATTATTTGGAGAAAGGTGCATTGAAAAATATTACCAAAGATTTTCACCACGATAATTTTTTCTGGGATCAGATTATTAACCATCCTAACTATGATGACTTCTGGCAAAAGCGGAGTTTACTTCCGCATCTCAAGAATGTAAACCATGCGGTGATGACGGTTGGCGGTTGGTTTGATGCAGAAGATTTATACGGTCCATTAAATATTTATAAAACCATTGAAGCCAGCAGTCCGAAGGCGAAGAATACCATTGTGATGGGACCGTGGGGTCATGGCGACTGGGCACGCGAGCGCGGCAAGAGTACGCACAACCATATTTATTTTGGTGATAGTCTTTCTTCGAAATATCAACGTGACGTGGAACGCAAATTTTTTAATTTTTACTTAAAGGATGAAGGTAAAATGACCTTACCGGAAGCCCATATGTTTGACACTGGTAAAAAAGAGTGGAAGGAGTTTGCCGTGTGGCCACCACAAACCGGTACCAGTAAATTGTATTTCGGAAAGAACGGTCAGCTTTCTGTTGACAAGCCGTTGGATGAAAAAGCAATGTTCAGCTATGTAAGCGATCCTGCCAAGCCTGTTCCATACACTTCGCAAACAGAAGGGTTAACGTTTACTCCCCGCAACTTTATGAGTGACGATCAACGCGAAGCTTCGCGCAGACCGGATGTGATCACCTTCCAAACCGAACCATTGGAAAACAATTGGACACTGGCTGAAGAGATTATGGCGAAACTAAAAGTATCGATGAGCGGCACTGATGCCGACTTTATTGTGAAACTGATTGACGTGTATCCTGACAATCATCAGAACTACGATCACAACCCGAAGAATGTAAAGATGGGTGGCTATCAACAACTGGTGCGCAGCGAAGTTTTTAGAGGAAGGTTTAGAAATAGTTTTGAAAAGCCTGAACCGTTTACCGCGAACGAGATCAGTGATGTGAGCTACCGCTTACAAGATATTTTGCATACGTTTAAGAAAGGTCATCGCGTGATGATTCAAATTCACAGCACATGGTTTCCATACATCGACCGCAACCCACAGAAGTATGTAGACAACATCTACAAAGCCAACGAAGAAGATTTTATTAAGTCTACGATTACGGTCTACGGTTCTTCGGTAGTAGAGATTGGTGACCTAAATTCGATGAAAGCAAAAGTGGATGTGAAGAAATAGAATACTGGATTTTAATCCGTTATGCTGAACATAAACTTGTAGTAAAAGTTTATTTGTGCAGTGGTCTAGAAGACCCGTAAATAAACAAATTTCACAAAAAATATAAGAAGTTTTTATACCTAATTTTAATCCAGAGAAAACAGTATCAATATGATAAAATCCTTTTTTTTCCTCGCTTTTCTAATTTCTACTCTTTTGGCCAATGGACAAACCACAGCAAAAATAGAAGTTGAAATAAGAAACTTGGAGCAAACAGTTGTGCTGGCAATTTTGAAAGCGGACACTAGTACGCTCAAACAAGTGTGGGCCCCTGAATTTTTGGTTAACAACCCTAGAAACAATATTTCAGGCAACAGAAACATCGTTCTACAGACCCAAAAAGCAGGCATGATTGACTATAGCTCTTTTGAAAGAGTGATTGAACAAATGCAATTTCAAAAAGATATTGTAATTACAATGGGATACGAAACCTTTGTTTCAAGAAACGACATTCCCGGAGCCAAGGCAGGACAAATTTACAAAAGACGATTTACAAATATCTGGATGAAGAAAAAAGGCAAGTGGCAGCAGATAGCAAGACACGCTTCTATAATTTGTCAATAAATAAATGTCTAAATAGTAAGGCACATAACAACAATGTATGTGACGTTGCTGGGCAGTTTAAATTTGTAGTTTAGTTTTTTAATAAAATTTTAGTTACGGGGAACATTTTAGTCTTTCAAAGACCAGCCACGTGTTATTGTTGGTCGCCTGACCGACAATCCTACAATTTTATTTCCCTCATCATTTTCTAGCTCTATTTCATTTCGCGATTCAGGCGACCTGCTAAAACGAAAGACTAACAATTGAAGGTGACAAGTTACTTTCTTTAAATTCATTTCGATGACAGTGACAAAACTGCTTCATAAAAACAATGTTATCTTATTCCATCCATCACTCCACCTCCATCTTCTTCATCGCCACCTTGCGGATGATGTAACCCATCACCAACCCGAACAGCGCAAAGCCAATCACAATAAAAATAAAATTGTCTTCAAAGGCTTTTGCCTGCAAGTTCAGCAAGCGGCCTACCCAATAGCCGGTTGTGCTCACCAGCGTGGCCCACATAATCCCGGTAACGGTGCTATACAACAAGTAGCGCAGCGGACTCAAGCCACTCATGCCAACAATTAACGGAATGATAATTCTGAAGCCATACAGAAAGCGATAACTGAAAAGTACTTGAATCTGGTGTTTATGGAAAAAGTCGGTAACGGGTTTCACCTTTGCCTGCAGGTTAGGGCGCTTGGCCAAAAAATATTTTCCATTAAGTCGACCAATGAGAAAATAAATCCAGTCGCTGAGGAAGGAGCCGGTGAAGGCCGCTAAGATGGTAAATGGAAAACTGAAGTGGCCTCGGTATATAAGCGATGAGGCAACTAAGATGGCCGTCTCACCTTCAAAGAAAGTGCCGACAAGCAGAGCCAGGTATCCATATTGATCTAAGAAATTCTCCATCTCGATTTTTGCTTGCTAACAGTCGTTACAAAAAAACTAATATAAAAATGAACCAACTATTGAAATAATCGTTTTTAATTCCATTAATTTTGTATAAACTTTTTTTAAATGGCTTTTATCTGACGATTTAAACAACTGAAACAGAAATTGAAAAACACCATCACCCCTTTTGAGCCCGCTGACATCTTTGTTAGCCCAGCCATCCCGGCAACTATGCTCATCTGCAGCGATTGCTCACCCCGCGCGGGGTTTAGAAGCTTTCGAAGGCAAATCAGAATCTGATACCTTTCATACAACTACAGTATGACGTGGTTTGCAAGGCGAACTGCGCATGAAGTGCTTTTAAAGCATTTGGTTCTCATTCAAACATCTTTTTAAGAATATAAACATTGGAAGATAATATAATTGTTAGACCAGCTACGGCTGCTGACTCACATTATGCAGAAACGATTACCACCGAAATGGCGGAGTCTGCAAAAGCACGCGGCACGGGTATAGCCCAGCGCACGCCTGAATATATTAAGTTAAAAATTGAAGAAGGTAAATCTGTGATTGCGTTTACGCGCGATGGCACATGGGTTGGCTTCTGCTACATTGAAGCCTGGGAGCATGAAAAGTATGTTGCTAACAGCGGGCTTATTGTGTCGCCACCGTTTCGCAAGTCGGGCGTGGCTACTGAAATCAAACGCAAGGTGTTTGAGCTTTCGAGGAAAAAATATCCGAACGCAAAAATATTTGGATTGACTACCGGCCTTGCCGTAATGAAGATCAACTCAGATCTTGGCTACGAGCCGGTCACCTATTCGGAACTAACTACTGACGAAGAGTTTTGGAAGGGTTGCCGCAGCTGTGTGAACTTCGACATCCTTACTGCCAAGCAACGCAAAAACTGTATGTGCACCGCTATGCAGTTCGACCCGGTTGAAGCAGAGGCTAAAATAAAAGAAGCGGCTTTGAAGAAGACAGCGGTTATGGCTGACGGAGAACCTGAACCCGAGCGCAGGCAGTTTAAAGGAAACTTCAAGTTATTTGAGCGCTGGGTGCGCTTCAAGCAATTTGTACTATTGAAAAGTTGGAAGAAAAGACAGATTGAAGAAGGTAAGAAGCCTTCGGTGATGAGTTTCTTCTTTTTCTGGTAAACGTTAACTTTAAAAGTAAAATATAATTCCGCACCCCTCAGAACAAGGGGTAGCAGATTACAGAAAGCAATGAATATTAAGAAATCTAAAAATCAAATAAAATCAGTCACCCCCTCGCTCCCGATAGCTATCGGGATGGAGCGGGGGACGGGGGGTGAGGTGAAGAAAGTTGTTTTAGCATTTAGCGGTGGATTGGATACTTCGTATTGCGCCATCCATTTAACCAAAGAGTTGGGTTACGAAGTCCATACCCTGACCGTTAACACCGGTGGCTTTAATGCCGAAGAAGTTAAGGAAATTGAAAAACGTGCTTTGAGTTTAGGCGTTGCTTCGCACAAAACTATTGACGAGACCAAAAATTATTACGGGCATGTAATCAAGTTTCTTGTTTTCGGCAATGTGTTGAAGAATGGAACCTATCCTTTGAGCGTAAGTGCAGAACGCATGTCGCAAGCGTTGGCTTCTGCGCGCTATGCAAAAGAAATAAATGCCGATGCAGTTGCCCATGGAAGTACGGGGGCGGGCAACGATCAGGTGCGTTTCGATATGATCATCCAGATTCTGGCTCCCGGTACTGAAATCATTACTCCTATCCGTGACAAAAAATTGAGTCGTGAAGCTGAGATAGAGTTTTTGAAAGCCGAAGGCGTTGCTTTCAATTTCGAAAAAGCCAAGTACTCTATTAATAAAGGTATTTGGGGCACCTCCGTAGGCGGAAAAGAAACCTTGAACTCGATGGGGCAATTGCCCGAAGAAGCGTGGCCCACTCAAATGACCAAGCAAGGCAATGAAGAAGTGAAACTCAGTTTTGAAAAAGGAGAACTCGTTTCCGTTAACGGCAAAAAGTATGACCATCCAGTAGATGCGATTCATCATCTTCAAACTATTGCTGGGCCTTACGGGATTGGAAGAGATATCCATGTGGGCGATACCATTATTGGAATAAAAGGTCGTGTTGGGTTTGAAGCGGCAGCACCCGTGATTATTATTAAAGCACATCATGCCTTAGAGAAGCATGTCCTTACTAAATGGCAACTAAGTTGGAAAGATCAGTTGGCGCAGTTCTATGGTAATTGGCTGCACGAAGGTCAATACTTAGATCCGATCATGCGCGACCTTGAAGCTTTTCTTGCAAGTTCACAACGACATGTTACAGGCGAAGTTTCAGTAACACTTTATCCATACCGTTATCAAATTAATGGCATAGAATCGAAGTACGATCTTATGTCGGCCAAGTTTGGAAAGTATGGCGAAATGAATTTGGGCTGGACAGCCGATGATGTAAAAGGTTTTACAAAAATATTTGGCAACCAAGTGGGGATTTATCATCAAGTGAAAGAAGAAGCTGAAAATAATAGTAAAAAGTAATGAGTACATAGTATTGAGTAAATCAAGAAATGACGAAAAAAATAAACGTTGGAATTAAAGGTGCTGCCGGATACACAGGTGGTGAAACGCTGCGACTATTATTAAACCATCCGCATGTTGACGTTGTCTTTGTGGAAAGTAGAAGTCAGGCGGGCAAACCTGTAACTAGCACGCATGCTGATCTTATTGGCGAAACTGATCTAATTTATTCGGCAGACACTAATAAGCAAGTTGATGTTCTTTTTCTATGCTTAGGTCATGCTGAAAGCAAAAACCTTTTAGCAAAGGCGCACTTTCCCGCTACAACTCGCATCATTGATCTTGGAAATGATTTCCGGTTGGGTGAGACAGTGTCAGGTAGAGAATTTGTTTACGGTCTTCCGGAATTTCAACGCGATAAAATTAAAGCAGCAAAGAACATTGCTAACCCGGGATGTTTTGCCACAACGATACAACTTGGCTTGTTGCCTTTGGCTAAAGCCGGACTGTTAAAAGAAGTTCACACAACAGGCATTACAGGATCAACTGGTGCCGGACAAAAACTTCAGGGCACAACTCATTTTACGTGGCGCGCAAATAATATTTCAGCCTATAAAACATTAACTCATCAACATCTTGGTGAGATTAATCATACGTTGAAAAGTCTGCAACCCAGCTTTGATGAGGATATAAATTTTATTCCATGGCGGGGCGATTTCACTCGCGGCATCTTTGTAACGTCTGTGTTGGAATCAAGCTTAAGTCTGGAAGAAGCGAATAAACTTTATAAAGAATTTTATGCTTCTCATCCGTTCACGCATGTGAGTGATGAGATGATAGACTTGAAGCAAGTGGTGAACACAAACAAGTGTTTAATCCACTTAGAGAAGGTTGGAAAGAAACTGGTTGTTCATTCCATCACAGACAATCTGTTAAAAGGAGCTAGCGGCCAGGCGATTCAGAATATGAATTTGATGTGTGGATTTGAGGAGACAGAAGGGCTGAAGTTGAAGAGTACAGTTTTTTAGAATTAAACCACAGAGAACACAGAGGCTCTGTAAAATCTCCGTGGTTAAATATTTCACGCAAAGGCCGCCAAGAAATAAGCGCAAAGTGTTGCAAATAAAATAGTCAATGGTTAATAAACATACAGTCAATCAACTCAGCGTTTCTCTGTGGGCTCTGCGGTTAAATTAAAGCGATATGAAGCTATTCGATGTATACCCCCTCTTCCCTATTGAGCCAGTTAAGGCTTCGGGCTCGTGGCTTTGGGATAAAGAAGGGAAAAAGTATTTGGATTTATATGGCGGTCATGCTGTAATCTCTATTGGTCATAACCATCCACATTTTGTAGAAGCACTAAAAAGTCAATTGGATAAAATCAGTTTTTACTCCAACAGCGTAAAAAATTCTCTACAAGAAAAACTTGCCGACAAACTGGGCCAAGTTTCAGGCTATCCGAATCATCAGCTCTTTCTTTGTAACTCCGGTGCCGAAGCTAATGAGAATGCACTCAAGCTTGCATCGTTTGTGAACGGAAGAAAAAAAGTAATTGCATTTAAAAAAGCATTTCATGGGCGCACCTCTGGTGCTGTTGCGGCTACCGACAATCCAAAAATTGTAGCTCCTTTTAATGCGGGTCATGAAATTACATTTCTTCCATTGAATGACGTGCAGGCCTTTATCGAAACTATAAACACTGAAATCTCTTCGGTTATTATTGAAGGTATTCAAGGTGTTGGTGGTATTATACTTCCGAACGATTCATTTTTACAACTGCTTTCCAAAAAGTGTAAAGAGGTTGGAGCGATGCTGATTTTAGATGAAGTTCAGAGTGGGTATGGAAGAACCGGGAAATTTTTCGCGCATCAGTTTTCAGGTATTCAGGCTGATCTAATTACCATCGCTAAAGGTATGGGCAACGGATTTCCGATTGGCGGTTTACTTATTCACCCCGATATCAAACCTTGGAGTGGCATGTTAGGCACAACCTTTGGCGGGAATTATTTAGCCTGTGCTGCAGGGTTATCCGTACTTGAAGTTATTGAGCAAGAAAACTTAATGAGCAACGCTACCACACTTGGTGATTTCTGGCTTGAGCAGCTTAGTACCTTCTCCGATATAAAAGCAATTCGTGGTAAAGGTTTAATGATTGGGTTTGATTTACCCGATGAACTGGCAACGTTGCGCAACGATTTACTCTTCAAGCACGCTATATTTACTGGCGAAGCTAAACCAAATACAGTGCGCTTGCTTCCATCTTTGGCGTTATCAAAAACAGAAGCTGATATTTTTCTGGAAGCACTTACTGCTGAACTTAAACAGACCGTTTCATCATGAAGCATTTTTTATCGGTAAACGAAGTTAGCAATCTCGACCAATTGGTTGCCACTGCCTTAGCCTACAAAGCAGATCCATTTAAGAATTCTACTCTTGGGCACAACAAACGATTGGGTATGCTTTTTCTAAATCCCAGCATGCGCACGCGCATCAGTACACAGATTGCAGCAAAAAATTTGGGCATGGATGCGATCGTGTTTAATGTTGGTCAGGATGGTTGGTCACTTGAGTTTGAAGATGAAGCCATCATGAGCGGGTCAACCGTTGAACACGTGAAAGATGCGGCTCCCGTGCTTGGAAAGTATTTCGACATTCTTGGCATCAGAACTTTTCCATCGTTACAAAATAAAACAGACGATTACAGTGAATTGTATATTCAGCAATTCATTAAGTTCTCAGGGGTTCCGATCCTCAGCCTGGAGAGTGCTACCGTGCATCCGCTTCAAAGTCTTACCGATATTATTACCATAAAAGAAACCTTTAAGGAAAAACGGAAGCCTAAAATTGTTCTCACCTGGGCTCCACATGTAAAAGCGCTGCCGCAATGCGTTGGCAATAGTTTTTCGCAATGGATAAATGCCTGGGGTGAAGCTGATTTTGTAATCACCCATCCAGAGGATTATGAATTAGATCCGAAATTTACAAACGGAGCAACCATTACACACAATCAGGATGAAGCGTTGAAAGAGGCCGATTTCGTTTATGTGAAAAACTGGAGTACCTATACTGACTATGGAAAAATATATTGCAACGATCCCAAATGGATGTTGACAAATAAAAAACTTTCTGTAACCAACAACGCTAAAGTGATGCATTGCCTTCCGGTAAGAAGAAATGTAGAACTTAGTGACGAGGTTTTGGATTCAACGAATAGTATCATAACGCAACAAGCGGGCAATCGGGTGTGGGCTGCACAAGCAGTATTAGCTGAACTTTTGAGAACACTGTGAATAGTTGACAGTTGACAAAACCAATAATTGACAACTTAAGTGATCAGGTAGGAATTAATTTTGTCAATTGGAATTTCTTGTCAACTGTCAATTCCGTTTGAAAAAGAGAAATGGAAGTAGAAACTAAAGACTCAAGACTCATTACTATGGACTTACTACTAAAAACTCAATACTCTTAGCATGAACAAATTATTTATCATAAAAATCGGAGGCAATGTGTTGGATGACGAAAGGTCTCTGAAAACATTTCTCAAAGATTTTGCCTCGATTCAGGCTCCTAAAATATTAATTCATGGCGGTGGAAAAATCGCAACCAAATTGGGCGATCAATTAGGTATTGAATCTCATTATACCAAAGGAAGAAGAATTACGGATGCAAAAACGCTTGACCTGGTAACGATGGTGTATGGCGGTTTGGTGAACAAGCAAATTGTAGCACAACTTCAGACTCATCATTGTAATGCGATGGGACTTACCGGAGCGGATGGTAATTTAATTAAGGCTGTTAAAAGACCTGTAGGCGAAACTGACTTTGGATTTGTTGGAGACATCACTCCGGATAGTGTAAACAGTACGCTGCTATACTTTTTACTAAAACAAAACGTAATTCCGGTATTTGCTCCGCTTACTCACAACAATGGTGATATGCTGAATACCAATGCGGATACAATTGCTTCCGTACTTGCCATTTCGCTTAGTAAACATTTTGATGTGCGTTTGATTTTCTGTTTTGAGAAGCAAGGTGTGTTAACTGATGTCAACAACGAGGATTCTGTTATTCGAAACCTAACTCATTCCTTATATCAGGAGCTATTGGCAAAAGGATCTTTCCATGATGGCATTCTTCCAAAGCTAGAAAATTCGTTTCAAGCAATCCACGCAGGCGTTAAAGAAGTGTTGATTGGCGAACATACGCACTTGCTCGCAAACACCGGCTACGATACAAAGGGTACGTTAATCACAAAGGCATGAAGGAGCACTTGCCCGAACTTGCCGTTAGCTTATTGCAGCAATTAATTTCTATTCCTTCGTTCAGCAAGGAAGAAGATAAAACTGCGGGCTTACTGGTTAGCTTCTTTAAACATCACGGCATTGAAGCAACTCGAAAAGGAAATAATGTTTGGGCTAAGAATAAATTTTTCGATCCGGCTAAACCAACAATTCTACTCAACTCCCATCACGATACAGTAAAACCAAATCCCGCCTACACGCGCAATCCATTTTCAGCAGATGTAGAAGACGGGAAACTTTATGGCTTGGGAAGCAATGATGCTGGCGGTGCGTTGGTTTCGTTGATCATGACGTTTTACTATTTCTACCAGGAGCAAAATCTAAAATACAATTTGGTTCTTGCTGCTACTGCCGAAGAAGAAATCTCAGGAACCAATGGCGTAGAACTTATTTGGGCTGATCTTCCAAAAATTGATTTTGCCATTGTAGGCGAACCAACATTAACTGACATAGCCATTGCCGAAAAAGGTCTTATGGTGTTGGATTGTGTAACCTATGGTAAAGCAGGGCATGCTGCGCGAGAGGAAGGAGTGAATGCAATCTATGGTGCATTAAAAGATATTGAATGGTTTCGAACCTACGCCTTTCCAAAAGTATCTACAGCACTTGGCAAAGTAAAAATGTCTGTTACCGTAGTTCATGCTGGTCAGGCTCATAATCAAGTTCCAGCTGAATGTAAATTCACTGTTGATGTGCGTGTAACCGATGCTTATACGCTCGAAGAAATTCTGGAAACGGTTAAGCAACATGTTTCCTGTGAGGTAACTCCCCGATCACTACGCTTGCGATCGTCTGGCATTGCTGAAGATCATGCTTTGGTTAAGGCATCGAAAGCATTGGGCAAAAAATTATACGGCTCCCCGACTACTTCCGATCAGGCGTTAATTCCGGTACCTTCTATTAAAATGGGACCCGGAGATTCGGCAAGATCGCACAGTGCCGATGAGTTCATCTTCATCGATGAACTTTCAGCGGGCATTGATTCCTATATTTCACTTTTACAAAAGATTCTCCATGAATGACAAGGTTCGGATTCTAAAGACAGAAATTCTTTCTGACAATTGGTATACGCTAAAAAAAGTAACGTTCGACTTCCAAAAGAAAAATGGAAGTTGGGTAAATCAAAATCGCGAAGCGTACGATCGTGGTAATGGCGCAACCATCTTACTGTATAACACGGAAAGTAAGACAGTAATTCTAACCAAACAGTTTCGCTTACCAACCTACATCAATGGAAACCCAGATGGGATGCTGATTGAAACGTGCGCTGGACTTTTAGATGCGGACAATGCCGAAGATGCCATCAGAAGAGAAACTGAAGAAGAGACTGGTTTCACGCTGCGTGATGTAAAGAAAGTATTTGAAGCTTATATGTCGCCCGGGTCGGTAACAGAAATTTTATACTTCTTTATTGCAGAATACTCGCGCGATATGAAAACATCAGCTGGCGGTGGCGTAGGCGATCATGAAGATATTGAGGTTTTAGAATTACCGTTTGACAAAGCATTTGGTATGATTGGCTCTGGCGAAATCAAAGACGGCAAAACAATCATGCTGCTACAATACCTGAAACTTAACAATCTTGTTTAGAATATCTGTAACTTGTATCTCACAATTAACCATTGCGCCTCTGCGCCATTGCGGTATAAAATCATTATATAATAAATGAAACTCTGGACTAAAGATAAAGACTCGTTAAAAGTTGTTACTGACTTCACAACAGGTCAGGATCGGGAATTGGATTTACTCTTGGCTCCTTTCGATGTACTCGGCTCGATGGCGCACATCACCATGCTCGAATCCATTGGACTGCTTACCAGCGATGAACTAAAAACATTAAGCAAAGAATTAAAAAGCATTTATTCCGAGATTGAATCCGGTTCTTTCAAAATAGAAGCAGATGTTGAGGACATTCATTCGCAAGTTGAATTACTGTTGACAAAAAAACTAGGTGAAGTAGGCAAGAAAATACATAGTGGTCGTTCGCGCAATGATCAAGTGCTGGTAGACATTAAATTGTTTTTGCGTAGTGAAATTCAGGAGATTACAGCCAGCATGCAGCCGCTCTTCAATTTGCTTATTTCTAAAAGTGAAGAACATAAGTCAAAGTTGTTACCTGGCTATACGCATCTACAATTAGCCATGCCCTCATCGTTTGGGTTATGGTTTGGTGCTTACGCAGAAAGCCTTGTTGATGATTTGATTATGCTTCAAGCAGCTTATCAGGTTGTAAATAAAAATCCGTTGGGCTCAGCTGCTGGTTATGGATCATCGTTCCCACTCAATCGAACACTTACAACAGAATTGCTTGGCTTTGCTGATTTAAATTATAATGTAGTCTATGCCCAGATGGGGCGTGGAAAAACAGAACGCATTCTTGCGCAAGCGATGAGCAATGTGGCGGCAACCCTAGGCAAACTGGCCATGGATGCAACACTATTTCTTAATCAGAACTTTGCATTCATTTCATTTCCTGAAGAATTGACTACGGGCTCGAGTATCATGCCGCATAAAAAAAATCCGGATGTATTTGAGCTTATTCGCGCCAAGTGCAATGCGCTTCAAGCACTACCAAACGAATTGACATTATTAACTTCAAATTTACCTTCGGGTTATCACCGCGATTTACAATTACTGAAAGAGAAATTATTTCCAGCGATTGCAACGCTAAAAGAATGTCTTCAAATGACTAACCTCATGATCTCCGCTATTGTGGTGAAAGAAAATATTCTGGAAGACGAAAAGTATAAGTTTCTGTTCAGTGTCGAAGAAGTGAATAAACTCGTGCTGTCAGGCATACCCTTCCGCGATGCATACAAACAAGTTGGTCGCGATATAGAACAAGGAAAGTTTTCTTATTCCACGAAAGTGAACCACACCCACGAGGGCAGTATTGGTAACTTGAACAACGATCGTATCAAAGCGAATTTTTCTAAGACTTTAAGTGAGTTTCATTTTGAAAAAATTGAAGCTGCTTTTGATGGACTCCTAAAGAAAATCTAACATAAGTTACATGGACTAAGTCCCGCATGGTACAGTCTCGCTAACCACGGCTTAAGCCCGTAGTTAACTAAAAACAATATGTTGGCTTTAGCCCTGGGATTAGAAACCACTAAGACCTCACCCCCGGCCCCTCTCCGGAAGAGAGGGGTGACTGAACTTCTTGGATCGTGGCCTTTAGTTGGCTTCTATCAAAGCAATTCATAACTATTCTCAGGTAAACGAGATTGTAATACTAACTTTAAATCTTCGTGCGCTTTGCATGAAAAAAATCATCCATCTGCATAAAGTCTGCTAATCAACTGCGCCCAAAATTATTTTATTATCTTCGCCACCTGCGAATTTTAATACTATGAACTCTACCTCCATTCTTTATTTAATATTAGGCATCTCATTGATCAGCTATCTTTTTGATCAGGCACTGGATTATTTAAATCTAAAGGCATTAAGAACAGAAATCCCGGCTGAGATTCAGGATTTTTATGAAACTGAGAAATATCAAAAATCGCTCGCATATCAAAAAGAACAATCCCGGTTCTCATTCCTATCATCTGCCTTTAGTTTTATATTGTCATTTGGCATGTTATTGCTGGGTGGTTTTGGCTGGGTTGATTCGTTATTACGTCCATTCTTTGAAAATCAGATTGTGTTAGCACTTGTTTTCTTTGGAATAATTATGATTGTTTCAGACATCCTATCTATTCCCTTTCAATTGTATTCAACCTTTGTGATTGAAGAAAAGTATGGGTTCAACAAAACCACAATAAAGACTTTTATTATTGACAAACTAAAAGGCTATGCGTTGGGCGCAGTTATCGGTGGCGCGTTGGTGGCTGTTCTGATTTATCTGGTGAATTCTATCGGTCCTAATTTCTGGATTTGGTTCGGCCTCATTGCAGCCACTCTCATTTTACTAATCAACATGTTTTACACCAGTTTGTTGTTACCCTTGTTTAACAAACTCACTCCACTTGGCGATGGGGAATTAAAAACTGCGATCGAACAATTTTCGAAGAAAGTAAACTTTCCACTCGATAATATTTTTGTGATGGATGGTTCCAAACGATCCGCGAAAGCAAATGCTTTCTTTTCAGGAATCGGGAAAAAGAAAAAAATTGTTTTGTACGATACACTTATCACCAATCACACAACCGAAGAATTGGTAGCTGTGCTGGCACATGAGGTTGGGCATTTTAAAAAGAAGCATATTATCTGGAGTTATTTGATTTCCATCGTTCAGGTTTTTTTCATGCTATTCATTCTTTCAAAAATGATTTTCAATGAAAATCTTTCCATCGCCATGGGTGGAAGTGTACAAGCCATTCATTTAAATCTGATTGCCTTTGGGATTCTCTTCTCCCCGATTTCCGGTATCACAGGATTGTTGATGAGTATGCTCAGTCGCAAAAATGAATTTGAGGCCGATGCCTACGCCAAAGAAACTTTTGACGGGAATGCATTGGCACTTGCCTTGAAAAAACTTTCAGTTGATACATTAAGTAACCTGTATCCGCATCCTGTCTATGTATTCTTTCATTATTCACATCCGCCACTTCTACAACGATTGGCTGCACTGAAATAACTGAATCAGATATAAGACGAGAAGATTACAAATCTTTTTATCTTTCCTAAATGGAAACAGAAAACAGCACCCCCGCTCCTTCAACTTTATTAGGCTTATGCTATTTCCTATATAGGAAGAAGATATTTTTTAAACTGTACTGTCAATTGTGATCATTAGTATTTCCAATTTCAATGAAATTATTTAGCCCTCAGATAAACAATAGAATCCTGATTTACTTATTCGGGTTTACGATACTATGCTACATGAGCATACTTTTCTCGCCCGACATATTTTGGCCGGCAACATTTTTAAGTCAACTGATTCCCTTCCTCCTCGTCATTCAATGTGGCGTTCTGATCCTATTAATCTTTAAAAGAAAAAAAATGGCAGCCTTGTCAGTACTGGCATTATTGATCGGTTGGCCTTTTATACATAGCACCGTTTTATTTAATTCTAAACACAATACAAACAACGCTATTCAAGTACTCAGTTTCAATGCAAAGTTTTTCAGGCAGCCAAAAACGTACAGCAAGTTCTCGACAGAAATGATTCAGTGGGTAGCAAATGATGCCGCTGATATTAAATGTTTGCAAGAATATAGCACCAATCCAAAATGGACTCCACTCGATGCCACCGGACAAATAGAAAAAAAAGAGTATCACAGTTATACATTTCAGGCAGATGTAGTCGATCGCGATCATAATAAAGGAATGGCCATCTTCAGCAAGTTTCCGGTGCTTGATTCTGGAATTGTCTTTGAAGCCAAAGGCACAGCCAATGCTGCCATCTTTGCAGATCTTAAAATAAATGGAAAGACAATTCGGGTCTATAATGTTCACCTTGCCTCGATGAATCTTGAGTTGAGAGAAAATACTGGCTTAGCCAAAATCTGGTTTATTGCTAAACGGTTAAAGTATGGCGCTATAAATAGAAATCAACAAATAAAAAAATTGATTGCGCACACAAAATCATCTCCTTACCCCTTCATAATTTGTGGCGATTTTAATGAAACTCCCTACACATTCAACTATCAAGAATTAAAAAGGGCGTATCCAAATACATTTGAAGAAGTAGGAAGAGGCTTTGGATTTACTTTTAATGAAATCCCATACTGGCTGCGCATCGATCACCAATTTCACTCCCATGATGTCAAGGCCGTTGGCTATCATGTTAACAAAACAATGAACATCTCTGATCACTTTCCCACGTATGGCTATTACCTAATCGAATAAACATGAATACTGAAATAATTCTCCGCTACGTTCACTTCATTAGCATTTTTGCAATTGTTGGTTCACTAATGTCCGAACATCTGCTGTTGAAAAAAGAAATGACGCGCCAGGAGGTTGGACGAATAGCACGTATTGATGCTGTTTACGGAATAGCCGCCTTAAGTTTACTAGCCGCAGGATTAACGTTGTGGTTAGGCAGTATTGGTAAGCCCGCAGTTTTCTATACCAAGAATTGGATTTTCCATACCAAGCTAACCTGTTTTATTTTGATAGGCCTGTTATCCATTTACCCAACTGTATTCTTTATTAAGAACAGAAAAGGCAACCCAGATGAATTGGTAAAAATTCCATCAATCATCTTTTGGATGCTTCGCTTTGAAATACTCTTGTTGTTTATTATCCCGCTACTTGCCGGATTGATGGCCAAAGGAATTGGGCTTTTTGTTTAAATCAACAGGTAATCCAATAGACTTAGACAATTTTATACTATGCTCCTACTGAAAATATCGCTTGCAATCTTCATAGCCGGAAACCTGTTTGAGATGGGGCTTCGGCTCAATCTGCATGATGCATTGAAAGGATTGAGCAACTATAAGTTTGTTGTTTACACCTTGCTCTGGGGTTTTGTGCTAAGTCCGGCTCTGGCCTACGGCATTACGCAAATTATTCCATTAGAGTATCCTTATGCGATAGGGCTTATCCTGTTAGGCATGTCACCGTGCGCTCCGTTCCTACCTATGCTGTTAAGAGAAAAAGGAGATGTTGGTTACACCGCGGCTTTTATGCTGTTGGCATCAACCGGAACGGTAATCTTTATGCCCCTGATTGTTCCCGTAATGATAAAAGGATTATCAGTAAGTGTATGGGAAATTTCAAAACCATTACTGACTATCATTTTGATTCCGTTAGTTATTGGGATGCTGACTTTGTACTATTCGAAAGCAAAGGCTGTGATCCTTCAACCCGTTGTAAAGAAAGTAACGATTCTATTTGCAGCACTTACACTTGGGCTATCGGCTGTTGTATTTGCTGAAGGGTTAACCAATATTTCCGGAGGGTATGTAGTTGCAGCCTTAATTACTTTCTTTTTCATTCTCACCACGTGTACGTATTGGTTTGGGATAGGCTTAAAACACGATCAGAAAATAGTACTAAGTACCGGCATGACCACGCGTAACCTCGGTGCTGCGGTGGCTCCGCTTTTTTCTGTTTCCAATATTGATGAGCGGACTTTGGTTATGATTGTATTGGCAGCACCTGTAATGATAATCACTGCATTGGTCTCATCAAGACTTTTCAGTAGGTCGGTCAAGAACAGAGGTCAAGAGGAAACACTAATTGCTTAAGTATTTATTTAGAACACTTCTCCTTGTTGTCAGGTCTTTCGACCTGACAGACTACTCTGATTACTTTTTCTTATTGTCGGCAAGCGTTTCCAAATTCCAGGCTTATTTAATCAGAGAAACTTAGAGTATTGAAATTGGTTACAGGAATTATTCTAAATTTATCAAAAAAGAATAGCTATGCGGTATCTAGTCCCAGCAATGGTGTTGTTAATAGTGATTGTAAGTTGTGAGCAAACCTCAACTAAGTCACTCGTTTGGTCCGATGAGTTTGAATATAGCGGCTCGCCCGACAGCACTAAATGGAATTATGATTTAGCTGATGGCTGCCCGAATAATTGTGGTTGGGGAAACAATGAAGCCCAGTATTACACAAAGGATTTGAAAAATGTGCGCGTTGAAAATGGGATGTTGGTCATTGAAGTGCACAAAGATTCGCTTGGTGGCAAAGCCTATACGTCAACCCGCATGGTAAGTAAAGGCAAAGGCGATTGGCTTTATGGTCGCATAGAAGTAAAGGCGAAACTGCCAAGTGGTAAAGGTACATGGCCTGCAATCTGGATGTTATCGACCGATTGGAAATATGGCGGCTGGCCCGAAAGTGGTGAGATTGATATTATGGAACATGTGGGTTACGATCCGGGAGTTGTTCACGGAACAATTCATACCAAAGCTTACAATCATATTATCGGCACGCAGAAAGAAGGAAAACTTATTGTGGCCGATTGCATGGATGCCTTCCATGTGTATGCTATTGATTGGAGTGAAAACAAAATGGACTTCTATATTGATAATATTATGTATTATTCAGTACCGCGCGACCCGAACGATGATTTTAGCGGCTGGCCGTTTGATCAACGTTTTCATTTAATTTTAAACCAGGCGGTAGGTGGCAATTGGGGTGGTAAAGAAGGCATTGATGATTCGATCTGGCCACAACGAATGGAAGTTGACTATGTACGTGTTTATCAATAGTATGATATGAAAATGATTTTACTCGTTGTATTTGTTTTTAATTCCATTATTTCTTTCAGTCAATTGAAAGAAGCGGATGCCGTTAATCAACTTCATAAGAAAAAGTTTGGCTGGATGATCAACAAAAAATATGATTCGCTCGATTTAGTCCTTGATCCACAAATTAAGTTCATCCACTCAAATGGCTGGATTCAATCCAAAACAGAAATGATTAACGATTTAAAGTCAGGGAAACTTAATTATACAAATATCGATGTCAGGGAATCTAGTGCACGACTTTTTAATCAAACCGTTGTGATAACTGGCAAAGGAACTTTTAAAGGCCTGATGCCTGACAAGTCTGAGTTCGATATTAACCTGCTGTATACGGAAGTTTATGTGAAGACTAAAAAGCAGTGGCGTCTGGTTTCGCGGCAAGCGACTAAAATCTGAATAACACGGTTCTCTTTCAACCTGATAAACTCATATTGTTGAAGGTATAGCCCTCACCCAGCCAAGTTCATTTGTTAGCAAAATGACTGCTGCCGTCTCCCCAGGGAGAGGGCGAGCAGTATTTGCGTGGTCAATGCTTTTGATGAGTGAGGATTAAATTTCAGATACTGATTACATTTTTTGGCCGCGCATTTCTAAGAGCTTGTTGCGCTCATTTTGAAGTTCGCGCGAAAGTTTAGTCTGCTTATCTAACGCTTTGTGTTTGTATTCTTCATGCTCTTGCGAGATGGAATGTACCAACAACGTTTTCTCTTTCATCCCTGCATTCACAATCTTCATTCTTGCCAAGGTAATAACAACCATCAAGGTAAGACCCGCAATAATCACTGCCGAAATAACGATAAACGCACCTTTTCCAAATGGAATACCCACTACTGAAATGTGTTTGCTATCAAAAACAACTTCTTCTACTGAAGCTTGCTGCGTTTTCAATTCATTTTGCGTTGCCAGTAGTTCTTGGTTGAGTAACGATATTTTGTTATTCGATTCCAACTGTCCTGCATGCTGCTTGGCAATTGAATCTATGGTCAGTTTCCAAAACTCGTCTAATATGTATTCCTTAATTACTTTGTATTCGCCATAAGTCTGTGAGTTTGTTTTCATCACATCAAAACGTTCCTTCAAATCCAAGTTAGGATCTTCAATGGCTTTGGCGGCAGATGTTTGTGCAAATGAGGAACCAGCAGTAATAATTAGAAGGATAGAGAATATAAGTTTCATATATAGCAACATTTATTAAAAAGCTAAACTACAAATAGTATGTTTGCATACAGCATTAACGCTGCTTATTCGACAATATAGTCGATTAGATAAGAATATCTTAGTTCAAATCACTTATGCCTACTTCTTCTTCAAAACGATTTGTGATTGTTGGGTCTGAATAATTCTGTTAAATAACTCCTTCAAACTATGATACTCTTCAGATGAGTATACTACTTTAGAGAGATTAATTATACTGGTCATCGAAATTCTGGTAGAGAGGTTGGTTATATTCAATGTATATCGACCACCGTTTTGTGGCAATGCCATGGCAACACTTTTTGGCATTTCATCAATAACATAAGAATCCGGGTACTGCAAGTTTAAAATAAAAACCGATTCAAGAGGCGCCCCAAAGTCAACCGGATATAATCGTTCATTTGATTTAAATGGATTATCATTCCACCGTTCAACAAAAAATGGATTTAGGTATAATAGATTTGGATTACTTACATCTAAGGAAGAAACAACTTGAAATTTTTCAACCAAAGGCTTCGAGATATCTTCCAGATTCTCGATCTCATAGTTACTTATTTCAAAATGCTGAGAACTAGCAATTTCTTTTTCCTTATACTTTTGTAGGCTGCCTGCTTTATAAATTTTGCTGCGTTTATTATACGCTTCATAGCCATATGACGTTACGCTCATTTCACCCATGAATTTATTCTCATCAAGCTTCAGAGAAAGTAATATCTGTTTCTTTTGCTTTTCTCTTGGCTTTAAAGCAATCCAGGCACTCTCTTCTACTTTTTTGCTTATAAGTCTTCCATCGCCATTTAAACATCGTTCAGGTAATAATCCAAAGGGGAGCAATGGATCGGAAGCATCTAATAAATATTTTTCATTGCCAATTAGAACCTGTGCTACCACATAATTGAAATCTGATATTACCGGATACAATTGATTCGGCAAGCCAGCCTCGCGGGTTGCAAGAATAACAGGATCCGCATCTAGTCCTGCTTCTTGCAAAGCTGCAACTAACGATAAGTTAATGTCTCCCACATTTCCTTTTTTTAATTCAAATGCTTTCTTCAGTCCAAGTTCGGTATACTTTCCATAGCTGTCATTCCAGGTAAACCAATCCTGCACGAAACTATAAATAGATGCCGCTTGGTTGAGTGGATCAGCTTGCGCCTTTACTATTTCCGCAACCTGATTTTGCCACAAATTCTTACCCTTCTTAATCTGCATTCCAAAATCCTCATGCGTATTCATTTCTCTATCTACATCTTTCCACGACTTCGTATACTTCACAACTCGACCATCAAAATGTTTTATCTCCGATAGCTCATAGTCGATGCCTGCAATGAAATTACTTTTTGCAGTCATATAGTCTTCCTCAACAAATGCTGGAATATTTTCCATAGTGAATTTATACCATGAACATTCGGCCTTATAGGGGCCTGGCGTAAAGCAGTCTTTTAATATTGATGATTCATTAGTTTTTAACGGAAGAAATCCCCGCAACGACATATTGTAAACATAGTTACCTGGAATCCTTGCCCAAAACTCACTCCTTAATTTTGGGATTTCGCGTTGAAACTTCCACGGCCAAAAGTTAAAAATGAAGGGTGATTCTAAAATATATTTTACTTCAATTACGCTACCTACCTGAACGGCCGGCAACGTGAATTTACATTCATCCCGGTATTGATTTACATTGGTTATAAATATCTGACTCTTTTGCATCTGGGTTTGCTTGATAGAATTATTTACCAGGTTGTAAGTATAAGCCTCAATAGCTCGGATGGATTCTTTTCCGCGTTCGCCCTTTCTCAGTTGTACAAGAAAATTTGCCTGATCAAGCCCTTGCTTGGATAAGATTTTAATTTTTACATGATATTCAAGGAGTAAATTATTTTCACCCCCATTATCTATGTACGCTTCACCAAATTCATCAAGCACAACCGCATACGCGGAGGTATCTGTGCCAAGTCTTTTTAGCTCTAACTCTTCGTATGTAATTTGTCCTACACCAAACCCATTACTATATTGCGCATTCGTTGAATGCGGTAATAATTGAAAAAGCAGCATCAACAATAGGCTTTGCCCCAGGTAGTATTCAATTTTCATTGCAACGGTTTGCGTTAATTTTTTAGTCTTTATTTAGCCACAAATGTCAAACTTATATAACACTTACCTAAAACTTATATAACACTTAATAAAAAACGATTGAGTAATTTTGAAATTGTAACTTAAATTATTGCAGTAAAAAAAACTATTCACTAAGTTGCTGATCCTGTTTAATTTTAGGCTTAGTTTAATTCTTTTTGAATAAGTCTTTAGGTAAATAGCTTAAAACTCATCTGGCAAGAATTGTCAGGGTGTTTTAATAGTGTTTTTAGGCTTTAAATCTATACTAACAATGAAAAGGGTATTAGTAATAGAAGATGATGAACCGTTATGCTGGCTCTTGGAGAGGATTCTGAAGGGGAAGTATGAGCCGATTATCATGAGAAATGGTTTAGAAGCGCTTTCCTGGTTATCGGATGGCAACTTACCCGATCTTATCATTTCGGATGTAAAAATGCCTAATTTAGATGGAATTGAACTTTTGGAAAATGTGCGCGCCAGTGGAATTTTGAGGGATATTCCCGTGATAATACTATCGGCTTCTGATGAACCAGAGCAACGAAACCGATGCCTGACTTTAGGAGCCAGTAATTATTTGATTAAACCATTTGAACCTAAGTTACTTATCGAGGAAATTGAGAATACATTTAGAAGACTTAAAAATCCCCTTTCAATTGAACGATGAGAACTGAACTTGAAACTACTGTGAAAAATTTTCAAAAAGCTGCAGCTTCAAACACTGCAACTCGTATTGTTCTTATAGAAGGCGGTGGCTCAAAGAATAAATCCGAATACATACAGGATGGCTGGCACTTCTCTTATATGTCGATCGAAGAAATCTCTTTGAGCCTTCTAGATGACGGGCTGCTTCCAGATGCAATATTTATCGAGCCTAATGCTGTTCCACAACAAATGGATAAATTATCCCATCTGTTAAAGAAATATGAAGTTCCGTTTATTTTGTATACAGAAAAGTACGATATCAAAAACAAAGAGAAAGCACTTCAATTTAAAGTTGATGACTACCTTTTCGGAGCCTTTACCGATTCTATGCTAACCAGGCTAACGTTTATCAAAAAAATAAAATCATATAAGAACAAAAGAAATAATAAGCCGTACGAGTTTGCCAAGATTCAACCGATGCAGTCCATTAAAATTTGGAGGCTAAAGAGGTTGTCCGATATTATTATTGCTACAGCTGCGCTAGTAATTCTTTCGCCTGTTATGATACTTGTTGCTATCATAATAAAATTAGAATCGAAAGGTTCTATTTTCTACATTTCAAAAAGGGCTGGCTCAGGCTATAGAATTTTTGATTTTTATAAATTCAGATCCATGCGTTCAGGCGCAGATAAAGAACTTAAAGATCTTAGTCATCTTAATCAATATGGCGAAAGTGGTAAGGAAACAGATTCCATTTTCTTTAAAATCAAAGATGATCCGCGCGTGAGTAAATTTGGTATGTTTCTTAGAAATTCAAGTCTGGATGAGTTACCACAGTTACTTAACGTATTGAAAGGTGACATGTCCATTGTAGGCAATCGCCCATTACCGCTCTACGAAGCTGAAAGATTAACCAAAGATCAAATTGCCTGGCGTTTTTTAGCCCCAGCGGGAATAACAGGGTTATGGCAGGTGACTAAACGAGGCAATGCCGATATGTCGTTAGAAGAACGTATTCATCTTGATGTTGAATATGCTATGAAGAATTCTTTCTCCATGGATATGAAAATCATTTTATCAACTTTCCCGGCCTTATTTCAAAAGGAGAAAGTGTAGTAGCTTTACCCCTTTATCGTAATTGGTTTGTTAATGCTGGTTTTTGAGTTTCTAATCTTATCCTATTTTATTTACGTTGTTGTTTATACAACTGTATTTTCAATAGGTGGGTTATTTTATAAAATCCCTAATGAAAATAAGAATCCCTCATTTAAAAGATTTTGCGTTTTAATCCCTTGCTATAAAGAGGACTTTGTAATCTTAGACGTAGCAAAGGAGGCACTTGAACAATCATACCCTTTTGATTTTTATACCGTAATAGTAATTGCCGATTCGCTTCAACCAGAAACTATTTCAAAGCTTCGCGAACTTACCATTAATGTTATTGAAGTTCATTTTGAAAGTAGCACAAAGGTTAAATCGCTAAATCACGCCCTACAATATCTCGGAAATGATTTCGATTACGCTGTAATTCTGGATGCTGACAATGTAATGGAGTTCACTTTCCTTGAAACTATCAATAAAAGTTTTTCAGCAACAACAAAAGCCATACAGGGGCAAAGGAAGCCAAAAAATAAAAACAACTCATTGGCAATTCTTGATGGGGTTAGCGAGGCTATTAATAATCATATCTACAGACAAGGAACCGTTTCGCTTGGACTCTCTTCCTCTATAAGCGGATCGGGAGTTGCCTTTGATTACCCGCTTCTGAAAGAAAAGCTTAGCACAATGAACTCGATTGGTGGCTTCGATCGTGAACTTGAGGTGTTACTTTTGCAGGATGGAATTAAAGTAGCCTACCATAAAAACGCGATTGTGTATGATGAAAAAGTTTCTCAAACAAAATCATTTCAGAATCAGCGCAAGCGATGGATCTCAAGTCAATATGTTTACTTAGCTAAGTATTTTACTGTTGGGATTTCAGCCTTGATGAAAGGAAATTTTACTTTCTTTAATAGCACCGTGTTAAGAAATATACAATTACCGCGATTGATTAATATAGGTCTCCTAACCTTCTTAGCCCTTGCACTCTATTTTGTAAAGGACTATTTATACTTCGGATATTCCATCTGGATAGCTTTGTTCCTTTTTAATACTGCATCAATACTGATTGCAATCCCAGTAGAATTTTACAATAGGCAATTGGCTTTATCTATTCTCAAACTCCCAATCTTATTCTTAAATATGTTTCTACTTTTATTTAAGTTAAAGGGTGCCAATAAGAAGTTTATCCATACTCCGCATGGAGTGACTACAACAACACAAGAATCCTCAAAATAGAATCTTAAATTGAATGTCAGCTAGCAAGCCTCTTGTATCCCTTATTACTATTAACTACATCTCGATAAAGGATACGATAGAATTCCTAGAGTCTGCATCAAAACTTACTTATCCTAACATAGAAATAATTGTTGTTGATAATAACTCTCCAACGGGCAAACCAACAGGTGAAATTCAAAGCAAATTTCCATCTGTCATTTTTATAGAAAGTGATAAAAACCTCGGTTTCGCAGGCGGTAATAACCTTGGATTAAAAATCGCAAAAGGTGATTATTACTTTTTGCTAAATAACGACACCATATTATTTCCCGATTTTCTAGAACCCATTGTTGAGTTTATGGAGACCCATCCAGATGTTGGGATGGCTTCTCCAAAAGTTCTCTATCCAGATGGTAAAACCATTCAATTTGCAGGAGCAATCGGCATAAGTGCCTATACGGGCCGTGGAAAATGTTTGGGCATATATGAGCCCGACTCTGGTCAATACGATCGCAATTATGAAACAGACTTAGGGCATGGGGCCGCCTTAATTATTCCACGTAGGGTTGTAGATCAAGTGGGGCTTATGCCGGAAGTTTATTTTCTTTATTACGAAGAACACGATTGGTGTGAAATTGTAAAAAGAGCCGGTTATAAGACTTACTTTTTAGGTGTTTCAAAAGTTATCCATAAGGAGTCTGTAACCACTGGTAACGAAAGCCCTTTAAAAACGTATTACATGACTCGGAATCGGGTTATATTCATGCGTAGAAACTTTTCGGGGATGCCTTATTTCTTGGGCATTCTTTTCTTTGTACTTTTTTCGATTCCTAAAAATACTATCAGCTACCTAATCAAAGGAAAACGAAAGTTGTTAGCTTCATTTTACAAAGGAATATTTTGGAACCTCACTAATTTTAAAGTTACTTGACATTCATGCTATCTATTCCATTAATTAAGTCCCGAATAAAAGAGTTTAAAGAGAAAAATACTGACGTATCAACTCTTGGCTTTCTATTCACATTAATACAGGGTACTTGGCGAATAATCCTTGCGCGAATTTATCTAAGGTCCTGCAATCAATTAGGAAGGCTTGTATCAGTAAACGGCAAGCCAATTATTGGCAACCTCGGTGAAATGACTTTTGCTGATGAGGTTCGTATTTGGTCAAATATTGAACGCTCCAAATTATATACCGGTAAATCTGGAAAATTAATCGTTGGGAGAAACTCTCGCATAAACGGTGTTCATATTGACGCTCGCGAGTTAATTCATATTGGAGATACCGTACAAATTGGACCCTATACTATTATAATGGATAGCGATTTCCATGATTTGAAAGATCATTCCAAAGAGGGCCCTTCAAGTCCTATTTATATTGAGGATGATGTATGGATTGCCACCCGAGTAACTATTTTAAAAGGTGTGCGAATTGGCAAGGGGTCTGTAATTGCTGCAGGTGCGATAGTTACCAAAGATATTCCCCCCTATTCCGTTGCGGCAGGAACACCCGCAAGAGTTGTTAAAAAAATTGAATAAATCATGTGTGGTTTAGCTGGCTTTTCAGATTTTACAAAAAAAAGTAATTCGTCTATTCTACAATCAATGACGGACGTCATCGCCTATAGAGGACCCGATGATCAAGGGCATTTCATAAAAGAATTTCCTGAAACATCAGTTGGCTTAGGCCATAGGCGACTTTCAATTCTTGATTTATCACCACTAGGCCATCAACCTTATCATTATAAGAACCTAAGCCTTGTTTTTAATGGTGAAGTTTATAATTTCAAAGAGATAAGAAACAAGCTTATCGCTCGCGGGTATTCTTTTGAATCAAATTCTGACACCGAAGTTATTATCAAATCCTTTGATGCAAATGGTATTTCTTGCGTTGATGAGTTCATTGGGATGTTCTCATTTACACTTTTAGATCACACCAAACAAAAACTCTATTTGGTTAGGGATCGTGCGGGAATAAAACCAATGTATTGGTTTTGGAAAAATGATATTCTGTTATTTGGATCAGAACTAAAATCATTTCATCAACATCCAAAATTTACTAAAGAAATTAATTTTGATAGTCTGGCTCTATACTTTCAATACAGTTATATCCCTGCTCCATATACTATCTTTAAGGACACCCATAAGCTAAGGCCTGGCCATTTCCTGGAACTTGATCTAACCAATAAAAATATCCGAACCGTTAAATATTGGGACGTAATTGATCACTATAACAAACCAAAACTTTCTATCTCTTACCAAGATGCACAACAAGAACTTGAGGTTCTACTCAAATCGGCTTGTGAATATCGAATGGTATCTGATGTGCCTGTTGGAGTTTTCTTAAGCGGGGGTTACGATAGCTCGGCCGTTGCTTCCATCCTTCAATCAGGCAGATCAGAAAAGTTAAAAACATTTACAATTGGTTTTGATGAACCTAAGTTCAACGAGGCTCCGCATGCAAAAAAGGTTGCAGACCATTTAGGTACTGATCATACAGAATATTATTGCACGCATAAAGAAGCTTTTGATATTATCCCGCTTTTGCCAGACATCTATGATGAGCCCTTCGGTGATAATTCTATAATCCCGACAACACTAGTAAGCCAGGTTGCAATAAAAAAAGTGAAAGTCGCTTTGTCTGCCGATGGCGGGGACGAGATTTTTGCAGGATATCCAAAATTTCAAATGGCTCTGGACTATAGTAATAAGTTTCCCGTATGGCTAAGCAGAGGTATAAGCAATGGGATGAGTTTAATTAATCCAGATCATATTCCCTTTACTAAGAATTCATTCAATTTTGCTACGAGGTTTAAAAAAATGCAGGCTATCCTTGCCAAACATGATCCTGCATTTGCCATGAAAATTATTTCTCAATTCAATTTAGAAAGTGAACTTAGAAAGCGATTAAAATTTCCTTTCACAAATCTGACAACCGATTTCGATATCGGCAACGACATAAATAAGGGAAATGATGATATCAACAGAATGCTGGCCATTGACTACAAGACTTTCTTAGTTGATAATAATTTAACAAAGGTAGATCGTGCTACCATGTCAGTTTCGTTGGAGGGAAGAGAACCACTTCTAGACCATCGGATAATTGAATTTGCAGCTCAATTGCCTTCAGATTTTAAATATAAGGACGGGCAAACAAAAATAATTTTAAAAGACATCGTTCATAAATATATTCCAAAATCAATAATGGATCGCCCTAAAATGGGTTTCATAGTTCCAATAATGGGTTGGTTTAAAAATGAATTGAAGGATATGATTATGTATCACCTTGACGAGGAAAAACTTAAACAAGAAGGATTCTTCAACTACAAAGAAGTGGTAGGCATTCGTGATCGCTACCTTGCCGGTAATTCCGAAAATATTCAAAAAATTTGGCATCTCCTTATCTTCCAAATGTGGAAGGAGAAATGGAAATTATAGGGTGCAACCGGTTGCAAAGGATTGGCAAAGTCGATTTGCCCATTAATCAGGTCTTTTCTCAAATGATATGAGTTCAGATTAGCCTCGCTTACAAGATTTTCATATTTTTAAAGGTTACATCCCCGAAAACAGGGTAATAAACTGTTTTTAATTGGTAAACCTTAATTAAGATTAACATGCAATCTCTTAATCAAAAAACTGGCATGCGTAGCCCAATAAGAGCTCTTATACTAGTTTTATCATTACTTCCATTGTCTTTTAATGGATTTAGTCAGTGTGGCTGCAAGTTTACAATTGCCCCTAGTGCTAGTTTCACTTATTTTAATGGTATTGCAAGTGGTGTGCAACCTGGAGACGTGATTTGTATACAAGCGGGTGCAAAGGGTGGACTTCAATTTACAAATGTAAAAGGATCAGCCACCAATCCGGTTATCATTAAGAACTGTGGCGGTCAGGCATTAATTGGTGGGCCAACTGCCAATAATGCTATGCTATTTATTGGTTCAAGGTATGTACGAATTACGGGTACCGGTGATCCAGGCTTTGTAAATGGATTGAAAATTGTCGGCTCCGCTCCTGGTTCCCAAGGAATTGCAGCTGTAGGTCTTTCCTCCGACTTTGAGATAGACCACATGGAAATACAAAACTGTGGATATACTGGAATGATGCTTAAATCCGATCCAAGTTCTAATTGTGCTAACACGACTTCCGTTCGCCCTAATTTTACTTTTTATCAGGCAATAATTCATGATAATTATGTTCACGACACAGGTGGTGAAGGTATTTATCTGGGTGACAGTTTCTATAATGGAACAACCGTTTTTTGCGGAAGCATTCAATATTGTCATGAAGTGCGGGGTGTAAGAATTTATAATAATCGATTTGATAAGACAGGACGCGAGGGCATACAAGTAGGATCGGGCGTTGATGACGTGGAAGTTTACAATAATGTTGTTCTGAACTATGGTCAGGCCAATCTATCTGCGCAAAACGGAGGAATTCAGTTTGGTGTAGGAACGGCAGGAAGGATGTATAACAATTTCATCAAATCAGGGCCGGGTCCTGCAATTGCCGTGCAGGGTATTGGTAATGACTATGTTTATAATAATATAGTAGTCAGTCCTGGCGAACAAGCAATTACAATTAATACTCGACCTACTCCATTAGCGACAGACATTGTTAATAAAGGCTGGCTGGGAGGTGTATATATCATAAATAATACGTTCGTAAACGTTGGGCCTAAAGGAGTAATTGAAGAATTTATTAACAATGCACCGGGGAATAGATTGTTTAACAATTTGATTGTTGCCTCTTCTTCACCTTGGGATAAAACATATACTTATACAGATTGGCAAAGAGGAAACAACGTATTTATTCCTCTGCTTGCAAATGCCAAATTTGTAAATCCATCAATAGATGACTACCGGCTTATGCCGGGGTCTCCGGCCATCAATGCAGGCCGTGATGTAAGTTCTTTTGGTGTGACTTTTGATTTTGACAACAATGCCAGACCTGCCGGTGCGGCTTGGGATGCGGGGGCTTTTGAACTGGCTGGAAATCAAAAACCAATAGTGACCGTGGGTGCTAATCAATCCATTAACTTACCAACAAATTCTACTGCAATTTCGGGTTCAGCAACTGATTCCGATGGTACGATCGCTTCCTATTTATGGAGCAAACAAAGTGGCCCTTCGGTAACAATTACTAATGAAACAACAACAACTGTAACTCTTACCAACCTTGTTATTGGAGTATATGTGTTTAGGCTTACTGCAACAGATAATGGTGGTGAAACAGGTTTTAAAGATGTTACTGTAACAGTTGCTGATCCATCTATTAACCAGCCCCCTACTACAGCTTCAGGTGGAAACAAAACAATAGCATTACCTATTAATACAACTGTACTGAATGGATCTGCGAGTGATGCCGATGGCACAATATCATCCTATGCATGGACAAAAATAAGTGGGCCTGCAACATTTATACTGGCGAACGCAAATACAGCAACTTTAACCCTAACTGGATTGGTGCAAGGCGTTTATGTGTTTCGGTTAACCGCTACTGATAATGATGGCGACATTGACACGGATGATGCAACGGTGACCGTAAATCCGGCCGCTGCCAATCAATTGCCAACGGCAAATGCAGGATCTAATAAGAGTTTAGTACTCCCTACAAATAGCACAACGCTAAATGGCGCAGGTAGCGATCCTGATGGAACCATTGCAACTTATTTATGGACAAAACAAAGCGGACCTGGAACTGGTACGTTGGCAAATCAAAACACGCCTAATTTGCAATTAACAAATTTGGTAGCGGGTAGCTATGTTTTACGGCTTACGGTTACCGATAACATTGGCGCAACTGCTTTTGCCCAGGCTACAGTAACCGTAACAGCTGCAAATCAGGCCCCAACTGCCAATGCCGGTGGAAACAAAACCATTCAACTTCCTACAAGTTCAACTACAATAACCGGATCCGGATCTGATACTGATGGCACTATCAGTTCATACTTATGGACAAAGCAAAGTGGACCTGCGGCAACATTGGCAAACGCTAATACCGCAGTGCTTTCACTAACAGGCCTGGTTCAGGGAACGTATGTCTTCCGACTTGTGGTAACGGACAACAATGGTGCAACAGGAAGCACAACCATGACGCTAAGCGTTCAGGCAGCAAATGTTGCACCTACAGCAAATGCAGGTTCTCCTAAAACAATAACATTGCCTGTTAACAGCACAACATTGAGTGGATCTGGTGCAGATACTGATGGAACAATAACTATTTACTTGTGGGAAAAGGTTAGCGGTGGTGCTGCTACTTTAGGAGGAAGTGCCACCCCTACGCTTGCACTTACTAATTTGGTAGTTGGCTCTTATGTTTTTCGACTAACGGTTACGGATAATAACGGAGCAACTGGATTCAATCAGGTGAATGTAACTGTACTTCCCCTTGCAACTAACCAGTCTCCGCTAGTAGACGCGGGTACAGATATAACTCTTACATTACCAATTAACAGCACAAATATTTTTGGTTTCGCAAATGATCCGGACGGAACAATCAGTTCGTATTTGTGGAGCAAGATTAGCGGCCCTGCCGCCACCCTCAGTGGAACCACACTTGCAACGCTATCGGTATCGAACCTGGTAGCAGGAAGTTATGTTTTTAGACTCACAGCAACTGACAATCAAGGGGCTTCAGCAAGTAATGACGTTAATGTAGTTGTTTCTAGTGCGAATCAACCTCCAACTGTAGTGGCTTCAAATGATGAAATCATAACGCTTCCTACTTCTTCTACCTCCTTAATTGCTGTTGCCTCTGATCCTGATGGAACTATTTCAAATTACCTCTGGGTTAACCTTTCAGGCCCAGGTGCACCAACACTCAGTGGCGCAACCACTAACGTGCTTAATGTTAGCGCATTGATTGCCGGCACTTATGTTTTTAAAGTTACCGTTACGGATAATAATGGTGCCACTGCCTCTGATCAGGTTAATGTTATTGTGCAAACTTCAACAAACATTAATCCAACAGCCAATGCAGGTTCAGACATCGCCATTTTCCTCCCCACTAATTCTGTGACTCTAACAGGTTCTGGTACTGATGCTGATGGAACCATTGTTTTATATGGATGGACTCAAGTTGCCGGAGCAGCGGCAACCCTTACCAATGCCAGCACAAAAACTGTTTCTATTAGTGGGTTAGCAGCCGGAACATATACTTTTCGGTTGACTGTAACAGATAACGGAGGCGGAACAGGAATCAGTGATGTAAATGTAACTGTAAACTTATCCTCGACTAATCAATCTCCAATTGCAAATGCAGGGCCTGACATTGCTCTCTCATTACCGAACAACAGCACAAATTTAATTGGTTCGGGGTCTGACGCAGATGGCACAATCAGTTCATATAGCTGGATTAAACTAAGTGGCCCTACCGTAACTCTTTCAAATGACAACACCGCTGTTGTTTCTCTGGAAGATCTCAATGCTGGTGTCTATGTTTTTCGCTTAACCGTAATAGATAATAATGGTTCAATGGCATCAGACAATACTCAAGTAACGGTGTTTCCAGCTTCTGTAAATCAATCACCTTCTGTTACCGCTGGCAATGACAAAACTATTACGCTGCCAACTAACACAACCACATTAATAGCTACTGCTAATGATCCGGACGGTACGGTAACTACATACACATGGACAAAGCAGGTTGGCCCAATCGCAACCCTAACTGGTGCGGCAACAAGTAGCCTTGTGCTAACTGACCTCGTTGTTGGCTCCTATACATTTAGAATCACAGTGAGCGATAATTCTGGCGGTTCCAGTTTTGATGAAATAAATGTTACCGTGCTTTCACTGGGCTCAAATGTTCCTCCGGTTGTCAATGCTGGTATTGACAAAATTCTTTTTTTACCAACAAATTCAGTCAACCTTGCCGGTCAAGCAAGCGATATAGATGGCACCGTAGTAACGTATTTATGGTCTAAGATTAGCGGTCCGCCTGCAACAATTACAGGGCAAAATACCCCGACACTTTCCGTCAGCAATATGATTGCTGGCCAATATAATTTCCGGCTTACTGCTACCGATGACTTAGGTGATACAAATTTTGACGAAGCTTTAATTACTATATTCCCAGGCACAGTTAATCAGGCACCCATTGCAAATGCTGGAACAAATCGAACCATTGTATTGCCTAACAACTCAACAACTTTAAGTGGATCAGGATTTGATCCAGATGGCTCAATAGTTTCTTATGCTTGGACACAAATACTTGGCCCAGCCACTACTATTAATAACGTAAACTCTCCAACAGTACTGATTACCAATCTTAGCCTCGGGGTTTTTCAATATAGACTTACCGTTCAGGATGACAAAGGTGCTTCCGGATCAAGTGCCGCGCAGATAGTGGTAGTAGCCGCTGGAGCTCCTCAGCCACCAATAGCAGATGCTGGCTTCGATCAAGTGATTAATCTACCGCAAACAACAGCAGAAATTCAAGGGTCAGGCGCTGATGCTGACGGCTCGATTGCAACGTATAGTTGGGTAAAGACATCAGGACCTGCTGCCGGAACACTAACTGGAACCGGAACATCAAAACTCTCATTGGCTGGACTTGTTTCAGGCACGTATCAATTTACGCTTACCGTAACTGATAATGATAATCTTACAAATAGCGATGAGGTAAAAGTTACTGTTATATCGGGTGCAGTAAATAACAATCCAACTGTAAACGCAGGAATCGACCAGTTTATTCGACAACCTACTAATTCAACAACCTTAACAGCGGTAGCATCTGATATTGACGGATCAATCTCAAACTACCAATGGACTAAACAAAGCGGGCCAGCAGTTACAATAGGAGCAAATAACTCGGCTGCGTTATCCTTAACCAACCTTGTTTTGGGTACTTATGTTTTTCGAATTGAAGTTACAGATAACCAAGGTGCTTCTGCTTCGGATGAGATTACTGTCACCGGCTTGGCACCGGGTGCAAATGCAGCACCTATAGTTTTAGCAGGAGCACCTCAAACGCTTGCAATTCCAGATATCTCAACTGTGTTAAATGGATCGGCTTCAGACCCTGATGGTTCTATAAAGTCAATTCAATGGGCACTGACGAATGGCCCAAATAGTCCCACGTTATCAGGCGTTAATACTACCACTTTGCTGGCTCAAAATCTGGTAGCTGGATTATATACCTTCAGGCTTACCGCAACTGATAATGAAAATGCCGTTGCCTTTAGTGAAACAACCGTGAATGTAATTGTTGGCCAGCTTCCGCCAACCGTATTTGCGGGTAACGATACCACATTACTGCTCCCTGACAATTTTTTATCATTGAACGGAAGCGCGACAACAACCAATGGATTTATTGCCGATTACCAATGGGAGCAAATTGCAGGAGATCCGATAACATTGATTGTTAACTACCCAGCCGTTTCAATGAGCGATATGTTGCCTGGTGTATATACGTTGCGCTTTACAGCAACTGATAATTTTGGAACTTCGGCTTCGGATGATTTAACCGTTACCGTTACAGAAAATAAATCAAATCCCGTTGGAGCTACCCTTATTTTTTCGCCTAATGACGATTTAGTTAATGATGTGTGGTTTGTTAAAAACGCAATCCTAATACAAGGTTGCCCATTACAAATTTTTAACAATTTGGGGAAAAAGGTGTACGAAGCAACAGACTATCAAAACGATTGGAACGGTTTATCAAATGGCCAGCCTGTAAAAGAAGGCGACTATTATTTTGTTTTTGATTGTGGTAGTAAAAAAAACTATTCAGGTGCGTTAAGACTAATTCGTTGAGCCAACTATTAAACTTGCAATGAGAAAAATTTTACTGAAACTAATTTTATCAACATCTATTATTTTATTTGCTGCACACGCGTTTGGTCAAGATGCCGCTGTGTTTAGTCAGTTCACGCTTAACCCTTTCCAGTTCAATCCATCCTATGCGGCTCAAAATGGTTATGCCGAGGCAAATGTCTTTTATCGCAAACAGTGGTTAGGCATTGAGAATGCACCTGAAGTGGGTGCCTTCAACATACAAGCTCCCGTGGGCCGCAATGTATCTCTGGGCTTTACTGCTCTTTCAAACAAAACTATACTTTTAAATAACAATTCAGCGTTAGCCACCTTTGCCTACCGTGTTCGGCTTGGCTTCTACCATCACCTTAATTTTGGGCTCGCTGCCGGAATTGCATTAAATAACTTTGATCTGAATGCAGTGGCCAGCTCCAATGACCCTGCGCTCGCTAATGTTATTCAAAAAAGTCAATCATTAACCGGGCAGTTTGGCTTTAACTATCAATTCAAAAATTTTAACCTCGGCTTCGCGTTACCGAATGTTTTTGACACCCGACCATTCAGCATAAAAGAATTTCAGGAAATAAAATTTGATCCGTTTAGAAACAGATTTGGATCGGTATCATACAATTTCAATTTAAAAGATGTGCAACTTTCCCCCACTGTCATTTACCGTGCTTTAGATAGCCGGCAAGACCAATGGGAAGGGATGCTGATAGCAACCTACAAGAGTTTTTTATGGGTTGGCGCCTCTTATCGCGATGGATATGGGGTTACAGGACTCATTGGCGTAAAACTAAAAGGGCTGTTCAAAATCGGCTATGCATACGAGCAGGCTACATCCAGCATCGCAAAGGCTTCCAACGGTTCGCACGAAATTTACCTGGGCACCCGATTAGGGAAACGAGACCGAGAAGAAGAATTTGTTTTAAATAAAAAGAAGCGTGATTCATTGACCCAAATTGCCCAGTTAGAGAAAGCTAAATCTCAGGAACTGAATAAAAAGCAAGAACCTGTTATAGCTGAAAATAAAAAGCCGGAGGTAAAAGAAGAAGCAAAAGAAGTTGTAGTTGCACCCGTTATTGCCAACGAGCCTGTAGTGATTGCAAAAACAGAAGAGCCGATCGTTGAAAAAACGATAACAGAACAACCCACGGAGGAGCCGGCTGAATTCTATGTTGTATTAGGTGCCTTTAAAAATCAGCAAAATGCATTGGTACTAATGCGTGAGTTGAAAGAACGGAGCTCATTACCTCAAATGCTATATGTTTTGGAGAAGAATTACTACTACGTATATACATTCAAATCAAATAGTCGCGATACTGCGCTTGCCGAACTAATAAAAGAACGGGAAAGAAATCGATTCGCTGGGGTCTGGATTTACAAGGCTGCTGTTAAAAAATAACCATTGCATAGTCTGCTTACTGTGTATTGTTGCCTTGGGTTTAAATTTGTTGCGCTAAGTTAAACCCTGACAATAAAAATCACCCATGGGGAAAATATTTTTTAAGGGCATATTACTGATAAATAGTTGGTGATACCCATGTGGGGGTATTGAGAGCCAGGTAGTTACAATGAGTTTAGTGAAAGCGGTTTCACTAAGCTTT